>Ga0115002_10006283_pt1 | contig 13733 bp, 11 predicted proteins | sample ArcticOcean_MG_C_8_FD_89576 | JGI IMG/M metagenome (GOLD analysis project Ga0115002, IMG submission 89576) | Marine microbial communities from western Arctic Ocean - ArcticOcean_MG_CB11_86 | ecosystem: Environmental > Aquatic > Marine > Oceanic | place: Arctic Ocean: Canada Basin | collected... | reverse complement strand
TTACTCTTACTCTTACGGGAAAAGGTCGTGACAGGAGTTAGGCAACTACTCCCAGCGGTAAACCGCCATGTGTCCCAATGCTCGAACGAATATCTCGTTGCCAACAACCGCGATGTGAGCCCACGAATTGTCTGCAACAGTTCGGCGATCAAGGAGTTCGAATTCTTCAGGATTCGCTTTGATTAACAACAGCTCGCCCTTTTCGTCTAAAGCCAGGATCTTTTCGCCGTCGGTTACCATACTCCAGTATTTGCCGAATGGAGTCGTCGTCCAACTGGACTCACCAGTTTCTAGGTTGATGCATACGACTCGTTGGTTTCGGAGGTGGAGGTAAAGGTGGTCGTTGATGATAATCGGCGAGGACATATATCCTTGTGCTTTGTTTGTCCAAGTTTCTTCGATGGACCAATCCGTTTCTTCCTTTTTGGTCGCGAAGAGGAATGAACGACCGCCGTAGCTGCTGGTGAAGACGGAGTCTTTATGAATGGTAGGAGTGACTATATTCATACCCCGAAAGGCTGGCACGGTTTGAGTCCATAGCACCTTCCCGTCTTCGGGATCAACACCAGTAAGAGCCGTGCGAGTTTGGACGATGAATTGGGGCTTTCCATTTAGCTCCGTGAAGTAGGGCGACGAAAACGCGCCGCCGAACATCCCTCCTCCGTCGTCGAGCACTCTCCACTTAATTTCGCCGGTCAGTTTGTCAATTTTGCAAAAACCACCTGCCTGAACGTAGATGTAATCACCAAGTAACAGCGGCGACGAAGCGCATCCGAATGACGGGGCCTTCGATTTAAACTCTTTGACGAAGTCCAGCCGCCACACCTCTTTTCCAGTTTTGCCGTTGAGGCATACTAGTACTTCGCGTATTCCCGCGACGTATAGCCGCTCGCCATCAAAGGCTGGCGTCGACCGAATCCAGTCGCCGTTAGCTTTTGCGAAAAACGGAACGCTGAGTGCGCCTTCCCATTGGTGCTTCCAGATTTCTTCGCCAGTTTTGCGATCGAGCGCGCGGACGATCTCGACCTTTCTATCTTTGGTCTCCGTAGAAAAGACCCTGTCGGAATCGACGATTGGGCCCGAATAACTCGGTCCTAAGTCAACTTTCCAAACTTCCTTAAGCTCGGTAAGGGTATCTGGCAGTTTGGTGCCGACAAGTGTGCCGTCGCGATTCGGCCCACGCCATTGCGACCAAGTGTCACTGGACTCTTCCGCGGCCACCGGAATTGCGATCAACAGAATCAATACCGCCATCAAGTAAGAAAGAGACCTTGTCGACTTAAGCATTGTGTTAACTTTCTGCGGAATTGCGGGTGGTACTCGTGAAGAATGCGTCGGAGACGGACATGCTGGCTTGGCCGATAACGAATCGACTTCGGCGGTTTCCATTGGGCGGTGAGCGACGCGTCCGGACAAGCAACAGTCTTTTGGGCATGCGTCGTGACTTGGACCGAGCGATCGTCTTTCTGTGCCGCTGATTCGTTCGGAAATCAGCTCGCGAATCATCTTGATAAACTTTGGATGCGTTCCCACAGATTTCGCTCGTACCATGTTTAAACCCAGTTGGTCGCACAGTTTTCGCGCTTCTGTGTCGAGGTCGAATAAAACTTCCATGTGATCGGAGATGAATCCAATCGGAACAATGACGACGTCGGAAAAATCGCCTCGCGTGTAAACTTCCGTGAGGTAGTCGCAGATGTCTGGTTCCAGCCATGGTTGATTTGGCGGACCGCTACGGCTTTGGTAAACGAGCTTGCTATTGAATTCACCCACCCGTAGACGCAAACATTCCGTAACCAACCGAGACGCTTCATTGAGTTGAGCGACGTAGTCGCAGCCGTCTACCATTGCCGTTGGAATACTGTGAGCTGTATAGACGAGTTGCGTTGTCTCGCGCCGCTGTTCGGGAATTCTCGCAAGCGCGTCTTGAACTCGTTCTGCCATTGCTTCGACAAAACCAGGGTGGTTATAAAAGACTCTCAGCTTATCGACGTGTGGAGCACCTTCGCCGACCTCGGCTCTCGCTTGTTCGATGTCCTCGCGATACTGGCGACAGCCTGAGTAGGAACTATAGGCAGATGTCGTGAAGGCTAAGACGCGCTGCACTCCATCCTCTTTCATTTGACGAATGGTGTCGGCGAGCATGGGGTGCCAATTGCGATTACCCCAATAGATTGGCAGATCTGGTCCGTTTATCTTTAATTCCGCGTTGACCGCCTTGATCAACTCTCGACATTGATGGTTGATAGGACTGACGCCGCCAAAATGTTGGTAGTGTTGTGCCACTTCCAGCATCCGCTCGTTCGGAACGTTCTTGCCTCGCAAAACATTTTGCAAGAACGGCATGACGTCGTCAGGGCCTTCTGGGCCACCAAACGAAACGATCAAGAGGGCATCGTAGCTGTCCGGCGTATTCATCGAATCGTCATTCCAGTAATCGGTATTGAGAAACTGTTTGCGCTACAACCGTGCTTTTGCCCATGTCGTGCAGAACGCAGGAGTTACCAATTCGTCAGACAAATGGCCAGACGACACAGTTCGTTAAATTCGTTCAAAACGTTTATTTAGATTATATCGCTCCAGGCGGCAGTCGGCAACACTTAAAATCGTTCAAATCGTTCATTAGTTCTGCGGTGCGACGTAACTCTCTTCTGCGTAATGACTTGTGAGCCCAGGGGGTTTTCGGCGGTGAGAAAACTAGTAATAGCCTTGGTGAGAAGTTCGAGTATAATCAATGGATACATTCAAATCGTCCAAAACCGAAGGTCGCCGACATGAAGGAACTTGTGACTCCAAAACAAGTCGCCAGAGCGATCCAGGCAAGTGAATCGTCGGTAAAACGATGGTGCGACAAGGGGCTCATTCCGACCCAGTACACAGCAGGCGGGCACCGTCGGATCCCCATCAGCGGGCTCATGGACTTTTTGCGGTCGGGCAAGCACCGATTGGTACGGCCAGAAGTGCTTGGACTTCCTGCCACGACTGGTCAAACAGATCGAGTCATCGATCGCGCGTCCGGGCAACTCACCGAAGCATTAGTCGGCGGAGATGAAGAGCAGGCGCGCCAAATTGTTTTTGACATGTATTTGGCGGGACATAGTATCTGCGCCATTTGCGACTTGGTTTTTGCCAAGTCACTTCGGGAAATAGGTGACCGCTGGGAATGCGGTGCCGTGGAGGTTTATCAAGAGCGTTACAGCTGCGAGCAAGCATTGCGGGTGCTTTATGAATTACGAATGGCCATCTCCGCACCACCAACGGACGCTCCACTCGCGATAGGCGGAGCGATCGAGGGCGATCAATACTATCTTGCCACCACGATGGTCGAATTGGTTTTGCGCGATGCTAAGTGGAATGCGAAGTCACTCGGCAATAACTTACCGTTGGATACTTTGAATGCCGCTATCAAGCAACACTCACCTCGCGTGTTTTGGATTAGCGCGAGTCATATGGCCGACGAATCGAACTTCATTGAATCGTATTCAAATCTATACGATGAATTTGGACGAGACGTAGCGTTTGTTGTTGGTGGACGAGCGTTAACTGAAGAAGTGCGCCAACAAATGAAGTACGCGGCCTTTTGCGACAATCTTGAGCATCTCGGAGCCTTCACCCAAACACTACTTGGAAAGGCGAAGTGATTTCTCGCAAATTCGGTTGTCAGCGGAAAATTCGCTGTTCGCTTCTTTTTACTTACTGAGTTCTTTGATTGGCGTGAGTTCAACCTTGCGGAACTCTACTTCAACGCCTTCGGCTTGCAGAGCGATATTACCCTTACTGGCCGTGCAGTTGGTACCGTGATTGACGAGGTCGCCATTGACCCAAGCCTTCACGCTACTGCCAACACATTCGACGACCATGGTGTTCCATTCTCCAACGGGATTTTCGGAGCCGTCTGTCAAATTGAGGATGCGTCGCGCCTTGCCTTCGGTAACTCCCCAGTTTTTCTTGGGACCACGACGCTTCTCCATGTCAGTCACTGTAATATCTTCGACGATGCACCAGAAGTCACCCGCGTTTCCTGAATACATCTGTACTTCAATCGACTTGGGAAACATCTTGTAGAGAGCTCGAGGGGTTGATGCATGAACTAAGACACCGCAGTTTCCGGCCTTGCCTGCAAATCGATATTGAACTTCCAGGCGATAATTCTCAAACTCCGCGTCGGTGATGACATGGCCTTGCGGATTGCCCATGCTGACCAACATGCCTTTGCGAACGATGAACGATGGTTTGGCGTCGGGGTTCTTATCCAAATGTGGCACGTCGATATGCCAGCCCTTAAGATCCTTTCCGTTAAACAGACTCTTGCCTTTCTTTTCGTCTGCGTTGCAACAAACGGTAAGAATGGACATTACGAAAAGTGACAGGGCTATGGCGGCAAATCGACTCATTGGGAAACTCCAAATTCGTGGCAGTTTTATTTTTTAGTGGAAAGAGCATCCTACCAAATAACGCCCGCAAAAGCTTCGACTCAACGGGAAAGAAGTTCCATGATAACTCGGATTCAAACGTTTGGCAGCACAGCGGAACTGACCTAAATCGGTTTGCGTCGACGGTTAAACGCGATCTCTAAGCGGTCGCACAAACCCGAGCAAAAACTTCGAAAGGATCGCAAACGACGTTCAAATAATTCGGCAAATAAATAGCAAACAACCAAAGTCGAAAGCAATAACAGTCCGTGCCGAAACCAATGAACTGCGGGCAATTCCGGCAAAACGGCGTCCATGAACTGGATCACAGGGTAGTGAACGAGGTAGAGCGAAAAACTTCCGCCTGCCAACCACTTGATGACCTTTGACGTACTCGGATTAGAGGAACCACTCTGCATGATCGCCGCCACGCCAAGAAGGTGCATGGAAAAGAACAAACCCACAATGGCATTCCAGAGAAACTCATCTGAGAAACGAAGTGCTTGAAAGACTCTTGGAGAAAGAGCGGTTTCACTAATCGATGCGAGGTAACTCGGCATGCCAACTGAGAGTGAGCAGATGTATAGAATCGCAGGAGCTATTGCGAGTAGCCAACACGAGCTTCCGCTACCCGTTCTGTCGTTTTGAGAATTGACTAAGCGATAGAGAATCACTCCCATTAGCCATGCCGGCGCGAGTATCAGGATCTTGGGGCCAGCTACAATGATCGCCACGGTCAGCCAAGCGACTCGCCGAAATCCGCGCAGGTAAAACGCAATCGCGAAAAAGATGTAGTAGGCCACTTCGTAACTTAGCGACCAATACGGCCCATTGGTTCCAAGCCGAAAACCGCTGACGTTCCATTCGCTGCAAAACGTCGTGCCCATCCATAGCATTTCGCCGAGTGATGCAGGGTTATACCACCAGCCATTGTAAGCTTGATGATTAAACGCAGACCCGTTGCGGTCGAGGATAAACGTCAGCAAGATGGCTGGAATGGCAACTGAATAAATTCGAGTCGCACGATTGAAAAAGTACTGACCAATTGTGCCGTCCTTCGCCTTCGCGGTGTGCGCAATGACGAATCCTGAAAGGACGAAGAATACAACGACCGCATCGCTACCTAAATTGAATTCGCGGATCGCTAGGTATGCGCCGTCCGTAAAGCGGGTGTACGCTAAATGCGAAAGCAGCACAATCATCGCCGCCGCAAAACGAAGTAGATCTAGGTACGTCGAAAGGCGTGGACTGATCATGGTCGAGTCGCCTCCGATGTAACGTTTTTCGCCTCTGCTGAATTGCCGCGAAAGCTCTTTAGACTATCTTGAATGGGAACGACTAAGGCGTTGGTGAGCGAGTCGTGTGGCTGCTCAATCCGCTTGCCTTCAGCGTCGGACAATCCGAATTGCAATTCCTCCCGCGATTGCGGTACGTAAAGCGTTCCGAACATCCAATCCCAAATTGCAAAGATCTCGCCGTAATTTGTGTTGTAATGCTTATGGTCCAACGAGTGATGGATCTGATGTTGCGCCGGGGAGATGAATAGGTGTTCCAAGACGCGGCCGTAGCTGAGCCAAATGTGTGTGTGGCGAAGGTTGGAGCCCAGAAGGTTAAACAATGCATAGCCTGCATTGATACCTGCGATCGTCGTAAATTCGACTTTGCCGACGAACAGCCCCAGCAAAACGCCCTCCAGCAATCCCATGACTACGCCGCGACTGCTGGAAGAAAAAATGTCGTAAAGTGGGTGCTTGCGATAGGTCGTAACCGGCGTGAGAACTTCCGCGCTGTGATGAACGGCATGGAATGGCCAGAGAGTTTTTATTTCGTGGTGAATTCGGTGGACCCAGTAAACTCCAAAGTCGTTTACCAAGACCATTAGCAAAGCGATCAATGCCGGATGGAGAGCCGCCTCGGGGGCATTGCTCTCTGCAAGGAATGTCATTAAGCCCGACGCCATGAACGCCGTGATGGCAACGGTATTAAACAGACCGAGCAGCGCCAGGATCCGGCTGAACAGAAAGAGTTTGATGTCAACGAAGTGCGACTTGTGAAAATAGACATCGACCGGAAACGCCCATTGGAAAAATGACTTCACGGACAGGGAGCGTCGAAAAAGTAAGTAACACATCCCGATCATGGTGAGCAGATAGAACGGCCACAATCGGGTCGCTGGACCTGCCCATGCGTTTGCTAAGCGGAAAGCCGTTTCAATGATGTTTGAGGGAGAGTCCATTCGCCACAATTCTGTTGCAGTTGCTTTCTAAAAAACAATAGCATTTTTGAGTTGCGGAAGCGTACGGATTCGCGACGGATTGACGAGGCAGAATTGTCTCAGTCGTTACGACCGGACTTTATCGGCCTGCTCGATTGTTCGGTGTGAATTTTTGTTCGACTTTGTCGCGTATCTTGTTGGTTTCTTCGAGGAGTCGTTTTGTGCGATCCAACTCTTGTTGAGCCTCATCGTCTGGCATTGATTTCTCTTAACGGACGGGGCGATACGTTAACGATCTTGTCGATGATTTCATAACTTCCTTCCGCGCGGAAAGGTGGGCGGCCAGTCGCCATCGCATAGAGGACGCTGCCGAGGCTGAACAAATCACCGCGGCTATCGACCGCCTTCGCCTGAGCCTGCTCGGGCGATATGTATTGCGGAGTACCGGCGATGACGCCAGTTCGAGTCAGTGAGCTTTCGTCGACAGCACCAGCTAAACCGAAATCGGTAATTGTGACTCGGTCGGCACCTTGTGTGAGCATGATGTTGGCCGGCTTGATATCTCGGTGGACTAACCCTTGAGAATGAGCGACCGCCAGTCCCGAGGCGATTTGTATTCCGATCCGCAAAGTGGTTTCCCGTCCCAACGGCCCTTCCTTGTCGATCCGCCGCTGTAGGGAGACGCCGGAACCCGACATTGAAAAATTTATGGAGCACTCTCTTCACGTTCCCAAGTGACGTTTGCTTTCCAGTCGATGATGGCTTTGTGCATAGTGGCGGTGCGTTTGGGATGTTGGTCGATTAGGTTTTCGCGTTCGCCAATGTCGTCGGCAAGATTGTACAGTTCGACCTTCTCTCCTTTGACAATCATTTTCCATTGTCCGTCTCGCATGGCGGTACCGAGTTTCGGTTCGTAACCAAAAAAGACTTGGCGTAGTGGAAGCGATTCGCCTGTTTGCAGCAAACCCAGAATGCTAACGCCATCGAGCTCGCGATCTTGTGGAATCTTAACGCCCGCGAGCTGCGCGAAAGTTGGCAGCAGATCGGATGCCATGACGAGTTGATCGTTCTTAGAGTTCGGTTTGATCTTGTTTGGCCAGACGGCGATTGCCGGAACCCGATGCCCGCCTTCATAGTGACTGAACTTACCTCCGCGAAATGGCTTATTCGATCCGGCACCAATTGCTCCGTTGTCGGAGAAGAAAACGACTAGCGTATTTTCACTGATTCCCGTTTGCTTGACTGCGTCGAGGATCTCGCCAACACCTTTGTCCATTTCCTCGAGCATCACTTTGTACTTTGGACGAATACGATCGCGATCCCACATCTTGCCTTTTGAAATTGGCTTGCGGTTTTCGACTGTGTCTTCGGGAGTTTGAAACGGCAGGTGAACTGCTTCGTGAGTTACCAGTAAAAAGAACGGCTGTTGCTTGGCATTGCGCTGGATGAAGTCCACGGCGTTCTTCGTGATGACATGCGTGGAGTAACCAGGTTGGTCGTCTTTTTCGAGGCCGTTGAGCCAACTGTTCTTATGCGAGTGGTAATCGATATAGCCGTCGAGATAGCCGCGGAATTCATCGAAGCCGTGATGAGTCGGATTGAACTTGCTTTCCATTCCCAGATGCCACTTACCGAACAATGCCGTTTTGTAACCAGCCTGTTTGAGTAACCGGGGGATTGTTAGTTGGCTGGGATACAACCCGGGCGTTTCGAGATGACGAGCAATCACGTCGACAATACCGACTCGCTGTTGATAGCGACCGGTCATGAAGCCGGCTCGAGTTGGGCTGCAAACGGAACTGTTGGCGTGAAAGTCGGTGAACTTCAAACCAGCTGCCGCCATGCGTTCCAATTGCGGAGTCTTCACCCAGCCGTCGTAAGCACTAGTGTCACCGTAGCCGAGGTCGTCGGCCATGATGACAATGATGTTGGGACGTTCGCTTGACTTTGCACTAATTTGTTGAGCACTAATTGTTTGTGAGATGACGATCACGACGACGAAAAACGTCAGTGTAGTTATTTTGTGTAGCAAGTGACGAGGGAACAACCGACGGCAACCGGCCCGTGCAAGGGATTGAAACATGATGTGCTTCCTCTCAATTAAATCACGCGCCTGCGTTTCTCTATTGCTCACCGTCGCGGTCTTGGTATGCAAAAGACCATGGGGCCACGGCTGGCAACCCGCTGTTCGGCTCCTGGCGGCAAGGAACCGAAACCGGCTCCATTGTTATTGTCGTCCCCTCCATTCCCGTAGTCAATTCCCGTAGTCAATTCCCCGTGACAACTGGGATAGCAACGAGTTCAAGAAGAAACACTTGCGGATGTGGTTTCAGCAGCATACAACCTGGAATCCAGCGAGCACAATCGTTGTTGGACATCTCTGCTGTCGCGGCAGGTATGAAGACGATTTGACGTGAATGGATATATTGAATTAACTTTGGCCATTTAACGATGGGCTTGTTTAGGAGATTGAATAGAATGTCTCGTCGCAACGAAAATCGGATTGTTCCGCAAGCGGCCGTCTGGTTGAGTATCTGGGCAGTACTCGTTCTGAGTTTGCCAGCCGAGGCTGCCGACTGGCCACAGTTCATGCGCGACTCACAACATACAGGCGATTCCGCGGAAGAGCAGTTGCGAATGCCACTTCAGCTGATCGCACAGGTCAAGCTTGATGATGCCATCATGACGTCACCAGCCGTTGTTGGCGGGCGTATCTACGTGGTCGACCAGATGGGCGTCGCGTATTGTGTTGATTCTCAACGCGGACGCATTGTTTGGAAGTCAGAACCCGAACGAGACCAGTCCTATGGCGGCAATACGTCCTCGCCATGCGTCGCTGCGGGGAAAGTCATCTACGGAACAGTTGCCGGAAACCTTCATATACTCGACGCAACCAATGGCGAGGTGCTGCGATCGATTACCTATGGGCTGCCGATTCTCGGCTCGATTTCTTTAGCCAACGAATCCATCTATTTTCAGACTCTTGACGGCGTGGTTCATTGTCTCGATTTGGATGGCAACAAGCGATGGGAGTGGGACTACTACGGTCGGTCCAGGGAATCGCAGACGAATAGGCCGCCGCAGTATGCCGGCGTCGCTGTGGTGGTGTCGGGGACGCGAGTCGTCATGGCCGTCGGCTTTGACCTGGTCTGTGTCGACGATTTGAAAACCAGGGCTGAACACGTTTGGACACGACGTGAGATCATGGGCAAAACGTATCTGCCGGTCGGATTGTCGATCCGCAACGATCATGTGTATTGCGCTCTGCCGGGCAAGGATGGCCTCGGCATCGTCGCGCGTGTTTCTCTGTTAGATGGCTCCTGCGACAAACAGCAAGACGTACTCCATGACCAATGGGCTGTCATGGCACCGCCGGCTGTACGCCACTCGACGGTGTATTTCAGCCGGCAGGCTTTTGGAGTCACCGCGCTGCGATTCGGAAGCGATCGAGCGAAACTGTGGACATCCTTCAGCGACAAGGCAGGCGAATTGACGCGATCGCTGAGCGCTCCCGCCCTCTCGAAAGACCATTGCGTTTTTACCACGCTCGACGGTGAGTTTATCGCCGTCAAACTGACAGCCCGTGGCCGCGGGTTAGCTGCGGCAGCGGAAGATGTTTTCCGTTTCGCAACGCCGGATTGCGGTGTGGTGACGTCTTCGCCGGCAATTAGCAACGGTCGCGTCCATTTTGGCTGCGACGACGGTTACCTGTACGTGTTAGGCAACGGCGAAGCGATCAAACCGAGCGATCCGATCAAACCGAGCAAGGACGGATCGGCAATTGAGCGGCGTCGGAGCAACGTTGTTCCGGTAGGAGAGAATCGATACGCCTGGCCCTCGGCGTTTGGCGGATCGAGAAATGCGAATTTCGTTGACGACGCCAGCATAAAGCCGCCTTTCCGCGTGCGCTGGGCGGCGCGAAGTGGTGGACTCTTTAAGCAGCCAGTTTGTGCGACCGAGCAAGATGTAATCTCCGCCAGCCTCGGTGGGCTGGTCGTCTGCCGAGAACAACAGACTGGCCGGATTCGCTGGCGCCGAAAACTTCCTAAACAGGCATGGTGCCGTTCGGCCCCACTTTGTGTTGCTGGAAAAGTCTACGTGCCGCGTATGCACAGCCTGAGATACCCGAAGCAAAGAGATAAAACGGGTGCTCTTTATTGTCTCAACGGAGAAACGGGCGAGGTTATTTGGGAGAGCCCGATTGGCATCGGTGACCGTCTCCGAGCTTCTCCCGTGTTTGTTGATGGTGTCGTCGCTTTCGGATCGTACTACCCTGAAGGGAAGACTCCAACAAATCCGCACGTGCCAACGGAGGTCGGTCAGGCGGTCGATGCATGGGACGCGAATACCGGGCGGCATCTGTGGCAAGTTGTGCTCAAGAGTAGTGGGGAATTCCTGAACGGTCCGGCTGGTTGCGCAGGAGATGGTCTCCTTTTCTTCGCCGGCGGGAGTGAGGGTCCTCGATCCAGCGGCGAATCTCTAGCGATCGTTCCGCAGACTGGAGAGATCAAATGGCGCACGGACAAAGCATTCGTCAGTCAGACTGGCACGCCGTCCTTCCAAGCGGGAAAGGTATACTTGCCTGGCACCTACAAACTGCCATTGGCCTGTCTTTCCGCCGCCGACGGAAGCATTGTCTGGCAACACGACGCCGGGCGCAGACACTGGTTCGTCGATACCGTCTCAATCGGTCCCGACTACTTCACCGTTAACAACAAGTACAAAGGCGGTGCGAATCGATGGAACTTGGATGACGGAACGCTGGCCGGCTCGGCGAACAAACGAATTCAACTTTGGGGGCCTGCTCATGGATGTGGTTCCGTTGTGCTCACGTCCAATGGCCTGGCACTGTCGGCCACGATCGACGGTCTTTGCATGGTCGATTCTGGCAGCGGAAAACTACTTTGGAAAAGTGCCGGCTTTGCTTCGTATACCTGCCCCCATGCGATCGTCTCAAATGGCAGGATTTTCTACTGTCCGCAAACATGTGGAATCATGTTCTGTTTTGAACCGGAGAACATTCCGGCGTCTAAGTAGATTCACATTGTCTTGCTCTTAAGCTGCAATGCGCAGTCCAGAATCGTCGCTGTCAGAATCGCCGCTACCAGAATCGCCGCTACCAGATTCGCCGTCATTCGAGAAGCTCTGTTCGTGTTCGTTGAGCAATTTCAAGACGAACGCTACGTGAAGTCGCAGATTGTAGAACTCTTCCATGTAGGAAAGCGGTACCGAAACTTCGGCGAGTTCCCGCTCCAGGTTCTTGATGCTGGCAATTTCCTCTTGGAAGTCCGAGCCCGGTTGGGCGTCGCGGCGTTTTTGATCGACTTCTCTCAATACTTCGTACCAGCGGTAAATCTTGAAACGGATTCGCCAACGATAGACAGGTGGTGCGACTTTTAGAAGTGGAATCAACAAAGTACCGTGGAGCGAACTTCGACGGTAATCCCATCTCGCTCCAGAATCTCCTTATACCGATTTGCAAATGCGAAGTAGGCACCTTGTTCGCTGCCTGTGGCAATTGCAATTCGATCGGGGACCCGCGGTCCCAATAGCCAGGGCGTGGCGAGAAGTGCAACAGCCGAGATGGCAATCGGTACACACCACTTTCCCAGGCTACGCCGTTTGGATTCCTTGGGCAAAGTCTGGTTAGAAGTGGTTTTACTCACGGTAAGCCTCGCGAAAAGGTGGTTCGAAACGAGGCGACTTATACTTGAGATTGCTGCCAAGGACAATGTCATTGTGGACGCTAGCAACAGCGTGGCACTCAACGCATTTGCAAAAGGCGACAAGTCTGGACTTTGTCGACCGATTGCGGTTACTATTCCACCAATCCCTATTTCTGCGAGGCACGAGGTTTCGGCGGATCAGAAGGCTACTGATGGAGGCAAAGCATTGATTACGAACATTGATCTAGGTCTAGTTCTCAGCGCTCTGTCGTGTCTGTTCACGGCTTACTTTTGGATCGTAAAAGTACGCAAAGAGCAACCGAATATTCAGTTCTTCCAACTGTCGAATTTCAGGTCTTCTCTGCGGCGCCATCCCGATCGGGAAGATGTGAAACGATTCAGTTTACAACAACTTGATACTGGTGGCGTTTTGATCGTCAATCATAGTACCCGGCAGAATTCGATTGTGCTGTTCGAGTGTTTCTTAAAAACAGACGGTGGTGAAATTCAAGGTGACTGGGGTTATAGCGGCGAAGACAAGCCTCCTTGGAATGTCGGACCCGAAACGAGTATCGCGTTTAGTCCCGTTTGTTTCTTTGATGTGCCGTCCGACTTTGAAACGCCGGAAAATCCCGAGTTCCGATTGGAGTTCATAACAGCCAGCGGCAAAACGTTTAGCCATCGCTTCACACAGGAAGCTCCTCAGTTTCGTCCAACACAAAAGGATAAATTCGAGTCGCAAACGGAAGTCCAATCTGCAGCGACACAAGAACCGAAGGCGTCCGAATCTGTGGCGACGGAGTCCGACGATAAATCGAAGATTCCTCCCAAACTGGAACCAACAATTCGTCCCGTAATTCAACCTACGAGACGAGCCGCGTGACGTGCAACGTGATAAGTCGTGCGATTTGGACCGTTTGAAGCGTTTGGTTTATTGATTTCGGGGCAAAAGTCCCAGTTTTGACATATCGATTTCCGTTGATGTTTGTCGATAACTTAGGTAACATCATCTTACCTTCAGTGTAAGTGAGTTAAGCTCACTCGCTTACTTTTGGCTCGACGTGTATTCACGATTCTTTCCCGAGTTTGGGAGACATTGGATGTCGCAAGAACGGCGAATCAAACAAATCGCGAGACGGACTTTCTTGCAGGCCGGCAGCCTGTCGGCTGTCGGTCTAACTCTGCCCAAACTTCTCGAAGCTCGCAACATAAAAGATCGCACGGGCGGTCGAGCGAAGAGTTGCATAATGTTGTTCGCCACTGGCGGACCAGCTCAACAAGAAACGTTTGATCCGAAGCCCGATGCTCCCAGCGGAGTGAGCGGCGAGTTCAGTCCGATATCGACGAACGTTCCCGGCATACAGATTTGCGAACACTTACCGCTGATGGCTCAGAATGCCAGTCGTTATGCGATCATTCGATCGACGTATCACAAGAGTG
>Ga0115002_10006282_pt1 | contig 13734 bp, 5 predicted proteins | sample ArcticOcean_MG_C_8_FD_89576 | JGI IMG/M metagenome (GOLD analysis project Ga0115002, IMG submission 89576) | Marine microbial communities from western Arctic Ocean - ArcticOcean_MG_CB11_86 | ecosystem: Environmental > Aquatic > Marine > Oceanic | place: Arctic Ocean: Canada Basin | collected... | reverse complement strand
TCATCGCGTCTTCAACACGATCTTGTAACAGCATGTAATAAGTCACTGCCATTTGGTCGACGCTGTCCAATTCACGGCGGTAACTAAGCACCTTCATGTGGCGATGGTATTGTGCGTGGAACTGGGCATTGAGTATTTGTCGTTCGCGACCAAGTTGGTGTGCTCGGGCATTGACTAACGGCTTGTATTCTAGGTGCTGATAAGTTTTTCTCGCGACGGGGTCAATCTTTACCAGTGGACTTACGAGGTAGAGTCCGCAGCGATTAAGGTAGCTAGGTGCGTGCTGCAGATACTGGTTAACCGCAGTCACTTGGTCGTGTTTGATTCCATACGACCAGAGCGTGTGGTTGTATGCATGTCGAGCAGTCAAGAGACTGATCACTTTGCTAAAGAATGGTTTGTCCTGCATCCGCCACGCGATTCGATCGAGTTTCGTGCGGTGCAAGTTATTCTTCTTAAGATAATCGAGAACTTGTGCTTCCGTGCCATTTTGAGAAACGTAGTCCCACGACGTGGTGTCAATTTCGCTCAGCTCTTCAACCACATTGAAGTTAAAGGGTTCTGCATAAGCAACGACTTGTTCGTCGCTGGCAACGTGCACTGGGTAGTGTTCGTACTCACCAGCTGCTGGGAAGTAAAAATAGTACTCGACTGTTCGCGTGCTATAGGGTTGTAAGTCCAGATTCGCGGTCCGAGTATACTGACCGTTCATGACGGGCATGGCTCCGACTGGAATTTGCAGCAGGAGGTCGAGCTTTCGGGGAGCGGAAGTAGGGTTGGTCAAAACGACGTGGCAACCGTAGACGACGTGAACGAGGAATTCTTCGCTGACGTACTTGTCCATCTGTTGGTTGTTGACGTGTTGGTAGCGATCTCCGTGTCGGAAGAAATTCTGACTGACGAGGATAGGAGCTTGATCCGCGACCAATTCCGCGGGTTTGATCTCTTCGTGGAAGACGATCATTGGGCTGGCGGCGTCGACCTTCATTGCTTCTCTGTCGAAATTCGTCTTGTGCTCCTTGGCTTCAAACGGAAGATCCAAGACCGACAGAGCGAACATCATTTCCGTAAAGTTCCTCGAAGCGTTGGCGAGGTGAGCCGAATAGAAAGGCTTTTTCGGATCGTGTTCTGCGAAATCGACCCAGAAAGCATTTGTTTGAACGAGATTACTGTTCTGTTGGTTGGGCGTTAGACGGTAATAGTTGTTTTCACCCCACTCTTTGGTTTTGTCCAGTTTTCGATAGAGCTTTTGGAGACTCTCACTGGCTTTCTCGCGATCGTGTGCAAAATAGTCGTCATTCTTGTTCTTCTGGAAATCTTCGAGCACGTCTTCGTCTTGCGGGCTGTCGGTCTTGCTGGGAGCTGAACGCTTCTCGCCAGGTTTATTCGACCGCGCTCTCAAGTCGGGAGCCTCCGTTTGCGGTTCGCCAGGTTGGGGTCTTGCAAGAGGGGGAGCGGCAAACTTTTTGACGGCTCCGAGTAGTCCTCGCGAATTTTCCTGCAACGACTTTTTCGCGTTCTCGAACCCTTCGCCGTCACCGTTGGCATCCAATGCACTGGTCTTTACGGCCGTGTTGAAAAGTTGATTAAATAGATCCACATTGGGCGGAATCAAGTCGTAAGTATCCCGCACAAGACGGGACGTGTATTGCTGCTCATTATTGATTCGGGTAGCCAACAAGATCCGTTCGACCGTGTTGAGCTGTTCGTAATTCCATGGCTCCGTATACGGCTCCAAACCGGCGTTCAGCAGCCAGCGGTCCATAAAGGTTGGGTCTTTCTTGTTGGCCAAGTACGGCGCGATAATCGTGCGGAAGAATTTAGGGTCCTTTTTAAACAAGAAGACATTCAATTCATGGCAGGCGTACTTTGAATACTTTGCTTGCTTTTCTTCGGGCGACAGGTTGGGCCAGTCGATTACGAAGGCGAATTCAACGAGCTTCGGGTCGGCTGTCAAAGTTACATACAGCGAGTAGACTCCGCCGAGCGAATCGTACGATTCGTACTTCGAGCTGGTGATGTCTCGCATTTCAAAGGAATTTCCGGCGCTCACTACGCTGATCTGTTTTTGTTGAGTGAAGTGTTTATCGGGCGACAGTCCATCGACTAAACGCAAGTCGCGACGCTGGCTCGGACTCTCCTCGAGCGATACCGAACGAAAGACGGTACTGCGTGGGTCGACGGCGACAATTTGAATATGTTGGTGGTTCCCGAGTTCAGTTTGATCGATGACGACCATTCCGTTCTCATCGGGAGTGAGATTCAGTAGAACTGCAGATGCATCCGCTAGGAAATCCAGGTTGGAAAACTCTTGCTGCTCGGATTTACCACCATAAGCGTTAGTGAGTTGGCGGCGCGAGCCCGACGACCTTCCCTCTGCCTTGCGTTCAAAGGAGTCACCAGAAGCGGCCGTTTGGTTTGTAGTGTCGGTTCCGCGAATTGAATAAGGATTCAACAAAAGCTCGGGACGTTGCAGCATGTTCCCAGGAAATCGACTCGCCAATCGACGGTTGATGATGTACTGATACTCGTCGCCAATCTTACGTCCCTCCGCGTAAAGAGACTCTCTCCGCGGGTAGGTCATCCGAGTGGGCTCGATATCGTGAACTCGATCGAGTCGAGCGAACGCCGAGAACGCTGGATAGTAGTGCGTTGCAAAGACGTGAACACGAGCGAACTTCGTCGCGTTTTGCAGCTTGACGGAAATCTTCTTTTCAGCCGTCGAGATGTTTGCAATTTGCAGCGGTTTGTCGCCGCGAAGTTCTAAGTAGCGTTGGTTGCCCAGTGCATAACCAGCAGCGATCTGGCCGTCGGTGACTCGTAACTGAATTCGACTGCCAGTCGTTTTATGCAGCAGGTCGTAGTCGCCAGCCGGCAATTTTCCAACTCGCAAAGATCCGCCTACGACCGACAACGAGGCGAAGCGGTCCGTCACAAACTTACCACCGCGCAGTTCTAGCAGTGACAGTTCACTACGAAGAGGTTTGTCGCCGGAGCTGGCCAACGGCAATTGAATTGTCTGATTCGACAGGCCGTGCATCGATTGCAAATGGCTTGCTGCCTGGTCGAACAATTGCCAGCGTTGGGAAGTGTTTTCGGGTCCCGTGGCGTTTAGCCAAGCGATGTCCTTCAATTCACCCATAAAGACTCGGCCGCGGCCGTCGGTCTTCAGAGTTACATTGACGGGATTCTTGAAATCTTTGTGTTTGATAGATAGACGGACAGCTCGATCCGATTTCGGTTCGCCTGTGCGGCCCAACAACTCGACGATGTGTTGGCCATCGGCGCGAACCAAATGCAGGTGTTCGACCTTTTCCGTGCGGTCGATTCCATTGAGCGAAAAACTGTCTGCGTACGAAACGGCAACTTTCTTGTTTTGGCTGAGGTTCTTTACTTGACCGTTCAACCGAAACTCAATTCGAGATAATCTTCGTGGCACGTTGAATTCAAATGTCGCTTCGCGATCCTCGAATAGCTTGAATTCCTGAATCTTCTTCGTAGTGACTACGCCATCGTGGTCCGTCGAAGTAATGGCCAGTTCGACATCTTCGAGCAAGGACAAACTGACCGGGACTGCATTCACGTAAAGACCAGGACGAATTACAACTTGTGCCGTTCCGTGACTTATCAACTCTTCGCGATCGACGTAGAAGCCAGCGACCAGTTGATAGTTCTCCGATTCGTGCTGGAATTTTTGCAGGGCGGCAAAATCGCCATGTTGCAAGATGATCGACTGTTGGCTGGGGTTGGTGGAGTAGGGCGTGACGATGCTCCCGTCTTCATTCGGGGTGTATTGACGTCCAGCCATCCATAACGTGGCGTCTTTGAGGACTTGGTTTTGCTCGCCTAAAATCGTAAAGATGTGACCTGCGGTCGAGCTACGAACGAGATACCGTAGGCCGCCTTTGCGAATGACAACTCGACTGCTCTTACCGTTACCGATGAAGTCGATCACATAAACGCCAGGCTTGTCGAGCTTCTTGAAGTCAAAGTGCTTGGCCATTCGCCGCAAGGGCGGATCGGCGTAGTCGTAGGTCTGTTCGTAATTTGGGACCAAGCCGTCGAGGTTAATGTCAGTGTTAACTTGGCGGCCCTGCTCGCGATAAAAGTTCTTCGTGTTTATCTCGTATACCTTCACGATGAGTGACGGTACGTTCTTCACAAAAAGATCGACGGAAACCGCTTGGTCAGCCGTGAACACTCGATTCTTTGAATGCGAGAAGTCGAGATCGATGCGGTCTTTCAGCTGCTGGTACTTTTCCGGAGGCAGCATCGAATACCATTGTTCGGGGTCACCCAATCCATTGACGATCTTCGTCTCGGCAAAATTGTGTTTCAAATACGTGTCGTTGATGTACGGCTCGTACGGTTTAAAAGTCGGACCCTTAACAAAGAAGTGATGGAGGTAGCTCCGCACGAGAGGCTCATCGTTGCCGATAGGGGCCAATAGTGTCAGCGTCCGGTAGTCTTGATTTAGATTACACGCGTAGCGACGATTGGATTCGATCTTCATGTAGTCGGAATTGATGTAACTAACGTTTCGTGGCAACTTGATGTAGCTCAGGAACTTTGCTTCATCGTAGACGCCCTTGCTGCGCTCGAATGCCAAGCGGTGATAGGCGACGTGGGCCTTGAGCGAATTGTGAACGGGGTCCAATCGCTTGACGAACTTTGACAAACGATTCAGATACGCATCGTAGGCTTTGTCATCGTGTTGCCAATCGACATCGGAATTCGGTTGTAACTTGGATAGATAAACATTTACGAAATTCGATTGATTCAAAAGATCAGGTTTCAATCGTAGACATTCGTCCAGTTGGGAAAGCAGCATTTGTTGATGAATTTTGAACGATCCAAAGCCACGGCTATTGCGGTAGTTCAGGTCATCGACAATCAACTTCGGTAGATCTGTGTGATCGGGCCGTTGGAGTCGACCGAGCAAATGTCTTCGTCGGTCGGGATCGAGTTCGGAGTTGATTAACCAGTCGAGAGCTCGCTCCTCAAAACCATCGGTGTTTTTATAGCGAGCGATCGCGTTCTTGGTGAGCGTCTCGCGGTTCACAAGATTCGGGTTCAACGCCGACGGAAGATTGGGTTTGCGTCCCAGTATTTCGCGTTGATGATTGAAGTTGATTCCAAGCTCTTTGCGAATGAACTCGAGCGACCCCTGCGGATTGCGGTTGTAGGTTAACAACGCCTGTCGATAACGAATCTCTTGCACTCGATTCGAGTAGTTGTATCTCTTGATCCAATCCTTCAAAAGATCGTCGACTTTGTCGTACTGCTCATTATTCTGAAAATGCAGACAATGGTAGTAATAGTAGTCTTCAGTGCCAGGAATGAGCTGTTCCAACACGGCAGCTCGATCAGCCGCGAGGGCAAAATCTTCGATGTAGTCGATTTCGGCCGCTTTCGATTCCTTCGTGTTTACGGTCCAAAGGAGACAAACAACCAAACCCAACAACATCACTCGCAAACGTAACATCGGTTGCACCTTGTGTTTCGATGATTTTTGAAGAACGACCGGGACAGCGATCGCCTGGTAATTGTAGCTGCGCATCTCGGCAAGATACAAATACGGAACCACTTAGAGGGACAGACGAACGTCAGTGGTATTAGTTCCACATTCCCACGGAAATATGGGGGAGCACGGGCTTTCAGCCCGTAACCCGTGTTGGTTCAAGCCGAAACCGCTTTGTGTATGCTTATTACGGGCTGAAAGCCGCTGCTCCCCCGACCGCTTCGTTTAATCGATGCTTATTACGGGCTGAAAGCCCGTGCTCCACCCGCATATGGATAGAATTTAACGTTTGGCGACGGTCGATTCCGATATTGTTTCAAGATGCATAAATAGAACAAAAGCCTCGCAAGGCGGTGCGGTAATGCTTAAACGAATCGTTGTTGTCGGGGGCGGAACATCGGGGTGGATGGCTGCCATCGCTCTTTCGTCTCATCTTCCGAAAGTGGAAGTCACAGTCATCGATCCTGCACGTATTGCTCCAATTGGTGTCGGGGAGAGCGTCACGGGGGTGGTGCAGCAGTTTGTTCGATATCCATTTCACAATCTCGATTCGACGGAATTCTTTCGGAAAACCGATGCCACACTCAAGCTGGGCATCAAGTTCAAACATTGGACGAAACAGGGGGCGGAGTATCTCGCTCCCATCGACTTTCCGCCCGATATTATTGAGCATGCCTATCCCGAGGACATGGAGAATTTCTATGCCTTGATGACGGCCAACGATCGTTCTATTTGCGAAGAGCAGATTCATAGCAAGTTGATGCGTGTGAATAGGACGGACTACGTTCGCAAAGACGGGTCCGTTTCTAAAGAATTCTCGTCCGCGTCATGTCACTTCGACGCCCTCAAGTTCGCCGCTTGGTTGAAGGACCTTGCTCCCAAACGCGACAACATCACTCATGTCGACGATGCGATTAAGGGATTTGAGCGGGACAGCGAAACGGGTTTTGTGACCAAAGTCTTCACCACCAAAGGCGGCGAGGTCGAGGGCGACTTCTTTGTCGACTGCACCGGTTTTCGGCGAGCTTTATTTGGGGAAGCGTATTTACCAAAGTGGATCGACTATTCTCAGCACATCAAAGTCGATAGTGCAATCCCGTCGTTTCGACCCCATCCCGAAGGGCGAGAAATACCAGTCAACACGGTTGCGCGAGCCATGCCGCATGGCTGGATGTGGGAGATTCCCACACAAGCGCGGATGGGACTTGGCTATGTATTCTCGTCTCAATATGCAAGTGATGAGCAAGCGATCCAGGACATGCGAGACGTTGGAGTTGAGGTGGGTGACAGTCCGCGAATCATTCGCTTCAAGCCTGGTAAATTTGCCACTCAATGGGAAGGCAATGTTTGTGCGTTAGGCTTAGCAGGCGGGATTATCGAGCCGTTGGAATCGACGACGATTCACATCGCGGATGTCCAAATTAAGGCGCTCGCCGAGTTGTTTCTTCCGTACTTCACACCGCAGTCCGCGAGTACACTCTCAAAAAAATACAACACGTTGATCGATACCATGTACACGGATTTCGTCGATTTCGTCAGCTTCCATTATCACGCGGGCCGTGAGGACACCGATTTCTGGAGAGACTATCAGCGACCGGAGTCGATCACCGACGCCAACAAAACTCGCATGGAAACATGGGCGCATTCCTATCCCGCTCGAGAGGATTTTTCCGGAATCATCACGCATCGGTTCATCCAAACCACTGGAATTGTGATCTGGATGCCGATGCTCTGTGGCCTTGGTCTACTCAATAAGACTGCGGCAATCGAGATGCTCAATCACACCAAGTGGCTTCATTTGGCCCAAGCCAATATGACGAAATACATGCAGCTTCGCGATCATTTAACTGCCAACGCCGCATCGCAGCGAGAAGTGGTTCGATATTTGCGCGGCGATGGCTAACCGTCGCCAAACACATCGTCTTTGGGGGCTTCCCCGGTTAGCTCTTGTAGACTGTTTTCGAGTTCGAGAAGCGAGCTCATGTTTTCGACGCGTTTTTCTTTGAGTTGTTCCAATTGATCTTCTTGAGTGTTCAATTTCTTCACGTATCGTTGGTACAACTCCGAAGTGCGGTCGAGGTTATCGATGTTCTGACGAATTCGTTGTTGCTCGGCATGAATCGACCTAACTTGCCCTTCCAACGCTTCGAGTTGCAATTTCGCACGCCCGACTCGAGCTCGAGCTTTCAGCATTTCGCGAAACAACTGTTTGACGTCGCCAGCCAATTGTTTTAGCTCGAGCATTTGAACGATCTCGGTGTCTTCCAGTTGAGCGACGAGCGCTTCTGTCTTGTTGGACGATTCAAAAATAACCTCAAAGTCGATGCTTTGCTGATGCTTGGTGACAACTGCGAATCGATGATAGCTGCGAGTCGACTCGGTTGGCTTCGCAGGTTTTTTCAATTGAGAGCCATCGATACTGACGGGGTGTTCGATCAAAACTGTCTTTGTCTTCGCAGCGGAATTAATGACGCGATAAGGGCTAATCCGTTGTTCAAGTCGCGCGACTTCGATAACTCCTTTCCGCAATAACTTAATTGCATCGATACTCTGGACCGTCTTGTCAGTCCCCTGCACGATGTCGGTCTCCAGGTCGAGGGCGTAGCTTATTAAGCGTTCACCTGCTGGCGCGACGTGTCCGATTTGAGCGTCACCCGCGTAGGTATCGTCGTCAAAAATGGTGATGGGTCCCTGCATCAAATGCAGCTTGGTGGTGTTCTTCAAGCGGAGACTATGATAGGGATTCTTCAAGCCAGAGTGGCGAGTGTAGATGCTCAGTTTTTCCGATCCGACTTTCTGATTGACGATCGGAAGCATCGCGGACCGGCGGCGTTTAAGGGTTACCAGTTCTTTGATGGAATACTGGAATAGCTCGCCGACGTCGCCAGCTTTCGCTTTTACGTTGACTCCTTGGGACGGGTCGAGTGGTGCCGATTCTGTTCCCGCACCGCCGAAATTTCCACCACCGAATCCACCTCCACTGCTGAACGCACCTCCACCACCAAAGCCGCGTGAATCATCGACAACAGGAACTACCGACGTAACAAAGGGCCGCTGAGCGAGAGGAGGTCTGGTTAGCAACGCTCGGTCGTGAATCCTCGGCGCGGCACCGCTTGGGAGTTGGGCTTGGAGCAACGGACGACGAACGAACATTGGTTGATAAAGATCCATCACGAACGAGATCGGCCGACCGCTAATTAAAGTCAACTCGACTTCATTCCAATCGTTTTCGCTGGTGTTCTCTACGATCGCCCATCCTTGCAGCAGAGCGGAGTCGCCGTCCAGTACCATTCGATAGGCGGTTTTCCACACGGGAGTTTCTCGAATGTATCCAACTCGTACCTGGCGCTTGCCTTTCCCTTGAAACTTCAGCGATACACTCTTCGTATCGTTGTTGCGAGCGGTTGCCAATAGAGCCAACGCCTGACGGAACTCAGCATCGAGATCTTTGTTCTCCAAGCGAATGCCGCGAACGCCGTTCATCGCGATGCTCCGCAGTTCTCAATTGTCCATCAGGAGATTGACGAACTCGAGGCTGGCGACTTGATCGCGTCCGACGATTTCTTGACGCAATTCAATGCCGAGTAAGACACCAGAAATGGGAGTGTTCGCGTCCAACGTAATTCGTTCTCCGCGCACTTGTCGCAACAAATCACCAATAGTTGGTTCGCTGGTCAGGTCGACTTTAAATCTCTTCAGTACGCGTTCCACGGGCTCGCGAGTATCGTAGCTGACCGACGTGATCTGGCCGCCATCCAAGTCCTGCAAGACTAGGCTCTTTAACACGTCGTTGATGTCGTCGATTTCAAATGGTAATTCTACTTCTTGAGTGCCTTCGATTTGACCGTGGTGCTGATGAAATCCGACTCCGGAATGGAACAGTGCGATTCGTTTTAGCGGAAGTTGGTTTAATTCTTCTGCCGTTCCCGTTGCCAGTAGGATGGTGTTTACCAATAAGGCAGTGTTGACCAACAAGAACGCAATTAAACGGGACCCTGGCGCGGAGAATGTTGCACGCAGCATTTTCTGACCCTCGAAAAACAATGGACGAAGCACCCCTTTTCCAATCTCATGAACGTCGGCGAGGCAATTTGCTAGGTAATCCTGACAAAAAGGTGAAACTGTATGGCGTTAGCGCTTACTCGATTCTCGTTGATTGCAGTCATTGTGCTCTTCCCGTTAACTGCTCATTCGCAAGAGTATCTCACTCCTGCGCTCCCTCAGTGGGAGCAGGAGATCCAACGGGCATTGGATACTCGAATTACACTTGAATTCATCAATTCACCGTTAGGGCGGGCGGTGGAATATATTGCGAGAGAGCTCCATATCAATGTCACTCTCGATAAGAAGGCCTTGGACGATATCGGGCTATCGGAAGATACCCCCGTTTCGGTTGAAGCTACGAGCGTTACTTTGCGTTCAATACTTACACAGATGACTCGCGAGCTTGAGCTCACCTTTGTCATGCGCGATGAAGCGTTGATGATTACGACTCCCGAGGAAGCTGAAAGCAAATTGCGAACAAAAATATATCATGTAGGCGCTTTGGTCACTCCAACGGCCGCATACCTGCCCGCCTTTAGCGATCGCCGGCTACCTGCGTACTACTATGATTTTGACACGTTGATTGATTTAATAACGTCGACGATTTCACCGGCGGCTTGGGATGATGTTGGTGGACCAGGTGGCGTGGATGTATTCCATAATGGAAGTGTTCCCCTGCTAGTCGTTAGTCAGACTGACTTGGTTCACGCAGAAATACACGCTCTACTTGTTCAGTTGCATCGGCTCGGAGGCCATCCGCTCCCTCGCATCCCCGAATTGCGCTATGGGACTAGGCAATCGAACGCAGTTGGGAAAGGGTCGAATTTTAGTTCGTCCAACGTATTCAATCCCAACAACTTACCGATGACTCGGCGAAACGGTAACGTTACCTATCGACAATCGAACACGAGTCAACGCAATACAGCGTTTCAACGCAATACCGGGTTTCAACGCAATACCGGGTTTCAACGCAATACCGGGTTTCAACGCAATGCTGGGCTTCCGTCGAGTCAGCTCCTACCACGTCAATACGAACGGCCGGGTGAAACTGCGATTCCCCGCAAGTCAGTTCAGTTGGGTGGTTCAAGTCCGAAACCCAGTGGGTTCTTTTAGTTGCGTCGCGGAGGTTGAGGACGACGAAGCGTAATGTAGCTGACTAGATTTTTGTTGCGTATACTGTTGTTTTGGATTTGCCTCGTTCATTACCACATTAAAGCAACAGTTTGGGAAGCCATAATGGAAAACGGCGCACTAATATTCGTCAAGCGAATCGTTTTTGTATTAGCCCTCTTTTTTAGTGCGGCGACTTTCACTGACGCTGCTACCTACTACGTTAGCTCGTCGGTGGGCAACGATAGTTGGACTGGCTTGGTTGCGAGTCCCAACGGCACTACCGGTCCGTGGAAGACGCTGGCCAAGGCGTCTACTGTAGAGCTTGCTGCAGGCGATCAGATTTTGCTGAATTGTGGCGACACTTGGAATGAAGAGCTGCATCCTCGTGGCAACGGCACTCCAGATTCTCCGATCGTGATTGGTTCTTACGGCATTGGCGGTAAGCCGACTATCGATCGAGAAGATTACAGCATCGACAGAACCGGTATTCGCTTGGATGACCAAGGCGGATTCAAGATCGTTGGTATCGAATTCAATCGCTGCATGACAGGAATCTATGCCGAGTACAGCGACGAGTGCCCGACGAAGAAATACATTTGGGTCGAAGATTGTTACTTTCACGATTCATTGACATATCAACATTACGAGGACTATCCCAAACGCAAGATCGGATTGGGGATCTGTTTTTTCTCCTTCGAGCTCGATAAGCGATTCGTGTTAACGGACATCACGATTAAGAATTGTGTCTTCCGTCGGTTGGCCTCTGGAGTGTGGACGAACAGCCCCGACAACTTCAACAAGAACGCATCGTACGTTTACAACTTTGGAAACATGACGATGGATGGCTGCTTGTTCGAGGAAGGCTACCAATGGCAACAGGGTATTCGCGGCGTCGACACGGGTGTTATGCGGAATTGTGTAACCCACGACGTCGGCCGGAATTTCCGCTCCTTCAACGGCGTCGCCGGCTCGATGTTCTTCCGTTGTAAAGATTGGGTCTTTGAGGATAGTGAGTGGGGTTACGTCTCGATCGGCTTGGGAAGTGGCGATGGAGAAGCGTTCGACTTCGAGGGCAACTGCGACAATATGATTATGCGGAACTGCCTCTTTCACGACACCGATGGTCCAGGTTTTTTGCTTTGTTGCTACGCTTCCGATGGCCACGCTCACACGAAAATCGTGATGGAGAATTGTGTTATCAACGGCAAATCGAAACGTCCAATCGGAGTGCCACGTTGCGCAATCGTCAACACAACGGATTGGAACGAATCGAAGTGGACGGATTGCCGTTTCTATCTATCGCCGGGCGAAGCATTGATGCGAGTGATGGATCCCGAGAAAGACAAGCGAACTTCGTTTTACCGCTGCGCAATCAAGAAGCTGGAACAAGCTTGCAGTACGCCGAACCTGGCAACGCAGGCGAAGACTTCTGCATCTTCTCAAGTCGGTAACAACGGACCAACGAACGTCAACGACGGCGAAGTTGAATCTAGCTGGGAAGCACTGCTATTAGGCGAACAATGGTTGCAGATCGAATTTCCCGAAACGACCACGGTCAATGAGTTCCGGATTAAGGAATCTGCTTCGTCCTCGATCAGCCGTTACGTGATTCAGTGCTGGGACGAAAAGACCAATCGCTGGATCCAAAGTTTCAATGGAATGAATATCGGCAAGGAGTTTGTCGCCCCAATCGTTGCTCGCCAAACGAAGAAGGTCCGTCTGCTGGTAAAACAAACCAAAGCGGGCAATGCCAGCATCGCCGAATTTGAGGCCTATAATGACGACACAACCACTTTCTCGCACGATCTACTCGGTGGTACAAAACCAATTCCTCGCGCCGCCGTCGACGTTGTTTACGCTCCCGTTAAACCAGACGTTCCAACTCCACTAAATCCGCCCACGCCGCCACCTACGAACGATAAGCCAACGAACGATAAGCCTGTTGTTCGAGTTGGAAAGTCTGGCCAACCAGAAACAGTTGCCGTCGGGGATGTTGGTAATCGGGCAGACAATTCTGGTTTCGGTGCTGTGGCCTACGAATACCGCATAGGAAAATACGAAGTCACCAACGAACAGTATTGCGAGTTTCTAAACGCGGTGGCCAAGTCGGATCGACACGGTTTATACGATGCGAGAATGGCTTCCGATAAAACGGATGAGAACTTCGGCGGAATTCAACGCAGCGGTTCATCCGGCGATCACAGCTACTCAGTTAAAGAAGGACGAGGCAAACGCCCTGTGATCTACGTGTCGTGGGAATCCGCTATTCGTTACGCCAATTGGTTGACGAGCGGCAAGACCGAATTCGGTAGTTACACAATTGAGTCGGGAAGCGTCAAACTGCCCGCTCATGCAACGCTGGCGGCTGCGAAGACAGCTTGTTGGGTGTTGCCGACCGAGAACGAATGGTACAAGGCCGCCTACTATGACTCGAAGAAAACTGTGTTGGGAGGATATCGACTCTACCCCGCCAAGAGCGACGGAATTCCGAAAGCAAATCTCGGTAGCAACTCTCCCGCCGACGTCGGTTCCTTCGCGGAAACAATGAGTGCTTACGGCACTTTCGATCAAGGTGGCAACGTCTGGGAGTACAACGAATCCCGTCGCGGAAACAAAGTCGGACTGCGAGGCGGCTCGTTCTACGTCAACGACCATGAAAACTACATGCGGTCGACCACTCGCTACGATGTGCTCAGCGCCAAGTGGCCTAACTACGGATTCCGAGTTGCATTGTTGGGGAAAAAATAAAGAACAGGAAACCGCGAATGAACGCTGATTGTCGCTAATGGAAGAAGGTAAGAAAAAGAAATGGAAGTAAAAGAGTTTGTCGATTGAGGGGTGCACTCTAACGGTGACTGGCATCTGATTGGGCAAATACGAGCACGACGCGCAAGCGCGCAAGCGAATCTTTAGGGCCACGGCTACATACTCGCTGGTGCTTCGTGCTTGTATACTCGCTCGCCCTTCGTGCGTATGCCCGAAACCGCCTAGGTTTCAGTTTGAATTCAACCCTTCAACAGACAAACCTTTTCTTATCTTCTTCTTTTATCTTCTTC
>Ga0115002_10006279_pt1 | contig 13740 bp, 13 predicted proteins | sample ArcticOcean_MG_C_8_FD_89576 | JGI IMG/M metagenome (GOLD analysis project Ga0115002, IMG submission 89576) | Marine microbial communities from western Arctic Ocean - ArcticOcean_MG_CB11_86 | ecosystem: Environmental > Aquatic > Marine > Oceanic | place: Arctic Ocean: Canada Basin | collected... | reverse complement strand
TCACCGTGAGGCGGATAATCTCGGGCGAAGAGTTGAAATAGCGGAAGCGATCTTTCATCCGCGAAGGCTACGAACCACCCGTCTCCGCATCAACCTCGTTTGCTTTGACAGTGCCGTGCAAACTAACTTCTTCGTTTCGAGGAGTGAGAGATGAGCCAGGCGATATCGACGGCGGACGCACCCTACAGCCGCATCACGGTTCAGCCCATGTGCGCCGCCGCCGGCGCCGTGATCGGCGGCGTCGATCTTTCCAAGCCGCTCGACGGCGAGACCGTCTCGGAGGTTCGTCGGGCCTTTCTCGATCATCATGTGATCGTCTTCCGGGACCAGGACCTCGATCCCGCCAGCCAGATCGCCTTCACCGAGCATTTCGGCAAGGTCGAGGGGCATCCGCTCTACCGCACCCCCGATATCGCGGAGTTTCCCGATGTCATCGTGCTCGAACACAAGGCAGGCAAGTTCTACAAGGGCAAGAATGAGCTATGGCATTCAGACGTCACCGTCAGCGAAACGCCGCCGCTGGGCAGCGTTCTGCATTGCCGGGCTTGCTGGGAGGGCTACGCCGATACGATGTTTGCCAACCAGTATCTGGCCTATGAGGCGCTGTCGGATACGATGCGGAGCTTCCTCGAAGGGCTGACGGCGGAGCATTCGGGCGCCTTGAACCAGATCCTGAACAATGCCGATCCGATCAATGCCCGGATCGAGAGCATCCCCGATCCGGTCGTGCATCCGGTGGTCCGCACCCATCCGGAAACCGGGCGGCGGTGCCTCTACGTCAATCCGGGCTTTACCAGCCGGATCCGCGAATTATCGGCCAAGGAAAGTGATAACCTGCTCGCATTCCTTTACGACCACGCGGTGCAGCATCGGTTCATCTACCGCCATCGCTGGCGACCTGGCGATGTCGCCATGTTCGACAACCGATGCCTGATGCACTCCGTCGTGCAGGATCATCCGCACGACATGCACCGGCGCATGCACCGCACCACTGCCGCCGGCGATCGGCCGTATTTGTAGAAAGCGCATTCCGTAATTTCGTCTGCCGCCTGGGGGCGGTCGGAGTTTCTAGGGAAGTTGGGTTTACACACGGCGCGTCGACCACGGTGGCATGAGCGCGCATTCGGGGATGGAGGAAGAGATGGCCTATAACGGTTACAAGGTGATGGACAGCGACATGCATGTCCTGGAGCCGGCGGACCTCTGGACGCGCTACATCGATCCCAAATACCGCGACCAGGCTTTGGTCGGCACGAAGAACTATCTGAGCGACCAGGACCTGGTCTACCAGGGCCGGGTCATTTCGCGCTTTCAGGTCCAAGCGCCTTTCCAAGGCGGCCTGACGGAATGGTTCACTGACCACTACGACCGCCTTTGTTGTTGTTCATTTTATAGGACAATCTTCTCTTTCTCCCACCAAGCCCGCAAACGTAAGGAATTACGGGTGTTGGCTTTGAACATGAAATCGAAAAGGTCGCCGACGAACGGCAGTATCCCGACCGTGGTATCGACCAGCACGGTGCCGATCATGGGTGCGAGCACCCGTTTGGGCGCGCCGATGCGCCAGGCTTCGGTGACAAGGCCGAGCGCCAGCACGGCGACCGCGAGGTCGCCCGCGATCGGGATCAGGCCGAGCAACCCGTCGATGCCGACCCGGTATTTCGTGCCGGGCACACTGAACTGCCTGTCGAGCAGATGCGCCAGCCGCTCGAACCGGCGGATGCGCCTTTCGATCTCCGTTGCTGATCGGCGGGGTCGTGCCATCGTGTCCGATCAGACCGCGCGCAGCCGCCGCGCCAGTCGCCGGACCAGCAGCATCGACAACACGACGCCCGCGGCGAAGAAATAGACTCCCGCATGCACGGCCACACCGGCCATGCCCGTGGCCTTGATCGAAACCACCAGCAGAGCCGCGAGAAAGACGTCAAGCATCGACCATCGGCCGATGTCATCGAGCCATGCGGCGCGGCGCGCGCTGGCCAGGTCGCCCGGTGGGGCGGCGGCCCAAAGATGCAGGGCCAGTCCGAATTTCGCTATTGGAAAGACCACCGTGAACAGCACGACGATGGCGGACAAGGCGTATTCCTCCGCCTCGACCAACTGGGTCATGGCGTCCAGAATCGAAATCTCGCCGGAGAAAACGAAGAAACTGGTCACGGACATGAAGGGCAGCAACCAGCCGGCGAGGATCAACGCGAGGCCGATGACCAGCCCCGGACCGATCAGCCGGTCGGCCGGGTTCTTCGATCTGGCGAGGCAGTGGCCGTCCGTCACGACCCGACCGGGCGTAGGGGGCGGGTCGATGTCTGATGTTCGCGCATCATGGATCTCCGGCCGTCGGTTGTAAGCCTGCGCGGGGATGGTAGCGGCAAGCGGTTCGCGCACAAGCCCGCGGTTATTCTGGCTCTTGGTTTTCAATTAAAGATTTATGCCTATAGATTAAGATGCTGAAATGAATGGCCGCTGGACTACAAAATTAAGGCGTGTCAAAAAACTATTTACCAAACGCTATTCAAGTACTCACTAGACACTGTCTATTGTGTTTGATTGTGATTGCGCTCGCTACTTCTGCAATTTTCCGTTGGGACCCGACAGGAATGCAGGTCGAATTTCCCGTATTGATTCACCGCAGATGCAAGCGGTGCTCGTCGGTGAAGCACGATCCGATCTATCCGGCCTGCTGTTCGTCCTGCGGCGCGCCCGTTCATCCGCCGATGCGGATCGGGGTGAACCGGTACGCTCATCATCTTGATCGCGACTGTCGCGATCCTGACGGCCATCGTGTCCTTCACGATCTAATTCTTCCTCCGGTTCGTCGCGGGCCGAAATACTTCGCGGACCGAACGGCCCGTCCCACCCTGTTCCGATCGGAGGACGGGCCGCTCTGTCGCTCAAGGCGCGATACCACCGGCGCGAACCGTGGCGAGGTAGGTGCCAGGCTTCGATCGAACGCCGCCGTCAGGATCTGTCCCGCCGGCATGCCATGGATCAGTGTTGCGTCGGCCAGAACGAAAAGGCCGAAATGTGGTAGCAAACTTTCCCGGCGCCGATCGTATCGAGCGCTTCGTCGGTGAGTTCGTCGTCGTGGATCGTGTCGAGTGGGGTGTTTTCGGACATGGCCTGCTCCCGGATGTTTCACGTTGTCGGGGGTTTCCTCCCAGCCCGCATGGACTGGAGGCGTTTCCGTATCGAACGCCAGGGTTACGGCTTACCGAGTCGAGAGGGTAGCCGGCGCCAATGGCGGTCGTATCGTGGAGATTGTGCTATTGCCAATCGATGTCAATCTTCGCACATACCGATAGGGAGCCGCCAATCTCACGCGCGTGAGATCTGCTCGCACCGAACTCGGAAAAACCGTCCTCGAAAGAACCCCCGAAAGCCTACTCACAACTAGGACCGACCCCCAGGTCCAGTTGAAGGAACGGAACCTTCTCTCCATTGCCCCCGCCGATAGTGCGAGGGCTCGAACCCGATTCGCACTATCGAACCTATTGCGGCCCAAAGACAGCGTGGATATCCGACACAGCCCGCCGCGCGTTGGGCGATGGCATGCGGCGACGGTGCAAAACCTTAAGCTGCGGGAAGCATCCTTGGCGGGTGACGACTGGAAGGCGGTGTGATGCGTGCATTCCTGAAGGTGGGCTTGGTCGGCCTGGCGCCGCTGCTGGCGGTACCGGCCGGCGGGGCAGGACTGGGACAAGGGCGCCGCAGCCTACGAGCGCGGCGACTATGCGGCGGCGTTGCGGGAATGGCGGCCCCTGGCCGAGCAGGGTGATACCGACGCCCAAAACAGTCTCGGCATCATGTACGGCAACGGCCCGGGCGTCCCGCAGGCCTATGTCCAGGCGCATATGTGGTTCAACCTCGCCGCCGCGCAGGGCTATGAAGGGGCCGCTAAGAACCGCGATCCGGCGGCCAGCAAGATGACCCCCTGCCCGGATCGCCGAGGCGCAGCGACTCGCCAAGGAATGGCTGGAGAAGCACCCGCAATGACGCGGCGGCGGGACCGCTTCGGTTATCGCGCCTGAGGGGCGCCCCACCCCATCGGCCCCGAGCGGGCGAACGCTGTTCCCGCGGTGTGGGCCCGCAAAATCGAAACAGCCCGCCGCGAGGACGGGCCGCTCGATCAGGCTTTAGGTTCCGGTTCGGCCCAGGAAGGGTCTGGACCGTGCAATGGGACAAGCCGCAGGGGCTATGACCTAGCTACCCGACAGGCCCGCGCCGAAGCGATTGTACGGAGAGGTTTGCGCTATCGGTATTCGCTGTCAATTGAGAATCATGCGTTGCCCCTGCAGAACAGGATGACTTCGGCGAGGAGTCCGGCACGCAAGGTGCCCCCCCATCGTGCCTGGCACGGGCGGGGTTGCGGGGCGCGGCTGTAGAGCTCTCGGTCAAGGGACCATGCGCGTGGACGGCGTGGCGAATTTTTGATCCGCTGAGACGCGATATATATCGCGAAGTTACCAATTTGACAGTGAACGGCAGATCAGTTGGTCGGGGCCATTTTTAGGACGGGCGCTACCCATGTGTTGCCCGAAACGCATCAGAGGGCTGGCTTATTCTGCCAACCCTCTGAGTTAGAGCGGAATTATGACCTACAAAATGGTCGGAGTGAGAGGATTCGAACCTCCGGCCCCTGCCTCCCGAAGGCAGTGCTCTACCAGGCTGAGCTACACTCCGTCCGGGTCGCGCTATATAGCCTCAAGGCCCCGGCGATTCAACCGATGTGCCGAAGCGCCTTCGACGCGGCTCAATGCGCCCGCTCGATACAGAAGTCGATCACCTCGACCAGCGCCGACTTGGCTTCCGATGCGGGGAAGATTCCCAGGGCGTCGCGGGCCACCGCGCCATAGTGCCGGGCGCGCTCCACCGCGTCGTCCAGGGCGCGGTGCTGGGCCATTAGTTCGATGGCGTGTTCGAGGTCGCCCTCGCGCTGCTCCATATCCTCCAGGGTGCGGCGCCAGAAGGTGCGCTCGGCTTCCGAACCGCGCCGGAAGGCGAGGATCACGGGCAGGGTGATCTTGCCGTCCTGGAAGTCGTCGCCGATTGTCTTGCCGAGTTCCGCCTGGGCTGCCGAGTAATCCAGCATGTCATCGATCAGCTGGAAGGCGATGCCGAGATTGAGGCCATAGCTTTCCAGGGCCTGCTCTTCGGCCTTGGGGCGCTCGGCCACGACCGCGCCGATCCGGCAGGCCGCGGCGAACAGCGCCGCGGTCTTGCACTGGATGACGTCGAGATAGGCCTGCTCGCCGGTTTCCGTGTCGTTGGCCGTGACCAATTGAGCGACCTCGCCTTCGGCGATGATCGAACTCGCGCGGCTCAGGATGGCGAGCACTTCGAGAGAGCCGTCCTCGACCATGAGCTGGAAGGCGCGGCTGAACAGGAAATCGCCGACCAGCACGCTAGATTTGTTGCCCCATAAGGAATTGGCCGTGGCCATGCCGCGCCGCAGGTCGCTTTCGTCGACCACGTCGTCATGCAGCAGGGTGGCGGTATGGATGAACTCGACGCAGGCCGCGAGCGGCACATGGCGCTGGCCTTTATGGCCGCAGAGTCGGGCCGAGGCGATGGTCAGCAGCGGGCGAAGACGCTTGCCCCCGGCCGCGACGATATGGCCGGCGAGCTGCGGGATCAGCACCACATTGCTCTGCATATGATGGATGATGACCTCGTTGACCCGGATTAGATCATCGGCGGCGAGCTGGTTGAGGCGGTCGATCGACGGACGATTCCGGCCCTCGCGATCGACATGGACAACGACGGCCACGGTATTCCCTTTCGGACTGAACTTGACGCGTCTGCGCAGAGAAGGATAAGGCCCCTTGATGGACGGTCAAGGTACATCACCATGAATGTCGGTTTCCATAAGGCCGCGCGCGGTCCTCGGGGCTGCCGATGCGCGAATTGATCCGCTCCAACGATCCGGTCTTCCTGTCCTGGATCGTCGCCATGCTGGCGGGCGAGGGGATCGAAGCCATCGTTCTGGATGGCCATACCAGCGTGCTCGAAGGCAGCATCGGCGCAATTCCGCGCCGCGTCATGATCGTGACGGAGGATTTCGTCCGGTCCCGGCGCCTGCTCGAGGATGCCGGCGAATTGCCGCCCGAACGGGGTTAGGGTCTCGACGGGGGCTGGGCAGGGTTGGCGAAGGGCCTATTCGTCAGCCTTCTTGTCCTCGGCCTCTCCAGACTCCGTCTCGCCGTCTTTCGCGCCATCCGGCTTCACGCGCGCCAGACAGGCTTGGTAGATCGCCCGAAAATTCTTGACGGGATTCTGGTTCTCCCAGAGATCGTGGTCGTCCTTGATATATTCGAACAGCAGCTTGCGGATCTCGTTCAGCCCTATTTCCCGGGTGCAGACGTAGAACCACCCCATATTTTCTTCCGGCGCACCGAAGGCCGGCGCCAGCAGCATCCCTTCGATCAGGCCGGAGACATAGGCTTTCTTCGTGAGCCCATCCATGTCCATGTATTGCACACCCGCGACATAGCCGCCTTGGATGCGCACGGGGGCCTTTTCGGCATCTTCGGCGGCCTGGAGCGCGGTCGACGCGGCGAAGGACGCAACGATGGTCAGAACTGTCAGGAATGCGGCTGCAGGACGGAATTGTCGCACGCTTTACCTCCGGGTTGGGGCGGGCGAAAGTTAAGACAGAGGTGCAGCGTTCGGACAATAGGCACCTAGGGGAAGCGATGCGACAGGAAGCGATCGTCCGGCAGCGAGAGGAGCCGCTCACGACCACGCGGAACGCCTTGCTCGACGGCCGGATCGTGCTGCATCAGCCGCGGCGCGGCGCGCGCGCGACGGGCGAGCCGGTCTTTCTGGCCGCGGCTCTTCGGGCCCTGCCGGGGCAGACCGTGCTCGATGCCGGCGCCGGCACGGGCGCCGCGTCCCTGTGTCTCGCCCACAGATTGCCTGGGCTCAACGTGACCGCCTTGGAGGTGCAGGCCCCCCTAGCGGAACTGGCGCAGCGCAATGCGGTCGAAAACGGGCGGGCCGAGGAGGTCGGCGTGGTGATCGGGGACCTCGCCACGCCGCCCGACGAGGTCCGGCATATAGATTTCGACCATGTCATGACCAATCCGCCCTTCTTCCTCGCCGGGCGGGGGCGCCCGTCGCCGGACGAGAGCCGGTCCCTCGCGCGGAGCGAGGCGGCCCTGGACCTCACAGCCTGGATACGCGCCTGCCTGGCGCGGCTGAAGCCCGGCGGCACCTTCACCGCGATCCACCGGGCCGAGCGGCTGGGCGAGTTGCTGGCCGCGCTCGACGGGCGCACCGGCGGGCTGCATGTCCATCCTTTCTGGCCGGCGGCGGGCCGACCCGCCAAGCTCGTCCTCGTCCAGGCGCGCAAGGGCAGCCGCGCCCCCGCTATCCTTTCGCCTGGCATGGTCCTGCACGAGGCCGACGGGGCCTTTACGAAGCAGGCCCGTGCGGTGCTGCGCGAAGGCCGGGAACTGCCCCTCGGCGCTTAGTCCTTGCTCCTGTACCCGCGCGACCCCACCTATGCTCTCATGACAAAACCAGCTTTCCTCTCTCGAATCCTGCCCGCAGCCGTGGCGGCGCCCAAGCCGCTCGTCACCGTGCTGTCCCTCTCCGGCGTGATCGGCCATATGGGCCCGATGCGCAACGGGCTCAGCCTGGCCTCCTTGGCCGACCCGATCGAGCGTGCGTTCAAGCCGCGCCATCTGTCGGCCGTCGCCCTGGCGATCAATTCGCCCGGTGGCTCGGCCGCCCAATCGGCTCTCATTCACAAGCGTATCCGCGCCCATGCGGCGGAGAAGGGCGTGCCCGTCTTCGCCTTCGCCGAGGATGTGGCCGCATCGGGCGGCTATATGCTGGCCTGCGCGGCGGATGAGATTTTCGCCGACGAATCCTCGCTCATCGGCTCGATCGGCGTGGTTTCCTCGGGCTTCGGCTTCAAGGGGCTGATCGAACGCCTGGGGGTCGAGCGGCGTATCCACGCCACCGATCCGCGCAAGACCCGGCTCGATCCGTTCCTCGACGAACGGCCTGAGGATGTGGAATTCCTGCGCGGCATCCAGGACGACGCCCATAAGGCGTTTCGCGATCTTGTCGCGGGGCGGCGCGGCACGCGCCTCAAGGCGCCCGAGGAGGATCTCTACAGCGGCGATGTCTGGATCGGCACCCGTGCCCTGTCGATGGGCCTGATTGACGGCATCGGCGACCTGCGCTCCGTCATGCGCGCGCGTTTCGGCGACAAGGTGCGCTTTCAGAAAATCGAGGGCGAGCGCGGCTGGCTGCGGCGCCGCCTCGGAATCGGGTCCAGCGTCGGGCTGTCGGGCGGTCTCGCGGGCGCTGTCGACGGCGATTGGGCCGGGACGCTTATTGCGGCGGCGGAAGAACGGCTATATTGGTCGCGTTTCGGTCTCTAGCGGGCGCGAACTGAGGCTTTGATGCCGTGCGCCGTTCCGGGGGTACATGTTCGGCATCGGTTTCAAGGAGCTGCTGCTCCTCGTCGGCGTCCTGCTGGCGGTCTGGTTCGGGTCACGTATGCTGCAGCGGTTCGAGGCCCATCGCGGCGAGCGTGCGTCCATGCATGACCGGCGGCGGCGGGAGAAGGTCAAAGCCAAGGACAAGGCGGAACGCGCCTCCCCGGCCAAGCGGCCGGTCGAGGAGATGGCCGAATGCCCGGCTTGCGGCATCTATTACGCGCGCGGCACGAGGCCGCGATGCGAGCGCGCGGACTGCCCCGCGCGCAGCTGAGGGCCGCCCCCGATCGGTCGTTCGCTTGACCCGTCCCGGCGGCGGCAATAGGGTCCGCCGCAACCCTAGACCCTGCGGGCCTCCCATGACCGCGACACGCGCCGATACCAGCTTCCAATCGTTGATCCTGAAGCTTCACGCCTTCTGGGCCGAACAAGGCTGCGCGCTGCTTCAGCCCTACGATATGGAGGTCGGCGCCGGCACCTTCCATCCGGCGACAACCTTGCGGAGCCTGGGTCCGGCCCATTGGCGCGCGGCCTATGTCCAGCCCTCGCGCCGGCCGACCGACGGGCGCTACGGTGAGAATCCGAACCGGCTGCAGCACTATTACCAGTATCAGGTGATCCTGAAGCCTTCGCCGCCCGATTCGCAGGAGCTCTACCTGCGCAGCCTCGCCGCCCTCGGCATCGACCCGCTGGCCCATGACATCCGCTTCGTCGAGGACGATTGGGAAAGCCCGACCCTTGGCGCCTGGGGTCTGGGCTGGGAGGTCTGGTGCGACGGGATGGAGGTGAGCCAGTTCACCTATTTTCAGCAGGTCGGTGGGATTGACTGCGATCCGGTCTCGGTCGAATTCACCTACGGGCTCGAGCGCTTGGCGATGTACGTCCAGGGGGTCGAGAATGTCTACGACCTCGACTGGAACGGGGTCGAGGGCGAGGGCGCCATGAGCTACGGCGACGTCTTCCTCCAGGCCGAGAAGCAATATTCCGCCTATAATTTCGAGCGGGCGGACACGACCCGCCTGGCGCGCCATTTCGAGGATGCCGAGGCCGAGTGCCGGATGATCCTCGAAGGCGGCGCCAAACTCGCCCTGCCGGCCTATGACCAATGCATCAAGGCCAGTCATCTGTTCAATCTGCTCGATGCCCGTGGCGTGATCAGCGTGACCGAACGGGCCGGCTATATCGGCCGCGTCCGCGCCCTTGCCAAGGCCTGCTGCGAGGCCTGGCTCGAAAGCCAGGTGGCCTAGGCCGATGGCTGAATTTCTGCTCGAACTGCTCAGCGAGGAAATCCCGGCGCGGATGCAGGCCCGCGCGGCCGAGGATCTCAAACGCCTGGTGACCGATGGGCTCAAGGAAGCCCGCCTCGGTTTCGACAGGGCCGAGGCTTTCGTCACGCCGCGTCGCCTGGCCCTGATCGTGGACGGGTTGCCGGCGCGCCAACCGGATCTGGAGGAAGAGCGCAAGGGTCCGCGCGTCGGCGCGCCGGACAAGGCGATCCAGGGCTTCCTCGGTTCGGTCGGACTCGAATCGATCAAGCAATGCGAAATCCGCGAGATCAAGGGAAGCGAATTCTATTTTGCGGTGCGCAAGGCCGAAGGCAGGGAGACGGGCGATGTCCTGGCCGATCAGGTCGGCTCCGCCTTGAATGGCCTGTCATGGCCGAAATCGATGCGTTGGGGTGCGCTGTCCGCCCGCTATGTCCGGCCGCTGCAAGGCATTCTGGCGATTTTCGATGGAAAACCTCTGTCGGGCGCCTTTGATCTCGGGGCCGGCACATCCTTGGCCTTCGGAAACACGACGCGCGGCCATCGTTTTATGGCGCCGGAGCCTTTTCCCGTTTTATCCTTCGATGATTATCGAAATAAATTGCACGCCGCCTTCGTCATGCTCGACCGCGAGGAGCGCAAGGCCGCGATTCTCGAGGGGGCGGGCGCTCAGGCGGGGTCGGAAGGCCTGTCCGTGACGCCGGATTCGGGCCTGCTCGACGAGGTCGCGGGGCTGGTCGAGTGGCCCGTGCCCTTGATGGGGCGGATCGACGACCGCTTCATGGATCTGCCGCCCGAAGTGCTCTCCACGGCGATGCGCACCCATCAGAAATACTTCGCGGTCGAGGATGGCGACGGGGGGTTGGCGCCGCGCTTCGTGGTCGTGGCGAATATCGACGCCGCCGATGGCGGCACGGCCGTGGTGGCGGGGAACGAGCGGGTTCTGCGCGCGCGACTGTCCGACGCCCGCTTCTTCTGGGACCAGGACCGGCGCGACTCCCTGGCCAGCCGGGCTCCGGCCCTGCGAACCGTGGTTTTCCACGCCAAGCTCGGCACTCTCGACGAGAAGGTCGACCGCCTTCAGGCCCTGGCGGCGGATATCGCGGGCCATGTGCCGGGCGCGAATCGGGACAAGACCCGTTCCGCCGCACGCCTCTGCAAGGCCGATCTGGTCAGCCAGATGGTCGGTGAGTTCCCGGAACTTCAAGGCCTCATGGGCCGCTACTATGCGCTGGCCGATGGCGAGGACCAGGCCGTCGCCGATGCCATTCGCGACCATTACTCACCGCTCGGCCCCGGCGATGCCTGCCCGACAGAGCCGGTTTCCGTTTCGGTCGCCCTGGCCGACAAGATCGACACCCTGGTCGGGTTCTGGGCGATCGACGAAAAGCCGACCGGCTCCAAGGATCCTTATGCCCTGCGTCGCGCGGCCCTCGGCGTGATCCGCCTTATGCTGGAGAACGGTCTGCGCCTGGGCCTGTCCGATATTTTCCACAAGGCCGCCCATCTTCACGCCGAGACAGCGGGCCAGATTCGAGGCGAGGTTGTGGCCGATAGCCTGCTGGAATTCTTCGCCGACCGCCTCAAGTTCCATCTGCGCGAAAAGGGTGTGCGCCACGATCTGGTGGCGGCCGTCTTCGCCCTCGGCGGCGAGGACGATCTCGTCCGTCTGCTCGCGCGGGTCCAGGCGCTGGCCGCCTTCCTGGCGGCGGAGGACGGCGCGAATCTCCTGACCGCCTATCGTCGGGCCGCCAATATCGTCGGCATCGAAAGCAAGAAGGGTGGCGGTGCGCTCCGAGGGCCGCCCGATCCGGCTCTATACGCCGAGGCCGTGGAAAAAGCCCTGGGCGTTGCGTTGGACGATGCTTCCGGCGCTTTCGAGGTGGCGCTTGCCGATGAGGATTTTGCCGCCGCGATGGCGGCCATGGCGCGGTTGCGTGCGCCGGTCGATGCATTTTTCGAAGGCGTCACCGTAAATTCCGACGATCCGGCCCTGCGGGCCAACCGTCTGCGCCTGTTGTCGCGGATCGGGGATACCCTCGAGCGGGTTGCCGATTTCTCTAAAATTGAAGGCTGAGTGAAAGATGACCGGGACCAAGTGGATCCACAGTTTCGGCGAAGGGACGGCCGAGGGTCGTGCCGAGATGCGAGAACTGCTGGGCGGCAAGGGCGCCAATCTCGCGGAAATGAGCAATATCGGCCTGCCGGTGCCGCCGGGTTTCACCATCTCGACCGAGGTCTGCACACATTACTACGCCCATGACCGGCATTATCCGGAGGATCTGGACGGGCAGATCGCCGCCGCCCTGGCCGCGGTCGAGGCCAGGGCGGCGGCGCGTTTCGGCGATCCCGTGAATCCCCTTCTGGTCTCCGTCCGCTCCGGCGCGCGGGCCTCGATGCCCGGCATGATGGACACGGTCCTCAATCTCGGCCTCAACGACGAGACGGTCGAAGGGCTCGCCGCGCGCTCGGGCGACCGCCGCTTCGCCTTCGACAGCTATCGTCGCTTCATCCAGATGTTCGGCGATGTTGTCCTGGGAGTCGATCACTACCATTTCGAGGAATTGCTCCAGGAAGCCAAGGACGACCGGGACGTCACCCTGGACACCGAACTCGACGCCGCCGCCCTGGAAGAGCTGGTCGCCACCTACAAAGCTAAGGTCCAGGAGGAAAGGGGCGAACCCTTTCCCCAGGATCCGTGCGCCCAGCTCGATGCCGCGATCGGCGCGGTCTTCGGCAGTTGGATGAACCAGCGCGCCATCACCTATCGCCGCCTGCACGATATTCCCGCCGGATGGGGCACGGCGGTCAATGTCCAGGCCATGGTCTTCGGCAATATGGGCGAGGACTGCGCGACCGGCGTGGCCTTCACCCGCAACCCCTCGACCGGCGATGCCGCCTTCTACGGCGAATTCCTCGTCAATGCCCAGGGCGAGGATGTGGTTGCTGGTATCCGCACGCCCCAGCCTTTGACGATCGCGGGCAAGGCGGCCAGCAACGACGACGCCCCGGCGATGGAAGAAGTCATGCCGGCGGCCTTCGCCGCCCTGATGGATATCCGGGCCCGGCTGGAAGCCCATTACCGGGACATGCAGGACATCGAATTCACCATCCAGCAGGGCAAGCTCTGGATGCTGCAGACCCGGAACGGCAAGCGTACGGCCGCCGCCGCCATCAAAATCGCCGTGGACATGGTGCAGGAAGGCCTGATCGAGAAGACCGAGGCGATCGGCCGACTCGACCCGGCCGCTATCGACCAGCTTCTCCATCCCCGGCTCGATCCGGATGCCGAACGTGCGGTTCTCACGCGCGGCTTGCCCGCCTCGCCGGGCGCGGCTTCGGGCGTCGTGGCGTTCAGCGCGGACGAGGCCGAGGCGCGGTCCAAGCGCGGCGAGGACGTGATCCTGGTGCGGATCGAGACCAGCCCCGAAGACATTCACGGCATGCACGCGGCGCGCGGCATCCTGACGGCGCGCGGCGGCATGACCAGCCACGCCGCCGTGGTCGCCCGCGGCATGGGGCGCGCCTGCGTCGCCGGCGCGGGCGAGTTGCGCATCGACTACGTCAAGCGCAGCCTCTCGGTCGCTGGACGCCAGATTCTGGAAGGCGAGGAAATCACCATCGACGGCGCGGCGGGGGAGGTCATGATCGGCCGCGTCCGCATGATCGAGCCCCGGATGACCGGCGATTTCGCCAAGATCATGGAATGGGCCGATGGCATGCGCCGCATGGCCGTGCGCGCCAATGCCGATCAGCCGGTCGATGCCCGCGCCGCCATGCGCTTCGGCGCCGAGGGCATCGGCCTGTGCCGCACCGAGCATATGTTCTTCGAGGGCGAGCGCATCGTCGCCATGCGCCAGATGATCGTCGCGGAGGACGAGGCAGGGCGGCGCGCCGCCCTGGACAAGATAGGTCCGATGCAGCGCGGCGATTTCAAGGAATTGTTCGAGGTCATGGAGGGGCGGCCCGTCACCATCCGCCTGCTCGATCCGCCGCTGCACGAATTCCTGCCCGGCACGGATGAG
>Ga0115002_10006276_pt1 | contig 13742 bp, 11 predicted proteins | sample ArcticOcean_MG_C_8_FD_89576 | JGI IMG/M metagenome (GOLD analysis project Ga0115002, IMG submission 89576) | Marine microbial communities from western Arctic Ocean - ArcticOcean_MG_CB11_86 | ecosystem: Environmental > Aquatic > Marine > Oceanic | place: Arctic Ocean: Canada Basin | collected... | reverse complement strand
ATCCAGGCCTGAAACCACGGTTGCCGGCTGTTCCACGATGTTGGTCGCACGGCAGTGCACACCATCTGAGACCACTTTGCCGCCACGGCCCGAACTTCTGATTCCGACGACGGCCAATTGCTCCGGCGTCAGATCCTTCGTCCAGTCGGGAGGATGGATCTGTGTAGGACCTGCTGAGGGCATCACCGTGGCGTTGATAAACTCCATCTCGATCAGTCGACCGGGTCTGCCGCGAACTCCGTGCAGGAGAGTGGCGGCGCAGATCAACAGGTCACCAGGCTGCAGCGGGACTTCCTCGGTCATGCCCAGATCATTATCGCCGCTGAGGAATTTTGTCGGTGGTGTTGTCGATCTCGTATGGCTGGCCCGAGCCAGCACCACGCCACCCTCTTCCGGTGTGGGGGACAGAGCCCACACCACACGGATTCCGAATGAGATCCGGGTTTCTGCATAGTTGACGTAGCGCAGGCGGCGGGCACGCTCAGGGTCGGCGTCCAATAGAGGCACTCCGGCTGCCGACTCTGAGCCGGCGACCAGGGACGGTGGTTGATCCAGGGCGAATTCGGGGCCACAGAGCAACTCCAGGTACCTGAGCAGAACCGGGTGCTGCTGCAGTTGCAGAAAAGGTTCGCCGTCCACGTGCCCGACCTCGTCGACGGCCCTGTTGCAGGCCTCCAACTGGGCAGACGTCAGCACCTGCGGCAGGTGAAGGAAGCCCGCTACGTCGAATCCGTAGTCCTCTTCCGTGTTCATTCGTTGCGTCACTTTCGTTTTCAGTGTTCAGGACAATTTAAAGTGGAGGAATATACAAAATCAGCAGGATGACGTACGATACCGGCAACGTAATCGCGAGATCAATCAGGAGGCGACGCGATTCTGCCCTTCACAAGGTCGGGTATCCTTTTGGGGTTGACGAGCATCGGCGTCGTGAAGGGGCCTTCTGGACGATCCACAAGCCACACGTGCAACATCTCCGGACTTCGCTGCCGTGGTATCCCTTCCACGCAGGTGGCTTCAGGGCCGATCAGGGGGTTGCCTACAGGCAGCAGGCCCGCTTTGTGGCAGACCGGGCGCGAGAAAATGTGATAGTGCCAGACGGTCAGAGACCCTCCCAGCTGCGGTCCCTCCTGTAGGGGTTGCGCGACTAAGAACATGAAGCCGAGTAACTCTTGGCCGCTCGCGGTCTCGTAATACATCAGGTATTCGGGTCGCTGCGGATCCAACACGACCCCGTCGGTGAGGTATTGCCAGTTGTAATGGTGGTTTTCGTCATGGTCCTGCAACTGGTAGCCGTCGCGCAGTCCGTTCTCGTAGTCGAACCATCCGTTGTGCGCGGCTGCTTTGAGGCACTGGGCCACCAGACTGTCCGCTGATTGACGCTGGGTGTGGGTCGGTTCGACGTTCCTGTAGCGCGTCACCTCCCACACGACATTGAAGGGTCTCTTCTGTGGCGTCGCCGGCATGGTCGATTCCGGCTGCCACTCCTCGTGTACAGCGCCCATCACATTGAAGTAGCGGCGAACGAAGCGCTCGTCGGCGCGCTCGCAGCCGCCAACGAAGATCACAAACAGGCCGACGATGGCCAGATACCAGGTCCGGTGTTGCACTGCTCGCATCGAGATCACTCTACGAATATGGCTCCCGCCATGGCTTCGGCGACGTGCCGATCACAGAAATAGCCGAACCCGCCGGTTTGTGTCATCGGGAATTTGGCCTCCAGTCCGCCGGCTGTCGGTGTCAGCGGGTTGGTGTCGCCGGCGATCACTTCTCCGGCATCGATGCGGCCAGGCATCAGCGGGTGTGCGGCGAAATCCCCGGCGAATGTGACTGTCGTGCCGACGCTGACGGCCAGGCATGCAGGCTCGTAGGTGTATCCCCAGGCCCCTCCGAAGAGAATTCGCACCTCACTCTTGCCTGTCGCGTCAACGGCAGAAAACGGGTCGCATCCGTTGAGGGCCGTGAGGGGTGATGGGTTCGTGGTCTTGCGCTGTATGTAAGCGCGAAACAGAGCAGCGTCCACCGATACCTCGTGCCGGTGGCGGCGGCGCAACTCGACGACATAATCTTCAAAGAAGGGGGCTGCCAGTCCCTTCGCCGCTCGTAGCGCGTCCACCGCCTTCTGTTCCCGCCTGGCCCTTCGGCGCCTGGCGAACTCGGGCGCCAGCCCTTTGGCCTCTACCTCTTTGGCGAAAAGTTGATCAACAGAGTAGGTCCGCAGTACCCGCAGCTTTCGTTCGTTGAAACTGCCCGAGAACGGTGCCCGTCCGGGGGACAAGCGGGCGACTGCCGCCCAATACTGTCCTGCGGTCCAGTCACCGAGTGAACTGCGCACCAGGGTCAGATGCCCATTTACAGAGTCGGCGGCGGCTTGCAGCCGTCCAAGGGTTAGACTGTCCACGGAGACGTCGTAGCTCTGCACCAGGGAGGCGAGGTACGACGGGTTGGCCTGTTCTTGTCGCTCGCGCGTCAAGGCCTGCTCTGCCGCGGAGCGTCTATCTTCGAGCGGGATGCTGCGCTCGTCGAGGATGACCGCGACCAGGTGGTGGCCTTTGTGCAACAACATTTCGGCATCGCCAACCCACTTCAAAGTCAGCGGCTTCAGCTTATCGCCTATGGTCAGTCGATTCAGCCATATCGAATCAACAAAGGTGTGGCCAGAGCCAGCGGCATAGGTGTGGATTAACTGGGCAAACGACATGTGTTCCCTGACCTGTGCCAGGGCGGCTGTCGCACTCGCCTCGTCGTCGAGGGCCAGCCGTCCAACCAGTATTTCACGATTGGCACCGGTACCGTAATAGAACTCGTGAAGCTCCTCATCCGTGTAGTCTGCCGCGTCGTTCTCGATCAATTCGGCGATCATCTGGGATCGCTCCCACATCTCCAGCTCGCGCACTAGTGCGGGTTCGTCGTGGAACCCAAGTTCGCGGGCCTCCCGATTCAGCAATTGCCGGTCGATGAGCCGCTGCAGCCAGTGGCGCCACTGCGATGCCGTCGGGTCAGGGGAGTCGGTGCTGTGCCATTGGGTCAGCGCCGCGTCGAAGTCTGATTCCGTTACGCTGGAGATGCCGACCCGGGCGAGTGTGGCCGGGACCGGTGGCTCAGTCGTGACGTGCGCGCCACCGCCACCGCCACAGCCTGCGCCAATAAGCGTGACGATCGCGGCGAGCAGTGGTTGCGCGCCTGCGCGCAAGACACGGCCAGTCGCGCGTCGTTCCGCATCTTGTCGACGTGGCTCTCCCATGGGATCGGTGCCGTGCGGTCCGCTTTGAGGGTGGGCGTGCGGTGAGGATTTCGGAGTTGGTAATCAAAGCCAGCGCTAATATAGCCTGGCCGCCGGCACGGGGCAATTGTGCCCCCGGGCAGTTGCGCCTACCGAAGCATGCGATAGATTGTCGCTGAAACGGCGATCACAAGGAGAACTGCGCCCAGGGGAGAGAGAAAGATTCCGAGCCCCGGGTCTCCTCCGTATATCACAACACCGCCGAGAAAGAATCCTGCTGGCAGGGCAATCGTGGCACCGAGAAGACATCCAGAAGCGATGCGACGCCACGCTCCCTGGGCTGACTCACCCAGCACGTAGAGGGTCATTGCAAAGGCCAGATTGACTACTGCGAGGAACGTGCCATGGGCGTGCGCCAGCCGCCAAGTCAAGCGGCGTGTCTCCATGCCGACATTGTGGTACCACGCGACTTTAAAACCATGCAGTGACTCCAACACAACGCCTAACGTCACGAACAAAAGCAGTGCACCCCAGCCCACCAGAAGATGCTTCCTGATGTACCACTGTCTCTCACCATCCTCAGTTACGGTCGGCGCCTCCGTTGCGGAAGACTTTCCCTCTGGCTCTTTTGCCAAAATCTTCTACTCCGATAGTTGAACGCGACGGTCATCCCGTTGCTGGCTCAGTCGCATGAAGGTATGGGTTTCGAGTTGTCCCGAGGCGTCCAGCAGTAGGCTTGGCTGACTCGGGCCCGGGCGCGAAGCCTGAATCCAATGCCTGCGCGCCTCGACGACAGCGATATCTCGTTGCCGGATCGGGCCCATAGGATCAACGTCGAATTCTGCGAAGCCGGGCAGGCTTTTCAGGGACTCGAGAGCGGTGAACCTAACCACATCATAGGGGTCGGACAACAGGTGGGAAAGGGACGGGACCATCCAGTGTGTACCGGAGATCTTCTGAGCTGGTGCCCAGCCAGTATGCCAGGCGACGATCGCTCGTTGTCCAGCGTCGCCCGTCAGCATCGACAGGATCGAAGCGGCGATGTTCTCTTGATCCTCATTCAGCTTCGAACGCGGGTGGCCGTACCGATCAGCCATCGTCTCATCCGTCCACGCCAGCGTCTTGTCCAGGTGGCACAAATTGCAGGCATTCGGCCGGCCGGTGTCCAGCACATCCTGCACGTACGGGGAATCAATTTCGTGGCTGCGAATCGCTTTGAGCAAACCCCATGTCGTGTGAGGCGTATGGCAGTTGTAGCATTGGCTCCCGGTGGAATTGGCCAGGTGATGCGTATGGGCGGTGAGGCTTTCAGGCTCGCTGAATTGTTCGTGGCATTGCAGACAGGCGTCATTCGTTGCCATTTTCGGTCCAAGCTGGTCATTCGCCCACACCTTCAGCGGGCGCGGGTCCTCGGCCTTGAGGTGCATCTCGTGGCAGGATAGACACGAGAGGACACCACGAGACTCATCGCCATGCTGGTAACACGGCGACTCGATGAGCCCATTGTACTCGCGACCCGAGACCCGAACCATGCCGTCGGACCAGAAGCGTTCTTCCAGGAACATCGGGTCTTCCTCGAGCCTCTTCTGGGTGAGCGGATGATCGGCATGAGCCCCACCGCGAAAAACGTGACGCGTCTCCTGAAGCTCGTCTCCGGGGCGAAACGCAAAGCCTTCCTTGAGCCATGTTTTGAAATCCGAACCTCTCATGGACACCGAGTGACATTGGCCGCAGACCTCTGACTGTCTTTGCACCGAAAGCCTGGACGGCAGCACGATGGTCTCGTCGGCATCCTCCGACATGTGTTGTCGGTAGCGTTGGAGGATGCTGTCATGCCGCTCGATGTGCTCGCGCCCTGGCCCATGGCAGGCCTCGCAGGCAATTCCGAACTCCGCAACCTTGGTATCGAAAAGCTTGAATTTGACACCCCGCGGCCGGCCTTGTGTCACGTGACACTTGATGCAGTTCATGTTCCATCTGCCAAACCCCCTTGGGGCATCGGGGGGCGTGACGAGGACGGCGAGATCCGGTATCCAACGTTGTTCAGGAATTCGCCACACGAAGGGCAGCCGTGCCAAGGTGCGTCCGTCCTTGGTCTCATACCAATAATCCTGCTCGTGATGCGAGCCGGTAGTGAGAACGATCTGCCTGCGGAAGCGCTCTGTTCCTGTCGGGGCTGTGCTTTCGACCTCGACCCACAGTGCATCTGACGCACGTTCCAGCTTGAATGTTGCATTGCCCGAGCGCAGGACTTCACCGGCAAACGGCGCCACGACAATTTCAGGTGTGGCCACCTGGGTCATCGTCCGGTGGTAGGAGGCGTGCCAGGTGGCATAGTTGTGCGGATGACAGGATCGGCAGGTTTTGGAGCCGACGTGCTCGGTTTCGGGAGAGATCTCCTCGACCGGGCGGTTCTGTGCTTCGAGCGGGAGCGATCGCTGCTCCCCGTCGATGAAGGCGAACCCGTAGGCGCAAAGGATTCCGCCGCCCACCAGCAAGAGCACCAACGGCGCGTACGTGGACGTTCGGAGCCGAGGCAGCCAATTACTCAAAACGAGCGACAGGCACAGAAGCACAACGATGGCAACAATGGCCACCTCAAAGAGCTTCCACGTAGCTCGCAGTTCAGGTGAGGAGGAGGAGGAGCGGACGGAAACAATCTCGACCGAGAAGTTCAGCGACTTTCCGGCGAGCGGGTGGTTCGAGTCGACGATAACACCCTCGGCCCTGACTTCTACGACTCGCCCCCGCCCCTCAGGTCCTTGCAGGATGTCCCCAACCTTGAACGCCCGTCGAAGCTGGGAGCGAGGGATCCTCTGGACCAGGGTGGCGTCGTGCGCACCGTAGCCTTCGGTGGGTGCGACCGTCACTTCTGCCTTGTCGCCCGGCTTCAGGCCGAAAAGCTTCTCGTCCAGTCCTGGGAAGGGCCCCTTTCCGGCTGTGTAGTCAAGCGGATCCTCACCTTTTGCAGTGTCGACGATGTCTCCGTCGACCTCCAATGTGTAATGCAATACGACGTTTGAGCCGATCGCAACAACGTCGTCTTCCAGGCCCCATTGACAGCCGAAGAGTCCGACGATCAGAGCGAGAGTGCAGCCACTCTTTTTCAAAGGATCAGTCACAGCGGCCTTAATTCGCATTCATGTCCTCGGGCCATACCCAATTGTTCTGCCGCAGCGCCTGTTCGGGAACGTCGCGCACCCCGTGAGAGGTGCGCGACGTTCTGGAAGTTGACGTAGCGCAGGCGCCGATTGTGTTCGGGATCGTCGCCCTGCAGAGGCAATCGGGCATCCGCTTCAGGGCCGTCGGCGATCAGAGAAGGAACCTGGTCGAGGGCGAAATCGGCGCCACAGAGCGACTCGAGGTATTCACACAACATTGGGTGTTGCCGCAATTCGAGAAATGGATCGCAATGGGGTGCCGGCCAGGCCAGCATGTCATCTTTGCGACCGACTGTGTCGATGGCGTCCGTGCAAGCCTTCACCTGGGCGGGGGTCAGCACTTGCGACAGATGAAGGAAGCACGATACGTCGAAACCGTAGTCCTCTTCTGCGTTCATGGGTCACTTTCGGTGATTGTCATCGGTTTGCTTGCAGCTGCCGGAGGGAATATATGCAAGATAATGGCAGGGGTCGCATGCCTCTTTGATAAAAGCCCGTGGATGCCATACGCTACTCTTGAGCACAGAAACAAGGACTAAACGGAGAGCTTATGGTGCGAAAAATTAGCAGAGATCAGCGGGATTTACAGCCGTTCGAAGTGCCGGGAGCGACCGTGCGGGTATCCGACCCCGTCGTCGGTAGCGACAACAACCTGGCGGCCGGGTTCACCGAATACACGGCGACCAGCAGGCTCGAATGGACCTTCGACTACGACGAAGTGTTCTACATCCTGGAAGGGGCTCTTGAAATCCACATCGAAGGGCAGGACCCGATGGAGTTCGGCGGCGGCGACCTCGGCTACATCGAAAAAGGTACGAGCACGACGATCGTCGTTCCGGAGCGTGCCTACCTATTGCATTTTACTCAGCCGGCCTGGCGGGAATAGAGGGAGGACAGTGGATGACGAGTGAATGGAGACTGGCATTCGAGCAGAACGGGGATGCTGTGCCCGTCAGCGGCAGCGCTGCCGCGGTCGCTGACGCAGTCCGCGGCGGTGCCGATTTGCGGCTGTACATGACAACGGCGACCTATGAAGAGACCCTCTACTTTCAGCAGACGTACGTCGGTGAGGCGGACCGATTCGCTGGACTGATGAGTCATCATCACTCCTACGTATGGGACGGGAAACCGTTCGACGAGCCCTATGTCAGTCTGTTCAAGTACGACGTCTCGGGCAGCTTCTCGATGGTCAAATGGTTATTGGGGGATCGCGCTGAAGATCACAGTTCGAAAGGGGCCTACGGCGTCTACCGCTGGTTTGTCTGCGACCGCTGGCGACTGGCCTACGAACACGATGAACAGGGCAATGCGGTGGCTGGTAGTCTGAGTGATCTGATGGAGGCTGCTAGAACGGGTCTGTCGATTCGTGTTGGGGTGCGGCAACTATTCGGGTTGAACGAGGATGATGCCAGCGGGCCCGATCACCTCAGCTTCATGACGACGATGCAGCCGATGATTCAGGACGGTCGCGTTTTGTCCAATTGCGATTTCGCCCTAGTCGGTGCTCCGCAGTGGCCCTTCGAGTGGAGCGACGGATTGCACATGGCGGTGATGCAACCGACTACTTCAGGGGAGTTCGTCTGCTTTCTGGCCGAACCGGGTAAGCTGCCGTTCACGCGGCAGGTACGACAGCGTGCAATGCAGTGGATGGTTACGGACCAGGCGTAGGCGGAAGCGCACCCGGTCGTCGGTTACCCCAGCGCCGCTAACCGCTCCGGGGCGCGGCCGATATAATCGAGCGTTTCCAGGTTCGCCAGCATGCCGCGCGGCTCGAAGGTGAATTCGCCGGGGTAGTCGATGGCGGCGAGCGTGGCGAATATTTCGCGCCACTGAATCTCATCCCCTTCGATCAGCGGCGGGTGATGGCCGGTGTCGTCTTTGTAGCCCTGCAGATGGATGTGGCGCAGGTGGCGCCCACACAGATTGATCATGGCACCTGCCTCGCCCGCCACCGTCATCGGATTTGTGCCATCCGCCTTCATTTCGTGAGCTACATCGAGGATCATGCCGACATCGGGAAGATCCAACTCGTCGAGGTATTTGACTCGATCTGCGACTTGCACTCCGGCGCGGTTGAAGTTCTCAATCGCGATCACGGCAGCGGTGCCCTCAATGTGTCGCGCTAATTCCTGATAGCTTTCTGTGGCGACCTCCTCAGCCAGAGCGTGACAACACCAGAAGGTGCCGCCCAGTTCGAGGAGGGTGTCGATCTGACGCCGGCAGATGTCGACGCGCTCCTGGCGTTTGGATTCGCTGTCCACGTCCCTGAAAACCGTCATGTAGGCGTGATAGGCCGCTACCTCGACACCGGACTTACGACAGGTTGCATCCACGAGTCGCATCGAGCGGATATCACTCAGATCGTATTGGTCAGGGCTCTCAACCAGCTCGATGCGGGTGATGTTATTGCGAACGAGCTCCCCCAGGGACTCCTCTGAGAACGGCCGGTACCCATTGAATACCAGGGTGGAGATGGAGAGTCGCTGTTTGATTTCGTCCGCGGTGTAGTAGTCGTTCTGTGCCATCTATTCGTATTCCCTCGTGTGTGTGGGGGGATCACGGCGATCCCATATGTCCTCGACAACGCACCGATCGTTCGTCATAATGACAGTCACCGATTATCGGGCCATTACGGGTGCTCGCCTCGTCGAGCAGCAGCCCGGATCGTCAGGGCAATGCGCCGTATTTCTTCCTAACGTAACAGGTAGCGGACGCCGGTGACAGACCGCCGACGCGGGTGACAGACCGCAGGCGCGGGTGACAGACCGCAGGCGCGGGTGACAGACCGCAGGCGCGAGTAATAGACCGCTGACGCTCGGGACGCGCGTAGCAGACCGTCGACGCCGCAGGCAGATAGCAGGCGCTACGGGCCTATATCATGCAAGAAGGAGTATCAGCTGTGACTTCAACGAATCCAGCCGGCGGCCTAACGCCGGATGAAGCTCACTTTCGCCAGGCAGCGGAAGTTCTGGTCGGTGGCATGTCGGGTGCCGCGCGTGAGAACGCGGCGCTGGGACGCCCCATGCTGGCCACAAGAGGTGATGGAGCCCATATCATCTCCTCAGACGGCACCGAGTACCTGGACTTTTTTACCGGATTCGGAGCCACAATCCTGGGACACAACGACCCGGGTGTCCGTGCCGGCATAGAGCGTGCTCTCGACCTCGGGCTCGTTCATGGTCCGGAAACGATCTACCAACCTGAGTTGGCCAGGCGTTTGACCGAATTGGTCCCGTGTGCCGAGTTGATCCGTTTCGCCAACTCTGGATCTGAAGCCACCATGGCAGCCATTCGCGCTGCCCGTGCCCACACCGGGCGCAGCATGATCCTCAAGTTCGAGGGTCACTTTCACGGGCTGCAGGAGCATGTCCTATACAGCACTCATCCACCGGCGCGGGATCCTGCGCCCGGGCAGCTTCTCGACCCGACCGTGGATTCGGCCGGCATCCCAGCCGCTTTTGCCGAACTCGTCGCGGTTGCGCCGTGGAACGATATGGCCGCTGTTGAACGCGCCTTCGAGACGTATGACCTCGCCGCCGTGATCATGGAGCCGATCAACTACAACGCCGGCTGCCTGGTCGCCGATCAAGACTACATGCAGGCTGTGCGCGACCTCTGTAGCCGTCACGGAACCGTCCTCATCTACGACGAGATTTTGTCGGGGTTCCGCACCGGCGTGGATTGCGGTCAGGGATACTGCGGCGTCACGCCGGATCTTGCTTTGCTGGGCAAGGCCGTGGCGAACGGTGTGCCTCTTGCCGTGATTGCCGGTCGGCGCGAGTTCATGGAGACCTTCAGCCCGCTTGGACCAACCGTGCACAGCGGTACCTACTCAGGCCACTTGTTCGGTGTAATGGCAGCGCTGGCAACCTTGGACACCCTGACGGTGCCTGGTTTCTACGACGGTCCCGACGGTGTACTGGCGCGCGGTGAGTATTTCTACGACGGACTTCGCGCCATCTTCGCGCGCCATGACATGCGCTGTCGGGTTCAGGGTCTGGGCCCGCGATTCAGCCTCTACTTTGGCCTCGATCCTGATGTCGAGGTGCAGGTCTACCAGCAGATCGTCGGCCACGACTTCGCCCTGCTCAATCGCTTCGTGCGCGCCTGCATTGAGCAACGCGTCTACTTCCACTCCTATGACATCGTGGTGGGACATCACGGCTTCAGCGCCGCTCATGGCCGGCCGCAACTGGAGGAGGCGCTCGAAAAGATCGATGCCGCTTGCGCGACGCTGTCGGGTGTCCTTTGAAACTGGATAGCTCGCCGGGTGTGTTGGGTCTGGACTCGATCAACATCTTGCATGACGCGATCGCATTGGTGTGGGTCTCGCAACGGCGGCGCCCAGCTGCTGCTGGCCGCCTGACCACTAGCCGCCTGAACAACTAGGCCGTGTCATCAATAGACCCTTACAGGTGCTGTCTCAACGTCCGCATGGTTGCGTACGTCTTCTTGTAGCTGTCATAGAATGGTAGGTAAGCGGCGTGGACGGTGGCATCCGGTTCTACGACACGCCTCACCTTGACCATGCGGTCAGCGGCGGTCTGCACGTCGGCATCGAGTCCGGCACCGACAGCGGCGAGAATGGCGCAGCCGAGCAATGGGGCATCAGCTACCTCGGTAAGGGTGAGGGGAAGGTTGGAGACGTCCGCGTGGATCTGCAGCCACAGGTCAGACCGCGTTGCGCCGCCGGCCACGACGATCCGTTGCGCCTCAAACCCACTGGTATTGCGCATCGTTTCGAGAATTAGCTCACTACCAAAGGCGATGCCTTCGATGGCGGCACGGAAGAGGTGAGCTCGTCCGTGTTTCAACGTCAGTCCGTGTATGGCCCCGCGCGAATGGGGGTCGGTGTGTGGGGTACGGTTTCCCTGAAAGTGTTCTTGAATGATCAACCCCTCTGATCCGGGCGGCAGTAGGGCCGCTTCGCGGTTGAGCTCTTCGTAGTTCGATACCCCGTACAGGGTCTTGAGCCAGTTGACGACCGAACCGGTTGAGGTCTGGCCTCCTTCGACGACATGCAAGCCCGGCAACAACGCCTCGCCATACGTGCCCCAAACACCCGGCGCATGGAAACGGGTGTCGCTGAGTCCCAATTGCAAGTGTGACGATCCGGTAATGAAGGCGAGGCTTCCAGGGCGCACGACGCCGAGCCCGAGCATGCCGATGAAGGCATCGGCGCCGCCCTGTACTACCGGGAGGTCCCGGGGTAGGCCGAGGTGTTCAGCTGCTGGCGCGGTTAGACCGCCGACAACGTCGCCGAGACCGAGAACGTCCTCGGGCCACTTGCTCGCCAGGTCAGCAAGCCCAAGCTTCTCTAGCAGGTTTTCGGGGACGCCACCGCGGCTGCGATCGAAATGCCAACGAATGGAGGCGTTGTTGATGCTGGCAACCCAGCGTCCGGTAAGATGAAAATTGAGGTAGTCCTGGTACTCGCAGACCACTGCCGCGCGAGCGAAAATATCAGGCTCATTTTCGGCGATCCACAGCGCCTTCGGAATCATCCACTCAGCCGAAACAGGCCCGTGCCCATCGCCATTAACTCGAAGCGCCTCGTCTTCAGTGGCGACTATTTTTGCAGTCTGCAGCGCGCTGCGCACATCCATCCAGATCATACAGGGACGCAGCGGTTCGCCCGCCGCATCGAGGGCGACGACGCTGCAGCAGGTCGTGTCCACGGCCAGCGCGGCGATCTGCTCGGGTTGCACGCCTGATTGCTTGAGTACGCCATGCACCGATTCCCCGATGGCGCGCCACCAATCCCGGGGATCCTGTTCGGCCCAGCCGGGATTGGGAAAGCGAGTTTCGTAGGCTGACGATGCGGCAGCGACCAAGGTGCCGTCGAGGTCGAAGATCCCTGCCCGCAGGCTCTCGGTGCCGCCGTCTATGCCGAGCAGGTAAGGGCCCTTGTCAGGTGATGGCATACTGTTCCAATATCTCGGGTTTGATGGCTGTGCTGGCGCCAGGGGTCTCAGGCACGGTCACATAACCCTCTTCGAGTTGGGCGGGCTCTTCAAAGATGTCACGAATCCAGGGGATAGACTCTATCATCCAGCAGTGGGGTGTGGCCGCCGCCAGGTGCTGGTCAATCTGCAGCATCGTCCACCCTGCTGGCACGACGCGTTTGCCGGCCCCTTTGGCCAGGGCCGCGACCTCAAGCCAGCGTGACAACCCTCCCAGCTTCATGTTGGATGGCTGCACTATGCCGAGGGCGCCCGCATCCAACATGTCGCGGATCATCAGCGGTTCGCAGAGGTTTTCACCGTGCAGTAGCGGTGTGCTGATGCTGGCAGCCAGCTCCGCGTGGCCCTGTACATCGAACGGATAGAGCGGTTCCTCCAACCAGGCCACATCCAGATCGGCCAACGCCGGTGCACATTCCAGCGCCGTCTGCAAATCCCAGCGATTGTTTACATCGGTGGCGATGACGATCTCATCGCCCAGCGTTCGACGGACCGCTTCCAGTCGATGCAAATCGTCGCTGAAATCACTTGAGCCGATCTTGACCTTGACGCCGCGAAAGCCCTCGTCCACCGAGCGTTTTACGTTTTCCAGCAACTCGTCCAATGGGTACCCGAGCCAACCGCTGTTGGTGTCATAACACAGCACCCGTTCACGACAGCGTCCACCCAGCAGCATCCAAAGAGGGACGTCGGCGGCTTTGGCCATCAGGTCCCAAGCGGCGACCTCGGGGGCACTCACACCCTGAATTGCTGGGCCATTCAATCCCGTGTGGTGGCGCAGCAGATAGAGTTCCGGCCACCACTGGCGATGGTGGCTGGCATTTCGCCCGACAAGCTCTGGCAGGATGGCACCGTCGACGAAATGTTTTAGCGTAGACATCGCTGCCCCAAAACCGCATTGATAACCCCAACCTGAGAGGCCCGATGTGGTTGTGAGCTCAACGGCGAGCACGTCCCATGACTCGAGAACACTCTGTGAATCAACACGCAGAGGTGGCACGGGTACGCGCAGTAGGTGACTGCGGGCGGCCGTGATCATCAGTTTGTCCGTATCAGGTCCGTTCAAATTACGCCTCTTCGTGCAGCGAGTTCAGTCACAGGGAAAATTGCCGATCTTTGTCACCACCACCCAGGCTGGTCCCTGGGTGACCGTACTCTGGCTGGCTGTACTCTGGCTGACCGGCAGATAGGAATATGCATCATCGCGCGTCACCATGACATTGCGACGTAACTCGATCTACCTGGTACAGATTACGAGCCGAGCGACACAAGTGAGGATGGATGAAGAACAGTACCTGGTGCCAGGTTTGAACCGTTGAGGGAGAATCCGCGTACTCAGCTGTGGTGGTGTAACCTGCTGCACATCTTCAACGACGGTTACTTGACCAGTCTGGCGCT
>Ga0115002_10006272_pt1 | contig 13746 bp, 14 predicted proteins | sample ArcticOcean_MG_C_8_FD_89576 | JGI IMG/M metagenome (GOLD analysis project Ga0115002, IMG submission 89576) | Marine microbial communities from western Arctic Ocean - ArcticOcean_MG_CB11_86 | ecosystem: Environmental > Aquatic > Marine > Oceanic | place: Arctic Ocean: Canada Basin | collected... | reverse complement strand
CCGGCCAACGGGCCGATGCCGTAGGTCTTGCAGTCGCGGACGTCCTTGGCGGTGACCGGTCGGCCGTCTTGCAGAACGGTCCCGAAGCACGACACGGGATCACCGCAGAAGAACTTCATCAACGCCAGCATCCGTGTACCCAAGACCCACAGGTCGATGGGCCCGCCACGGTGGTCCTCCTTTCCTCGGGCGCGCATCTCCAGCACCCGCCCCAACTTGCCCGAGGTGATGATTTCCTGAATCACTTTCAGCTTCGAGAAATAAAGACCCTGAAAAGCAAGCGCCAACTTGACGCCGTTCTTCCGGCAGGCGGCGACCATTCGGTCGGCCTCTTCCAGCGTCGGGGACAAGGGCTTTTCCATGTAGATCCCGCGTACGCCGCGTTCGGCCGCCGCTACGACCATGTCGTGATGCAGGTCGAAGTTCTGAGGGCCGATGCTCACCAGATCGGGCTTCTGCTCGTCGAGCATCTTGCGGTAGTCTTCGTAGCTCTTGGCTCCTCCCAACCGTTTGACCGCCTTGTCGAGGCCTTGCGGATTGGGATCGGCGACGCCGACGATTTCGGCTTGGGAGATTTCCTTCCAGACTGTATCCAGGCCGTGGCCATAGCCACCGCGGTCGGTGTTTCCGATCACGCCGACACGATACTTAGCCGGCTCGGTTTGCGTGCTCCAAGCCGTTTGCGGCATGGCGGCGGCCACCGTCGCCGCCGTTGTCCCGCCGATGAAATCGCGGCGACTTGAGCCCGCGGAGCGGCTCGTGTCTCTGACGTCAGAGTTCTTCGGCATGCCTTTGTCTCCTTGTTCGCTAAATCCAGTTCATCACAATACTCACCTTTCGAGCATGGTCAACGGGTTCTTACGGCTGTTCAGCGGGAAGGTCACCGAGCCGCCCACGCGGTGCGATTCAAAAACGGCGACGATCATCTCCAAATTGGTGCGAGCTTCTTCCAGGTTGGCCAGCGGTTGCCGGTCTTCCTCGATCGCGGCAATCAGATCTTTGACCGCCAAAATGTTGCCGTCGTGGTGGGTAAGCTGATCCTCGCGAGTCTCGGCCTTCCCGATGCCCGCAGAGCTGACCGGGATCCACTTTTTCCCGCTCCGGCCGGCCGACCAGAGCGGGTCGGGCAGAAACCGCACGGGCGAGAGGAAATATTCTGCCAGGGGAACGTGCAACACGCCTTCGGAGCCAAAGATCCGCAAGTCGTATCGCCACGGTTCCGGCGCTCCCGCGCGCTCGATGGAATCAAAATAGCCGGTCACGCCGCTGCTGAACCGATACATGGCATGGACCTCGTTGCCGGCCAATGGGCCGATGCCATAGGACTCGCAGTTGCGGATGTCCTTCTTAGTGATGGGCCGCCCGTCTTGCAGGACGGTCGCGAAACACGATAGCGGATCACCGCCGAGAAATTTCATCATGGCTAGCGTCCGCGTCCCCTCCACCCAGAGTTCGATGGGGCCCCCACGGTGGTCTTCCTTGCCTCGGGTGCGCATCTCCAACACGCGCCCCAACTTGCCGGAATTGACGAATTCTTGGATGATTTTGAACTTTGGGAAATACAAAGACTGAAACGCCATTGCCAGCTTGACGCGGTTTTCCCGGCAAACGGCAACCATCCGGTCGGCTTCTTCCAGCGTCCGGCACAAGGGCTTTTCCACGTAGATCCCGCGTACGCCGCGTTCGGCCGCCGCTACGACCATGTCGTGATGCATGTCGAAGTTCTGAGGGCCGATGCCCACCAGATCGGGTTTCGTTTCGTCGAGCATCTTGCGGTAATCAACATAGCCTTTGGGCGCGCCCAACCTCTTGACCGCCTGGGCCAGGCCTTGCGGATTGAGATCGGTGACGCCGACGAGTTCGGTTTCGGGGATATCCCGCCAAACCGTATCCTGACCGTGGCCGCCGAAGTAGCCACCGCGGCCGGTGTGCCCGATCACGCCGACGCGATACTTAGCCGGCTCGGTTTGCGTGCTCCAAGCCGTTTGCGGCATGGCGGCGGCCGCCGTCGCCGCCGTTGTCCCGACGATGAAATCGCGGCGACTTGGGCCTGCGGAGCGGCTCGTGTCTCTGACGTCACTGTTCTTCGGCATGCCTTTGTCTCCTTGTTCGCTAAATCCAGTTCATGTCATCGCGGGGAGCGAGCCGTTTCATGAAGGGGCTCTTGTTGGCTTCCTCGCTGTTGGTGATCTTCATGTTTTCCGCATCCCAGAGAAGCTTCTTCCCGGGATGCGTCGCGGCGATATCGCCAAGCACGATCAGTTCCGACAGCGGGCCCGCGTAGTCGAACGACGACATGGCCGTGTCTTCGCCCAGGATGGCCATGATCCAGTTCTGCTGGTGATCGGTGATTGCGGTACCCGTGTTCGTGGCGGGCGACCGGCTACCGGCCTTGCGGCGGTAGGCGAGTTGCGGCGGCTTCTTGGCCGCTTTCATCGCAACCTCGGGGAAGATTCTCGCGGGTCTCCAAGACTCGGCCGCCATGATCGAGGCATTCTCCCCGACCAAGACCGATCCGCCCAAATCCGACCCGCGCTGCATGAACGGGATCTTTCGGTCCTGCTCGAGGTGCTCAAGTTGTGGACGAGGCGTGTCCGGGCCGAGGTAGTACTTCAACGTGACCGGCGGCATGTTGCCTCGGGCGGCGAACTCCCAGGTGATCACAGCCGCGTTGGGCAACCGTCCGGGCGGCGAAGGTTCGGGAACTTCCGCCATGACGCTGGTGGGAACGCGCAGGTCGAGCGCGTGGTAGGCCGGATCGAAAAGGTGCGGCGCCATGTCACCGACAATGCCGGCGAAGTGGCCGTGCCGGATCCATTCGCGGTTGATGTAGCTGGTGCTGAACGGAATCTCCTCCGCCCGATTCAGAAAGAGGTCCCAGTCGAGCGTTTCCGGGTACTCGCTCCCTTGGGCGGGCGCCGCCTTGGTACCGTAGTTCTTCCAGGAAAAGACGTGCACGTCACGCACCTCGCCGATGCATCCGCCCTGAACCCAGTCACGCACCATAGCGGTGGACTCGCTGGAGTGCCCTTGATGTCCCATCTGCGTGACGACCTTGTGTTTACGGGCCTCTTCGGTCAGGATGCGGACCTCGTTGACCGTGTGGCAGAGCGGCTTCTGGGTATAGACGTGCTTGCCCCGCCTCATGGCGAACATCGACACGGCAAAATGCACGTGGTCGGGCGTCGCGATATAGACCGCGTCGATCTCCTTGCCGATCTTGTCGAACATCACTCGGTAGTCTTTCCAGAGCTTGATCTTCTGCAGGTTCTTTCTGTCGCCGTTGCGGCTCTTGTACCAAGCCTCATCCACGTCGCACAGGCCAACGAGGTTGACGTTGTCGGCACGCGCAAGCAAATCGACCTCGATGCCTCCCTGGTTGCCGACACCGATGCAGGCGATGTTGACCTTACTGTTGGGCGACGGTCCGGCTTTGAGGATATTGAAGGGCGCGATCCCCACCGCCGACGCGGCCAGACCGGTCTTGAGAATTCCACGGCGATCGATCGATTTCATGCGGTAGTCACCTTTCTTAAAAGTAATGGGTAACCTTGTTCCCTCGTCTTCTTAGCAGCACGGTGCATAATGTTCTCAATCGCTCCGTAACTTGTCAGGACTCTTTAGCGAATGAAACCGATAAGGGTTTGCCCCCGAGACGGAATTTGTGAATGAGCGGGTCATCTGTTTATGTTAGTGTTGGGGTAGACCCCAGGCTAGCCCCGTTTGCTCGCTGAGGCTACGCCTCAGCGAGCAAACGGGGCTGAGTCGCTGCGAAGATACTTTGGCACTCCACGGCAAATGAATAAGTCGCTCAGCCGCTCACTGAACTTGGCGGCCGTGGCGGGCGATGTCACCGCCGCAAGTTTCGCACGTTGGTAAATTCAAGGGGTGTGCCTCACCGAAGCACTCTTCGCGCGATCAAAAACTGCTTTGGAGTGTCGGACCTCCTCGCAAGCGTCGGTCCCGTCGGCAGCCATATCAGCCCCAATACTGGGGGGGGCCGTGGGAGCGATGGTCGAGCTGAGAACACGTGACTTGAATGGTGGTTGTTTGCCGAAGGTCGCAACCGTCTACCGACAATGGCGATCGGTGCGCGACGCTCGATCGCATCGGGATTGCCCTGCAGCCTAAAGAACCACATACTAGTGGCCCCAGCACAATTTAAAAACCTCTGCACGAACGATGCGTTGATTCCGACATCTCCTCAATTACCAGTGATCACGGAAGTACTTCTCTAATGTCCTCATTCATGATTGTCCGGCTGTGGATCATGGTTTTTCTGCACTACTTCGTCTGGGGATCGTGGTATGTCACGATGGGGACGTACCTCACGCAGACGTTGAAGTTCGAAGGGGGACAGGTCGGGTTGGCGTACGGCAGCACGGCGATCGGGGCGATCGTTTCTCCGTTTTTTGCGGGGATTGTCGCCGATCGGTTTTTTGCTACGCAAAAGCTATTGGGGACGCTGCACCTCATCGGCGCGGGATTGCTATATCTCGTCGCCACGCAGGAGACATTTAATGCGCTCTATCCGCTGCTGATCCTTTACACCGTCAGCTACATGGCGGGGCATGGACTGACGAATACCTTGACGCTGCATCACGCGGTCAACGCAGGGAAGGAATTCCCGATCGTCATGATGGCGGGCAGCGTCGGCTGGATCGCCGCCGGACTGGTCAACAGCGGCCTGAATCTCGAAGACAACGTGGGGATGTTTCAACTGGCGTGCGGAGCGGCGGCAGTGACGGGGTTGTATTCGTTTACGTTGCCGAATACTCCGCCAAAGGGAGCAGGTCAGAAAGTTTCGGTGCGGACGATGCTGGGTTTCGATGCCCTCAAGATGATGCGCGAGCCGTCGTTCGCCACGTTCATGGTGTGTTCGTTTCTGATCTGCATCCCGCTGAGTTTTTACTTCGCCTGGATGAACGTGTTCCTCAACGAACTCGGCATCGCCAACGCGGCGGCGAAGATGACGATCGGTCAGGTGTCCGACGTCGTGTTTCTGTTGCTGCTTCCGGTGTTGCTTCCCGTTTTTCGGGCGAAAGGGATTCTGCTCGTCGGCATGGCGGCGTGGGCATTGCGATTCGCCCTGTTCGCGTGGTTCGACACGGCGCGCGATGCCCACTGGATGATGTATCTGGGAATTGCCGTTCATGGAATGTGTTACGACTTCATCTTCGTGATGGGGCGAATGTACGTCGACAAGCGGGCCAGCGCAGAAATTCGGGGGGCGTCGCAGGGGCTGCACGCGTTCGTGACGCTGGGGATCGGGATGTTCGTTGGTTCGTGGCTGTCGGGCGTTGTCGGCGAGCATTTCGCCAGCCAGGGAGCCGACGGAGCCGTCACCCACAATTGGCAAATGATCTGGGCGATCCCGGCTGTGCTTTCTGTCGTGCTGACAATCTTGTTTGTTGTGTTATTCAAAGATCGTGAACCGAGTGTGAAAGAACTCACCGCCAGGGAGTAGACACTCCATTTGGCACTACACCGTATGATGCCAAGACGAGGCGAAATCCACCATTGAATCGCCTCACCTGGCGATAAACTGGTCGCACTCATGCGGGCATATCCCCGCGTCTGACGTCAGCCGGCCACCATTGAAATCCGCGATAATCTTGCGTCGAGTACGACCTGCAAACTCGATGGCAGCCGTGCTACACTCTGTGATGCGATTGGTGTTAGTGATGGTGTTGGGGATTCGTGCTTGAAACCCTTTTTCACCAGGACTAAGGCCATCGCGCTAGAGGGTTCGAGCGATGGGCGTATGAAATATTGGGGCTAGGCAGCCTCGATAGATTTCCACGCAGCCGATCACCCCATCGATGAACAATTCGTGAGAAAACCAAGACGATTCTTGCATCCCGACCACACGATCGATAGGATCAGGGACGAACATGACAGTCGACCGAAAACTGCCGCGACAGCTCCTGAAAGATTCACTGGACCGGATCTTCGCCGAGGACGTCGACCGCGATTACAATCTCGATGCCGTCGAGTGCAAGCTGTTCGGCATCGGTTCGGAGACTTACGTCGTCGGCTCACACGAATTCTACCTGAGCTACGCGGTCGACAACGAGGTGCTGCTCTGCCTGGACGCGGGCCACTTCCATCCGGCGGAGGTCATCGTCGACAAGATCTCCTCGATCAAGACGCCCCATTTCCAGCCGGGATCGTTTGATGGGTGACCAGCATCAACATGTGGCAGTAATTGGCGGCGGCGTCATCGGTGCGATGTGCGCATGGTACCTGGTTAAATCAGGTCGGAAAGTCACGATTGTAGATCAAGGGAAATTCGGAGCAGGTTGTTCGCACGGAAACTGCGGCTATGTATCGCCAAGTCATGTTCTGCCGCTGCCCAAGCCTGGTGCGATCAAGAATTCGATGCGCATGATGCGCGGGCCGAACTCGCCTCTGTCAATCAAGTTTCCTCCTTCTTTGTCGCTGACAAAATGGCTTTGGCAGTTTCAACGGAGATGTAACAGCCGCGACATGTTAGAGGCAGCCACCGCTCGCAATGCACTGCTGCAATCATCAATGTCACTCTATGAGGAACTGGTCGAGTCAGAACAGCTCCAATGTGAATGGAAGCGAAATGGTTTGTTGTTTGTCTTTTTGAGCGAAAGCAAATTTGAAGAGTACGCGCAAACCGACAAATTGATGCGAGAACACTTCGATATGGCAGCGACACCCTACGATGGGAATCAGCTGACAGAACTTGAACCAGCTCTTAAGCCTGGACTTGGCGGGGCCTGGCATTATACAGGTGATCGGCATCTGCGTCCGGACAAATTAATGTCCGAGCTGCGCGTGATCCTGGAGGCGCGAGGAGTTGAAATCATCGAGGACTTTTCGGTTGATCTTCTGATTCACCAGGGAAACAATGCTTCGGCGATCGCTGACAAGAAACAAGCAGCCGAGTCGATACAAGCGGATGCGTTTATTGTTGCCACAGGTGCGATGACTCCGTTGCTCAACGATCAGCTTGGTTGCAAAATTCCGATTCAGCCTGGCAAAGGGTACTCAATCACGATGCCGTGTCCCGAGAAGATGCCGAAGATTCCGATGCTCTTCGAGGAGCATCGTGTCGGAGTGACTCCGATGGAGACCAACTACAAACTCGGGTCAATGATGGAATTCGCGGGCTATGACAGCTCGCTTCGCTCAAGTCGTCTGCAAGTGCTACGAGAATCTGCCGCGATTTATCTACATGATCCTTTTCGTGACCCTGTGGATGAAGAATGGTTTGGCTGGCGCCCAATGACTTGGGATGGCAAGCCGATCATTGACTGCAGTCCTGCATTGGAAAATGTGTGGATCGCCGCTGGGCATAACATGCTGGGAGTCAGCATGGCGACCGCGACTGGCAAACTAATCCAGCAACTCGTTAGTGGCGAAGAACCTCACATCGACCCAGAACCGTATTCGATTTCCAGGTTTATATAGCATCGCGTGAAGAGCTTTCCATCGAAGCAGCCCGCGACTATCTGGTAAACGGGGCAAGCGCGTGGGCCCAAAGACGTAAGTGTTTGGTGTAGCGGCGTGCTTAGAGAACCGATCGACCCTAGTCGTCCTTGCTTGGCGACGCGGCGATCGCTCCTGCCGCGGGTCCAAGCTGGACGAGCGCCACCATGACCAGGATGCCCAGCAGGGCCCCGACCTGGCGGGCGGTTACGGTTTCGTTGTCGATCCAGCCCCACACGAGGGCGAACGAGGGGATCAGGTACGTGACCATGCCGGCGAACAGCGGCCCGTGGTCCTGAAGCAGCTTCGTAAAGGCATACGCCCCGAACCCCGTGCCGAGCACTCCCAGGATCGTGATCGAGGCCAGGGCCAGGGGCAGGTCCTCCCGGGCGGCCGCTTCTCGGTAGGGAAACGCGGCGACGTACGGTAGAAACAGGAGCAGTGCCAGGCCCAGGCTGGCCAGCGCCAGGGGGAGCGGTTCAATTCCTACGAACCTTCTCTTGATAAACGTATTGCACACCGCGTAAACGAGCGGCACGCACAACGCCAGCAGAAAGTTTGTCGGGGAAATTTCCCGATCGAGCCCGTCCGCCATGATCAAGAGCAGGAAGGCCAAGCCTCCCACGACACCCAGCAACTGCCGAGGCGTGGGATAGACCCCGAGCATGGGGACCGACACAATGATCGTCATCAGCGGGACGAAGCTGACCATCATTCCGATGAAGCCACTGCCGCACCGCTCAATAAGGATCGGCTGCAGGGCGAACGGAAATGCATAGCCTAGCGCCGCCACAAACAACAGCGGCCAGAAGTGGTCTCTGCTGAGCGGCCACTCCCGCTGCCTTGCCATCCACACGGCTCCCAGAAACAGGACCGCCCCCGCGATCCTCAGCCCGCCGACCGTCACCGGGTCGAACCACAGCGTGGCCTTCTTCATAAGAATGAAATTCGATCCCCACATTATGCTCAGGGCGACGAAGATGATGTAGGACATGAGGGAGATAAATGACTAATGATGCGCAAGTAAGTACTGTGAGGCGTCGCTCCCTAAATCTGTGGATCACTCATTGGGCCTGCTAGCATCAGGTAGGTCAGTGTTGGATATCTCGACGTCTGGCTCAAGGGCTTGTACTCTCGCTAATGCAATAGTGGGCGTCAATTGGGTTGCGGCAAACGTGGCCGCGGCTACACCGCGGCGTAGAGCCTCGCTAGCCGGATCAGGAACTTCTTGCAGATCTCCTTCTTTCCACTCAGCCCCTTGCCATCCCGCAAGAAAACCTCCGAAAAGTATATCCCCACATCCGACCGTGCTGACAACCTCTTCGGTTCTCAGGGGTAGTACAGCTCGGCGCGCAATGCGCGAGTCTACCAGCACAGCTCCCTCGCCGCCCAAAGAGAGCAGAACCCATCGAATTTGCTCAGCCAGCAGAGATGCTGAGCTTAGTAGTAATTCATCTGTCTGCGATGTGTGGCCCGATAATTCAGCAAGTTCCTGCCGATTGGGCTTCACTAGCCAAAGTGGCAGTCTTGCGCTAGCCCGCAATGAGTCGCCACTGGTGTCGACAGCTACTTCAGCACCGGAATCCAAGCAAAGACGGATCAACTCGGCAAATTGTTCAGCAGACACTCCGGGAGGCAATGAACCGCAAAATGATACTAGATTCCCTGCTGAGGCCAGCGGGCCGAGTGAATCTCGTAGCTGGGCCAGTTCGTCGGCCATGACGGTGAAACCTTGTTCCATAAGGTGCGTGTCAGAGCCTGGCGCATTGGGGTCAACGACGGTAATGTTTTCGCGGGTGAAGCCCGGAACTGAAATAAGCCTGCAGTCCTCGATGCCCTCTCCCAGCAGAAACTGTTGATACCATTCCGACTCCGCCTCTCCGACGAAGCCAGTCAGAGTGGCAGTCTGACCCAGGGAAGCCATGGCTCGGACTACATTGATTCCCTTTCCTGCCGGATATCGATCGCGGCGGACGCACCGTTGATGTCCGCCTGCGCGAAAGTCAGATACTTCCAAGACGCGATCAATCGTTGGATTGAGAGTGACAACAACGACTTGATCGAAACGTTTCATTTCTTACCTGCAATTGTCTTTTTCTTCATAAGTATCGTTTATGTGTAACCCTAGCAGTCGTGCGCTCCATGAGAGCAGTAAGACAACCGGTCCGCGAGAGGAGAGGGCAGGGCGGTCGATGATCGGTCGACTGCAGGTGTGTAAAAAGTTTGTCATCACTCTTTTCTACTTCATCAGTGACTATAGGTGTCAGCTCATGACCGGTTGGTTTTCGCCTTTTTTGTTCTATTTGTCTAGATGCACGGAACCGGATCCTGGGAGAACTCAGAAAACTCCGTATCCGCTGTGTGTCCCAATCGACGATCAAAAACATCATCAAGGAAGAGGCTAAAGACTGTTCGCGTTGGCTGATTGAAGGCAACCATCAGAATCTATGAGGCGACAATTTCACGCCTAACCTGTTACAATGCAACTCCTGTCAGCAATGCCTCTTCTTGTGCACAAACTTTTTGCACCATACGGCAAATGAAAATTATTTAACGAAACAGGACATGATTTTGAAAAGAAAATTCCTAACTGGGCAAACTGCCATTGCCGTGGTCTTCTTCCTCGGATGGCTTGCTCCGGCAATCGTTCAGGCATCCGATGGGTATATAAAGCAAAAAAAGAATAGGTGGGTGATGGGTACCGGCCTTGTGGAGAAAACCGTTGTCTTGAAGGATGGCCGGTTTTTTCTGAAAAGTTTTGTGGATAAAGTCACCAGTTCAGAACTGGTCGGAGCAAACTCGGGTGAGTTTTTTGTTACGCTGGGCGATAACGATGAACCGGTAACGGGCCTATCTGGCGGCTGGAATCTTGTCGATTCGAAGATAAGCTCAGCTAAGTTTTTTCACCGTACAGGGTATTCCCGTGATTAGGAACAGCTCGAAAAAAACTTCGGTCAAAAAAAGAAGTTCACCAACTCAACTGGACCGTTTCGCCGTTGGCTGGACCATGGAGTAAGTCCTGGGAGACGTGTTTGCCGAACATCTCGTTTATACGAAGTTTCTGTCTGTCACGAAAGGCGATGTGGCGTCCATGACGCGCGCGCTGGCTATCGATCTGGCCGAAGAGAAACTAGATTGCTAATGGAAATCAGAATTCCTATCATTTTACTGTCATTGTACTATTGCATCCGCCAGATACCGTTTCTCGCTGTTGAGTGAACTGAGGTAACCAAGATGCAAGTTCAAATCGGTACTTGCCCCGATTCGTGGGGAGTATGGTTTCCCGAAGACGACAAGCAGACGCCTTGGAATCGCTGTTTGGATGAAATGGCCGAAGCGGGGTACGAGTGGATGGAACTTGGGCCATTTGGATACCTGCCGACGGACCTAGAAACACTGCGCGGCGAGCTGGACAAGCGCGGGCTGAAAGCGACGGCGTCATTCGCCATGGCCCATCTAGAGGACCCGGAAGCATGGCCCGAAGTGGAGCGCCAGGTCAATGGTTTTGGAGAGCTCTTACAACCACTGGGCGCCAAATATCTGGTGCTGATCGACGACTGCTACACGAATTTATTTACGGGCGAACCGATCAAGCCAAAACGGTTAGACGACGAGGCATGGAAACGCCTCATTGACGCTACGAATCGGGTGGGCCAGCTCGCGAAAGAGCGGTATTCGCTACAGGTCGTCTTTCATCCTCATGCCAACACGCATGTGGAGTACGAAGACCAGATCGAAGCATTGTTGGATCAGACCGATCCTGATCTGATTGCACTTTGCCTCGATACGGGCCATCGCGCCTATTGCGGTGGGGATCCGATCGCGTTCATGCGCAAACACCACGCGCGCATTCCCTATCTACATCTGAAGAGCGTTGATCCCGAGATGCAAAAAAAAGTCGAAGTTGAGGGGATTGCCTTCGCGAACGCCGTTGCACAGGATATGTTTGTCGAACCGAGCGAGGGAGCCGTCGATTTCGATGCTTTTCGCGACGTGCTTCAAGAGATTAACTTCGAGGGTTTTGGAATCGTCGAACAGGACATGTACCCGGCCCCCTTCGACAAACCGCTGCCAATCAGCAAGCGCACCCGCGCGTATTTGCAAGAAATAGGGATAGGATAACCCACCCATGCGCCCCAATCGACTCAGAAAAGCATTAGACAACGACAAGCCCACGCTCGGTACACGGATTTTGAGTCCTTGGCCCACGATGATTGAGTTGGTTGGGCATTCGGGGATGTTCGACTACGTGGAGTTTTGCGCTGAGTATGCGCCGTACGATCACAACACGCTCGAGAACATGGGCCGGGCGATTGAGTTGTTTGATCATTTGACCGGCATGATCAAGATCGAGCAGGAATCGCGTACCCATGCCGCGGTTCGCGCCCTTGGCGCCGGATTTCAAAGCGTCTTGTTCGCCGATCTGCGTACCGTGGAGGATGCCCGAGAATGTGTTCGGGCCGTGCGGAGCGAGCGGCCCCAATCGGGTGGACTGCACGGCGTGAACATGCACCGAGCGGTAGGTGTTCTCTTGGAACCGGGCTCGGAGGCCTGGGCCACTGCGCTGGACCAGGTAGTCGTTGCGGTGATGATCGAGAAGAAAGGGGCTGTCGAAAACCTGGAAGCGATACTTGAAGTTCCCGGTATCGACATGGTGCAGTTTGGGCCCAGTGACTACGCGAACAGCTTGGGGCACACGGGGCAGCCGCAGCATCCTGAAGTTCGGGAAGCTGAACAGTACGTTATTGAGACGGCATTAAAAAAAGGAATTGCTCCCCGCGTCGAGCTGAACGAAGCGGCCGGATTCGAGCCCTATCTCGAAATGGGCATCAAGCACTTCAACGTCGGCATGGACGTGAAAACGCTCTTCAGCTGGTTCTCGAATGCTGGCGGCACGCTACGACACGAACTGGGACTGGTGCCGCTAACCGACCAGGCAAAAGAAAAGTGGCAGCCGGTGTACGGTAAGTAGTTCGGCATGAGGATTTGCCCCATTGACCAGACAGCAGGTGAGACGATTCTGGTTGTAGCAAACCCAACCGCGATGCTCTATCATGACCGGCACTCGTTATCCTCCGTAGCCATCCAGTGCCCGAGTACCGATCATGAAGATGTACCTCGCCGGAGAGTGGGTAACCGCCGAACAGCGACGTGCGATCCGCGCTCCTTATAGCGGAGAGGTGGTTGACGAAGTACCTGAAGCTTCAACCGAGCAGGTAGAGCAGGCGCTAACCGCCGCGGCGGAGGCGGCCAAGACGATGCGCCGCTTGTCTGCCTACGAACGCTCACAAGAGCTGGCCCGGCAATTTAGTGTCTCTGAGTAGCCGCAAGGAGGCAACCGAGGTCGAGCAACTGAAACAACAGCTCCAACAGAAGAAAAACCCCAACCGAGTAAGTAGCGAACTATTTTTCAATGACCATTGATACTATACCTGCGGTATCCTTTGACATGTGGTGGGTCCCAGCTTCATTGGGAAACAGCCCGTAAGGCAAAGTTATTCCGCCGACGTTAATCTCCTTTGGCAGAAACGGATTGTGGCGACGCAAGCTATGAATTCTCGGCTGATTCCTTCTCAATCTCGACGGTCGATAATTGCTCCGGACCGAACACGGAAATCTCCTTCAGCGTCTCAGGATCCATTCCCTTGGACAACTCAGCCAATCGACTTCGCTCTTTTGGTGTTAACTCAATCGGACGGCCAGTTTCCCGTTCTATTTCTTCTTTTAGTTGTATCGCCTCCTGCCTCAGCCGCGCGATCTCGCGTCGCTGCAGGTCCTCGACCCACTCTTTCAATCTCTTCTTGAGCCTGCGAAACATGGTTCAGGCCGCCAGACGATAATAATACTTCAGCATCCCACTCAATCGCTCTCGACACTCGATGCTACCTTCGCTGTTTCCTACTTCCCGACCAGGTGAGATGATCGAGTTCTTCAATCCTTGGTGGTTTCTTTCCGCATGATAGTGATCGAGGTACCCACGGTTGTATCTGAGATATGATAGCCCACGTTGAACCCAGCCGGCCAGAATTACAAAATAGAGTTGCCAAGGTTGGAGCGTGAAGTACATGATAGAATCGAAAAGGGGGAATTGCTTAACAGCCCTCCACCTTCTTCAAACTTCTGCCTCAAGTCAACGACCCGGATTCCAATCTACTTCGGCAGATCCGTCAGCTCCGATGAGTGGTCTTTCCTGCTAGGCAAAGCCTGCCGGTTACCATCTCGGCTGAATTCGACCGCCCACAACCTTCAGTAGGTCCCCTATTTCCCAGTGTTCTAAGCTCAGCT
>Ga0115002_10006271_pt1 | contig 13748 bp, 6 predicted proteins | sample ArcticOcean_MG_C_8_FD_89576 | JGI IMG/M metagenome (GOLD analysis project Ga0115002, IMG submission 89576) | Marine microbial communities from western Arctic Ocean - ArcticOcean_MG_CB11_86 | ecosystem: Environmental > Aquatic > Marine > Oceanic | place: Arctic Ocean: Canada Basin | collected... | reverse complement strand
TGCCGTATCCCAATAAAAAACTGGGAACAAAAAAAATCCCCTGGTACTCGGGTGATACACTTGGGTTAGCGATTGGACAGTCGCGATTGACGGTCACTCCACTGCAGGTTGCCACGATGATGGCGGCCATTGCCAACGGCGGAAACTTGGTGACGCCGCACGTTGTGCGTGGTAGCGGCCCCAGTTTTTTAAATGATGGCTCCAGGCGACTGAACAGGACTTACCAAGCTCGGCCGATTCCTGGGTTAAGTTCTTCAACCATCGAACGAATTCAGGAAGGCTTACAACAAGTCGTCAGCCACCCTCGAGGAACCGGTTTCAAACGGGTTAGGCACAAATTGGTTTCTATTGCGGGAAAAACGGGGACGGCAGAAGTGGGCGGCGGAAAAAAGGATCACGCCTGGTTTGCCGGTTACGTCCCCGCAGAACGACCGCAAATTGCGTTTGCGATTGTCTTAGAACACGGCGGTTCAGGCGGTCGCGCCGCTGGACCGGTCGCTAAGCAGTTGGTGCAACACCTACTTGATTCCGGTCTAATCGAGCCAACACAAATCGCCCAAAAATAACGGACGAAGTTTTCAAGTTCTATTTAGCCCCGGGTGAACAGACCCGCGGTCAACGCACAATCTCGATTCGCAAACTCATTTCCACAAAACGCGGCCAGCAGTCTTTGTGCGAATCGTCCACAGCGTTCCACCAGCGGTGATGTACAAGGTTTTCAAATCTTTCCCGCCGAACGAGCAGTTGGTCACTTCGTCATTCGGAATGGAAACAAATTCAAGAAATTTTCCAGCAGGATTGAAAACATAAATTCCTCCTTTGAATTTGTCAGCCGTTTCAAACGGCGGCACCGGCTTGTTTCGACCGCCGGCGACATACAGATTTCCGGCCATGTCGGAGGCCATTCCATCGGGGCCGCGTCCCGTTTGCCAATCGAAAATTAACTTGCGAGATTTTGTATCGACGGTGCCGTCTTTCTGCAGGTCGAACCGCCAGAGAATATGGGAGGCTCCTGCCGTGTTGTTATTGTTGTCGGCAACGAACAGATATTTATCGTCGGGCGTTACCAGCAGTCCGTTGGGGCGATCAGCTTCATGAGTGATGATGCGGGCCACGGTGCCATCCAGGTCGATACGATAAACGCCTTCGACAACTCTTCCATCGGCGTCGAGTAAATCCAAATTTGTCCGTGGGCCGTATTTGGGGTCGGAAAAGTAGATTCGACCTTTTGAATCGACAGTAATGTCGTTCGGTTGGTTATATGGTTTGCCTTCAAAATTGTCGGTGAGCACGGTGATCTTTCCGTTGGCATTCATGCGGGTGACACGCCGCTGAACCGGTTCGCAGGCGAGTAAATTTCCTTTGGCGTCAAACAGCAGGCCGTTCGTTCCGGCATTTTTTCGGAAGACGGTTTGCGTACCATCTTCAGCAAGCTGATTGATGTGCCCACCTCCCGACATCAGCAGCCCGAATTTAGGATGCCAAGCGGGGCCTTCGCCGGCTCCCGATTTGAGTAGCTGTTGCGGCTTTGCTCCTTTGGCAAACAGCGAAACATGGCCCGTCTTTCGTAATGCCCGACCGGGGGTTGCTCCGGTGTGTTTGCCTTTGTGCAAAACGATTTGGCCATTGACTATGACGGTCTCGATCCCTTCAGGATACTGAAACGGGTCGATGTAGGTCGCTTTATCGATGACGGTTTCCGGGTTGAAAACCGTGACGTCGGCAAAGTTCCCGGTTTTAAGCAGTCCGCGGTCCTTCAATCCAACTTTCGCCGCGTTGAGTGAAGTCATTTTTCGGATGGCGTTTTCCAGTTTCAAGATTTTGAATTCTCGCACATAAACGCCTAGCACACGGGGAAAAGTTCCCAGGTTTCGAGGGTGCGGGTTTCCTCGGCGTAATGGCCCAGATGTTGCATAGGCGGAACCATCCGAGCCGATGGAACACCACGGCTCGATCATCGCGCGGTTCATATCTTTTTCGGTATGATGGGCATACACGGTGCTGACCGAGCCGTTTTCTTCGATGAGAATGTCGAACAGTTCATCAAGTAGATCAACGTTTTTTCGGCCAGCCGTGCGGGCGGCCATCACGCGGTCCATCGTCAGACCTTTGTAGCTGTTGTTGGCTGAGACAAGCATGCGACCCCAGTCTTTTCCGACGGCGGTGTAGTGGTTGTACCAGCCGGGAATTCCGGAGTTGATGTCGCGTTTCATTTTCTTTCGCAGTTCGGCATCTTTCAGCCGTTCGATCAGTTTAGGTTTGCCCCCTTCATGGGCCCAAGGCGGAATGATGGAAACAAGATTGTTGTTCCCTCGCGTGTAAGGGTAAACGTTCGCTTGCACGTTCACGCCTCGTTTACGAGCGGAGGAAATGAGGGCGGTCACTTCGTTCATGCGTCCCCAGTACTGTTCGTCGGCAATTTTGAGATGAATGATATCGACGGGAATGTTTGCTTTCTCGCCAACAGCAATGGCTTCGCGCACTGCTTCAAAAATACCGAGGCCTTCGTTGCGAATATGTGATGAGTAGATGCCTTGATGTTTTTCGACCACAGTACCGAGGCGGATGAGGTCGGCGGTTTTGGCTAATGAACCGGGGGGGAACATGACCTGTGTTGAAAGGCCCAAAGCACCGTCGCGCATTGCCTCGTGCAACAGGGCTTCCATCTGTTGGAATTGAGATTCAGTAGGCCGGTCGAACGATGAGCCCATGACTGATCGCCAAAGATTGCCGATGCCGACATAGGTTGCAACATTGGTGGCGACTCCCGCATCATCGACGGCTGAGAAATAATGGCCCAGCCGGGTGAGAGTTCTTTTTTTTCCGCGTACTGTCACCGTCCGTGGTGAAAGTTTTCCTTGATAGGGCCCGGCTGAGTTTCCTTCGCCGAGGATTTCGGTCGTCACGCCTTGGCGGATTTTACTTTGTGCGTGGCCGTCTTCCAGTAATAGGAAGTCGGAGTGCGAATGGATGTCAATAAAACCCGGTGCGACAACCAGCCCGGTGGCATCGATTTCTCGTTTTGCGGTGATGTTTTGTAGGTTGCCAATTGCGGAAATTCGGTCACCGCTGATGGCGAGATCGCCGTAAAACCAGGGGTTGCCGGTGCCGTCAACGATTTTGCCGTTACAAATGATGAGATCGGCTTGGTTTTGTGCATGGCAGGCATTGGTAAACGAAATAAAGAAAAGGCCAACCAGTAGTGCGAGGGCTGTTCGGGGCATGTGATTGTTCTTTTCGAAGTCGAGCGCCGTGAAAAATCAATACGGTTTAAGGCACTGCTGGGCAAGCCAGCAGTGCCACACATTGACGGCAAGTTATTTTGCGACTGGCGCAACTAAAACCCAGCTGGGGCTTTTGCCGACTTCGTAGGTTTCGAGTGGTTTGAGGTGGCCGTTGTCTTGGATTTTGTAGGCGATCATTTTTCCGGAACCTTGGCCAGCTGAGTAGACGAACCGTCCGGTCGGGTCGATATCAAATTCTCGGGGTGTTTTCTCGGTGGGGAATTGTCCCAGCGAAGTGAGCATGCCAGTTTTTTGATCGATGGCGTAACCGGCCAGGCTATCGTGCCCACGGTTCGAGCCGTAAACGTACTTGCCGTCGGGGGTGACGTGGATGTCGGCGGTTGAGTTTTTGCCCTCAAAATCTTTTGGCAGCGTAGAAATGGTTTGTTGAATTTCGAGTTGTCCGGTTTTTGAGTTCAAAGTGCAAAAGGTGACGCTGCTGCCTTTTTCGTTCACGAAATAGACGAACTTGTTGCTCGGGTGGAATGAGAAATGTCGAGGGCCCGTCAGCGGCGGGAATGAAACTTTCGCCGGGTTGAGGGGAGTCAGTGTGCCATCGGATTTATTGAGCTTGTATTGCAGAACGGAATCGGACCCCGTGTTGGGGACGTAGACGAAATTGTTCGACCGGTCGGCTTGCAGTGAGTGTGGATTTTTCTCGGTCTCGACAATGCAGCTGGCATTTTTCCCAATGGTGCCATCGGCTTGAATGGGGAAGACGGCGGCTTTGCCTGCCCCGTAGTAAGAGGTCAGCAGAAACTTGCCCGTTTTTTCGGTGATGATGTAAACCGGGTTGTCGACAACGGGCGTGGACGAAATGAATTTGAGGTCGCCGGTTTTTCCATTGATTGACAATGTTCCCACCCCTTTAACCGACCGCAGGGCCGAATACAGTTTGGTACCATCGGTAGAAATCGACAGTGAACCAGGGGCACCGGGTAAATCGACGTGCGACCGTTTTTTGAGCAGCCCGGTTTTGGAATTCATTTTGTAGACATCGATGCGGCTTTCACCGCCAACAGAGACGTACACAACATGCTCGGCAGAATGTGATTCGGAGGTGGATAAAGATGACATGAGGAAAACTCCACAAGGGATGACAAGACTGGTGATGAATTTCGTGAGAGAGTTCATGTTGATGGTCCTATTCATAAGTAGGCTGGAAAGGGGTTTCTTCAGGGAGATTCAAACTGCTCAAAAAGAATTTGAATCAGAAAAATAGTATACACTAAGCAGATCAGTTGCCCAACGCTGCGACACGGGCAGTGACTCGATCGTAAAGGTCGGCAGGCAGCGGTCCTTTGGCGATAGAAGCAAGGTTCTCAGAGAAGTGGGCACTGTTGCATGTGCCCACGATGGTTGTGTCACAGTGTGGGTGGGAGATTGTGTACCGTAAAATGAGTTCGGCACGATTCATACCGTCTGTTAAGACTTCGTCGAGTTTTGCCTGCGACCAAACGTCGTTCAACGCTGGCCGCTGAATTTCAGCATCGGGGCCGCCTTGGGCAATGCCTCCACGGACGATAATGCCCGCACCGGCCTCCGCGGCCTTGGTAATCAGGCTGTGATGTTTCGGGGCCAGGCAGGAATAAGGAACTTGGATGGTATCGAATACGCCGAGATCGATGATTGCAGGCAAGTGCGGCAATGAACTAGATGCACCAATAAACTTGACGATGCCTTGATCGCGAAAACTCATTAGCAAATCGATCAATCCCTCACGCTGTAACGTTTCAGCGTCGCCGCCATGAAACTGCAGGATATCGACGTAGTCAGTCCGCAACCGCTGGAGGCTGGTCTCGATGTTTCGCTGGATGACGTCTTTTTTCCAGACGTGATCGATTTCGAGATGGTCTTCGTGTTGTGTGTAGGCACAGCCGCATTTGGTTGCCAAGTAAAATTCATTTCGGCGCGAACTAATGTATTGGCCGATCCGTTGCTCGCTGATGCCATAGTCAGGTGAGGTATCGATAAAATTGATACCCGCGTCGAGCACGGAATTAAGAAACTGGTCAGCGGCTTGCTCACTGACTTCACGCACGCCCCAGGTCTTTGGTCCGCGAATGCCCATGCTGCCGTAGCCGAGTTGCGTGACTTCGAGCCCCGTTCGGCCCAATGTTTTTTTGATCATGAGTTGCCAGTTTCTAAGTTGAGAGCGTTCGATGTAAGAAATTCTGAGTACGAATATTCTAGTGAATCATGACGGTCAAGGGACACAACGTCGTACTGAGAATATAGCAATACCAACGGACATGTTGATATCTATGGCGGGCAATTGTGAAATATTGGTGTTCCTTTAGTTTCAGGGGCTGCCATTCATATCGTCGTCGTTGCGGTCGGGGGCAGAATATATAACAATCGTCCTGAAACGGTCCTCTGGGCGAGGCTCAGCTTCATTAATTCACGACAACGTGTCGCTTTTTTTTCATATTTCACACGGATAAAAAAATGATGAAACAGAGATTTCAATTGACCTCACTGATTGTGGTTCTCGTTATTGCAGTATGTGTCGCGGTCGGTAGTTCAGATACTTTTGCTCAATCGAAAAAGGCAAAGAAGGCCGTTGCGAAAAAAGGGCGTCCACGAACCGTCGGCCCGACTGTGGGGGCGAATAAGGCCACCCCAATCAACCGCATCAAAGTGGCGAAGGGGTTCCAGGCTGAGTTGCTGTACTCAGTTCCTGGCAAAGAACAAGGTTCCTGGGTCAACCTGTGTACTGACCCCAAAGGCCGGTTGTTGGTCAGCAATCAGTTTGGCGGCCTGTACCGCATCACCCCGCCGCCACCAGGACAAGCCCTTGATGAAGCTTACATTGAACCGGTTCCCGCGAAAATCCGAGGCGTCAATGGCATGGTCTGGGCATTCGGCGCTTTGTATGTCGGCGTCAACGATTACGAACGAAAAATTCCATCCGGCCTGTACCGTATCACCGACAGCAACGACGACGACCAACTCGATAAGGTTGAACTTCTGCACGAAATCGTGTCGCACAGCGACCACGGCGTGCACGCTCTCATGCCGACACCCGACGGCAAAGCTCTGTATCTCATTACCGGAAACAACACCATTCCACCGAAACTTGCTGATAGTTCTCCAGTCCGTCAAGTCTGGGGAGAAGACCATTTACTACCAAGCATGCCCGATGGCCGCGGTCACAATCGAGGTGTCCTAGCCCCGGGTGGTATCATCTACCGCGTCTCACCAGATGGAAAAAAATTCGAAGCGTTCGCATCCGGTTTTCGAAATGTTTTTGATGCTGCGGTGAATCGCGACGGTGAACTTTTTACCTTTGACGCAGATATGGAATATGACTTCAATACACCCTGGTATCGTCCGACACGCATCTGCCACGTCACCAGCGGTGCTGAGTTCGGTTGGAGAAACGGTGCCGGAAAAAGGCCGCCGTTTTATGCAGACAATCTGCCGGGCGTACTCGATATCGGCCCGGGATCTCCCACCGGAATGACCTTTGGCTACGGTGCGAAGTTTCCCGCGAAATACCAAAATGCACTTTACGCACTCGATTGGAGCTGGGGCAAACTGTACGCCGTTCATTTGAAACCAAACGGTTCGTCGTACACGGCTACCAAAGAAGAGTTTGTGACCGGGGCACCGTTGCCGATCACCGATGCCATCATCCATCCGCAAGACGGTGCCATGTACTTCACCATTGGAGGACGCCGCGTTCAGTCGGGGTTGTACCGTGTGACTTACATCGGTGATGAATCAACCGAGCTTGTTCAGCCGAAACCGACTGCAAATAAAGCACGGAGCTTGAGGCACACATTGGAAGCTTTTCACGGTCAACAGAATCCGCAAGCGATAAAGGTGGCGTGGCCTTATCTGTCGCATTCAGACCGGTTCATTCGATTCGCTGCACGAACCGCGATTGAACATCAACCGACCGAAACGTGGTCTCAAAAAGCACTGACCGAATCGGACACTGCCAAACAGGTCGAAGCCTTGCTGGCACTTGCTCGCGTCGCTGGTGTTTGCCCGCAACATCGAAATGACAAAACTCCAGCGGTTGATACCGACCTGCGAGATCAATTGTTGACGGCGTTGGCATCAATCGATGTTTCCAAACTCAAAACTTCTGGACAACTGACGCTGCACCGAACGACACAGATTGTTCTCAATCGATTCGGGCGTCCCAGTGATGCCATTGTGGGCAAACTGATCGACAGTTTCGATCCGCTATTTCCGGCTGAATCAGCCGAATTGAACTGGTTGTTGTGCGAAACGCTTGCCTGGCTGCAGTCTCCGACCGTGGCGAAAAATGCCATAAGCCTAATTGCTGACGCCCCGACCCAAGACGAACAAATGCAATACGCACGTTCGATTCGAATGCTAAAAACCGGATGGGCTCCGGAACTACAAACGGCGTACTTCAATTGGTTCTTGAAGGCGGCCAATTATCGAGGTGGCGCAAGTTTCGAGCGGTTTATCCAGTTCATTCGAGATGATGCGGTTGCTTCGCTGAGTGATGCCGATAAGAATTCTCTCGCCGAACTATTGGCGAAGAAACCAGTCAAAAAATCCGCACTCGAAAACCTGGGAGAAATCTTCAACGGACGCAAGTCGAAGAAGTGGACACTCGAAGAACTCTCTGCGGCAGCACGTACTGATCTGAAGAAACGCGATTTCAAAACTGGTCGCCAAATGTTCGCAGCAACTGGCTGTTACGCTTGCCATCGATTTGGAAATCAAGGCGGCATGACCGGCCCCGATTTGACGTCCGCCGGGCGACGCTACTCACCACACGATTTGCTCGATCAGGTTATCAATCCGAGTAAAGTGATTAACGAGCAGTTCTCGGCCATCATTGTCGTGACAGATGCTGGCTTGGTTCATACTGGCGTTGTCGTCAACTTGAACGGCGACTCGGTGACTTTGAACACCGACCTGACAGACCCTAACAAACGTGTGGATATTGACCGGAAAACTATCGAAGAACTCACGGTTTCAAAAACCTCACCGATGCCTATCGGGCTTTTTGATCGAATGACTAAGGATGAGATTCTCGATCTGATCGCTTACGTGATTAGCGGCGGCGACCCGAAACATAAGTTGTTTCGGTAGTTGCGGTTCATATGTAAGGTGGCCACGTTTTTTTAAGACCGCCAACCGGTGTAGGGCTTGTTCGAAATCGATCGCGGACTAAACTTGAAATAAAGATTCTATTCATTTGAAACGTCGAGGAGAGGGAAAAGGCATTCGATGAGCGGACGGGTTGTCCTCGCGATGAGCGGAGGGGTTGATAGTTCTGCGGCGGCCTACTTGCTGAAAGAGCAGGGCTACGAAGTGATCGGGCTGTTTATGCGGTCCGGTGCGACGGAAGATGTGTGCGCACTGCCCGAAGAGAACCCGCTGCAAATTATCGATCCGAAAAGTCACAAACAAGGATGTTGTTCAGCCGAAGACGCAGCCGATGCCCGGCGGATTGCCGACCAGTTGGATATCCCTTTTCATGCCTTGAATTTCAAGGATGCGTTTGGGCGGATTAAGGATTACTTTGCCGAGGAATATCTTTCAGGCCGAACCCCTAACCCGTGTGTGCAATGCAATAACTGGCTGAAGTTCGGAAAAATATGGGACTTCGCCAAGCAGGTTCGAGCCGACAAAATTGCAACTGGCCACTACGCGCAAATTCAAATCGATGCGGAAGGCAAGCACGGCTTACACCGGGGGCTCGATGGGAATAAAGATCAGTCGTACGTTTTATTCGGTATCAACCCTGGGCTGTTAGAGAACATCATTTTTCCGGTGGGCAACAACACGAAGGACGAAATTCGTGAGATGTCGCGGTCGGCAGGGCTAACGCGGGTTTCGGAAAAACGCGACAGCCAAGAAATCTGCTTCATTCCCGACAACGACTATGCTGCGTTCATTGACCGATACTGTGATGAACGTCCCGAAACGGCAGGGGATCTGGTCGATACCGGCGGGAATGTTTTGGGAACGCACGATGGTTTTCAACGCTTTACCGTCGGTCAACGCAAAGGCCTGGGGATTACGTTCGGTGAGCCGCGATATGTGATTTCGATTCAGCCCGACACTAAACGCGTGGTGATCGGAACGAAGGAAGACTTAGCACAGTCTGACCTGCAAGCCGACCAGTTGAACTGGATGGTGCCTACGACTGAAACGCGATTTACATGTATGGCGAAAATCCGCTATCGCCACACGGCGGCGACTGCTGAGGTGGAACTTGTGGGTGACGATTTGGTAAACGTTCGGTTCCAAGAGCCTCAATACGGCGTGGCACCCGGGCAGGCCGTTGTGTTCTATGATGATGACCGCGTACTGGGTGGCGGGTGGATTCGTTAGAGGCCTTTGGGGTTACCAATGCAAGGGCTTGCAAGCAGCCCATGCCACCCTTCAGCAGTGGCACGCTGATGCGGGAATTGCGTTACTCAGGTTGCTTAACCAGGGGACTGAAATCTTTTCCAGTTGGGTTTTGGAAAACGGCGAGGTCGAACTCGGGTAGGACGGCCAGAATGTGGTCGAAGATATCGGACTGAATTCCTTCATGGTTGATCCAGGATTTGTCTTTATTGAAGATATAAATCTCGATAGGCACACCATTTTCTGTGGGGGCCAACTGGCGGACTAGGAGTGTCATCTTCTGGTTGATTGTCGGATGTTGTTTGAGGTATTCGACCAAATACGCTCGGAAAGTTCCCAGGTTGGTTAGTCGACGGCCGTTGATTAATTGTGAAGTATCGACGCTGTGCTGTTGATTGTATTCTTCGACTTCAGTCTGCTTGCTGCCGATATAGTTTTTGAGAGATTCAAACTTCTCGAACCGTTGAAGCAGTTCTGGCGTGCAGAATTTGACCGTGTTCATGTCGATGTGAACCGACCGTTTGATCCGTCGGCCTCCCGCTTCTTGCATGCCGCGCCAGTTTTTAAACGAGTCGGAAATGAGGGCGTACGTGGGAATGGTCGTGATGGTCATGTCCCAGTTCTGGACTTTGATTGTGGTGAGTGTGATATCGATAATGTCGCCATCGGCCCCGTAGTTGGGCATTTCAACCCAGTCGCCGATATGGACCAAATCGTTGACGATAATCTGAATAGACGCAACAAGCCCCAGGATTGAGTCTTTGAAAACCATTAATAAAATCGCCGTGGCGGCCCCTAAACCGGCGAGTAACCCCCACGGGCTTTTCCCCAAAATGGTTGAGACAATCAGCAACACTCCCACAATATAGACGAACATTTTCGCCATCTGCACAAACCCTTTAATGGGGTTTCTGCGGGCGATGTCGTAAGTTCGGTAAATGTCAGAGGCGGCATTTAACACCGAAGAAACGATAAGCACACAGGTGCAGATGAGATAACAAATGGCGAACCGTTGGATGGCCATTTCCCAGACCATTGTGGGGTACAATTCAGCTGAGAAATAAAATATGGCGGGCGTCGGTAGGTGCGATAAGCGAACGAAAAGACGACGTTTTTTCAGAAAGTCGTCCCATTGGGTGGGGGTTCGTTTGACGATGCTACGAATTAGCGAAACGACAATAATTCGAACTAAGTAATGCACGAAAGCAGCGACGACAACCGTGCCGGTAAATAACAAGGCCAATGCACCGTAGTAAGTGAGGCTGTCGCCGAAGTATTGCTGGTTCAGCCAAATGTGGAATTCGACGAACAATTCTTGAGTCAGTTCTTCGGCCGTTGAGGGGTCGTCCATATCAATGTCATTCGAAAGAGATTTAGGATTGAGTATTATTTTCAGTTGATTGAGCAAAACCGCCAACAAGTGTTACGCGGCTTCTGGATCGGTAATTGTGTCTTCAATATTCTGAGAAGGTTGTACATCGTTTGATTGAGAGACCGGCGTGCTAAGTAGTATGTCGGAAGCCGATTTGGGCATTGACGAAATGAGAGTCAACAATGCTGGCAATGCCACCAACGAAACAAACAGGCAGCTGCCGACGCCGATGACAAGCACCAAGCCGACACTGTAAAGCCCGCGATGGGCTGCAATCATCATGCTGCCAAAACCGATCATGGAAGTAAGCGATGTGAGCACGATGGCGTTGATTGTGCTGGGCGACGTTTGGTAGCTGTTGGGTTGCTGCCTAAAGTCGTGAATGACGTGCACGCCATCATCGACGCCGATTCCTAATACCAACGGTAAAACAATGAGGTTTGCCGGGTTGAGGTCAACGCCTAGAAAATTCAGGCAGCCAAACATCATCAATCCGCCAGCCACTGGTGGGAAGAGTGCCAGCACGGTGTTTCTTACGCTGGCAAAATCGAACCAAGCGGCGATAAACATGGCCATTGCGACAAAGGAGATTGTTAAGAAGGCTCCGGACGGGTTGAAGCCCAGTTGTTGCAGTAGTAACGCGGTAATTCCCACGATGAACAGCGGGGGCAAAAACACGGTAATAACTTTTTGCTTCTCGAGAAAATCGATGAGCAGTACCGTGGAGATGACCGCCAAGGCATACCAGGCGGCCCGTTGGTAACTGTCGCGAATTTGCCGGGCCGCTTCGAAGTTTTGTAGCGGAGTGCCGGTTGCTTCTGGATCAATTTCCCGTACTTGGTTCACAAATTCTCGCAGCGGTTCGATTTCCCAAATTTCTTGTTCGGGGTAAACCTGCAACAGCCAATGCCCGGCTGGGCTGACAAATCTGGAAGTGAGTTCATGAGGAAAATCGGTTAGTGAAATAGGTTCGGCATTCGATGCTTTTTTCAATGCGTGGAACTGGGCCAATAACGAAGCCATCATACGAGACTCAAACTGTGACAACAGCAGAATTTGCTCATCGAGTGAATAGTTTTCGAATTGATCTAAAAATGAATCGAGCTTGGGGGCAATTGTTTTGACCTGTGGTTTTTTCAATTCGACAATGGTGTTTAGCAGTTGTTCAATCTCTTTCCCAATTCGACCGGGATCGATTTGGGGAAACTGAGGCAACGATTTGGGAAGTTTTTGGAGATGAGCCTCGAAGGCCTGTACCATCAGTTGGGTTTCTTCCGGCCCATGGGCTGGAATTCTGGAAGCCAATGTTTCGACATGATGGATACGCGGTTGTTTTTCAAACCGGGCTTTTAATTCCCGGGCTTCCTGCGGGCTTTGGGCGACCGAAACGGCATACAACAGCGAACTTTTGCTCGACTCGAACACGTGTTTTTGCACGGTCACCGATTCCAGACCTTCGGCTTGCAAATTCAGCAAATTGTGGTCATAGCGAATGGCGATATCGAATTTGCCGTCCTCAAAACTGACAACCCGAAAACCAATCCAAACGATGAACAACCCCGAGGCTGCTGTAATGAGAATCGGGAATTTGCGGACGGCCTCTCGAAGGAGGCTGCCTTGAAACGGTGTGGGCAGTTCGCGCGGTGTTGCTTGCCTATCTGAAATCATTAGTAAGGCAGGTAACACGAGGAAAGTAGCGATCCCGCACAGTATGATTCCGCCAGCGGCGATTAATCCCAATTCGGCGACGCCGAGAAACTGTGTGAAAGTCGCACAGAAAAACGCCAGCGAGGTTGTGATGGCTGCAGTGACAATTCCCGTGCCGACGGAAGACGACGTATCTAACAAGGCCGGCCTCAGTAGACGGCCTTCGTGGCGTAGTTGCAAATAACGGGCGAGGTAATGAATTCCAAAATCGATACCCAGACCGATTAAGATGGCAGCGAACGAGATCGATAAAATATTCAAATGACCGATAGCAATTGTTGTGTAGCCGAACGCCCAGCACATGGCGACCAGCAGTGTGGCTAATGCCAACATGGGGTGCCTGACGCCACGGAAGCCGAGTAATAACAACAGCCCGACACCCATGAACGATAGTAGCGAAGCTTTAATCATGTCGGCCTGCGACCGCCGCATTTCGTCGTTTTCCAAGACGGGAATACCCGTCATGCCGATTTCGGAATCGGGATGTTTGGCAGAGACTTCGTCGACAATTTCTCGCAGCCGGTCAATCGATTTACTGGCCCCGTTGAAATCGTCCTCGGCTCCTAGCGGGAAGGCTTTGACGAAACCCATGTTGCCTTGGTCGTTTAGCAGATAAATGACTTCATCGGCTTCGTCTTTTAAGCTGCGGTCGACTGACATAAATTCGGGCCAGGGCGAACGGAATTCGTTTTGATCGACCAAAAACTGTTGAAGACTATCAGCCAGTAAATTGGTCTGTTGCAACAATTCGTCAACCGGCAGGCTTGAGTTCGATCGTGAAATTAACTGCAAGCGAATGAGAGACAGGAACGGTCGTAAGCGGACTAAGTCCCAGCGACCTTGTAAGATGGGGGTGAAGTTTTCGAGTCGTTCGAGGCCACGTTCTAATTGTTCGGGGCTTAAATACTGCAGGCCTTTTTCGACCAGTTCGCCCGGTTCGACTTTATATAAAACATCGCGGAAGAGTTCCGGTTCTTCCAACATTTTTGAGCCGAGTTCTTCCAGAATACGTTTGATTGATTCTGGGTTTTTGTTCT
>Ga0115002_10006270_pt1 | contig 13749 bp, 9 predicted proteins | sample ArcticOcean_MG_C_8_FD_89576 | JGI IMG/M metagenome (GOLD analysis project Ga0115002, IMG submission 89576) | Marine microbial communities from western Arctic Ocean - ArcticOcean_MG_CB11_86 | ecosystem: Environmental > Aquatic > Marine > Oceanic | place: Arctic Ocean: Canada Basin | collected... | reverse complement strand
GACGCCGACCGGGTCAGTCCACATGTCCCAGCCATCGTTGATATCACCGTAGACCCCGAGAGTGTTGTAGACCCTGATTCGGTGTCTTGTGCCGCCTCCGATGATCTCGTAGATCGGCATCTGGAGCGCTTGGCCTTTGATGTCCCAGAGCGCCACATCGATTGCGGAGATCGCGCGTAGTTCGGCACCACCGTACCCGGCATGATCCGACAGCCGGAACATTGTCTGCCAGTGGCGTTCGATTTCCGCAGGATCGCGGCCTATGAGTAACGGGCCAAAATGATCGTGAACAGCCGCCTCAACCGTTGACGCGCTGTACCAGGTTTCACCGAGTCCAATGAGCCCGGTATCTGTATGAATCTGGACGAAGATCAGATCAGGGAACTGCCCCACTCGAATCGTCTCGATCTTGGAGATGATCATTGTTGGTCTCCTGAATCTTCACCAGAATCTTCAGGTGCTTCATCGTCTTTGTACCAGGTGGCTATACCGCCGCCGGGACCACCAGTTGGAGAGTCACCTTCACCGGTTGTTAGCCTCTCGGAGATTGGAGAACCCTGAGATCGGAAGTCCATTATTTCTTCCATCTCGGTCCACATTTCTTTCGAGAAGTTGGAACCGCCAGCCCAGCCCTCATCGTTCATACCGGGGATCATGACTGATTCATCACTCACCCGAAGTTCGATGTCCGGGCGATCAAATACCTCAGGCCTCAGGCGTGTCCCGATGCCCGGGTTTTGAGGTGCATGAAGCCATCCGTGTTCTATTGGCGGAAGTGGATCAACGAAGTCTCCGTACCAGCCGTAGAGATATGGGCGAACGTGCTCCATGATCATGGCGTTCGGCGAGTTCATGCAGATGTGCGCGCAGGCAAAGATATTGACGGGTCCCGTGGCATCGTGCGGAGCGACTGGAACCTGATGCGCTGATGCCATCACGGCGATTCGATGGGTTTCGCTGATTCCACCTGTCCAGATCAAGTCTGGCATCACGATTTGAGCAGCGCCATTCTCGATAAACTCTCGCAGTTGCCACCGCGTTAGCAGGCGTTCGGAGATGCAGACCGGGGTGCTTGTGGCGTCTTGTAGCTGACGAAGGGCACTGGGGTTCAAGAGTGGCATCAGGTCTTCCTGCCACATGATGTCGAGTGGTTCCATTTCTTTCGCGATCTGTATCGCTACTGGAAGATTCCACTTTCCGTGCCCGTCGTTGGCAATCTTAATATCGCTTCCTACCGCATCTCGCACGTCTCGAAACGGCTTCAGAACTCTATCGAGTTCTTTGGGAGCAAGATACTGGCCTTCAGATGGTGTTGCGACGGGAATAGTTGGTCCCATCTTCATGGCGATCATTCCATCGTCAATCAGTTCCTTTGCAAGCTCACCACAGCCTTCGAATGGTGCTCCGGTGGCGTAGACGCGAATTTTCTTTCGGACGGCTCCGCCCAGCAGTTCGTACACGGGAACGCCCGCTGCCTGTCCCTTGATATCCCATAACGCCATGTCGATTGCTGACAGCGCCCTCAGCTCCGCCCCACCGTACCCGGCGTGATCAGACAATCTGAACATGTTCAGCCAGTGGCGTTCGATTGCGAAGGGATCACGTCCAACCACCAGTGGAGCAAAGTGATCGTGAACGGCCGACTCGACGGTTTTCGAGGCGTACCAGGTTTCACCGAGACCTATCAGACCAGTATCTGTATGGACTCGCACCCATATAACGTCAGCAGGATCGCTGACTCGCACAGTTTCTATAAATTTGATCTTCAAGAGGTTTTTTGCCTAATAGAGGATTCTGAATAAATTGGGTCGGACGGTCGCCGAGTATACGCCGCGACGGGGTTAGAATTCCGGGTCGAAAACAATATCGATGCCCAGCGCGTCGATTTTTCTGTAATTTTCAGATCGCCAAACCAGTCAGCGACGAATTAGAGGGATGAATTGAAAGCAGCCAGAGTAGTAGCGCGTCGAAAAATTGAATTTCTCGATGTTCCAGAACCGGGGCCTCTGAACGAAGGAGAGGTTCAAATAAAACTCGAAGCTCTCTCTATCTGTGGCAGCGACATCTACCTTGAGTACGACGCTGAACTGCCGGAAGAGGACTATCCCTTCGTGCCTGGTGCCCCAATGCATGAATGCGCCGGCGTCGTGGTGGAAAGCAGAGATTCCGACTACAAGGAGGGTCAACGAGTAATTGTTATCCCGGAAGAAGTAGCCGGTATGCAAGAACAGGTAGTCCAGACTGCTGACAAGCTGATCAAACTCCCAGAATGGGGCGACCTGTCTGAGTGGGTGATGTGCCAGCACTCGGGAACAGCTTTGTACTCGGCGAGACGCTGGGGCAACCCTATGGGCAGGAAAATCGCTGTGATCGGTCAGGGTGGCATCGGGCTCACATTCACCATGATTGCTGAACGACAGGGTGCGCAGCAGGTCGTTGGTATCGATCTCGAAGAGTACCGTTGCCGTAAATCTATGGAGCTTGGCGCAACTCACACCATCAACGCTTCGAATGAAAACACGATCGAGGCAGCGACCGAGATCACCGGTGGCGGGATGTTCGATGTTGTTGTTGACGCCAGTGGCAATCCGGATGGCCTCGGTATTGCAATAGATCTGGTGCGTGATGAAGGGCAGATCATCTCATTCAGTCTCGTCGACCCAACGAATGTGACTTTTGAGCACAGGAAATGGATGAGCAAGAACATTCAACTAAACGCTACTGTTATCGCCGCCACACACGAGCCGATTCAGGAAATAAGGGATATCGTGGCGTTGAAAGAGCGTGGGTGGATCGACCCTGGAGTGCTAAAAACCCACGATGTAACATTTGAAGACGCACAAGAGGCATTCGAGATGTATCGTTTGCGAAAGGACGGAATTATCAAGTTAGCTATGTCCATCTAGGCTGGTGGGTGGCATAATCTGTCGAGATATTTATTGGTTATTACGCATGAATAGGAGTTTTTTATGTCCGGTGACGTAGGTTCCAAGGCACCAGCCTTCACATTGCTCGATACTGACGGCAATGAATTTAACTCGAGCAGTCTCGCTGGAAAGCCGGCTGTAATTGCATTTTTCCCAGCCGCATTTAGCGGAGTTTGCGCTGAAGAGCTTTGCACCTTCCGAGATTCTCTGACCGAGTACTCAGCCGTTGGTGCAGAAGTAGTCGCAATATCAATCGATGGACGCTTCGCCAACGGTGCGTTCCGCGATGCGAACAGCATTAGCTTCCCAATCCTCAGTGACTACCAGAAGTCAACGATTAATGACTACGATATCGTGTGGCCCGACTTCGCTGGTATGAGCGGATACACGACGGCTCGCCGATCGGTATTCGTAATCGGGTCCGACGGCAACATTGCGTGGAAATGGCTCTCGGATGTTCCTTCCGATCTTCCTCCCTTCGATGAAGTGAAGTCACAGGTTAAAGCCCTCGGCTAAAAAATAATCAAATGCAAACAAGCCCCGAAGCAGTTCGAGGCTTGTTTGCTTTAACGCACAGGCGCATCATGCGCCATCTAACGCTTTCATTTTCTGAACGGAAATATTTCGATGCCGAAATTCTCGCCTGTTTCTCTTTTTTCGAGCCTCAACGCTTCACGAAGCGATAGCCAACACTGGGGAGCAAAGACTGCGGCGTCGCTTTCTCAACTTCCCGTGGGGTCACAATCGTTCTGGGGTGTGCCGTTCGATCTGACTACTTCGGGAAATGACTTGATTGTTCTGGGCGACGCATCAAGCGTTGACGTTTCGGTTGGTGCTTCAGGTTCTCACGTCGTGTTCGCACATTTTTGTGACGAGAATGCATCTACTACTGTCGCAGGACAGGCATCTGATTACTTGTCCCCCGTGGTAACCGCTCCCGGTGAGCATATTGCTGATTACGTTGTTGTTTTCGACGATGGTTCGGAGCATCGCCAGACAGTCCGCCGACGGTTCGAAATCAACCAGGCGCAGACTCGAATGCAGAGCGGATTCTCGTCGCGCCAGCATCAGGCCCCGAGCGGCATCCCTAAGCGCGGGCCCTACCCCAACAACGCGTGGGGCAGGTGGCAAACGGGGGTGATGGTCGGAGACCTGCCCGTTGACGGTCGAACGTCGGCAAAAAATGATCGAGAAGGTCGAGCGAATCCTCCAGCATCTTGGACCATTTATGCGTTGGAACTGCCCGACTCATCGAAAACAATCGCTTCTTTGCGGATCGAATCGACGGGAGCTGCCGCTTTCGCTATCGGGGCAATTACCGTCTTCAGCGGGCTGGACCATCCTCTTCGCCACCAGCCACTCGAGACTGTCCAGATCGACGTGAATGGCAAATCGGCTGATGATCTCGATGTGAATGTCGACCTTGGCGTTATTGCTCGGCAGCAGGATATTCAGAGTTTCGATGGTGAGGCATGGCTCGCTAATCCGGTGAAGGGCTGGGGGGAGTCGGAAGACGATCCGCAGACCGTTGCTTCGATAGATGTGACGGCATCTGCGGATGCGACATTGTCGATCGATGGACAGGAGATCGATGTTCGCTCGCTACTCGACACGGGTGAAGCAACGAACGGAAAACTCAGTGCAAAGGTTCTCACTTCAGAGCGCACATGGGTTCACGGCAAGATTATCGATTCAAGTACAGGCAAGCCGACCGCGGCTCGTATCCATTTCCGTTCACCGGACGGTCGATACTTCCCTCCTTACGGTCACACCCACGAGGTGAACGACAACTGGTTCGAGGACTACGGCGCCGATTTGCTGCTTGGCGATACGCCGTACGCCTACGTGGACGGGACTTTCCAGGGTGAGCTTCCAGTTGGGGATGTCTATGTCGAGGTTTCGAAGGGCTTTGAATTTCAGCCCATTCGCCAGAAGTTAAACATCAAGCCGGGTCAGCGAGAGTTGGAAATTACTCTCGATCGCAATTCAAATCTGCGTGCTTCTGGATGGGTGACTGCGGACACTCACACACACTTCCTGACACCTGAAACTGCTCACCTTGAGGCAGCAGCCGAAGACATCAACGTGATCAATCTACTGGCTGCCCAGTGGGGTGATCTGTATACGAATGTAGGTGACTTAACCGGCGAAGCATCGGGTTCGTCTTCTGCTGAGACGATCGTTTGGGTCGGTAGCGAGAATCGTCAGCACTTCATGGGCCACATTAGCCTGATGGGTGCCACGGGATCGCCAATATTCCCAATGTCGACGAGTGGTCCAAGCGAGGGCTACATCGGTGATCCAACCGTTCGAGCGATGAGCGAGTGGGCGGATGAGGCGCACGAAAAAGGCGGTCTCGCCATTGTTCCTCACTTCCCATTCCCGCACTCGGAGGTGATTGCTGAGGTTGTTCTCGGCAAAGTCGATGGTCTTGAAATCCGAGACTTCCATGTTCCGTCCATGGACACGTTCGCCGTTCACGAGTGGTACAGGCTGATGAGTTGTGGCTACCGCGTGCCCGCGGTCGGTGGAACCGACAAGATGTCGGCAGGTATGCCAGTTGGCGGAGTACGCACCTACGCCTACATTGGCGATGATGAGCTTTCACACGTTTCGTGGAGCGATGCGGTGCGTGCGGGTCGTACTTACACGACCAGTGGTCCTCTGATGGACTTCACCGTTGAGGGGCTGCGTCCGGGCGACGAATTGACGCTTCCAGAGTCCGGCGGATCTGTGCATGTCACGGCTACGGCGACCTGTGCGATGCCGATCAACAAGCTCGAGATCGTGTTCAATGGCAAGGTAGTGGCCCAGGCCACTTCGAAGGATGGCGAGAAAATGCTGGCAATCGATGAATCGATCGATTTGCCGGGTAGTGGTTGGATAGCGGCTCGGGCGGTCAGCGATCACGTGGCGTGGCACGTATGGCCGGTAAACTTCGCCGCCCACACCTCAGCCGTGTACGTGAAGGCTGGACGGACTGATGTGTTCGACGCTGCACTCGGGGAGTACTTGATAACGACGATGCAGGGTGGAGTTGAATGGCTAGACACTCTGGCGACCCGGGCTGACGCCGAGCGTCATGCGACTATTCGCAAGGTGTACAACGACGCAATTGGTGCGGTCGAAAAGAAGATGCCTCACACACACGCCGACGGCACGACACATACGCATTAGGCGCGGGAAATGTAGCGACTACAGACTGCGACTCTGTCCGATATCCCGAAGGCCGCCGAGGGATCTGGTGGGGTCGCGTTAGGTCGTTGGCTGGAATGCTCGAACAGCCGAGGTAGCTTCATTAACCCTCTCAGAGCGTGTGATGGAGAGAGGGGAGATTGCCAGCCAGCGATGAGGTTCCAGAGATAGGGAGTTTCGACACCCTTAGATTACTCAGCGGTGACCCGCCGCACAGCGCGTACTCCGTGGGACTGAGCAATCTCTCGAGCTGAGTCGGTGCCGCATCATTTATCGGCTATCATGCCGCACTATGCCTTCAGAACGTGTACAACGCCGAATAGATAAGCTTCTCGACCAGGCCGAAGAATTTGCCGACGAACAAGACTGGGTAAAGGTCCGAGATACTGCACTTTCGGTACTGGCCGTAAGCAGTGGCGATGAAGACGCTAAATCCTTCCTCGCGATGGCGAAGCCACACCTTTCCGAACTTCCTGATGTTGAAGATCCAGCCGAAGAGTTATCTGACGCTGCGGTAACGAAAACTCAGGACACCCCATCCACCTTCGCTGATGGCCGTTACACCGTCAGCCGTTTACTCGGCGAGGGCGGGAAGAAGTTGGTCTACCTAGCCCACGACTCTGTACTGGACAGGGATGTTGCGTTCGGGCTAATCAAGACCGACGGCCTGGACGACGTAGGTCGTGAGCGTGTTCTCAGGGAAGCCCAGGCGATGGGTCGAATGGGAACGCACCCGTGCATCATGCCGATCTACGAATTTGGTGAAGAAAACGGTAGCCCTTATATGGTTCAGCCACCCATGGGCGGTGGAGATGTTGAAGAACTTATCGAGGACATCGACGGCCCCCTGCCTCTGGAGCAGGCGATCCAGATTGCAACTCAAACCGCTGAAGGTCTCGTCTTCGCCCACTCAAAAGGCATCATTCATCGAGACCTGAAACCCGGAAACGTCTGGCTCGATGATGACGGTAACGCCAAGATCGGTGACTTCGGTCTTGCAGTAGCTACAGACCGTTCACGTCTCACCGTCGAAAAACTCATGGTCGGCACCGTTAACTACATGCCGCCCGAGCAGGCCACGGGTGGGGAGGTCACGCCAAGAGCAGACCTGTACTCATTGGGCGCAATGCTCTATGAGATGAGTACGGGTCGTGTGCCGTTCATGGGTGACGACGACATTGCCGTTATTAGCCAGCATGTAAACACCCCTGCCGTCGCACCGAGTTGGCACAATCCGAGTATTCCTAAGACGCTAGATTCGCTAATCATCAGATTGATGTCGAAAAATCCCGACGAGAGACCGCAGTCAGCACGTGAAGTGCTAACAGCGCTGGGAGCTGTCGATCTCTCGGCTGTTGAAGAATCTGAAAGCGATAAGCAAACCTCACTCGATTCAATGGCAGGCGGCGTGTTCGTAGGTCGTCAACGCGAGATGGATAACCTCAAGTCGATCTTCGAGGAAGTTCTGTCTGGCAAAGGACGAATGGTCACCCTCGTCGGCGAGCCGGGTATCGGCAAAACCCGCACCGCATCGGAACTCGCCACATACGCCGGTATGAGAGGCGCAAAGGTTCTCTGGGGGCGGTGTTACGAATCTGGCGGAGCACCACCGTACTGGCCGTGGGTGCAGGCGATCAGGAGCCATGTCGCCAAAACCGAACCTGACGAGCTGCGAAATCAAATGGGATCGGCTGCATCGGTCATTGCAGAGGTGGTAAGTGACGTACGAGAGAAACTGACCGACCTGCCTGAACCTACGGAGATCGGAGAACCCGAATCAGAAAGGTTCAGGTTGTTCGACAGCATCGCCACTTTTCTGAAGCAAGCATCATCTGGCGCGCCAATAGTGCTGATGCTCGAAGACCTTCACTGGTCTGACAAGCCGTCTCTCATGTTGCTGGAATTTGTTGCCAGAGAACTGGCCAACTCGAAAATCATGGTGTCGGCAACTACCGAGACATGGAATTGAACCGGAGACATCCACTTTCGGTGACTCTTGGTGATCTCAGCCGAGAACGATTGTTTGAGCGAGTTGTACTCAGGGGACTCCAGAAACACGACGTACACCGGTTTATCGAGATCGCCGCTGGTATCTCGCCACCACCTGCGCTGGTGGAAGCCGTGTTCTCACAGACCGAGGGCAACCCACTGTTCGTCACTGAGACCGTTCGACTGCTCATTCAAGAAGGCGACATAACTGCCGGACGTTCCACGGGTGGTGGAACCACCTCGTGGGAGATACGTATTCCAGAGGGCGTAAGAGAAGTCATCGGTCGGAGACTCGACCGTCTATCTGAACGCTGCAACGAGCTACTGACAATCGCAGCCGTAATCGGCAGGCAGTTCCGATTCGACATCTTGAAAATGCTCGCCGAAGACACGACTGATGGTCAGTTGCTGGACGCAATGGACGAGGCGCTCTCTGCCCGCATCATCGAGGAGCTAGAAGGCGAAGTCGGCTTCTACCAGTTCACTCACGCGCAGATGCAAGAAACTTTGATACAGGAGCTGTCCCATACCCGCGCAGTCCGTATGCACGCCCGAATAGCCGAAGCCCTCGAAGCCCACTACGGTGACGAGGCACCGGAACATGCCGCCGAGCTGGCTCACCACTTCTCAGAAGCAGTGACTGTCGTCGGTGACACAAAGATGATCCATTATTCGAAGCTGGCCGGTGAAGCCGCGCTGGACCGTTATGCATATGACGAAGCTCAGGTTCATTTTGAGCGCGCTCTGTCGGCGAAAGAACGGGACAAAATGGATGCCGAGCAGGCCGCACTCCTGTTCGGTCTCGGTAGGGCCCAGATCGCCTTACTGGATTTCGACGATGCACTAAAGAATTTCGGCCTGGCGTTCGAATACTATGCAGCAGCAGGCGAGATAGAGAGTGCGCTCGAAATTGCTGAGCATCGTCTTCCATCCGCTTTTGCGTTGTTCCCGGGCGCAACAAAAATTGCCGAGCGGGCCCTAGAGCTTGTGCCTCCCAACTCCCTTGACGCGGGTCGCATTCTCCCCAACTACCTGGGGCTTGTCGGAATGCAATACGGCGATCGCCAGAAAACGCTTCAAGCACTAGATCAGGCCATTGCGATCGCCGATCGAGAAAATGATAAAGCGCTTGAGTTCAGGTTACTGGGCACCGCGTCGATCACGGTCCTTTACCACGATAATTACGTGAACCAAGGCAAAGAGATATTGCGACTATGTGATCGCGCTATTGCCCTCTCGGAATCGATTGACGACCTTTGGTCAGACTCGATGGTCAGATACGTCAAGTCGATAATGTTGTCGCAATCGGGCGAGCCCGACTCGGCATCTGAGATAGGCCGGCTCGCTCTCCAGAGCGCAGATCAGTTACGAGATCGAAGCCAAATGTCGCGCACCAACTTCGGGATGTCACTCGTGCCGTACTACCAGGGCGACTGGGACACAGCGAGGGATCACACGGACAAGGGTATCGTCTATGCTCCAGATGATCCACGATCTCTGTTTATCAGATCTCAGGTGGAGTACGAAACCGGTAACGCGGTAGAGGGTGACCGGTTCCTTGATCGGTCGATCGAGATTGCGGCGAGTACGCAGAAAGCGCAAAGCTTTGAGTACTCCATCTCCGCGGCCGCGGTGGCTTTCGCATCTCTTATCTCCGGAGACAATAGCAGGCTCAATTCTGCTGAGGAGAATGCCAGAGTCGTGCTATCGACCGACATTGCCACGCCATTCGTCAAAATGTTTGCGCATATGACGCTCGCGACTGCGGCAATCGTTAGGGGTGACATGACTGTGGCGGCGACGATGTATGAGCACTTTCTCCCTCTCCGAAAATGGCATCCGTTCGTCGTTTCCGGCGACCGGTTGCTGGGAATGACCGCCCTTGCGATGGGCGATAGCAGTCGCGCGGAAGGTCACTTCCAAGATGCGATTTCGTTCACCGAGAAGGCCGGATACCGACCGCAACAAGGCTGGTCTTTACACGAATATTCCGAGCTTCTCCTCGACCGCGACGCACCCGGCGATCGCGAAAAAGCGAACAAACTCCAAGACGAAGCCATCGCCATCGCCACCGAGCTTGGCATGCAGCCGCTGTTGGAGCGTGTGCTGGCGCAGCGAGAAATCCTGAAGGCGTAACAACGCCAATAATCCTCACCGACACTCAGAGCGCGATCTGCAGCACTATTGGAACTCCCTTTACGCGTCTCATCTCCCTCCCGTTGGGATAGGGGGTATGAGTCGGAAGTATCCCTAGAAAACCTACTCTTCGTTTCTCGGATTTGCTGGCCTGACTGAGCCGGCGCTTACCCCGCCGTCCATGAGCAATTCTGCGCCAGTCATGTACGAAGCGTCGTCAGATGCGAGAAACAGGATGCCTGCTGCGATATCTTCCGGCTCGCCCCAGCGACCAAGCGGTACGCGTTCGGTACGGAACTTGCTCTGCTCGGGATCGCTGTACAGGTAGTCGGTAAACGGAGTGTGGACCCACCCTGGCAAGATTGTGTTCACCCTGATGCCCATACTCGCCAGCTGAAGCGCTGACGACATCGTGAAGTTGAGCATGCCGCCTCGTGAGAACGAGTACGCCGAGCCATAGGCGCCTGAGCCCTGTTTAGCGGCCATGGATGCTAGGTTGATGATCGAACCACCGCCGGATTGCTCCATATGGCTGGCGACTGCACGCGTTCCAAGGAAAATGCCGACCGTGCTGATCTCCATCGTCTTCTTCCAGACAGCTGTTTCGATATCGAGAATGGATTTCGGGTCGAGAATTCCCGCGATATTGACCAGTATGTCGAGTCTCCCGAAGTGCTTCATCGTGGCATCGACCACAATCGCCCACTCGTCTTCTTCGGTGACGTCGAGATGCATGTAGATCGCGTCGTGTCCGGCATCACGAAGTTGTTCGGCCGACCGTTCACCGACCTCGTCCTGAACATCGGTAATTACAACACCACGTCCGCCCTCTTCGAGGAACCGCCATACCGTGGCACCACCGAAGCCCATTAGTTCACCTTTGAGCGTCGCTGCTGAGCCGGTGAGAAGTGCGACCTGCCCGTCAAACCTGTTGGCGAAGCGATTTCCGGAGCCTTTAGACATGTATCTCTCAATTGTTTCTGGTGCGTGCGCAGTTCAAAATCTGCTAAATAGCCGCAGTGTTAGTCAGTCCGCCAAGTTTAGACCCCGATTTACCTGAAGCGGAGCACCAGAAGCGGAGCAGTTGAAGCCAGGTTACGTTCGGTTCAAGGATATTGAACTGCTACGACCATGTTCGGAATCAAAAAGCCGTATATGCCGATGAACAGCACAATCTGCCCCAGCAGGTGGTTTTTTCGATCACGAAAGAAAACGAACGCGGGTATTGCGAGGAATATGGTGACGAACAGGACGGCGAAGAGGTACATGGGGCTCGGAGCTACGGAGACGTGAGGATCGTCGCCCACAAGAGTCGCCTGCGCTGCGAACGCCATCATTATCGCCAGCACGTTCCAGCTCAAATAAGACACGAGCATCGTTATAGTAATCGGGCCCGCCACATTCGATTCGGCTGCTCGTTTTTTCAGTGCGTTCGGTGGACGAAATACGAGTAACAACGCCATATGCCCGACGAAGATAAGTCCCATCAGGCCACCGGCGATCATCCCGACGACCATAGTACGTAGCGGCTCTTCCACTTAGGACTCTGCTCTTTCTGTGCTTCCGGTTATGGCTGGCGACAGATCGGCAAGGAATGCGGTCTTCCCGTGAACTGCCGTGAGAAGTAGGTGCCACGCTGTACCAAGTTCCTTTGATGGCGGAACTGTAAACATCGAAGGACCAGCACCACACAACATCACGTCTCTTGCGCCAAGTTCCATCAGCAGATCATGTTCAGCATTCCACCCCGGGAAGAGTGATTCTGCGAGATTACCGAACTGGTTGAAGAAGAACCCCGGCGGGCAGTCGCTACCGGATCGAATCCTGGCCGCCAGTTTGTGACTCAGATTGCCGCGAGTGAACATAGATTCGTTGACATGGGAGAAGACCGAAGCAGTTTTGGCCGTTGGGTTTTCTAAAGTGACTTCCGGAGTGAGGATCAGAATTTTTGGGATTTTAGCGGCCGTGATCGATGTTACATCCTCACCTCTGCCCTGCACTAGCGAGGTACCACCGCGAACGAGAAACGGCACATCAGAGCCGATATCGGCTGCGATTTCAGTCAGATCATCAAACGAAAGCCCGAGATTCCAAAGCTTGTTTAGTCCACGCAGGGTTGCCGCTGCGTCCGTCGAACCACCACCGAGACCAGCCGATACAGGGATGTTTTTCTCGATACTGATCTGCGCTCCACTTGTGACTCCGGTTCGTTGTTTGAGAACGTTCGCCGTTTTGGTCGCTAGATTTATCTCAGGGGTGATCTGGGTGTCATCGCAGGTGACAGATATGTCTTCGGCTTCCGTGATTATGACGTTGTCGAACAGGTCAACCGTTTGCATAACGGATGCGAGGTTGTGGTAGCCGTCCCGACGCTTCCCTAGAATCTCGAGAGTGAGATTAATCTTGGCGTATGCCTTTTCCTCGACGCGAATAGCGCTACTCACTTCGTCGGCCCTGTCGCTTTCTGCGCACCGAGCCATGAACCTGGGCCGGTCTTCCCGCTTCGACCCACACGTCGTACAGCACCTGCCAGTCGTTCAACGAGAGTGTTGCTGGTCTACGCGATGTTTCGAATCCGGTTTTTTCAACGAGTGATCGTGCATCTTCGAGCGGGATGAACAGCCCGTCTGAAAGAGAGTTGTGCAGCTGTTTACGTGGGCTTTTGAATCCGCTGCGCGCCAGCTTGAAAAAGTCATCAGCCGATTCAAAACTCAGTCTCAACTCATCCGAGGGAGTCAGTTTCAATACCGATGAATGAACTTTGGGTGGCGGGTTGAAGCACTCTGGTGGAACGTCGACCACGTGTTCTGCGGTCGAGTAGATCTGTATAGCGAGTGACAGTAGGCTCATACCGCCGGGTTCAGCCGCCATATCGTTGGCAACTTCCCGCTGCACCATGATTACCATCAGGGTCGGCTTACGACTCGATTCCAGGAAGTTTCGTGTGATCGGATTTGCGGCGTAATACGGCAGATTCGCCACCACTTTGTAGTCGCCTTCGACAAGCCATGGATCGAGGTCCGATCCAAAATCGCGGGCATCGACGTTCAGCACTCGAACATTGGGGTTCGATTCGTACTTGTACGCAAGTCGATCGGCGAGATCGGCGTCGTATTCGAGTAGAATAACCCGGCCTGCGCGTTCGACGAGATCGTCGGTTAGAGCGCCGTGCCCGGGCCCAACTTCGACGATGGTATCGTCGGGATGCAAATCAGCCGCGTCGATGATCGCGTCGATCACCGTCGTGTCTTCAAGGAAATGCTGACCCAGCCGTTGTGGGGTCATGGTCGAATCCAACCCGTGTATCGTACCCGTCGAGAGTGCTCATTTGGCTCTGCAGGCATGATTGGCTTTAGAAGTATGAAATATATGACCGTGCAACCCCGTGTCGCCAGCTGCATGAAGCATAGATGTCAGTACCGACTCTAGCCCGGTATTCCCACGGCACCCGAGGGTATTCGCTTACCGCTGCTACCTTCCGGTTCTGACGGAGTTCACGAGG
>Ga0115002_10006269_pt1 | contig 13756 bp, 13 predicted proteins | sample ArcticOcean_MG_C_8_FD_89576 | JGI IMG/M metagenome (GOLD analysis project Ga0115002, IMG submission 89576) | Marine microbial communities from western Arctic Ocean - ArcticOcean_MG_CB11_86 | ecosystem: Environmental > Aquatic > Marine > Oceanic | place: Arctic Ocean: Canada Basin | collected... | reverse complement strand
GGTGAATTTTCTGAAAAGTGGCTGATTCAAGAAGTGTCGTGCAATCAGTTTAAGCGATAGGTGTGTTGTCCGGTTAGGGTTCTGAATTGGGCTTCTTTATAGTGAGGCGAGGAATGAGCATAGGCACGTTCTTACGGTACTCAGCATACTCGGGATGGAACTCGATTAAGTTACGTTCTTCAAAATAGATGGCTACCAAAATGTAAATCGTGTTGGTGACCGCAAACAGCAAATGCCCGGTTGACATACTCGGCGTGGCCCACATGGCGATTAACCAACCGACGTATAACGGGTGCCGTACATAACTGTAAGGCCCGGGGTTCCGAAAACTGACCGCCGTGTATTCAACACCTCTAAAATACAGCCAAACTTGCCGTAAGCCGAAGAGATCGAAATGGTTGATCAGAAATGTGGTGACTAAAACGATCAGCCAGCCAAGCCCGAACAGTGCCCATAAAACGGCTTGCCCGATGGTGTTTTGCACGTCCCAAATGGTGCCCGTCATCGGTTGCCACAGCCAGAACAATGCAATCAGTGCGATGTTCGTGGCCATCACATACGTACTGCGTTCAGCCGGTTTGGAAACAAATTTGTCGAGCCATTTTTTGAAAGTTGGTCGGGCCATCACGGTGTGTTGAATCCCAAAGACGAGGACCAACAGTGTATTGACTAAAATGGCAGCCCCTATCGGACCAACAATTCCCGAATCGACCGATTTCGGAACGACGAAATTTCCGAGGAAGCCTGCTAGGTACAAAAATGTAGCGAAAAAAATCGCGTATGACACCACGCCGTAAACGAAAACTGCTGTCCTATGCATTGGTTTACACTTCCCGATTGAGTTTGAAATATGACAGGTTCACATCACGGTATTGTTCGATTGTGTCTGGTTAATTCCACTATGGTACCGTAATCCACAACATTTCTTTAAGCCTGTTTGCTAGTTTTGCTGGCCTGATTGCGATAAATGAATAGAATCTAAGGTGCTGTTTTCAGATGATAACACGCCCATCAATACTCGTTTGGGGATGAGCTTCACAGAATGCTTTGCTGCTAATTCTCGTTGAACCTTTCCAAACGAGTTCTTAAACGGCGGTAGCGGCAGTTCAAACATCACGGTTTGTTGGGCTTCCTGTGAGATGATTCCTAAAAACTCGTCGAGGTCACGTTCAAAATCTGTCACATCTGTGCTGTCAAGCAAATCATTTCCACCTAACTCTATTATGACAGTGCCGCCAGAAATATCTGCATCCGGTATCCGCTTCAATGCAGACGCAACCGTTTCACCGACATGCGAATGGTCAGCGACGATAACCGATTCTTCTCGATTTAATATTTTTGGCCAAGTCTCAATCCCATCATCGCCAAGACCGGCTGTCACGGAATCGCCAAAAATAACAAGCGTACTGTTTGGAAGGTGAGAGAGTTCTGGCTGCAAATGGTAAGGCACCTCTAACCATACTCCAACAAACAACAGGGCCGAGAGAAAAATCTGTGATGCTGTTCGCACACGTTTCGAAACTCTAGTAGCGGTTGTTGAGACGATCCAGCACATGGTGCAAATGCTCAACAGAATATAAAAACCAATAGCAATGGGAGTCCCTGAAACAGCAACCGACAACAGGCCAAGAATGCTGGTCAACGGTGCGAACCGGGCAAGCCAATGTTGAAAACAACCGCCAGCAACATCGCCCCGCATCCAATGAAGAAGGCGATTCCACTGGCAATTAGATAAACGATTTCATTCACCATGCTGCGCTAACTTTGATGAAAAGAATGATTGTTTGAGCGATGACAATTGGATATCGTAAATTGATTGGTGATTGTTGTAAACCACATTCACTCTGCTATTTTCCCCGACAATCCTAAGGCGATTCTCTGAACTTCGGCAGTCGAGCTAAACCCGTGTATCAATGCCGACTCTCCGATTTCCCACCGAATAACAGGAGTTGAAACAATTCGTCCATCAATCAGTATCGCTAACAGCCGACCGAATGTTCTTTTTAGTCGCAGATCGAATGGCCGCTTCTCCTTCAGGAGTGAAATCGACTTGAACTGCTGGTTCGCCCTGCTCATCCAAAACCGCAGCAGAATGTGCGATGTGCTCATTCGTAATGATTGGTTCGCAGGCCGTTGAAAACCGCGGCAGCATTCATGACCTGCACGCACCGATTCTGCACACCTTGGGCTTAATTCACGAATAACTCACCTACCGCTTCAACGGCCGCGGTTACCGACTGACCGATGTGCCAGGCCGCGTCGTCAAATAAATTCTTACATAAGGATTGGCCAGGTAACGTAAAATGTTCCTCAGCTTGCAGCAAATCCGATAATTTTCGTTATCGTTTTTTTTGATAACATCGGATTCTGCTCTGCAAACAGCATCTATCTTGTTCGCTGGTTGTTAAATTAAAGTGAATTCTCAACGAATACCTAATCAGAGGTCCGGAAATAATGAACAATGGGAAAAAACTCAAAGACAAACTGGCCAACGGTGAAACTGTTTACGGCACGCTGTTTCAACATGCGGTGAACCCAGCATTGGTTGATGTCCTGTCGCCCGGTGTTCTTGATTTTGTGATTGTGACCGCCGAGCATAATGCCCTCGACTTGGCAGAGTTTTTACCGATGCGGCACGCGTTGGCCGCGAAAGGCATCGCTTGCTTGGCGAGAACACACAGTCGTGATACAGCCGATGTCTCGAAAGTCTGCGATACTTTTGATGGCGTGGTTGTGCCCTACGTTGAAGATTACGAACACGCCAAGCAGTTAGCCGCGGCTGCCGTGTATCGACCACTGAAAGGCATCGCGCTCGACCGCGTTTTGGCGACCGGAGAATGGCCCAGCGAAAAAACGAAACAATTCATTGAAAAAAAATGCGAGAATACGGTATTTATACCGATGATCGAGTCGGTACTGGCGGTTGAGAACCTGGAAAAAATTTGCTCGATCCCAGGAGTGCACGCTGTCTTCGTCGGTCCGGGCGATTTAACCGTTAACATGGGAATTCCCAAACAGTACGACAGCCCCGAGCTTGTTTCCACATTAAAGAAAATTATCGACATAGCCGACCGGCAACATGTTGCCGCTGGATGTTGGTTCGGTGAACGTCATCAGGCGGTGCGAACCATCCGCCAGGGCGCCCGGTTGGTTGTCTATTCCAACGATAGCGTGATGATGAAAAATGCCATGGACAGCGCGTTCGATGAATTTCGGAAAGGGTAGAATTTCATGCCGAAAAGCGATGTCAATGAACAATCTATCGACCCTATCTGGACGGCCATTCGGGCTGAATCCTGGTCTGAAATGGAACAGGAACCGCTGCTAGGCAGTTTTCTGCACGCGACCATTCTCAATCACCGCAGTCTAGAAGACGCCCTGAGCTTTCACCTAGCCGGAAAGCTAGCAACCGAAAGCCTTTCACCCATGTTGGTCCGTGAATTGATTGATACTGCGTTTTCATCCAACCCGAAAATTGGCCATTCACTACGCGTTGACTTGCAAGCCGTGCGTGATCGCGACCCGGCATCACACGGCTTCTCGGTACCCTTTTTGTACTTTAAGGGGTTTCATGCCCTGCAGTCATACCGCGTAGCACACTGGTTGTGGAGCGAAGGTCGGCATCTATTGGCTATTCATCTTCAAAGCCGCATTGCCGAGGTGTTTGCCGTCGATATTCATCCCGCGGCAAAAATAGGGACGGGAATTTTAATCGACCACGGCACAAGCGTAGTCATCGGCGAAACCGCCGTCGTGGAAGACAATGTCTCAATCCTGCATGAAGTCACCTTAGGCGGCACCGGCAAGGAGTTAGGTGACCGGCACCCCAAAGTACGGCACGGCGTCCTCATCGGAGCCGGGGCTAAGGTTTTGGGAAATGTCGAAATCGGTGCCGGTGCAAAAATCGGAGCTGGCAGCGTCGTCCTCGATGACGTCCCACCGCACTGCACCGTCGCCGGCGTACCCGCTCAAGTTGTCGGCCGCCCCAAAGTCGATTCCCCCGCACTGGCGATGGACCAACAATTTCCGCATAGCCATAGTGGTGGAAGTGGGATTTGAGGGTCAGTTTCCTAAATCTAGAACCAAGTTGAAGGCCGTAATCTCCGATCAACGAGGTTAATCGGAGTGAAAAGCGGGCGAGTAATTCGGTCAAAGCGATAACTGCGAACGCTACCGAACCCGACTTCTCGTCCGATGGGATAGATGGCCCTCTTGGGCACGGGACTCTCGTCGTCGAATTGGAAGATCCCTGACGGAACAGCTTCAACAATTGAATGATAAGATGAAATGTAAATTGCCAAGGCCACACTCACCCAAACCAGAAGCATGTTGCGTCGGTGTGGCTCTGAGCAATTTAGAAAACCAAGAATGCGTTTCATAAGTTTAACTATCATTCGGACTCACTTCATACGGATCCCCCAAGCGTTTCATCTCACTCTTCAGTAACCGTTCCAACTCTTTTCGTTTCTTGGCGTGCTTCGGATTATCGGCTAGATTGACTTGGCTTTGGGTTGGATTGATGCCGAGTAATTTTCTCAACTTTTTGTCGTGGTGTTCAATTAAAAACTCGTTCGGATTGTCCTTGATGTTGAACAGTTGCGTCTCGCGGACTTTGCCGTCTAGTACGTCGTATTCGATTAGTTTCCAACCGTCGGTTTTGATCGACCGTATGCCGGGCTTTGTGCCGCCGCTGTAGGTGCCATACAGGACGTCGCGGATTCTGTCTTGTTTCCCTTCAAGCACTGAGCGAAAACTTTTTCCTTCGACAACTTCGGGAACTTCAATGCCTGCGAAATCGCACAGTGTGGGGAAGACATCCAACAAATACGTGTACCCCGAGGCTCGGGTGCCGGCCTTGATGCCGGGGCCGCGAACGATAAACGGCACACGCCACGTGTGTTCGTACAAGTTTTGTTTCCCGGTGAGCCCATGCCTGCCGACGGCGATGCCGTGGTCTGAGGTGTAAATGACATAAGTGTTTTCGAGTTTGCCCATTGACTTCAGTTTGGCTAGCACGCGACCCACTTGGATGTCGATGTTTTCGATACACGCGTACTCGCGGCCCAGCTCGTTCCGAATGGTGGCTTCATCGCGGCGTTCTAATACGCCTTGAACTTTCACTTCATCACGCAATCCCGGGTGCCCGTGATGGAACGGATGCGCGGGCAGATAGTTCACCTGAAGCTTGGGGGCTTTCGGGTTCGGTGTTTTCAGTTCGCCCTTATTGATTGCTCCGTACTTCTTGGCCATCTCGGGCGTGGCATCGCGCGGGTCGTGTGGGTGTGAGAAGCCGAAGTAGATGAGAAACGGAGCGTCGTCTTTTGTGGTTCTTCGTTGGTTCAAATATTCGAGAACCTGGTCGCCGTGCCATTGGCTGCCGCTGTCTGCCGTCCCGCCGCGTTTGGTGGCCGTTTTGCTGACGGTAAACAGGTTATTGGCCTCTTTAAAACTGTTGCCGTTTTTGCAAGTACGAAACGTGCTGTAACCGGCCCGGTTGAAAACAGCGGGCATGCTTTGCTGGGCTGCCTCTTTGCGGAATGATTTCGGCTGTTTAATTCCCGGGCCTCGGGTGCCGGGCAATCTCCAAACGGTACGGCCCGTCATAATCATCGTCCGCGAAGGAGTACAAACCGCCCCCGACCACGAACCCATGTGATGGGCATCGTCCAACACAATCCCCTCAGCCGCCAAGCGGTCAATGTTCGGCGTTTCACAAACGGTGTTCCCGTAGGTGCTGAGCGTTTCGGGCGATTGATCATCGGCTAAAATGAATAAAAAGTTTGGACGCCTGGCTGCTTCGGTTTGACTAGTGAGTAGACTCAAAAAAACGAAGGTGAGTAATCCAATTCGTTTTAGCATGATGATGGTTCCTCAAAAGTTGTACTGCAGCAGTTGTATTACTCAGGGATCCTGTTGTAGCCGTGTGCCACTGGCTCCGCCAGTGTTGATCAAGATCAAACGTCTAACCGCCCTGCACTGGCAGAGTCAGTGGCACACATGGTACATCACTCATCAGGGCCATTTCCTTGGTCTGACGCTGTCACCTGTCCGGGAGATTCAAACGGGCGTACAAAGACCAACCGCAAGGTCAAATCGACCAACCCGCCAAGGAGAGCGCCGATTCCGGCCAAGAAAAGGGCACCGAGCGGTGGACCGATTGCGAAAGAGAATAATAATTCGAACGCAATTCTCAATCCATACATTCCACAAGCGCCCATGCCCGGCGGTAGTGGTGGAGCTGGCGGCTGGGAATTTAAATAACAAATTAGGTACACGCCGAAGGAAAGTGGAATGACCACTCCCATGATGGTCCCGATTCGCGTGAACCGCTTCGTATAGCTTGTAGGCTGGTATCCGATCCGGTACGGATCAATCGTTTCGTCATTACGATACGGGTTGTGGTAATCGTGTGTCATTAGGTCACGATGTGTAGAATGTAGTATTGGCCTGGTTCAGATAAGTCACGAATGTTTATTCCGCAGATAATGCTAGACAAGATACCACGTCTAAGGGTGGAAATCTAGACTTAATTCTCGTTCACTCAGGCAGCGCAACGGCTAACACGCGATTTGTCGCGGGTAAGCTAAACGGTTTTGAATAATGGTAAGTCTGACAGGCCTCGGGTTCTTCTTTCATCACAGGCGTAGGTTGTTCAACCACAAAGTCGGCGAAGTTCGGGGCGTTGAAGGCGACGAAGGCTAGGCTGAGACTGTCGATTGGGTTTTCGTAGCGTTTCGTTAAGTCGGGATAAACAATCGGGCCGGTATCGACTTGGTACAGTTTATCGTCGAGACTGACGTTCATGGTTTTTATTGGACATTCAATGATAGCCCGCAGACCAAGGTCTTCGTTTTTCAATTCAGTCTGGCTGACCAATGGCACGGCTTCAGCGGTGCTGTCGCGAATTTGTTCCCACGTTTCTAACGCGGTCACTTTTTTTCCTTCCCGCAATTTCATGATTGGGTCGCCCCATACATTTTCGGTCGGGGTGACTTGGCGATAGTTTTCACTAACCCCGGGCGTTCGACGGTAGATGAGCCATTCGCCGTCACCCAATATGGGCATGAAATCGTAGTTGTCTTCTTTAAACAAATCGGACTCGGCAAACGTGTTCTCACTTTTGCACGAGCCGCACTGATAGAACGCGGTGGTTTTCCCAGATTGCTCATCAATGAACGTGGTTTTACTTTCCACCCAAAATCGCACAGTATTGAACGACGCGGCATTACAGATAAACGACAAACCATAGTCCAGGCAGGAATGTTGCGCTACGGTCTGATTAGCCGATTCCTGTGATTGAGAGAACTGAGCAGTTGAAGCAAATGCCAGCGAGGTGATTCCGCCAGCCAGAAAGTTTCGACGGTTGGTTTGCATGTTCGGTCTCCTAATTGAATGGATTGGTCGTCTTCAGATTATCACAAACATCCTGCCGGATACAGCATGAAGATTACGTTTGGTATTTGGCAATCCAATAATACTGCAACTCGCGGACTGTTAAATTCTTGACATGTGGAGTGAGTGCATTACGCAGCTCATTCAGGCTGTAGAAGTTTTTTAACAGCCGATGTTCTGACCCGTCTTGCAGCGTTCTAAACTGATAAGTATTTCCATGCTGGTCGGAATCGCAAATTGGCGTGCTGTTTCCTTCGACGAAACGGTTATCGATGAGAATCACTTTCGCGCCAGGCAACAGTTTGCCGTGAAAACTTTCCAGAAATTTGTTGATCCTTTGCCTCGGCACATGAGACCACCAGAACCCCAGAAAGCCTGCTTGGTGTTCTGCTGAAACGTTTTGCAGATCGAAAGCATCAGACTCGAAAAATGTCACCAAACAATTGTCATACGATTTCTGCTTGGCGATGTCCAACATTTCGCGGCTGGCATCGGTGGCCAGAATGGCTGTTGCTTGCCTCGCAATTTCTTGCGTCCAGTACCCCGTGCCGCAGGCGATTTCTAGTACCGATTGATCTATAAATTCATGACTCAACATCGTTCGAAGTTCAACCAAGTCGGCCTGCCGTTCGGGCTTTTGGTAGACCGATTCATACTCGTTGGCTCGACGAGTGTAAAAATCAATCATTTGTTGTGACGGTTTATCCATATTTTTTTACGCCAATAGAATGCATGAACTATGTACAAGATATTCTTATAAGTCCATAAAGTCTACAGGCTCTGAAAAACCTGCTCATTCATGTGTAAAACCGAATTTGACGATAAAACACATGGATTGTTATTGATCTATGGAACGATTTCAGTCAAAATTTCGTCTAAGTGCTATCTAGTCGAAGTTTCACATTGTCTCGGAAGTTCCAGGCAGCGTTGCTTGGAAGTCATCCAATACTCATGGGAGGTTGTGACATGTTGACGATCCAAGGTTCAAAGGCTGGTCGGTTTTGTGATGGCATGAGTCGCCGGTGCTTTCTGCAAGTTGGTGCCCTGGGAATTGGCGGCTTCACATTGGCCGACGTCCTACGTGCCGAAGCGGCCGCTGGCATTGGGTCTTCTCAAAAAGCAATCATCAATATCCACCTACCGGGCGGTCCATCGCACCAAGATTTATTCGACCTCAAACCGGAAGCTCCTAAAGAATATCGCGGCGAGTTCATGCCGACGAACACCAACGTTCCCGGCTTCGATATTTGCGAGCACATGCCCATGCTTGCCACAATGGCCGACCGTTTCGCCGCGATCCGCTCTCTCGTCGGTTCGAGTTCAGGCCACGACAATTATCAAACACAAAGCGGCTTCAACATGCGAAGCCTGCAAACCCTTGGCGGTCGCCCTTCCATCGGTGCGGTTGTCGCAAAATTGAAAGGTTCGACCAACGGGGCACCACCGTTCGTTTCTTACAATGGCGGCAGCGCAGGTTATCTGGGAGCGACCTATCAACCGTTTAGCCCCAGCAGCCGTGGCTCAGCCATGAAGAATCTACGGATGGAACGCAGCCTATCGGCTGACCGTCTAACAGAACGTTCTTCTCTCTTGAAATCGCTGGACACGATTCGCCGCGATATTGATTCGAGCGGGCAAATGGACGCACTCGATAGTTTCACAAAAACTGCCATTGATGTGGTCACTTCGGGTCGAGTAGCCGATGCTCTCGATCTCAAAAAAGAAGACCCACGAATTGTCGCTCGTTACGGACGGTATGGTGCTCAACTTCTGACGGCCCGTCGGCTCATTCAAGCGGGTGCCCGGGTTATCACTATGAACCTTGCAGGGTGGGACACCCATAGCAACAACTTCAAAACATTACGCGAACGCAACCTGCCCAGCGTCGATCAAGGCCTGAGTGCATTGCTGGACGACTTGTCCGCACTGGGAATGTTAGACGATGTATCGGTCGTCATGTGGGGCGAGTTTGGCCGCACACCCAGGGTCAACGCCCGGGCTGGACGTGACCACTGGCCGCGACTGTCAACGGCGTTTATTGCCGGGGGTGGAATTCGGGGAGGACAGCCTATTGGTTCCTCGAACCGGTTAGCGGAAGTCGCAAAAGACCGGCCCGTCCATTACCAAGAAGTGCACGCGACACTGTACCGTAACATGGGAATCGACCTGCACACCACGCAGTTTATCGATCCCGCCGGTCGTCCGCAGTACATCTTGGAATACCAAGACCCGATTAAAGAACTCGTCTAAGAGTTCGTAGGTTTGTCGGGGGAACTACTTTTTCAGGACAAGGTGCTGAGTCGAGACGATTGCGCCGTGTTCATCGGTCAGAGTGAAAAAGCAGACCGTAAGTTGTCCTGCGGGAACGTGCTTTTTGATATCGACAGTCACGGTTCCATTTTTGTTGAGAGCCGCCGGGATTGTTGTCCAATCTCGTTTTGGCCAAGGCCCTTCGTGTTTTGTGAAGTGAAGTTGGGCATTGGTAATTGAAATGGATGACTTGAACGTGGCTGTCAGCAGGTTTTTGTTTTGTCGTAGTTCCGAAACCGAAGCTAGCGGAGAACCATTCTTAAAGACCGAATCAATAAACATGCCGATTTCTTTCGGTGCCCAACCCGCTTGATGTCCGTGAGGCATTTTTACGGTCACGCATAATGTTCGCGGCCCTTTGACCAGCGAATAAGATTTCTTGTAGCTGTCAAGCGGGTAGGCGAAATCGTTCGTGCCGTTCACCCACAACGTTGGCATGCGGCAATTGGCTAAGTAGCTCGATGGGTCAAAGTTCTTCACCCACAACTTTTCGTTTTGCAGACCAATTCGTTTAAAGTCTTTCAACCAAGCACTGTTTTGTTGCAAGAACCCACAACCATAAACGGGCACGGCTGCGGACAAGCGGCCATCGACGCCACAAACAATGGATGTTAAGTAACCGCCCCACGAAATCCCTGTAATGCCAATTCGGTTGACGTCCACATTGGGTTGATCTCGTAAAAGAGAGACGGCACGCACAACATTGGCCACTGCATGATACGGCCAAGCATCTTTCACGCCGTTTTTGATGTCATCATATTTCTGTGTGTGCGATTGATCGGGACCGCCGTCGGTTAGTCTCTTTTTATCAGGCCCACGCCCGGCCAAGTCCATGGCAATGCAAATGTAGCCGCGTTTCGCCCAGATTTCCGCCCATTCTTTAAACGCCGTTCCCCCGCCACCATGTACTAGTACCATGGCTGGTAGTTTTTCGTTTGGCTTCACTTCTGGTAATCCGTAATAGGCGAACACTCGCGTCGGTTTTCCGCGATAAGGTTCTCCCGAGTAATAAAGTGGCCGAACCAACCCGCCTTTGTTGGCGGTCCATTCGATTTTCGGAGGTTGATAAAGTTCGGCCAGATTCCAAGGCCCGATTAACTTCGACTGTGGGCATTCTGATTTTTTCTCATCTGCCCAGATTGAAGACGCGGCACACAGAACTAGCAAGTTGAGGACGACAAAATTGAAGTGCTTCATTCTAACGTGTGTCACAGATTCCTCGATTCGTAGATGTTTTTGCTGTTGAGCCAAACCAAGTAGGCGATTTAAGCGAAGAGTGGGCAATCAGTTCAATCCGACACAGCCAATTCTTACTCGGCGCGTCTCCTGTGAAAACAGTTTCACACCAGCAGTTTCGACGGCTAGCCACACCTTGCATCAATAAGCTTGGATTGATCAAAAATTGGCCGGCTAGGATTTGAACCTAGACTAAATGATTCAGAGGGACGGACCGGGCACCGACAGAATAGCGTGAAACACTATAGTGATAGAGTCTAACGACTATCTATACTTTTTCAATACCTTTCACTTCGCCCCTTTGTTTTCAGGGGTTTGCATGAAGCCGGGGTAGTAAAAGGGTAGTAGCCCCCCCCCGTGGCTTTGAACGCGGCATACAGAGATGGGACCATATTCGGGCGGCGGAGTCCTCATCTACGTTTGGCCGTCCTGCGGCAGCAAACAGATCCCAGTAGCCGAAAAGTTCGGACCGCTTCACCAGAAACCCAGCGTTCCGGTTGCACCTAAACTCCAAGATCTGTGGCGATTCGATGCAGTCTGAGTTTTTTGACTATACGGCCACATCTTCATTAGTTGCTTCGGCCGAAATTCAGCATTCCATTCACACACAAACTCCGGCATGCGTGGCGATTCGATACCGTTTGAGTTTTTTGACCCCACGCGCTCGGGCAGTTCAGCAATTCCCTTGCGTATCTGAACCGAAAGTTCCTTGGCTATGGCAGCATTGATCGGATCGCCCGATGAGGACGCCAATTCATCGGCATCCATTGCGGACGTCGGCCTTCGCCTGCGAATCCGATCGATAGATCGTTGAGTCGTCATCCGCCTCAACAACGCTTCCCAGTCACGAATTTCTTCATGCTGTTGAAACTGGAAGGCTTCGAGGAACACTTCCCCAACGATGTCTTCCGCATCGGCAGAGTGACCGACAATTCTACGTGCAAGCCGGTAGATTCGCGGACCAATGCCGTTGACAACCTCTTCCCAGTTCACTCATCATCTCCGCTTCTTTTCCTGATCCATTTGTAACCACCTAACTATAAGACGCACGACCAGCGCGGAAATCACCCCATTTGACGAGTAAATCTTTCCGATGAAGATTATGAGGTGGAACAGAGGGATCGATGTCATGCTGAGTTTAGCGAAGGATCTCGATGCCAGCGTAGATTTTCGGTAACCGTATGGTAAACAACACTCGGTTGAGATTCCAGGAAAATCGCTGGTTAAGCTGCTCTTTTCCTGCGAGCCTCTGGATGATCGGCAAACCAGACATCGGGCAACAATTCGTCTAGTCGATCACTGGGTTGAGTTGGCAATCACCCCAACACATCCCGCAACCAAGCAAACGGATCTACATCGTGCCGATTACCACTGGCCAAAACGCTAAACAGACACCGTCCCCAGCTCACTTATCGAGCCGCAGAACGCATCGAGATTGCAAAGATGACTCGTTAGTCGGTGCGGGTGAGAACGTCGATTCTGCGCGCAATCCCCGCACGTGGCTTTGAACGACAACCGTTGAAATGGAGCCGATTTCAGGGCGGGGGAGTCCTCGTTTTTTTGTACGTGTATACCGCCTTAAACACGGTTTTGAGACCCGCTAAAGCTCGTAGTCACCGTGACTACGAGCTAATCAATTTTGCGGCATTATCGTGCGTGAACGGTTCACGAGAAATTCCAATAAGTCACTAGGCATTGCGACGTTTCAGCCATTTCGGCGGGTGTCGTTTTTGGCGGTCTGGCGCCGGTTTCGCCGAGAAGAAAAGTGGTTGATGTACCTGGGATCTGCCGTTTTCGCTAAATAGTTTCACTCGTGTTTGCTAACGCAATGTATTTGTAAATTCAGCCGAAACCCAGCGTTCCGTTTGCACCTAAACTCCGAGATCCGTGTCGATTCGATTCCGTTTGAGTTTTTTGACCTTACGGGGTTTTTTGCGCTATGATTAACAGCTATCTCCCTAAGCCTTAAATTTCGCCATTTCCTCAAGGTAAGGATTCTGCCTCTTCATCTTCAAGCTGGCGAGCTTTCGAGAGCGCAGATGAGACAAGCCCTGCTGGGACGGAAACGATTCCAATCGAATTCGCCGAGATAGTGGTCCTTGCCATCAATTCGGACCTTGGCTTGCCCTGTTGCCTTATGGTGTTGATAGGCTGGTTTTCGTTTTGCTGGCATTGCGGTACTCCAAAAAAGAGTAGTGAAAAGGGTAGTAAACCGTTTCACGCCGCGCTGCCAGCTTTGACAGGTAATCGCAAGTTACGATTCAGCTTGAACTTATCAAAAATTGCCCGGCTAGGATTTGAACCTAGACTAAATGATTCAGAGTCATTCGTGCTACCGTTACACTACCGGGCAAGATGGCTTGTTTTTAGGTGTAGATCTTGTTTTTATTGTTGGGTGTCATTTTTCGTACTCCCTTTGTGACTATTTGACACCATTGCTGACACCCTCTACAATAAGCGTCATCTGCCGTTATCCCCGGCAGTTGACCAGCACAAACCGCACTCTAGTGGAGGTGATTTGCAGTGGTGAATTCTAACGAGGTATTCCCCCTTTGGAAACATCCGTCAGGCCGATGGTGCAAAAAAGTCCGAGGGAAAGCTCACTACTTCGGGAAGATTGAGGCGGACCCTACCGGAGAAAAAGCCCTGGAGCTGTGGAACAAAGAGAAGACTGCTTTGCAGGATGGGAAGAAACCCCGGCGAAGAAAAACAGCAGCGGTTTCTGTTCCAGGCAAACCCGAAAAGCCATATCCAGAGTTTCCTTTGTTTGCTCACAATACCGGAAGGTGGGCGAAGAAAATCAAAGGTAAAATGTGTT
>Ga0115002_10006268_pt1 | contig 13757 bp, 15 predicted proteins | sample ArcticOcean_MG_C_8_FD_89576 | JGI IMG/M metagenome (GOLD analysis project Ga0115002, IMG submission 89576) | Marine microbial communities from western Arctic Ocean - ArcticOcean_MG_CB11_86 | ecosystem: Environmental > Aquatic > Marine > Oceanic | place: Arctic Ocean: Canada Basin | collected... | reverse complement strand
GACCCAGGCTGCTCGGCGTTCTTCCAGGAGCAGCGCTATTCGCACTCTTGTGGTTTTTTCTGTCCCGGGCGTTTGGTGCGTATGTGGCAAATTTCAGCTATTACAACTTTGTAACCGGCCTTCTGGGTGTATTCATCGGCTTCCAGCTCTGGATTTATCTGACAGCCTTTATTCTGCTGGTGGGCGGGGAGTTGAATGCGGAACTGGCCGCAATGAAGATGCGGAACAGAGAGCGTATTTTTGAATGAGATGGACTTGCTCAACTGTATGAATCTGGAAGGGGAGTCATGACCACGTTGTTTGGTTTTCTTGGATTCAAACTGATCAGTTTTTTTGTTCAAACCTGCAGGATGTTCGCCTATTTCACGAGATGTCTGGGTGAAATGCGCAACGTTTACTTCTACCGGCGTCAAATTGTAGAACAGTGCCACGCCATCGGTGTGAATTCACTTTCCCTGGTTATTCTAGTATCCGCGTTCAGCGGAATGGCGGTTTCGATTCAGATGGCCTACCAGATGGAAGAGTATGTTCCTGACTACATGGTGGGCAGTATTGTGGTAAGGTCGGTTGTGCTGGAGCTTGCACCTATACTTATGGGTCTTGTTCTGGCGGGAAGGGTAGGTGCGGGCATCGCATCGGAAGTTGGAACCATGAAGGTCTCAGAACAGGTAGATGCCCTGACATCAATGGCAGTCGATCCAGTCGGATATCTTATGATGCCACGGCTTCTGGCAGGGCTTACTATGATTCCGGTTCTTGTTGTATTCTCTTCATTCGTATCGATTTATGCCGGCTTCGTGATGGCGATCGTCAAAATGGATATTACGGTCGCAGATTTCGTAAAAGGAATGAAACTGGACTTTCAGCCCTATGACGTCGTCGTGGGACTGGTCAAATCGGTGGTCTACGGAGGGCTGATTACGTTCATAGGCTCATACGCCGGGTTGAGAGCTGAGGGGGGGGCACAGGGGGTCGGAAGAGCTGCGACGACAGCGGTGGTAATCTCCTCGGCGCTAATCCTGATCCTCGACTACTTCCTCACCCACGCATTGCTGTACTGAAGGCAGGAAGACAATGCAGTCAAACGGAATCGCGATCCAGTTCGAAGGGGTCTACAAGCAGTTCGACCACCTGGAAGTTCTCAAAGGAATGAGCCTCAACGCAAAATGGGGTGAGGTTACGACCATCCTTGGTCCAAGCGGGTGTGGAAAAAGCGTTACACTCAAGCACATCATAGGGATCGAAAGAGCAAATCGTGGCCGGGTGATAGTTGCCGGGCACGATATGAACACCATAAACAAGAAGGATCTCACTGGTCTTCGCAAACGCATAGGAGTATTGTTCCAGTCCTCTGCGTTATTTGATTCTATGTCTGTAAAGGAAAATGTCGCCTTCGGTTTGCGAATGCACACAAACATGACCGAAGCAGAGATTTCCAACAGAGTCCACGTTTGTCTTTCGGCTGTGAAGCTCGATAAAAGTGAAGACACGATGCCTGTTGAGCTCTCGGGAGGCATGAGAAAAAGAGCAGCTTTGGCCAGAGCCATTGCTATGTCACCGGATTTTATTCTTTATGACGAGCCGACCACCGGGCTCGATCCCAGTACGGCGAATGTGGTAGGGGAGTACATTGTGAAGCTTCAGAATGAACTCGATGTTACATCCATTGTGGTAACTCATGACCTGAATCTGGCAAACCAGATTTCAGACAGCATTGCACTGCTACTCGAGGGCCGAACCGCCATTCAGGGCGCGCCTGAGGAAGTGGCCAGCAGTGGTAACGAGAAATATGACCTTTTCGTATCTGGAAAAATCTGACAGGGGAGAAAGATGGTAAGTCGCTCACAGGAGGTGCTGCTCGGTGCTGTTGTTTTTGTCGCGATCGTCATCGTGGTCGTGGGAACCGTCTGGCTGTCCGAACATTTCGCTGGACCGGCTGGTGGCTACCGTCTGCACGTGAAGTTCGACAGCGTTCCCGGTCTCCAAAGAGGAAACGCGTTGACCATCCGCGGTGTAGGTGTGGGCAAAGTCTTGAAAGTAGAGCTCCGGCGCGGTCAGCCAGTGGTTACCATCGGTTTTGCCGATCGCACGTCTTTGCCGCTCGATTCGAAAGTTGTGCTCAAAAGCGAGGGCCTGCTAGGCGGTCAGATGATCGAAATCCAGGTGGGATCCATGGTTGCCACGTCTTATGCCGATGGCGATACCATACAGGGCGTATCAGGAGCGGGCCTGGAAAAGATTATGAGCGACGCCACCTCAATGTCTGAGAAGCTCAACGATGCGGTATCCCAGACCCTGAATCAGGAAAGCATCCAGCAAATCCGACGTGTACTTTCAGATGTGGACAGTGTATCCGCCAACTTAAAGGGGATCATCGAAGAAAATAGGCTCACTTTTTCAAATGCTCTTGACAGCCTGGCGATGGCATCGGGAGATGCGCGAGGCATGATCGGGGAGAGTCGGCCTGAGGTCAAGAAAGCGGTCGAAAATTTTAGACGAGCCAGTGAAAATATAGCAGCACTGAGCGAAAACCTGGACGCGTCTTCTTCCTCTCTCAAGGCGCTGCTGGAGAACTTGAATCAAATTGTGAGCAAGATCAAGAAAGGCGAAGGCACACTTGGTAAGCTGGTTCAGGATGATCAGGTATACGAAAATTTGCGTAGGACCCTGTCATCTGTAGACAGTCTGGTGGCGGCGATCAAGAAAGAACCGAAAAAATATCTCAATGTAGATCTCCATATCTTCTAGGAATCGAGAGGCCAATATGCTCCGAATGCGGATTGTATCCCAGGTTGTCTTGCTGATTGCCTGCGCCTGTCAGATCGGCTATGCCGGGGAACTCAACTGGTATGAATGGCAGGGGAGTGCCGATGTAAATTTCGGTGGGCTCATAGATGAGATGCACGCCGTCAAGATTATCAATTCCAAGGACGATCGCAGAATCATATTCGGCGACAGGCAGGGTCAGGTTCATGCCGTCAGATTGAAGAAGGGCAAATTCCAGGAGGAATGGGCAGGGCAACCCCTCAGATCGGCAATAGCAGAGGTGTTCGTAAAGGACATCGATGGCGACGGCAAACTGGAAATTGTGGCGTATTCCGAGTTCGGTGACATTGCGCTCTACCGTGCCGATACCTACAAATTGATCTGGGCCAGTACGGATGATGAGTACAGTACGATATCGAGTATGATCGTTCAAAATATTGACAATGATCCTCAATACGAACTGGTATTCTGTGCAGAGCCAAGAACTGATGTAACCAATTACCGATCCTCGGGCGGGGGGAGCCAGGAAGAAGTCGAACGACAAAGGGAGAGAGAGATATCAAGACTTTTTGTATTCGATTGTCGCAATCTCTTCGTTGAATGGGAAAGCCAGCCAGGTGTTTATGGCCAGAGTATCCTGGTTGGAGATCTGGATGACGACGGGATTCAAGAAATTGTATTGAATACCGGATTTGTTCTGGATGCGGAATACCGCAGGATCGAGTGGCAGTATCCAGACGGGTTTGGTCAGAAAATCGGTTTCGCTGATGTGGATGGTGACGGAATTCCGGAAATTGTAGGTGAATACCACAGTCCGACACGTCCCCGAAGATTTCTCCGCTTCTTCGATGTAGACCAGCAGACCGAAAGTTTTCTTGGCACGAGGAGAAGGTAGTCTGTGAGCATCGAATCATCTGAAGAGGGTACAGTGCCTGATCAGATTGTGGACAAACAGGGTTCATGGAGCAGTGGAGACATCCCCTTTTTCAGGGTGGTTATCCTCATGTTTCTGGGTGTATTCCTGTATGTTCTCAGAGATGGGCTTTCTCCGCTGCTTGTGGGCGCCACGCTCCTGTTCATCATTCTGCTTGTCCAGAAGGCCGTTGATTTCGAACCGGGAGTAGCTGTTGTTGTCGTTGCTCTATTCTGTACCTGGTTCCTGTCAGATGTGGCGAGTCTCTTGTGGCCTTTTGTTGTATCCTTTATTTTAGCCTATTTGCTTGCACCGCTTGTAGGGCAGGTGGAACGATGGATTTCACGGTCCCTTGCGATCCTGCTCATTGTTTCGTTGGTCCTCGGCGCCCTGTCTGGAATTGGCGTGGTCGTCATACCCAGAATCATTAGAGAAGTTACAGAATTCGGCAGTCAGGTACCAAAATATGCAGCGGTTATAACATCATATTACGAGTTAATTCTCACCTGGGCGCAGTCGGTTTATGAATTTTCTACCGGGGATGTTAAACAGTGGTTCCTCAAGGGGCTCCCCAAGGTCGGGAAGATTTTCGCCGATCAGATGACTTCTGCCCTGAGAGGCCTGAGTTCCGGCCTGGCCGCACTTCTTAACTTGTTGATGATACCATTTGTAACTTATTATGTTTTAAAAGATTATGAAAAAATAAAGGAAGCCCTTGAGAACGCGTTGCCACGAAGGCACAGGGTGGATACGCTCTCCCTTTTGAGCCAGATCGATAATATTCTGGGCCAGTATGTTCGTGGACAATTCCTGGTCAGTTCCTTTATCGCAATTCTGACTTCAACCGGTTTGGCATTTTCCGGCATCCGATACGCTGTTCTGCTGGGGATGATGGCAGGCCTTTTCAATCTGATTCCTTATGTGGGGCTGGCCATTTCCCTGGGAATTGCTGCGCTTGTAGCGCTTCTGGATCCGGATCCCCTGTACAACCTTATGAAAGTTGTTGTTGTTTTTGCCGTTGTACAGGGAATCGAGGGTAATTTTCTCTCTCCGCGGGTTGTCGGCAGAAAAGTGGGTCTCCATCCGGTATGGGTCATGTTCGCGCTGGTCACGGCAGCCCATTTTTGGGGTTTCGTAGGAATGATCGTGGCTATTCCATCGGCGGCAGTGGTAAATATTGTATTTCGAATTGCCTACCAGAGGTACTTCTCTTCGGGATACTACCTCCGCGAACCTGACATTGAACAACGGAGCTCAGATTAGGTTTCCTGTTGACTTTATTGGTGTTTAGGATTAATTTCTATTTTGTGCAACCGGGGTGCTGGCTTCATTCCACGTACTCCAAAGATAACTTTCCCCACCTCCATCTGCATCTCTCTCTGCAGGAGGTTTGTTGTGCATTATTGTGCATTATTGGGCGTTGTTTTCTGCGGTTGTCGTGTTTGGTGTTAAATATTACACCTCACTCGAGATGCGGAAACTCGAGCAGAGGTTAAACACAGTCAAGGATGACCTGCATCTGGCCAAGGAAAAACTTCAACAGGCCCAGGATCGTCAAATGACCGTGCAGTCAGAAGAGGAACATGCTCAGGAACGGTTGAGGTGCGTCAAGGAAACGATCGAAGATATTCATATTCGAATGACGGCCAAGGACGTGAACGAATCGGATGAGGTTGGCGTAGCAGACGCTACCCCTTCTTCCCGCACCTTCTGACCATAGTGACCTGATTTCGCTTCAGATTTGATGATTATCGAATGCTTGCAACATCTCCCCCCTGCTTAACCATTTCTCTCCACTGTTGCCAAAATAAGGCAAAGGTTTAGCGATATGATCTGGGTATTATGGGGTTCACTTGGCTTATGTGTGGTTCTGGTCAAATACTACACTGCTCTTGGGGGGCGTCGTCTCGAGAGACGACTAAACAAGGTCAAGGCAGATCTCGCGCAGGCCCGGGGAGGACTGAAGGAGCAGCACGAAAAGGAGTCCAATGCGGTGAGCACCGAGGAAACTGCGGAATTGAGGTTAAGGTATATGAAGGAGATTATTGAAGACCTCAGAGGCAGACTCACCACATCAGACAAACGCGTGGACCGCGCGGAACAGGAGGGTCCAATCATCCTCCCCACCTTCATGCGCTATTGACCCAGATTCGGAATGTGTCCGTATCACATTTGTCTTGACGCAAGTTTACAAAATGTATAGTTTTTTCGTCCTCATATCAGGATGGAAATGGCGGGGCGTGGCGCAGTCCGGTAGCGCACTATCTTGGGGTGATAGGGGTCGCTGGTTCAAATCCAGTCGCCCCGACCATGACATACAAAAGGGTTGCGGAGGTATCTCCGCAACCCTTTTGATATATATCCCATGACTTCCTACTTCGATAGTTCGTTTTCTTTGGCGTCGTTACGCGCCTGTTGCTCCTGCGCACGCTCAATTTCTCTCAGCAATTGTTCCGCCATCGATTTTTTCGCCTGTTTATTAAATTCTGCTGCTTTCTCCACAAAATACTTTTGAGTGACTACAAAGGTTGTGGCCAGAATCATACATAGTACACAGGTCACGGCAACGTACAAGACATTTCGGCGTCTGGAAGACTTCGAGGGTCTTCGTTTTCGAAGTTTTCGGACTCTTTGTCCCTGATGATGATGGGCGTGCCCATTTCCTTCGTCCCTGGGGAGTTGTATCTCACCCTTCTGATTATCCACAGGCGCCTGGCCCGATCCCGGTTCGCTCTGCGGCGTTCCGGGTGCATCTGATTGGGTAGCATCCTGTGTAGCTGAATTCCGGATCGACAATGTGGGTGTCGCTGACAACTCGCCGTCGGTGTCGATGTCGGTATTCTGGGGCGGACCCAAAACCCTTTCAATTTCGCCGATGATCTGGTGAATATCGAAAGGCTTTGGGACGAGCGCCTCGACACCAAGCTTTAATAATTCTTCGGCGGTATCGCCGTTGATGTGGGCAGATATGATAATCACCGGTATTCGGTTTCCGCTCCTGCGAATAAACTCCAGGAGTGAAGCACCGTCTACCGTTGGCATGGAAAGATCCAGCAGCATCAAGTCTGGCTTTTCGTCCTCGAGGTCTTTCATCGCATCTGTCCAGTGCGTGGCCGTGACGGCCTCGTAATGGTGCAGCCTCAGTGCATGATCGACCAGATTGACGATTGAACCATCGTCATCGACGACAAGGACTTTTTTTCGTTTGCTCGACTCTGTAACTGTCATTTCCCGAGTTCCGTATTAAGGTCAGTGGACTGTTCTCCAATTATTATTAGCACTTGCTGTGCCAAGACTTTGAGTCATCGGGACAGGAAATATATACTGTTGAAATTAAAAAGGATATGCTCTCCAATTCTTGTATTGAAAATCACAGAGGCCCTTCAGAATAGTTTCCAGACCTGAACATGTGGCGCAAACCAGCCAGTGTTTTTCACAGAAATGGTCATCTGCTCGCCAGGTCTTTATTTCTTGACGGAAAAAATATGCTATCTTACTTTACCATTTAAGAGATCGATGGATCATACGAAACTGGGGGATTGGAATGCTGCGTCAACTTCTTGGGAAGCTGTGGAATCGAAGAAAAGAACAGGATCGTTTCACTTTAGAATTATCTGTGAAAAGCGTAGATAGCGACGGGATAGAGCACGAACTGCGGTCAGAGGACTTAAGTGAAAGTGGTGTGAGACTCTGGTTTAAGCAAGCCAACCTGGGGAGCTTTATTGGTCATCGAGAGGAAGTGCCGCTGGAGATTCTTCTCGACCAGAATGGAGACTCGTTCCATGCACGGGCCCAACTCGTGTGGGCCTGCGATACGGCAAATGGGGGCACTTTGAGTGGTTGGCAGTTTCGGCATTTTGAGGATGACGGTCTCAGCAAACTGAGGAGTCTCCTGGACGCAAACCAACCTGCCTAACCGACAGGTTAGTTGCACGTATTCCTCCACTAACGTGAGGGTCCTGATCTATCCGGACCCTTTTGGTTTTCATGCCATCATCCAGAGAGGACATTCAAGTTGGAACAGAATTCACAAACGGGCAGGTCCAAAAGGGAGTATCTCGGGCTTTGGCTACGAGGCTTCTGTATGGGTGCAGCCGATGTGGTGCCAGGTGTCTCGGGCGGAACCATAGCCTTCATAACAGGCATCTACGAAGAGTTGATTCAGTCCATCAGATCGATTGATCACCGTGTTTTAAAGTCCCTTCTCAGATTGCGGTTTAGGGAAGTTTTCGAGCAGGTGCGGTGGAAATTTCTTTTGGCAGTGTTGTCCGGTATCCTTCTGGCAATCCTGTCACTTGCAAAGGGCATTCAGTGGATGCTGGAGCACCAGCCCATTCTGATTTGGGCTTTCTTTTTTGGTCTGGTACTGGCTTCTGTCTTTACAGTGCGGAAGCGTGTTACCTCCTGGAATTATTGGGTCTCCAGTGCGGCTGTCTTCGCGACCCTGTTTGCCTATCTGGTTGTGGGTCTGGTGCCCGTTGAAACTCCTGACTCGACCTGGTTTGTATTCCTTTGCGGTGTCATTGCCATTTGTGCCATGATCCTTCCGGGCATATCCGGTTCTTTCATTCTTGTGCTGTTGGGTAAGTATCAGTTTATGCTTGCGGCGGTGAACAACAGGGAACTCCTAGTTATTGTTACATTTGCTCTGGGAGCTGGAATCGGGATTGTGAGCTTTGCCCAGCTCCTGGGTTGGGTTTTCAGGCGGTATCATGATCTTGCAATTGCCGTGTTAACAGGGCTCATGGCCGGTTCCTTGCGAAAGGTATGGCCCTGGAAGGAAACGTTGAGTACCTTTGTCAACAGACACGGCAAGCAGGTGCCTCTGGAGCAACTCAATGTACTGCCTCCAAACGTTTCGTCTGAGGTAAGTGCAGCCTGTGGTCTTGCTTTGCTCGGTTTTACGCTTGTCTATGTTCTGGATAGAATCGGTTCCGTAAAGGAAGCTGCAACCTCACCCGGAACTCACGGATAACAAAGTGGGGACGCGCCATGGGGATCCGTTGGTCAAAGTGTAAAAGTTACCACCGAACAGGTACAAGAGCCTTCCTGGTCGAACTCCTGGCGGTCTTCAATCTTGTCTGTTTTCCGGTATACGCCGATCCACCGGATGCTGAACCCGTCCAGATCGATATGGCAACCATCACAGCCTCTCTGGGCCATGTAAATGCAGCTGATGCTACAGCCGGGTTCAAGACCTACGCGAACATTTTCGCGGAAACCCAGGGGTTGAATGTAAGGGTCGAAGTAACCATCTTTGACAATCTCGAGGAATTGAAGGTGGGCGCCGCACGCGAAGAACTCGAGGTGATCGGATTGCCGACCCACGAATATTTGAAGCTTAAAGATGATCTGCCGCTGGATTTGATGTTTATCGCAGAGAAGTCGGGTGAAATCACTGAAACGTATGTCCTCGTCGTCCGCACCGACTCAAGTGTGGATGACCTGGCGCAGCTTCAAGGGAAGGATCTGATCGTCTTATCTAGTTCGCAGATGGGGATGTCCAGGTTCTGGCTCGATGTCAAGCTTCTGGAATCAGGTATGCCCAGGAGCAGTGAATTTTTCGGAAGCGTGGAGAACCAGACCAAACCGCTAACCACAATCATACCGGTCTTTTTCAAAAAAGCAGATGCGTGTCTGGTTACGATGTCAGGTCTGGACTTGATGACCGAGATGAATCCTCAGGTGGGACACGAGCTCAGGGTGATCGAGACCTCACCCAGCATCGTACCCTTTGTTACCTGTATCCGATCAGATTTTGAGGGCTCGAACAGGCTGAAGCTCGAACGAGCCTATCTTCAGGCGCATAGTTTCCCTGCAGGCAAACAACTCCTGCTTCTGTTTCAATACGACAAGATGCGACTTGCACGGGAAGAGGACCTGGAAACAGCCCGAGACATTTATACGGCCCATCAGAAGTTCAGAAAGGGGCCATCTGCAGGCGGGCACGTACCCTGAGACTCGTGACAAGTCGTTGAGTGAATTACATATTCTGCTTGCTTAATGCAGGCTTTTAGGTATTTTCAGATCTGCTATATTTTTTGCTGGATCTGATATAGAAATGGACGTCGGGGCGTGGCTCAGCCCGGTAGAGCGCCTGCTTCGGGAGCAGGAGGCCGGAGGTTCAAATCCTCTCGCCCCGACCACTAAAAACAATGGGTTGCCTCATTTCGGCGTAGCCCATTTTCTGTTTCGTCTAATGGCCGTCTAACGAAAGGCGGCCCTTTCGCTTTGTAACCTAAGCTGGCGACCTAAGTGGGATGGAAACTTAACCCTTGAAAATTTGTCTAAAAGTTGTTACATTCGTAGTTGATATACAGCTCCATAAGACCTTAGTTTAACAGGGACTTATGGAGCTTTTTGCATTGACAAACTGTAGGAAACACGCTACACTTGAAATGTAATACAAAACAAACTCAACAGATACCACAAGATTAATAAAAGGGGGACCACTAAGAAGGGCATGGGGAACGGAGGAACACGAAAAAAACAGGCCTCTGGCGTATGCGCGCCAAAGACCTGTAAAAACAAACCCCATGCAAACATTCTCAGTCGCGAGGTCTGATGAAAGATATGTCAAACCTCCCTGGTAGACAACACAATTACAGAGGAGTCATTCGTGAACAACACTCTCAGCAAACCGGATCTTGTTACCATCCCCGAGATGTCTGCGGAGACTAATCTTAGCTGCAACTGGTTTTACCGTAGGTCCATGATTAACTCTTTACCTGGTCTGCGTCGTTTGGGAAGAAACCTGCGGATTGACAGACAGGTGTTTTACGATGCTTTGGAGAACGGCGAGGTCGAATAGCGTTTCTGGGTGGCGATCAATCGGACAAGTATTAGAAGCCGCCTTTGAATTCGTTGTCGACCAACCATGGTATAGTCTCGTGAATTCCAATGATGTTCTCCCCCGGATGGCAACCAATGGTAAGCCTTTGAGGTGCCACAGTTCGTGGCGCTCCTGAGTTCTTCACGCCACCAAGAAAACCCGATAGGTATTGACATGGAACTTAGACATTCCAAGGATCTTGAAGCCAGCGGCCTCTCTGATCACGTGATTCGGCTGTCGGGTTGTTATTCTGCCCCTGCCGAAAGGGTATTAGATGGGCTCGTCGCAAGCTCTGGACTTTTCTCGAGGGGGAGATAGAATGGTAAGCCAAACGCCGGATGAATCCACAGGGCGGCTTTCGACCCTTGAGTTCTTTCAGGAGATGTACCCGGATCTTGGCGGTCACTTTCTTGAGATTCGACGACTTCCGGGAAGCATTCAAAACTTCTGCGGTAATGTTGAGCAGGCAGCCTCTATCGCGGCATCAGAAAAGAAACGCAATGTCTATTTTGGCCCAGTTCTCAGATCAGAAGCCAAGGGTGACGAGGAACATTCAAGGCTCCTCTTCGCGCTTTGGGTGGACCTGGATGTCGTGAAAGACTTCCAGGGAGATTGGGACAGGGCAGGCAGGATCGTAGCTGACTTCGAGCACCGGCCATCCTGCGTTATTCACACGGGGAACGGTTGGCACCTGTATTGGTTCTTGAGTGGGCCAGAACTCATCGAGCCTGAAGATCGCCTGAGAGTTCGCGGGCTCCTTAACGGTGTCTCAGAGGCCCTTGGGGGAGACAACACTTCCGATCTACCAAGAGTTATGCGCACCCCGAGTCGCCGGATTCCAGGCCAGTAGGCAGTTCTACTGCGGGAGCTTGTTGGGCCCCAGTTGCGGCGAAAGTAAGAACAAGGAGGAGAACCGACATTTTGAGAGATCGCGACAAGCTGCACTCCTACAAAAATAGGCACTCCTCATCTCCGAAGTATGCCCCCATTCCCAGTTCCTGAGGGGTCTGCACTTGTCTGAGGAATCCTCGAAAGCTGGGACGGCACAGTTCGCCAAACACCTCTAAGGGCCTGCGATAGAAGGATTTCAAAGTCTGTCGAAGTTGGACGCTCAACCGTTTCTGATGGCACATCTGTTGGTCATAGCCACGTGTCAAGATCTTGAGTTCGGCGATCTGAGGTGAGTTGGGCAGAATGGGAGTAAGGGTCTGCAAGCAGTCCCATTTCAATTTTTTATTCTCCTAAATAATTACTTGCAAATCCACAAAGCATACCGCATCCTGTTGTAGTAAGGCACCATACACAGGCAGGTATTTCGTTTTTCTGGTTGTTAAAAGAGACATTGGTATCTGGAGGCAAAAATGATCTCGAAAACGCTCTTCTTTTTTTCTGTGGTGGCAGTTTTTTCACTTGCTGTTCAGGCCAGTGCCATCAATGTCCCACCGACTTTTGATTCCACGCCAGTGACGCAAGCGGTTGAAGGTGCACTATATAGCTACGACATCACCACATCGGATGCAGATGGTGACACCGCGATGGTAACAGGGGAAACGCTGCCAGGCTGGCTGGCCTTGACTTCCTGGGGAACTGGTGAAGCTGCGACCGTTAGCACTCTGGCAAGTCTTGAAAATATATCAACTGGATATGGAATTGATCTCTTGCCTTCGAGCCTGGCGGTGGACGCCGATGGTAACGTGTATTTCACTGTTACCCATTATTCTGGTAACCAGGATTTTAACCACCAAATCCATAAGATTAGCTCTGAGGGCGTGTTGACGGTACTTGCCGGAAGTGCACTGATCGGATCGGATAACGGCACGGGTACAGACGCCAGTTTCAATTGGCCGAATGGTGTTGCAGTGGATGTTTCGGGCAATGTGTATGTGGCGGATGGTAATAATTACAAGATCCGTAAGATCAGTCCTGACGGTGTGGTGACGACGCTTGCTGGCAGCGGTCAGCAGGCGTCTACTGACGGCACGGGCACAGGTGCGAGTTTTGCCTTTCCGAGGGGTCTTGTGGTGGATGCCAGTGGTAATGTATATGTGGCGGATGGCCAATACGTTTTTAACCAGTTCAAGATCCGTAAGATCAGCCCTGACGGTGTTGTGACGACGCTTGCCGGCAGCGGTGCGAAGGCATCGGTAGACGGAACCGGAGGAGCCGCGAGTTTTGATGTTCCGGATAAAGTGGCTGTGGATCTCAGCGGCAACGTTTATGTGCTTGACGTTGGCTCCAAAAAGATCCGCAAGGTCAGCCCTGACGGTGTTGTGACGACGCTGGCCAGCAATTTGCAATCCTCATCCGGGATTGCGGTTGATGCTGCTGGATATCTGTATTTGACGGAGTATGGAAACCACCATATTCGGAGAATAAATCCTGATGGTAGTGGAACCAGTAGTGAGTTTATGGGCAGCGCAACTGGTATTTCGGGTTTTCTAGACGGTGCGGGAATAGAGGCACGATTTGATAAACCTTGGGCAGTCTCCATCGACGCCAGTGGGAAAGTGTATGTGGCGGATCAGGACAATCACGCGATCCGTAAGATCACCTTTGCAACTGGGAGTTATAAGCTTTTTGGCACGCCTAGTTTTGCGGATGTGGGCACACACAACGTGGTATTGAAAGCGGATGATGGGAATGGGGGGTTGGTGGAGCAGAGTTTTGCCGTGACAGTGAATACTGTGAATTTTCCTCCAGGATTTAATTCTACGCCACCAATGGAAGTGAGTGTGGGAGCACTTTACACCTACGCTATCACCACCTCTGACGTCAACCCAGGTGACCTGGTGATAGTGACAGGAGTAACGCTGCCGTCCTGGCTGTCGTGGGATGCCGGGCCTGTGCTTTCCGGTACGCCTGATATTGGGGATGTGGGCGCACACAACGTGGTTTTGAAAGCGGAGGATGGGAATGGGGGGTTGGTGGAGCAAAGCTTTACCGTGACAGTGAATACTGTGAATTTTCCTCCAGTTTTTAATTCTACGCCACCGATGGAAGTGAGTGTGGGAGCACTTTACACCTACGTTATCACCACCTCTGACGTCAACCCAGGTGACGTGGTGACGGTGACAGGAGAAACGCTGCCGTCCTGGCTGGTGCTGTCGTCGGATGCCGGGTATATGCTTACGGGGACGCCAGCGGAGGAGGATGCGGGCGGGCACACGGTGGTGCTGAGGGCGGACGACGGCAACGGCGGTGTGGCCGAACAGAGCTTTACGGTGACGATAAATATCCCACCGGAGT
>Ga0115002_10006260_pt1 | contig 13766 bp, 9 predicted proteins | sample ArcticOcean_MG_C_8_FD_89576 | JGI IMG/M metagenome (GOLD analysis project Ga0115002, IMG submission 89576) | Marine microbial communities from western Arctic Ocean - ArcticOcean_MG_CB11_86 | ecosystem: Environmental > Aquatic > Marine > Oceanic | place: Arctic Ocean: Canada Basin | collected... | reverse complement strand
GTCCAATTTGCCCGCGACAAGTAGAATGCTATCGCGAACGACTTCGGCTTCCATGCGGCGTAATGGCATGCGTGAAAGGAATTCGTTTTCGGGATCGAGCCGTTCGTGTTTGGGCGTTACCAGGGCAACTTGTCGATACGTGTTGGAATTCATGATCAGCCGGTGCATCTCCTTGATGCTCCACTTGCGGGCGATGAACTCTCGCGCCATCCAGTCGAGCAGTTCGGGATGCGAGGGCCGCACGCCGGTGTTTCCGAAGTTCCCGAGACTTTTGACGAGACCTCGGCCGAAGTGATGGAACCAGATGCGGTTAATCATCACGCGGGACGTCAGCGGGTGGTCGTCTTGCACGAGCCATTTTGCAAACGCCAGCCGACGTCCGGTTGATTTTGAGCCGGGGTAGGGTGGTTTGGCGTCGAATGGCGTTTTGCCGTCGGTCAGCATCGAGGGCAATCCTGGCCCGACAAGTCGACCGGGATTGGTGAACTCGCCCCGCCGATAGATGTAGCTGGGGCTGGGGACGCCGCGATCCCACAGAGCGCGAATCAACGGTTGTGTGGGAATGGCACTTTTGAGTTCCTTGATCTGCTTGTCGGAATTCTTCTTCACGTCGGCGAATTCCTTAGCTGGGAGAGTTTTCTTTTTCTCGGCCAGCTCTTTCGTCAACGCGGTGATTTGGTCTTCGTACTTCTTCTTTTCGGATTCAAAACGATCGCGTTCTTCGGTTGTCACGTAGGAAAGCACACGGCCCGGTTTGTTGGTTTTTGTTTGACCAACGACGAACGAAGGTTTGAGCCAGTCGTGTTCGTCGTAAGCACCGCGAAAGATCGCTAATAGACGATAGTAGTCACGTTGCGGAAAGGGGTCGTACTTGTGGCTGTGGCATTGACCGCATTTGACCGTCAGCCCCATGACGGCCGAGCCGAGCACGTTGACTTCATCGACGATGACTTCCAGCCGTTCGGTGACCGTATCGACAATGTCAGACCCGGTGCCGTCGGGAGCCATCCGCAGGAAACCGGTGGCGACCAGATTGTCCATCAATTCCTGAGTGATTTCGGGCGCGTTTTCATAGTCGGCCAGTTCATCGCCGGCGAGTTGTTCGAGCAGGAAGCGATCGTAAGGTTTGTCGTTGTTGAAGGACCGCACGACGTAATCACGAAACCGCCAGGCATGCGGGCGGATCGGGTCGGCCGAGCGTTTGCCTTCGGAGTCAGCATAGCCCGACAAGTCCAGCCAATAGCGGCCCCAACGCTCGCCGTAACGAGGCGATGCCAGGTAGTGGTCGACCATCTTCGCGTAGGCATCGGGGGATGTGTCGGCGAGGAATTGTTGCATTTCATCCCAGCGAGGCGGCAAGCCGGTGAGGTCGAAGGCAACGCGACGAATGAGTGTGCGACGGTCGGCTTCCGGCGAGAAGGTGAGTCCCTTCTCTTGTTGCTTTCGCGAGACGAACGCATCGATGGCGTTGCGGACCTGCTGCTGATTTTTGACCTTCGGGACTGCGGCGCGTTTCGGTGTTTGGAACGACCAGAACTTTCGGTCTTCATCGGTGACGAGAGAGTCGGGCTGCCCGTTGGGGATATCCGGCTGCATCTCGATTTCCGGCGCGCCGGCGGCGATCCATTTCTTTAGCGTGTCTAACTCGGGCGCTTCGACCGGACGCACACCCGCATCGACGAGCAATCGCGGCGGGGGCATCTCGATGGCGTGAATCCTTTTGAGAAGCAAGCTTTCGTCGGGCTTGCCCAGAACCATCGCCGGCCCGGATTTGCCACCTTTCAGGATCGACACTTTCGTTCGCAAGTCGAGACCTGCTTCTTTTTTTCGTAATCCATGACAGGCCGTGCAACGCAGATACAAAATCGGTAACGCATCATGTTGTGAGGGCACATTGTCGGCGACCACCATCTGCTTGGCCTTTGTGCCGGTCGCTACCCAATGGTGGATGAGCGCGCGTTCGGCCTTCGTCAATTGCGGTTTGCCTTCCGGCGGCATGACGCCTTCCTCGATCATTTCGAGGAGCAGGCTTTCATCGGGTTCTTCTTTGGAGAGAATTGCTCCCGATTCGCTGCCTTTAAGTAACGTAGCGAACGACGTGAGATCGAGTTCACCCTTGCGTGACTTGGTGTTGTGGCAACTGGCGCATTTGGCCTTGAAGATCGGCAAAATGTCGGACTCGAAAACCGGAATCTTTGCCTCGGCCGGCTTCGCAGGCTGCTTGGTTTTGTTCGCAGACGGCTTTTCGGTCTCTTCAGCGAGAGAGATCGCGGCGACGAATGCACCGAGCGTCGTCACGCTGAGCAGCATGAGCCGGAAATGTCGTGTGGAAAACGGGAGGCGGAATGACATAGCGTCTCCAGAAACGCAAATTGGCAGGCCGTCGAGTGAATTGACCCGGCGGGGATAGCGAACGCGTTTCGGCCATGAACGATTGGTCGAACATTCGCGATCGGTGGGATCATCGGCGCGGGAGGTCATCGACCTGCACACTCTTGCTATAGGCTAACCCGCACCAGTGAGAAGCGTCAATCGAGTTTGGCTGTTTCCGCTGCTCGGCAGCCGGTTTGCGAGATGAACACGGACGGCGAAAACGTGGTTCAAATGCCGGTGGACGGTGTTGGGTTCGTCAGGAGCCGCTTTATTTGCCTAGCTTGAACTGCTTCTGGAAATCTTGCGCGAATTTCTGGTCGCCCACCAAGCTGCGGTTTGCAACAGCCAATGCCTTACGGATGCGGCCGACGGTTTGAATCATCGGGCTGGTGAGTCGCCGGATGATTTCATCGGCACCGAAGCGTTCCAGCTCGCGGACCGTGGTGACCCCGAGGAAGTCAAAGATTTCTCTGGCTTGGTAGTCTTTCTGAAAAACGATATCCAGACGGGCGTCAGCGGGAACGCGTGGCCGACCAAGCGATGCTGCCTGGGGAGATTTCTTTGAGGCGATGTTTGCGGTGGTTTTCTTCGGTGCAGTTTTCTTCGGTGTGGCTTTCTTCTTGACGGTTGTTTTTCGCGTCACCGTAGCCTTGCCTGCCGGTTTTGTTTTCTTTGCTGCGGCCGGTTTCTTTGTTGCCGCAGGCTTCTTTCGCGCGGGCTTTGTCTTGGTCGCAGCTTTTTTCTTACTGGCTGTTTTGCGGGTTGTCGTTGTGCGAGGTTTTGTCTTCGTGCGCACGGCCTTCTTTACAGTCTTCTTCTTGGTTACTTTTTTCTTCGCCATGATTCGCCTCCGGAAACAATCCAACTCGCCGACTTCTGCCACGCGACGTCTGAAAGTTTAACGGTCGTCCTTTGATACAGGGCGAGGATTCATCACCGAATCGATCTTCTGCACCTCATCCGGGTGAAACAGCCCCGATAAGTTTTCGGCGAACTCGGGAGAGACGTGGTATTGCGCCAGTGTCTCGAACATGCACTCCAGCCGTTGCGCATCAAGGTGGAACTTTATCTTGAGTCGATCGGCCGCGTCGGGTTGCATGTCTTCAAATTGACTGATGAGCAGGAAGTCGCCTTCATTGGGGAGGCTTAAGTGCAACCGTCGCACTTCGCTGGCCAAGAAATGATCGACAACAAGCTGGATGTCCATCGGTCCGCCGCGCAGGAAGCGGATGATGTCTTCTGATTCATTCTCGACAAGCCGGGCGGTTGTCTCGCAAACAGCGTAGACAACACTCTCGTCGACCAGAGTTCCCGCGTGCGATTCTGCAGAAAAATGCTTCGCCCACGTGGATGCAAGCAGATCAAGCTGCACGCGTGGCGGCACGGCTCGTAGGAACGGCACCTCGGTTAGGTAGCCGAAACCGTCGAACGAAATGTCGTCCATCTGGTCGGCCAGTACGATGCGTTCCAGCGTATCCTGGAACGCAATGCGAAAGGCCAAGTAAGACAAACAGGTACGGGGCAATGTGTCGGTGGATATATTGAGCATGCCTCCCATGCTGTCCGTCGACGTACCCGAACACAACACAAAATTGCCAATTCGTCGGCAACGACCAAGACGAACACCGCGCGCTTCGGTGTGTCTCCTACGACCGTCACTGCACCATCGATCGCAAGGTTTACCTAGGTTACCCGGTCTCAACAGACCGGCGCAATCCATACGAAATGCGGTCAGCCGGCGTTTTCAGGAGGGGGCGTCGCACCGGCCGGGGGTGTGCCCTTGCCCTCGTTGATGTATTGGCCGCGACCTGCTGCGTATTCAGACGCTGAGAGCGTATCCGTTTCGTCTCCCTGGCCGTCGGTGGCTTCCTGGAAGTACTTCTTGAGAAACGGAATGCACCAGCCGCACCCAGTTCCCGCCCCGCCGCATTCCGTCACCTGACTGGCGACACGCGGCTGGTTGACGCGAATGAAATTCACGATTTTTCGTTTGCTGATGTGAAAGCAGTAGCAAAGCTCGTCGTCCAAATCCACGGTGTTTACTCTTCGTTAAGTCGTCTGAGGAGAGGGGGCGTTTCGTCCGGGGAAGGCATCGAGAGTAAGGCCTGGGGGCGTCGTTCAGGGGGTTTTGTTCTTCTTCGCTTTTACTGTGTTCGTTGTCACTGCGCGAATTCGGATTCCCGTTGGGAGAACATCATAGCCGACTTCGCCACGTTCCAGCACGGCTTTCAGAATGTCACCCACCGTTGTGTTCTTCAGTGTGACAGAAATCGGCTGCTCCAACGAGACGCCGGCGGCTTTTAATTCGGCTTCGTCGTAGGAAATCGGAACACCCGACATTTCCTCGAATTGGACGATCAGCAACCGCAATGGCTGAGGGCGGGTTTGCGCGAACTGCAAGATCGGCTGCTTCAACGCGGCTGCCACGTCGAATGTTTTGGGGGGCGGAGCGAGTGGTTTGGGCGGAGTCTTCTCGGCCGGTTTCGACTTTTTCGCGGTCTTGTCTTTTGGTTGTGGTGGATCGACCTTTGCCAGCGGCTTATCGGGCGGTGGTTGCGTGACAGGACGATCTCCCGGTTCACCGGGTGTTTTTAATTCCAGATCCAAGCCGTCAGCCATTGCCGCCATGCGACGGATCACTTTTGGATCGGTCTGCTTGATGAGAAATCGAACCGAGCCGTCGGCCATGAGTACGTACATGCCGTGGGGTTGACCGGTGCCGAAGCCATCCGGCCCATTGATGTACGGCTCTTGCGTGAATGGCCGCACCGTGGCTGCACCGCCGGAAGACCACGAACCGAGGTTCTTCGCCACGCCCGCGACTAGGATCGTGTTGGCTGCACCGTCTTTGATGTCTGCTGTTTTGGTTTTTCGTTCGTAACCGAACACGCCGGCGCGTGAATGATGCACGGGCAGAGTCGGAGCATCCTGGCCGATACCTGCCATGCCGACGAAATGGGCGGCGGGATAGCCGTCGTCGCCAGCGTCTGTGAGGATTGACGGATTACGATAGGCATCGATTTTGCGTCGGATGAAGTCGTCGTTCAGAGGATCTCGCCAGCCCCGGTCCCACTGCGGTGGATTCACGGCGGCGGGATCATTGGCCGGGCTGAATTGTGACATCCAACTGAAACTTCGTTCGGGAGGCAGGCCGTCTTCGTGGACGACTCCGGTAGGAAACTGCCCCTCTTCTCGCAGATATTGCGTGAGTAATTGTCCCAACGCTTTCAAACGTTGCTGCGTGATTTCGTCGCGGGTTGTGGCCGGTTCGACAACGAGTTTTTGCTGGGGCTTGGCGGGAATAGGCGTGGCAAGTTTTTTTGGCGGGTTCTTCACAACATCGCCCGACGCCTTGCCGTCTTCGTTCGATGACGAGCCGTTCGACCCGAAGGGCCAAGCGACGCTCAGGACAATGATCAACGCCACGCTCGCCACGGCCCAGCCCACCATTCGTGGGTCGACGGTAGCCATCGCATTGCGAAGTCGCACCGCAATTGGTGACGATGGGGTCGTCGTCTCAGCGATGGGCGAAGTTGGTGTTACAAGATCGTCACCCGTGCGGACGTGATTCCCGTTTGATTCCGCGAGTTCATCAGCATCTATTGTGCGGATGTGCAAATCGCCCGCTGTGTTCAAGGCGATTTCAAACGGTTCACTGCAATCCGGGCAGTCGATCCACTGGCCTAACAAGGTTTGGTCTTTGATCCGCAACGGCGCATTGCAATGCGGGCAGGAGAAGCTCGTGGCTTGCATGTCACTTGCCAGTCGGGAACGCCTTCAGCCCTTGGGCTTTGGCCGCTTCTTTGGTCGTGACGAGAATCTGCTTCTTGTCCTGCTGGACAATGATGACCATGCCGTCCCGCTCGTAACGCTTCAAGATCGCATGCACACCTTCAATGGCGGGGACAACGCCGAGGTTCTGGCTTTGGGCCATGTTTTGCGTCATGCCTTTGGCTTTCAAGGCATCGCCATCGATTTCGATCTTCGTTTTGATTTCCTCACCAATGTAATCAAAGGCGGCGTACAACGGCGTGCGGTTAAACTCGATTTCGATCTTTATCTGTTTCAACCGATCGGCCAACAGTTCTGGAACCTTCGCGCCACCGGTTGGCTCCTTCTTCGTGGGAGCCGCTTTGGTGAAGTCGGTCACCAGCGCTTCGCGGATGAAGAACATGGTGCCCGCAGCGAGATTCGGCGCGGCACGTTCGGGCAGCAGAGTTGTCATCTGAACGACACGGCCCGTGTCGGAAATTCCGCCCAGCGTTTGTAACGACACGGCCTGCATCATGGCGGGATATCGGCCGATGAGTGACCGGGCACCGACTGTTTTAGGCTCCATCTTTTCTGCCGCTGCCAGGAAGTCGAACGGCAGGTCGTCAAGTTTGCCTCGTATTTCACGCTGTAATCGGGTGGGCGTGGTTGCGTTGGACCCGCGCAGCTTCATGTCGCTGTAGAAGTTCTCTCCCAACTGCGCGCTCCAGGCCACGGTTTCGACATCGTCGCCGAGCCAATCAAGGAAGAAATCGAAGAATCCGTGCAACTCTTCGGCAACCAGAAACTCCTTGTGGATTCGCAGATCGTTCGGTTGGAAGACGATATTGAAATGCCGGTCGCGATCGGTGTGGTGCAGTATCGCCTCGATACCATCAGCGGTGGGATTGGTATTCACCATCGCCATCGCCATTTCCTGGGCTAAGTCGCGGGGAACTTTAGCGATGGTTTTTGTATCGACGATCATCTGCGCCCAGTTGTCGTCGAGGAACATCTTGGGTCCGAATTCGTCGGTTGTCTCGCCGGCCAATTCCATGACGAGTTCCGAACGCGTGCGTTCACGGACGAGTCGTACGACAATGGAGTATTCCGGTTCGATACCACGCGGTCCTAGGTGCACACAAATCAGGGCTTCCTCGATTTCAGCCGGCTCGTAGCCACACAACTCTTTGATGCGCCCTTCCGACCAGTCCATGAAGGTCTTCGTCAGCCCGAACAGGCATTCCTGACCGAGTGACCCATCCTTCCAGAGTTCCGACGGCCGGAAGTTGAAAACGATGTTGGCACCGGCGGGAATGTAGAGCAGCTTGACTGGTTCACCTTTCGTGGGGCTGAACCCTTTGGCGATTTCCAGGTTCGACTTGAGATCCTGCTTGGTGTCTTTCCAGGCTTGGTCGACCTTGGGCTTATCATCTTCGTCGTTGGTCGCGTTCTGCTCTCCGTAGTTCTTCATGGCGAGCACCGCGCCGCCGATCATCAAGCCGACAAGCCCGCCTAACACGATGCCGATGTTTCGGCGTTTGGCACTCTTGCGTTGGATCTCGCGCAACCGCGCGGCTCCTCCTTCTTCTTCACCGACGAAGGGTTGCGGCGAGGCCGGGTTGGGCGAGAACGAGCCGGCCGAGGCGGGGAACGGAGAGGGAGCCGTCGCCACCGCTTCAAATGGGGCAGATCCTTGTGGTTGATCGGGAACCCATTTCGCTGCGGTCCCCACTTGGGGAGTTGCAGACGGAACAGATCCTGCCAATTCAAACTCAACCGATTCCGGTGCCGGCGCTGCTGGCTGTTGCTGAGCGGGCAGCGCGAGAACAAACCGATTCTGGCATTTTGGGCATTTCCCCTTCTTGCCGATCAAGCTGTGATCGCGCAACCGTAGTACTTTGCCACATTTCGGGCAGGGAATCGGCACAGGTTCCATATCGCTGTCCAAATCGCGAGGAGGACGGAGCAGGTAAGATCGAGCGAAGCCAGACGCTGTATTGCATCATCGTCCAGTTCACCACAGTTACTCAATGATACGGTGAGCCGATCCGGTTTGCCAAGTGGTCTTTTTCGGCGAATTCCGGCCATTAGTCGTCTGGGGGACTACAGAAAACGTGGCTCTTCGTCCGCGAACGGATGGAGGGCACGTAGTGTTTTTTTCGGTAACGCACCGACGACCACCTTGGCCATCTGCAAATCGGCCGCCGTGGTGATCTTGAAATTCATCGGCCAACCCTCGATGACGCTCACCGCGTGACCCATGTTTTCGACCAGTTGGGCTTCGTCGGTGGCCTGCATGTTGCCCTGTTTCTCGAAGGCGTCGAGAAGCAATTGGCGAGCGAAGACCTGCGGCGTTTGAGCAGCCCACAAACCTTGGCGCGGGACTGTCTCGACAATGCTGCTGTCTTCACTCACCCGTTTGATCGTACTGGTGAGCGGCATCGCCGGGATCGCCGCTCCTGATTTCTCCGCTGCCTGAAAGACCGCATCGATCCACTCGCCGACGAGCAACGGTCGAGCCGCGTCGTGGACGGCGACGAAGTCCACATCGGCACGAACCTGATCCAGCCCATTGCGGACACTGTCGGCCCGTTCGGCTCCTCCGGCGACGATTTCGATATCCATGAAGGCGAGGTTCGGACGGAACTTCTCCTTGAACCATTCGATGTCGTCGGGAGCAATGACAATGATTGTTTGCACGACGTCGTCACGATTGGCGAACAACTCGGCCGCGCGCAACCAGATCGCCCGGCCGCTCAGTTCGACGAATGGCTTTTTCTGAGAGTTGAACGATTGCCCGCCGGGCGCGAAATCGTTTTCCGATGCGAAACGCGTACTCTTTCCGGCAGCCGGCAGGATGACCGCGAATGTTGCCATGAGATTGCTCGCTCCTTGAATTTGAAGCCTCAAACGGTAACCACTCCACGGTGGACGGCATCCACGGACGGCATCCACCGACCGTTGGTCACTCGCGCAATGATAAACATGTCAGAGCGGCCGAACAACTGATGATGTCTTCCGGAGACAACGTCGCGTTTTTGCAACGTCCGCCAGGCTTCATGTTTCGCCGATGCCACGTGCTAGTTTCGCTGCGAGAGCTGGCTCGTCAACGAATATTCTCGCTAACGCCCGTTGTTTGAACACGTTAGCGGCCAAACGTCTCGAATGTTTTACGTTTTGGCACTCGGTTTGTTCAAGAGGGAGCTGGAGCGACAATAAATCTTGGCGACCCAACCGAATCGGCTCGGACGACAACGACTCAGGCAACCTCGCTTGAGAAACGCCGATCGACCACCCGCATCGAATGGAAGACCGTGATGTCAAAATCTCGAATTGCTGTGCTTGATCCTAATTCAAAGCTTCTCAGCATGTTGTCGTCCGCTGATGATGACCGCTATGAAATCGTCTGTTTCCCCATCGATGCAGAGCGGGAACTGATCAAGGAACTTGGTGAGGAACGCTGCGTTGCGTTGATTGCCGATTTTCGTACCGCCGACGGTGGCGGGCACAACGAAGACCGCATTCTTGAGCAAGTTGCCGAGTGCCAGCCGAACTTGCCGATCGTGATGTTGACGTCTGCCGCAGACTGCCCCGAACCGCTGGCACGCCGTGCTGCCATGACGGAATTGATTCATCTGTCGGGCGATCCTGATGTCGAAACACTGACATCCGCCGTGGCCGACTTACTTCCAACGGAGGCCGTTCGATTGGTCGCAACCCCACGAATTGAAACGAACGACGCCATCGAAAACGACGCCACCGCAGCGACGGCGTCTGACTCACAATCGATCTTGGCGGGGCTGACACGGCAGTTCGAGACGGAAGATCCTTTCCTGCAACGGATGTTGGCCGACCTCGAAATCGCGGCCAAGCACGACGTTACGATTCTGCTCATCGGGGAAACCGGCTCGGGTAAAACATTCCTGTCGCGGCTGATTCACGAGGTCTCCCCGCGAGTGGCCGAGCCGTTCCTTAACGTGGCCTGTGGTGCTTTGCCGAGTGAATTGATCGAGTCGGAGTTGTTCGGGCACATGAAAGGCTCGTTCACGAGTGCCCATGCTGACAAGGAAGGCAAGTTCGTCGCGGCGGGACGGGGGACGGTGTTGCTTGACGAAATTGACGTCCTGGGACCAGAGCAGCAGGTCAAGTTGTTGCGAGCCATCGAGACCGGCGAGTTTGAACCTGTGGGGTCGAACACGACATATACCAGCCAGGCGCGACTGGTCGTTGCCAGCAACCTCGATTTGCAGCCGCTCGTCGAAGAGGGCAAGTTCCGCCCCGACCTGTACTACCGGTTGAACATGTTGAAGTTCGAGATTCCGCCGCTTCGTCAGCGCAAGATCGACATTATCCCGCTGGCGAAAAAGTTCGTCGAACAACAGTCCGCCAAGCATGGCGTGGATGTGAAACGTATCGATGCCGGCCTGCTCGACGCGCTGCTTCGCTACCCTTGGCCGGGCAATGTGCGTGAGTTGGAAAACGTGATTCAGCGAGCCGTGATCTATTGCCGCGACGGAGTTCTGAAAGCCGAGCACCTGCCGTCACACATTCTCGCAGGAACGGCAGGCCCCACGAACGATGCGTCGGTCAAGCTGCCAGGGCAGGCGACGAACGAACGAACGCTCGGTGGTCGCATCGCAATTACCGAAAAGGACATCATCGAGCAGACGCTGTTCCGCAACAATTTCAGCAAGACGAATACCGCCAAGGAACTGGGGATCAGCCGAGTGACGCTGTACAACAAACTGAAGAAGTACGGCATGCATGGGTAAAGGCGACCGCGCTAGATAATCGTAACATGACAACCAAGAACACCCGGCGTGAGATTCGCGCCGGGTGTTGCTGCGCTGAGGATGATTAATTCAGGTTGAATTTGAACCCTGACTGCCAAGACCGGGCTGATTCTGTCGGCTTGAGTGGTCTAAGAAGCTGCGTCGAAGTATACTTCGGTCCATGTCTGAAATGCGCACCAAAAACCTGGCCGAATTCCAAACCTGGGTCGCCGAACACATCACGGGTGACGAAAAGGGTGAGGCACAGTTGTTCCTCGACCGATTGTTTCTTGCGTTTGGGCAAAAGGGGGTCAAAGAGGCCGGTGCCACGCTCGAAATGCGCATCAAGCGAGAAGACAAGAAGGGTACAGCCTTCGCCGATCTTGTGTGGAAGCCACACGTCCTGATCGAAATGAAAAAACGCGGTACGAAGTTGGAGAAACACTACCGCCAAGCGTTCGACTACTGGACTCGCCTCGTTCCCGACCGCCCGCGATATGTCGTGCTGTGCAATTTTGACGAGTTCTGGGTCTACGATTTCGCGACTCAGATGGACGCCCCCGTCGACAAGCTGAGCCTTGAGGACTTGCCTCATCGGTTCGGACCGCTGGCTTTCCTGTTTCCGGCAATGGACGAGCCGACGTTTGAAAATGATCAGGAAGCCGTCACACGCGCAGCGGCAGACAGGCTGGCGACCTGTTTCAACAAATTGGTGACTCGCGGTGTCGATCGAAATCTCGCCCAACGATTCGTTTTGCAGATGCTCGTGGGCCTGTTCTCGGAAGATATCGGCCTGCTCGACAAATACTTTGTTGCCAAAGTGCTCGAGGATTGTCACGAACCGGCCGACGCTTTCGATTTACTTGGTGGAATGTTCGTGGAAATGAACACACCGGGGATCACCAAAGGGGGTCGCTTCAAAGGAGTCGACTATTTCAACGACGGCATCTTCGCGGAACCCGCCCGTCTCGAATTGCACTCCGACGAACTCAACCAACTTCGTGAAGCGGCGAAGGGCGACTGGTCGAAAGTACGACCGGAAATCTTCGGGACACTTTTTGAGCATTCCCTTGGTGCCGAAGAGCGGCATGCCTTCGGAGCCCACTTCACCAGTCACGTCGACATCATGAAAATTGTCACCCCGACGATCGTCGAACCGTGGCGCGACCTCATCGAGAATGCGAGCACTGTCAAACGCGTCCGCGAATTGCAGCATCGCATGCAGGAATACCGTGTTCTCGACCCAGCTTGCGGTTCTGGAAACTTTCTCTACATCGCCTATCGCGAACTCAAACGGCTGGAGTTCCGGCTGTTCGAGCGTCTGGAAGAACTCTCAAAGAGAAGTATCGCAGGCCAACGCATTCTCAGTTATGTAACCGCTCGCCAGTTCTTTGGAATGGACATCAATCCGTTCGCCGTGGAACTCGCCAAAGTGACGATGATGATCGCCCGCAAGTTCGCAATCGACGAACTGCATATCAGCGAGCCAGCCTTGCCGCTCGATAACCTCGACAAAAACTTCGTCCCAGCCGATGCGTTGATCGATAAGTTAGGGAATCCGACGATATGGCCTGCCGCCGACGTGGTGATCGGCAATCCACCGTTCCTTGGTGCCAAGCGTCTCAAACCGGAACGTGGGCCGGATTACGTCAAGTCGGTTCGCAAGGCGTACCCGGATGTACCCGGAATGGCCGACTACTGCGTGTACTGGATTCGTCGCACGCACGATCACCTGCCGGAATGCACGATCGACGATACGGTGACCGGTCGTGCCGGGCTAGTTGGAACGCAGAACATTCGTAACAACAAGTCGCGCGTTGGCGGGTTCGACCATGTCGTGAAAACCGGCACGATTCTCGAAGCGGTCGAAAACCAGCCTTGGTCCGGTGAAGCCAATGTGCATGTCTCGATCGCCAACTGGGTCAACACGCAGGACGCTGCGGTCCTATCGATCCAACGGCAATTGTGGTTCCAAGTTGAATCGAAGTCCAAACGCAAGAAGAAGACGGCGACGAGGACAGGGATCAGCGGCGAAGGAGTACGAGCTTGATAACCGTGAATGCGCTTTTATCAATTCGGCGCTGTCGGATGAGACCGATGTTAGCGGTGCCAAGATATTGGCGTGCAACACGATTCCACAGCGAGTCTTTCAGGGGCAGGTGCCTGGTCATCAAGCGTTCGTCCTGTCGCCCTCTGAAACTGCCGAGATGCTCAGGAAGGACGAGGGGAGTTCCGAAGTTCTCTTCTCGTTTCTTGTCGGGCGCGACTTACTGACCGGCACTGGTCAACCACACGGCATGTCATCGACTTCCAGAATATCGATGTTCTGGCCGCCGGTGCCTATTCAATTCCGTTCCAGCATATCCAAGCCGAAGTGCTGCCGGATCGAGAGCGAAAAGCCCAAGAGGGAGCATCTGCCTCCGGTGAACTTCGACCGCATCATCAACTGTTCCTTCGATATTGGTGGCGGCATTCCTACGATCGCCCTGAGATGATCAGGGCGATTTCATCACATCATCGCTTCATTGCCTGCTCGCGTGTTACGAAGCGGCCTGTGTTTTCTTTTGTTTCATCGGACATTCGTCCCGATGGAGCGTTAATGGTCTTTGCGTTCGACGACGATTACAGCTTCGGAATTCTCCAATCAAATCCGCATTGGCTGTGGTTCATCACGAAGTGCTCGAAACTCCTGGAACGTTTCCGCTATACGCCTCCATCCGTCTTTGACACGTTTCCGTGGCCGCAGGAGCCGACTCAGGCGCAAGTGGATGCCGTTGCTGATGCCGGCTGCCGAGTGCGACAAGTTCGCTCTGACGGACTCAAGAAAGTCAAAGGGGGCCTGCGTGGCTTGTATCGCACGCTCGAACT
>Ga0115002_10006258_pt1 | contig 13767 bp, 12 predicted proteins | sample ArcticOcean_MG_C_8_FD_89576 | JGI IMG/M metagenome (GOLD analysis project Ga0115002, IMG submission 89576) | Marine microbial communities from western Arctic Ocean - ArcticOcean_MG_CB11_86 | ecosystem: Environmental > Aquatic > Marine > Oceanic | place: Arctic Ocean: Canada Basin | collected... | reverse complement strand
CGGTGGAGGGAGCTTGAGGGGGCCGGGGCCCCTCGAAAGAAAACAGCCCTGAGCCCCACCGGGCCGAGGCCCGGTGGAGGGAGCTTGAGGGGGCCGGGGCCCCTCGAAAGAAAACAGTCCTGAGCCCCACCGGGCCGAGGCCCGGTGGAGGGAGCTTGAGGGGGCCGGGGCCCCTCGAAAGAAAACAGCCCTGAGCCCCACCGGGCCGAGGCCCGGTGGAGGGAGCTTGAGGGGGCCGGGGCCCCCTCAAAAAAAAGAACCTTTATGACCATGACCATGACCACGATGACCATCCAAGCCCGCGGGCTGCAGTTCACGGCGGAGGCCAGTTCAGGGCGGGCTCCTGCTCCCGGTGCCGACAGCGGGGGTGGGCCGCCGAACGGTGAGTTGGTGCTGCTGTTGCACGGTTTTCCGCAAACACGGCACACATGGCGTGCTGAGTTGGCGGCGTTAACGGACGAGGGTTATTGCTGCTGCGCATTCGACCAGCGCGGGTATTCCGAGGGAGCCCGGCCGGTGGCCATCGATGCCTACCGAACAGAAGAAATGGTCGCAGACGCGATTGCGATAGCGAGCGCAATCGGCTTTGAGCGCTTCCACCTCGTCGGGCATGACTGGGGTGGTCAGATTGCGTGGTGTCTGGCGGCGCTGCAGCCGGAACGCGTCAAAACGCTGGCCGTCATTTCGCGCCCTCATCCGGCCGCGTTCAGCCACGCGCTCGTGAGCGATCCCGCGCAAGCTGCACGGTCGGGACATCATCGGCGATTTCAAAGCCTTGATGCAGCCGATGATCTGCTTGCCGACGACGCGGCGAGCCTGCGTGAGATGTACATCAAGTGGGGAGGGGTTCCTGCGGCGGATGCCCAGGAATATCTTTCTACACTCGGTGAACGCGAAGCGCTGAATGCGGCGATCAACTGGTATCGTGCTGCCAGCGATTCGGCGATTACCGCAGCGCAGTTGCCATCGGTCACGATGCCGACGCTCTATGTGTGGGGGACCGGAGACTCGACCGTCGGCAGGATTGCGGCGGAGGGTACAAAGGCGATGGTCGACGGCCCCTATGAATTTGTGCAGCTGCCCGACGTTGGTCATTTCGTCACGGATGAAGCGCCAGGCGTGTTTACTGATTTGTTGCTCAGGCATCTCGCGACTCACCGCTAACGACTACGCCCTGTTTGCCCGAAGCGGCGGTTGAGCTCACAACCGATGGAATGCAGCGCATGGCAGCCCTACCCGCAGCCCTACCCGCAGACCCACCAACTTTGTCGGGGAGCTAGATCGACCCTGCGGGTGCTGCAGTGGCGCTAAACTGTTGGTTTCGCGCGCGGCACGCGGTTGATCTACTGTTGATCTAGAAGGGGAACGATATGACAGAATTGGATGCGCTATGGGAACAACGGTTTGGCGCGGGTGTCAGTGCGCCCGGGGTCGATAGTCCCGATCCTGAGGAGACTGAGATCCCGGAAACTACCCGCCTGTTGTTGCAGCATCGGACTCACCGCCAATTCCGGCCGGACCCGATCCCTGATGCGACCCTTCAAACCATCCTGGGCTGCGGTTTTTCAGCGCCTTCGAAGTCGGATTTGCAGCAGGCAAGCGCCGTGGTGATCGATGATGCCGAGCTTCGCAATCGCATCGCGGATCTGATCCCGGCGATGCCGTGGATTCGCGACTGTGCGGCATTCGTCATCCTGCTCGCCGATGGTTACCGGATCGAACAGATTTGCGAGCAGCGGGGCAAGCCGTTCGCCAATGACAACCTCGACAACTTTCTGGCCGCCGTCAGTGACGCGAGCCTAGTGCTGCAAAACTGTATCGTTGCGGCCGAGGCACATGGCCTCGGCTGCTGCCCGATCAGCGTGATCCGTGATCACATGGCAGCAGTGGGTGACCTGCTTGACCTGCCCGAACGGGTCATCCCGCTTGCGGGTCTGTGCCTGGGTTATCCGGTGCGAGAAGGGTTCGTTTCGATGCGCCTGCCGCTCGAGGTGACCGTGCATCGGAACACGTACGATGCGGGCGCGCTCGCTGCGGGCCTTGCTGCGTACGACGTCGCGCGCGACGCTCGCTTCAGCATCCCGGAAGATCGCCAGAAGCGCCAGGGTGATTACGGCATCGCGACGTTCTATGGCTGGACCGAAGACAAAGCACGACAGATGTCGAAGCAGGAGCGGGGTGACGTCGGCGACTACGCCCGTGGCCATGGCTTTTCGCTGGTTTAGTGTCGCTGCGTTAGATTCGCTGAGATGTAAGAATGCGCCAACACAATCCAGGAGGCAGTATGCCTGAACCGGACAACACGTTTGCAGCCGCGAACGGCCTGTTGCACCGACGGGTCTTTCTAAAGACGGGCGTCGCGGCTGTTGGGCTGCTGACGGCGCAGGTCGCTGCCGGTACGCGCGATCCCTGGATGAAAGAGCCAGGTGCTGCGCTCGGCGAAAGTGGTGCGCCGTCCGACCATGAGTCCCACGTTGTCCGAACTGGCATCGGTTCGCAGCCTGGTACGACCGGGTCCGGCGCCTCCAGAACACCGCTTGAGTTTCTGGACGGCATCGTCACCCCAAGCCGTCTGCACTTCGAACGCCATCATAGTGGCATACCGGATATCGACCCGGCCCGCCACCGATTGGTCATCCACGGACTCGTCGACCGGCCGCTGTCATTCGACGTGGAATCCCTTGACCGCTACCCGCGAGCCTCGCGCATCCAGTTTCTGGAATGTTCCGGCAACAGCGGCAGTGCGACGGCACCGGTGGCAGCGGCGGACGCCACGTGCAGTTCAATACACGGCCTGGTTTCAGGAAGCGAATGGGGTGGTGTGCCGCTCGCAGTTCTGTTGGACGAGGCTGGGGTCAAGCCGAAAGCGAGCTGGGTGGTTGCGGGCGGCGCGGATGCGGCGATGATGAGCCGCAGCATTCCGCTCGCCAAGATCATGGACGATGCCATCGTTGCCCTTTATCAAAATGGCGAACGGCTGCGACCAGCCAACGGCTATCCCATGCGCCTCTTCCTGCCTGGCTGGGAGGGCAATGCCAGCGTTAAGTGGTTGAGGTCGCTCACCGTGACCGACCAGCCTGCTATGACCAAGGACGAAACATCAAAATACTCGGACTTGATGCACGATGGTAAAGCGAAATTGTTTACGTTCCCGATGGGCGTGAAGTCTGTGATCACGAGTCCCTCGCCGGGGTTGGCGATGGCAGGGAGTGGCGTCTATCAGATATCGGGCATCGCCTGGAGCGGTGCCGGCAGCGTCAGGCGCGTGGAGGTCTCGGCTGACGGCGGCAATACCTGGGCCGAGAGTGCGCTCGACGCCCACGTTCTACCCAAAAGTCTGACCCGATTTCGCAGCGCCTGGCGTTGGGACGGCAAACCTGCCGTGATCATGAGTCGTGCCATTGATGAGACGGGTGCGGTACAGCCGACACGTGTGGCCGCGCTGGCAGGGCTTGCGAATTTTTATCATCACAACGGCATGCAGGCCTGGCAGGTGGGTGCAGACGGTGGGGTCACCAATGTCTACGTGTAGGGTCGTGGCGTATTTGGCTTTGCTGGTCGCCTATACTGCCGCGCAGGCGGCGAGCGACACCGGCCCGGGTCTCGGTCAGGCGTTGTCAGAAGAAGAAGCTGCTGCGATCAGTCTGACGATCACGCCTGATGGCGGTGGATTGCCGGAAGGGTCCGGCAGCGCCAGGGCGGGTGAGTCCATTTACCGGGCACGCTGTCTGGCCTGCCATGGCTCTGTCGGCACACAAGGCATCAACGATCGATTGGCTGGCGGCCATGGCACCCTGACCTCGGCCCGGCTGGTGAAAACAGTTGGCAGTTACTGGCCGTATGCCACGACAGTGTTTGATTACGTCCGGCGTGCAATGCCCTATGACAGTCCGGGCAGCCTCAGCGATGATGAGACTTACGCGGTTACTGCGTACGTACTTTTTCTGAATGACATTGTCGGCAGGGACGCAATACTGAATGCCAGCACGCTACCAGGTGTCACGATGCCGAACGCGGGCAATTTCGTGTGGGCGGTGCCGGTTCGTTAATAAGGCGATTTAGTCACATCACACGTTGAATATCGGTGAGGACTATCCGCTCGACCCTGCATACCCTGACGTTTACCTTGAACAGTGCCGTTGGGTGGTGACGCGTCCCGTTCCCAGGTGTTTCCCTGAGTGTTCCAGCCTATTGCAGTTCTATCGGGCCGTACGGCGCAACGCGATGAGTCCGAGAAGTACCAGCCCAAGCCCCGCTGGCGCAGGTACGGCATGAGATGCGGTGATCTCGAACATTGCCTTCCCACCGTGCAGGAAATCGAAATCTGGTCCTCCAGTCGGTCCGTACTCGATCCTCACGGAGTCGTCGGTCCAGGAGATGACCGGCGCGGCGATGAACCCCGCCGCATCAAACAAGGTGCTCACTCCGATTGCCGTCAGGTCGGTGATCATCCCGGCTACGCCGACCCAGTCGAGGCCTGTAATCTCGAACACCGCATGCTCATAGTTTGAGACGCCGGTAACCGCCGGTTCTTTGAATCCGGTCAGAGTGATTTTGTCCATCGTCGGATCGAGGTCGATGTTCGCACCACCTCTACAGGTTCCCCCAATTTGGTCCGCGAGCGTTAGCTCATCACCCGCTCCCAACGCTACTGCGCATACCGAAAGTTCCTTACAGCCTTCGAACCCGGCAATGCTGGGCAAGCCGAACGAGGCATAGAAGTCCGCCGAGTCGCCGATTAGTGATGCCGATGCGCTGCTCGCTACTCCGAACGAAAGCGCCATCGCGATCGCTGTCTTAATGCTCTTTCTCATAGATGTCCCCGTTATTATTTATACAGCCACTACGTAGCTGACCAAGACTGTTAATACAGCCACCAAGTGGCTGAGCCAAAAGACACGCAAGAAACATACTGCCTATAAAAAACAATGACGTAGCGACACGACTCAGAAGAAGCTGTCAAAAATATCGACGTTTACAGGGCCTCTAGACCAAGTAATCGTTCTGCCGCGCCGGGGTCGCATAATAAGTAGGCGCACAGCAGTGGTGGGGCGGACGGATCTGGCGTGCTTCCCCGAGGGGTTGTACCGGTCGACCTGGGTGCCCAGCCTATGTCGCGAGCGTGCGAGCAATCAGTCGGTACAATTCGGGGTTCGCGCCAATACCGGTATGTGTGGCGCGTACCTCGTGGTGGGTCGCGTGGGGACTGACGTCGTCGATGCATGCCTGCGACGCAACCGCACTATCGGCTTTGGTGTAGATCGCGGACAACAACCCGCTTGTTCTTGTCCAAAATTGTCATCCTGACAATTCCCGGGAGTCGGTTTGCAGCCAAACCTCGCATGATCTTGCAGAAAAGAGGCTTTCAGAAAATGGTGGCGCATCCCTGCGCCGCACGCGAGTTACTGTCCCAGAACGGAATTCTGGGACAGTAACCCGCTAGAATGCGCAGCTTCATCGCAACCAGACAGGCTCCGACATGACAATCCGTGACTACCGGGTACAAGTCGTCAATCAGGCATCGGCGTCCGAGAACCTGATGCACAGTGATGAGATGGCGCAGCGTTACGGCTTCGCCGGTGCGCTGGTGGCAGGCGTCACGGTGTTCGGACACATGACCTATCCGCTGGTGCGTGAATTCGGTGTGGCGTGGTTAAGCGGGCGGGTCGTTGAACTTAATCTCAACAAACCGGCTTACGACGACGACTGGCTCGACATCACGTCGGCTGACACGGACTCAGGGGTCGCCACCGAGTGCTACAACGCATCGAAAACACTACTCGCGACGGTGACGACCGGGATCAAGGATCTAACGTCACCTTCGGACCCGCGTGCGATGACGTCGCCGGCAGATCGGAACCCGCCGAGAGAGGAGATCACGTGGGACAACTTTATTGTTGGCGCCCCCTTTGCTGCCTACACCTGGCGGCCAGACGCGGACCTGCAGCGCGGGGCGCTTGATGAACTGCAAGACGACCTCGACATCTATACCGTCGATACGCTTGGCGCCCCCAATACCCTCAATAAGGGGGGCGACGGCCCGCCGGTTCATCCGCTGCTCATTGCCAAGGAGTTCAATGCCGGTTTTACCCGTCATTGGCTCATGCCCGCATGGATTCACGTGACAACACGTATCACCCTGCGCGAGACGTTGCGACTCGGTGACGAGGTTGAAATCAGAACGCTGCCGATTGAACGCTTCGAGCGTGGCGGCCACCAGTTTGGTGAGTTGTACATGGCCTTTTTTGTCGATGGCCGTGTCGCCGCCGAAGGAACCCATCGCGCTATCTTCAAGGTCGCTGAACGAGCTTGACGACGAGCAGGCTTTGGCCTGCTTGTCCGGTGCAGAAGGCTTAAGGTCCGCCCGTTTCGTGGTCAGCTCTACCGCGGTTCGCCCTGGCCGCGGTAAGCCGGCTGGACGTGCACCGCGGTCGCCGGAGCGGTCAGCCGTGACCGCGGACGAGTGAACCTGGCAAGGCGCCGGTGTGCTCCCCGTTCTCGAAGGTCACTTCCCCCGACTTGATGGTGTAATCATAGCCCGACACGCGCTGGACCAGGCGTTTGCCACCAAGTGGCAGGTCGTGAATGGCTTCCGGTCTGAATAGCCGAAGTTGCTCGAAATCAATCACATTGATATCGGCAAGCTTGCCCGCCTCGAGCGTGCCCCGATCTCGAATGCCGTACGCTTCTGCCGTGCGCTGGGTCATTGAACGCACGATGAATTCGAGTGGCAACTGTTCGCCGCGCGTTCGGTCGCGGCCCCAGTGCGTGAGAATAAAGGTGGGCATGCCAGCGTCGGCGATGACGCCGCAGTGCGCGCCGCCGTCCGAGAGCCCCATGATCACGTTGGGATGCAGCATCGTCTCGCGTCGCTCGTTCAGGCTGAACCCGGTGTAGCCGCCGAGCGGTTGATAAAACAGTTCTTTGCCGTTGTCCCCAATTAGCAGGTCATACATGACCTCGATCGGGTTTTGGCCCTTGGCCTTGGCGATACCCGCGACGCTTTCTTCTGCTGTGGGCTCGTAATTGGGATTCTCGCCTAGCGGGAAGATCATGCCGAGGAGTCGATCAATGTTGCCCATCATGCCCATGGGGGCGTCGTCGACCTCGCTGAGAACTGCCGCACGCACCTCGGGTTTGTGCATTTGTGCCACGCGCTCTTCCAGCGGCAGGTCGGCCAGGTGCTCCTGATAGGTCGGCGTGCGAATGAAGGCATGAAATGAACTTTGCAAGCCGTGCAGGACGCCGGTCGGGCGGCCTGCCATCTGCGGCATGATCTCCATGCCCTGTTTCCGCGCGTCTTCGGCAATGCGATAGATTTTGCCGTTCTCGTAGGCAGCCTGGGATGTGGGGATTAGCGTGACCGGTCGCCCGGTCTGGCGTGCAAACTCTTTGACCCACGCCCACTCGTCGTCATCGCCGAGGTTGTCGGACACCATCTCGAAGACACCGTGCTTCAGGCCCTTCATGGAGAGGCCGAGTTGCAACATCTCGTCGCTGCCTGCGAAGGTACCGGGCACATATTCGCCGTGGATGTCCCGATGCAGCAGCGTCCGCGACGAGCTGAAGCCGAGTGCACCGGCTTCGATGCCTTCCCTGACGAGTTGTGACATCTCCGCTATCTGCTCGGCGTTCGGCTGTGCGTCGCCGGCGCAATGTTCACCCATCACGTAGGCGCGAATGGGCGCGTGGGGCACCTGGGTGCCAACATCGATCGTGCGTGGAAAGCGCTCCAGCGCGTCGAGGTATTCCGGGAAAGACTCCCAGTCCCAGGTGATGCCCTCGGCGAGTGCGGTGCCTGGAATGTCCTCGACACCCTCCATCAGTTCAATCAGGAACTGCTGCTGGCCGGGCCTGACGGGTGCAAAGCCCACGCCGCAGTTGCCCATGATGACCGTAGTCACGCCATGCCAACTGCTGGGCGCCATGATCGGGTCCCAGGTGGCCTGCCCGTCGTAGTGTGTGTGGATGTCCACCCATCCCGGTGTCACGAGGCGTCCGCCAGCGTCGATTTCACGCTTGCCTTCGCTGCCCACCGTGCCCACCGCACTGATGGTGTTGCCGTCGATTGCAATGTCGCCGGTGAAGCGGTCGTTGCCTGAGCCGTCGACGATGAGGCCGTTGCGAATGACGAGATCGTGCATGGGGATTCCGGGTGTCTGGAAGGTGGATCGACGCTAGTCCAATGCGTCGCTGGTGTCCACCCTCGCTCCGCGCGGGTCGTTAGTCCGCTCGACCGGCCAAACGCAGCGTGCGCGAGGGTGACGGCAGCGTTAGCAGCGAATTCAACGCCGCTGACGTTAGGAGGCGCACGCGGCGACCCGACGGGCACGGACTGTTGCATACTTATGGCAACGGCGGTTGGTGGCGAGCGTGCGATCGTGGTGGCGCTGGTTGCTGCCTCACGTTTAAAAAGAAGCGATTCAGCCGGCAGGAAGGAGACAGACATGGACATGATTCGACTGGGGCGAACCGGACTTGCAGTCAGCGTTGCGGGTCTTGGGTGCGGCGGGCACAGCCGCCTCGGCATGGCGCGGGGAGCAACCGAGTCAGATGCCGTATCGATCGTGCGGCATGCGCTGGATCTCGGTGTCAACTTCATCGATACTGCCCGCGCCTATGGCACCGAAGGCGCGGTCGGCAAGGGCATCGAGGGTCGTCGAGAGGATGTTGTTTTGTCGACCAAGACACTGCTCCGGGGCGCAGATGGCATGATCACGCCGGACGAGTTGGTCTCGAATCTGGAGGCGAGTCTGGTCGCGCTTGGTACGGATCACATCGATGTCTTTCACCTGCATGGACTCGGCGAGGATGAATATGACGTTGCGGTAGATACGTTGGTGCCAGCGCTCGAACGGCAGAAAACCCTCGGCAAGATTCGCTTTCTGGGTGTGACGGAACGATTTAGCAACGACACGACACACGAGATGTTCCGGCGCGCGCTGCCGGATGATCTGTTTGATGTCGTTATGGTGGGTTTCAATCTGCTCAATCCATCCGCGAGATCGACCGTCTTTCCCCTGACGCGCGAGAAGGACGTGGCAACGCTCATCATGTTCGCTGTGCGCCGCGCACTCAGCCAGCCGGAAGCGCTCGCGGCTTTGCTCGAAGAGATCGCTGTACGTCATACGATCACGATGCCGTCTGACGGCCTCGATTTTGTCAGCGATGCGGCAGGCGTTAGCTCACTGGTTCAGGCGGCGTATCGGTTCTGCCGACACGAACATGGCGCCGATGTCGTCCTCACTGGCACCGGCAGTAAGTCACACCTCGACGAAAATGTGGCGTCAATTCTTGCGCCACCCTTGCCAGACGACATTACCGACCGGCTTGCAGTGCTCTTCGGCAAGGTCGACTCGGTGTCCGGCAACTAGCGGCTGGCGAAAAAGGCCCGTGAGCAGGCATCTGAAAAAAACGGCCTGCGAGTCGGAACCATGGATTTCACGTTAGCCTCGCGCGCCTTGAATAATATCGGTGCCTGGGCGTCTTTCTATTGTCGTCGTCTTTCGGTTGGGGGCTCGCCGTCAATCGATGTTTGGCGAGCTCAGCAGACGCGCGCGTTGCGTTTCGCGATACTGTACCGGCTGGGACGGGCGGCTGCGAGAGGCGCATTGACGGTTGCTGCACGCATCAGTGTGGCCAAAGAACATTGGATGGGGGGGTGGAATGCAGGTATCGAAACTCGGGGTACCGCTCGGCGTGGTGATAGAGGACCTGGACGTCCGGTCCGTGGATGAATCCATGTGGAAGGAACTGGATGCGCTCTTCTGCGAGCACCATGTGCTGGTGCTTCGTGGTCAGACGCTAACGCCGGAGGAGCACATGGTATTCGCGCGGCGCTGGGGCGATCTCGTCCGCCATCCGTACGCGGGCATGTCGGATCATCCCGATATCATTGAGTTAAAAAACCCAGGGAAGCGGCGGGACATCAACCAGCACTGGCACTCGGACATGACCTACAACCCGGAGCCGCCAAAGCTGACAATGCTGTATGCGCTCGAGACGCCGTCGATCGGTGGAGACACCGCGTTTTCCAATCAGGAGCTGGCATATGAAGGGCTGTCTGCTGGTTTGCGGGAAACCGTGGATCGTCTGTTTGCGGTCCACTCGGCCGAGGGCCTGGCCGCGGTTTATGGTGAAGAGGCGGGCAGCGCGCCGAAGGCAGAGCATCCGGTCGCACGCACGCATGATCAGACGGGCAGAAAAGCGCTCTATGTGTGTCGGGCGTTCACCCGCCGGTTTGCAGGGTGGAGCCGCGAAGAGAGCGCGTCCTTGCTGGAGTATCTGTTTGCGCATTCGATTCGGCCTGAGTTTCAGGCGCGTCACCAGTGGCAACCCGGGGATCTTGCCTTGTGGGACAACCGCGCGGTTTTACACTTTGCGGTCCACGACCATGGGGATGAGCCGCGTGTCATCCACCGCCTGCAGGTCCAGGGAGAGCGGCCGATGTGAGGGTTCTTGCCACTTAAGGCGCCACACATGCGTCATGCGGAGATTGCTGATAGCAGCCCGAGCAATATCGAACTGGCATTTGATGATCAGCACGGCTTGACGCCAGTCACTTGAGTTTCAGGTAGCGCCGAGAGTAATGACTGTTGCCTGATTGGCAGCAAAGAACACGGTAAAACAGAAGATTGGAGGAGTTGGCGATGATACATGATCTGGTGATCCGCGGCGGCGAGATTGTTGATGGGACCGGCGCGGCCCCCTATGTCGGCGACGTCGCAATCGATGGCAACACGATCACGTCGGTCGGTGAAGTCGAAGGCACCGGCGGGAATGAGATCGACGCGAGCGGGCACATCGTGACGCCAGGCTTCGTCGATGCGCACACGCATCTCGATGCACAAATCGCCTGGGATCCCATGGTCACGCCGTCCAGCCAACATGGCGTGACAACGGTTCTGCTGGGCAACTGTGGTGTCACGTTCGCACCGTGCAGGCCCGAGCATCGGGAGTTGCTTGCCGGGATGATGGAGACCGTAGAGGACATTCCGTCGCACGCGATCATGTCGGGTCTCTCGTGGGAGTGGGACCAGTACGGCGACTATCTGGACGTACTGGCGGCCAGCAGACCCGCGATCAATGTCACGGGTCTCGTCGGCCATTGCGCGGTGCGTTACTACGTCATGGGTCAGCGCGCGGTCGAGGAAATGGCGACGGTGGAAGAAATTGAACAGATGGCGGAGTTGGTTGACAAGGCCATGAAGGCAGGGGCGGTTGGGTTTTCTACCTCGCGCGTGGACGGGCATCGCATACCCGATGGTCGACCGGTTCCCGGGACGTTTTCATCGGAAGAAGAACTGTGTCGCATGGCTGAGGTGGTCCGGGATAACGGCGGCGGTCTGATGCAGACCGTGCTGGGTATTGAGGGCGACGCTGACAAAGTCTGCGATCTGCTCCGCAAAATCGGCTCCGTGGGTGGCAACCGTCTAATGACCAATACATCAGTTGCCTTTGGCTGGCCAAGGCGTCCGGGTGAAGACGACGGCAAGTTGATGCACGAACGTTTTGCGGCAATGGCGGCTGACGGTCATGACGTGACAGGGGGCTGCATTCCGCGAGGTTCAGGGTATATCTGCGGCCTGTGTAACGAGTTGCCGATACGAACTGCCGCGTGGAAGTCGTTTGCCAAATTGTCGTTTGACGATCGGGTCGCCGCCCTTGATGACCCGGCCACGTTTGCGCGGCTGCGAGATGAAGGCATCGAGGCGGTCGATTCGAAGTCACCCGAGCGTGGCGCGATGAGTCGCCCCAAGGGCATGTTTTGGCTGGGTGATGGCGATGAGCCTGACTGGGCGGCGGGCCCGGAGGGCAGCTTGCATGCGATGGCAGAAGCGGCGGGTGAGCATCCGGTCGAGACGTTCCTGCGCATTTCCAGGCAGACTCGCGGCAAAGCTATCTTTGTGTTGCGGGTCTTTAATGGCAATCTGACAGCGCTAACTGACTGGATGAAGAGCGAGTATTGCTTGCCGGGGTTAGGTGATGCTGGCGCGCATGTCGGGCAGGTAATGGATGCGTCGTGGGCGACCCACGTGCTGGGTTACTGGACCCGGGATGCGGGCGTCTACTCGCTGGCCGAGGGGATTCGGCGCATGACCTCAGAACCAGCGCGGGTCATCGGCATCGAGGACCGGGGAACGCTGGAAGTTGGCAGATGCGCCGATGTCAACGTGATCGACTATGCGCGGGTCGGGCAGTTGCAGCCGCAGTACGTGCATGATTTTCCGAACGGTGCAGGACGCTACACGCAGCCGGGTTGCGGCTTTCGCGCAACCATCTGCAACGGAGAGATCATTCTTGAGAATGATGTGCATACCGGAGCGAGGCCCGGACGCATCATTCGGCATGGGGTTGCGAGCTAGCCGGTACCACCTGTCGGGCGGCAGGGCTCGTCATGGGCTGAGGTCGCTGACAAGAGACGCGAACGGGGTTGCGTGGTGTCCGAAATGCAGGCTGGACAGTGAGGATTAGCTATCGAGCGGATGACCGTGATTCTAAGGAGACGTCCCGGACGCCACTCACCTTGCCAGCAGGGGGTGCTGGCAGGGTGAGGGAGTGCCGGGAGGTCTGAGAGATCAGGCATGCTTGCGCGCTGCCAGACCAGCCAGTCCAAGGATGAGCCGCAGGCCAGTCGCCGGTGCTGGCACAGACGCGGTGATAGTCAGGGTTTCGCCAGCACCAAGGCCGGTCAGGCCGAACTTGCCGGATGTGCTCACGAATCCGAAGCCGTTCTCAAGGTGCGTGGAGCTGTTGATCGTGAGATCAATTGATCAGGTCGAGCTTTCAAGACCGGACACCATGCCGCCATCCGTGTTGGCCTTGTTCCACTCCCAGGTGTTGGTACCGTTCACAAAGGTTGCGCTTGGTGACTCTTCATCATTCACCGACACCGTCGTGCCGAGCGGCATGCCGCTGGAAGTCATGTCCATGGTACCGCCGTTGGTACATCCACCGCCTGCTAGGCAGCGCTTGTCGAAGATCATGCCCAGGCTGAGAATGCCGGTGCCGCTGTCCTCATGTAACCAAAAGAAACCTTGTCTTCCTCGGTGCCGAACGCGGGATCAGCGGATGCCTGTCCGTCGAAAGAGTAGTCGTAGTAAGTGGCGGCGCTGCTTGCTGTCGAGAGCGGGTTGACGATAGTTGTTGTCGTGCCGTCTGAGACACTATAGATGATCGCAGCCTGGAGGCTGCCGGCGGCGAGGGTGAGCATCGACACCAGGAGAACTTTGCTGATCTGTACAAGTTTCATGCGGGATTCACTGCGTTATTGGGATTCAGTAGACGCTGAGCAATATTCATGCCGTACTTCTGGAAGGCGCGTAAAAACATGCCCTTATGGTCGTTCTGGCGGATGGATGGTCCAGGACGTTTGGGAGAAGTGTAAAGAGCACCGACGGACGCGTGGCCTCGTTAGCGGGTTGCGACCTGCGACCCCGAACAATGCAGGACAGCACGTTTCAGGAACCTGTCAGGTGTCTGCAACCCGAACGCGCGGGAGACCGTGGCTGGGGCGATGTTGGTCATGGGCCGAGTGATCCATCGCAACCTGATCGGCCCCGAGGCTGAATGAACCACCTATAGTATGCTCCGGCTGCAGATTTCGAGACGTCAGGACACTATCCGACAAACCACAAGACACGGGGCAGGCGCATGAGAGGCGACGAGTACATCGCGAAGATACTGAAAGACGAGGGCGTGACATGGCTGTCGTGCTTTCCCAGCAACCCGATGATCGAAGCGGTCGCGAAGCTTGGTATCCGGCCG
>Ga0115002_10006257_pt1 | contig 13771 bp, 9 predicted proteins | sample ArcticOcean_MG_C_8_FD_89576 | JGI IMG/M metagenome (GOLD analysis project Ga0115002, IMG submission 89576) | Marine microbial communities from western Arctic Ocean - ArcticOcean_MG_CB11_86 | ecosystem: Environmental > Aquatic > Marine > Oceanic | place: Arctic Ocean: Canada Basin | collected... | reverse complement strand
TTGGTGGTTAACTGTTTTGTTTAATATGCTTTTGGTGTTTTTTTTTAAAGTTGGGCGGATATAATGGCCAAAAAATGGTATGTGGTTCATGTTTTTTCAGGTTCTGAAAAAAGAGTTTGTCAAGGTATTGAAGAGCAAGTTCAATCAAAGAAAATGGAAGACTTGATTGAAGAGGTTTTGGTTCCGACTGAAGAAGTTGTTGAAATAAGGCGCGGCGCTAAAATTCAGTCTGAAAAAAAGTTTTTTCCAGGGTATATTTTAGTTAAAATGGAAATGACAGATGAAGCATGGCATTTGATTAAAGCGCAACCAAAAGTAACTGGGTTTCTTGGTGGAAAGGGAAAACCTGTAGCAATTAGTTCATCTGAAGCAAAAAGGTTAATTGAGCAAATAAGTGAAGGTATTGAAAGACCTAGATCTAGTATTATTTATGAAATAGGCGAAGAAGTAAGAGTTTCTGAAGGGCCTTTCCAGAGTTTCAATGGTTTGGTTGAAGAAATTGATGAAGATAAGTCAAGATTAAAAGTGGCTGTTTCTATATTTGGTAGATCTACTCCGGTAGATCTTGAATATAGTCAAGTTGAAAAAGTTTAATTAACATTTTTTAGTAATGAAATTTGTTTCATTGCGGAGGTTTAAATGGCAAAAAAAATAGACGGTTATATAAAGTTAAATATTCCAGCAGGAGCGGCTAATCCGTCTCCACCTGTTGGGCCAGCCCTTGGTCAGAGAGGTGTTAATATAATGGAGTTTTGTAAAGCATTCAATGCGGCTACTGATTCTCTTGAGAAAAACATGCCAATCCCAGTTGTTATAACTGTTTTTGCAGACAAAAGTTTTAGTTTTGTAACTAAAACCCCTCCTGTTTCATTTTATCTCAAAAAGGCAGCAGGAAAAGACAAAGGTTCTAGTGAGCCAGGTAGAATAGTAGGAGGGTCAGTTAAACTAAGTCAGATCCGTGAAATAGCAGAAAATAAAATGAAAGATTTAAATGCGGCGAATATTGAAGGTGCTATTGAGATGGTAAGAGGGTCTGCCAAATCTATGGGCCTCGAGGTTGTGGAGTAAAAAATGAAAAAAGGTAAATTTTTAATAGATGCATATAAGAAGATAAATGATAAATCATTTAATATTGATGAGGCTGTTCAATTTTTTGTTGATAGCAAAAGAGATAAGTTTGATGAAACAATAGAAATTTCAATGAATTTAGGAGTTGACCCAAGACATGCTGACCAAATGGTTAGGGGTGTTATTTCTCTCCCTCATGGCACAGGAAAAAAAATGAGAGTTGCGGTTTTTGCTAGAGATGAAAAAGCTGAAGAAGCAAAGTTAGCAGGGGCTGATATTGTTGGTGCTGAAGATTTAGCAGAAGATATGCAAAAAGGTAACCTGGATTATGATAGGATTATTGCAACCCCTGATTTAATGGGTGTGGTTGGAAGGATTGGTAAAGTCTTAGGCCCCAAAGGTTTAATGCCAAACCCTAAGCTAGGGACTGTTACAGCTGATGTTAAAGTAGCTGTTGAGGCTGCAAAGTCTGGTCAAGTGCAGTATCGTGCAGAAAAAACAGGAATAGTACAAGCTGGGGTAGGTAAAGTTAGTTTTGGCTCTGAAAAATTAATAGAAAATGTTAAATCTTTTATAGATGCTGTACAGAGAGCTAGGCCTTCTGGAGCAAAAGGAACGTTTATAAAAAAAATATCTCTAAGCTCAACTATGGGAGCTGGTTTAATAATAAATATATAATTTAAATTATATATTTAAAGTATGTGTGTCATGTTATATGTCACGCATGATCAGTCTTAAGTTTTAGGCTGAACCTGTCCAAGACTGTAGGTGGATTTAATATTCCTTAATTTCCTGCATAGACAATGATAGTAGTTAGTTCTGCTTGATCTGATAGGGCGGGCCGTGGGCAGTTTATATTGCCTTAAATGCAACTTATTGTTGTGACATTTCACTATATGTCATGGCAACAACGTGGAGGCTTTTCGGTGAATAGAAATCAAAAAACCGACTTGGTCAATACTCTGCATAATACATTTGAGGGTTCGGCGTCAGTCGTAATCGTACATTGTGTTGGTCTTACAGTAGCGGAGAGTACAGATCTCCGAACAAAAATGCGTGACGAAAATTGTAACTTTAAAGTTACAAAAAATAGAATCGCACGTATTGCGTTAAAAGATACTAAGTATCAACATTTGGAATCGATGTTTTCAGGACCTACCGCAATTGGTTCGTCAGAAGACCCTGTGATGGCTGCAAAGATATTGGTCGATTTTGCTAAAAACAATGAAAAACTAAAGATTGTTGGAGGAGGTTTAGAGGATAAACCACTTTCAAAAACAGATGTGGAAGTGTTAGCTAAGCTTCCAAGTCTAAATGACTTGAGAGGAAAATTAGTAGGGCTTATTCAAGCGCCAGCTACAAAACTCTTAAGAGTAATAATAGAGCCTGCTACTCAGGTTTTAAGAACAATTTCACAAAAATCAAAACAATAATAATTAATTAAATATTTAGGAGATTAAAATGGCAGATTTAGAAAAGATTGCAGAAAATTTAAGTTCATTGACGGTTTTAGAAGCTGCTGACTTAGCTAAATTACTTGAAGAAAAATGGGGCGTTTCTTCCTCTGCGCCAGTTGCAGCGGCTGTTGCTGGAGGAGGTGAGGCTGCCCCTGCAGCTGAAGCTAAGACAGAATTTAATGTTATGTTATCATCAATTGGTGAAAAGAAAATTAATGTAATTAAAGAAGTGCGAGCTGTAACAGGTCTTGGGTTAAAAGAAGCTAAAGATTTAGTTGAAGCAGCACCTTCAATGGTTAAGGAAGCTGTTCCAGAAGCTGAAGCTAATACGATTAAAGCTAAATTAGAAGAAGCTGGTGCTACAGTTGAGATTAAATAATTATCTCTTTCTAGAATAAATATATGAGCAAGCTTATCTGATTTAATATAAGCTTGTTCATTTTGCTTTGTTTAAGTCCATATTTTAAATTAGATATGTTTTTGAAAATTAAAAAGGATAATAAATGTCAGTTCAATCAGGTACATTGCTAAATAGAAGAAGAGTTAGACGAACATTTGGAAAAATAGCTGAAGTTGCCCAAATGCCAAATTTGATTGAGGTTCAAAGACATTCCTATGAACAGTTTTTACAAATGTATATTCCTATAAATGAGAGAATAGACACTGGTTTAGAGGCAGTTTTTAGCTCGGTTTTCCCTATAAAAGATTTTTCTGGCAAATCTATGTTAGAGTTTGTTTCATATACTTTAGAAGAACCAAAATACGATGTGGAAGAATGTCACCAACGTGGATTAACTTTTTCATCTCCATTAAGAGCAACCCTAAGATTAGTTGTGTGGGATTTGGACCCAGATACTGGAACTAGATCTATAAGGGACATGAAAGAACAAGACGTATATATGGGCGACATGCCTTTAATGACAACAAATGGAACATTTGTTGTTAACGGTACTGAAAGAGTTATAGTATCTCAAATGCATCGTTCTCCTGGGGTATTTTTTGACCATGACAAAGGGAAAAGTCATACCTCAGGTAAATTTTTATTCGCAGCAAGAGTTATTCCTTATAGAGGTTCATGGCTAGATTTTGAATTTGATCCAAAAGATATTCTAAACGTAAGAATTGATCGAAGACGAAAATTGCCATGTACAACATTATTAATGGCTTTGTTAGATGATAGTTCTGAAAGTTATTTGAAGCAATGCAATGAAAAAAATGAAGAACCAGATAGAACACAGCTTGTTGGGATGGGAAGAGAAGAAATTTTAAATTTCTTTTATGATACTCAAACATACGAATATAAGTCAAACAAGTGGACAACAAAATTTTCTGCTGAAAATTATAAAGGGCAAAGATTAATTTTTGATATAGTAGACGCATCTAATGGTAGCATTATAGCTAATTCTGGAGATAAAGTTACGCCTCGTAAAATAAAGGCGCTTATTGAAGGTGGTTTAAAATCAATAATTATTCAAGAAGAGGAACTTTTAAGTAAGTTTATTGCAGACGATATAATTAATGAAGACACTGGTGAAATATATGCAGAAGCAGGCGATGAGGTAACAGAAGAAATTATAAATTTAGTTAAATTACATGATCTAGATTCTTTGAAAATGTTATCTATTGATAACACTACAATTGGTCCATGGATAAGAAACACTTTGGCAGTTGATAAAAATGCTACTAGAGAAGAAGCTTTAGTTGATATTTATAGAGTGATGCGCCCAGGGGAACCTCCAGCTCATGAGACGGCTGAAGCTTTATTTAAAAGCTTATTTTTTGATCAAGAAAGATACGACCTTTCAGCAGTAGGTAGAGTCAAAATGTGTGCTCGTTTAAATCTGGAAGTAGATGATAGTATAAGAATTTTAAGAAAATTAGATATACTAGCGATTCTTAAAGAACTAGTTTCTTTAAAAGATGGTCATGGAGAAATTGATGATATTGACCATTTAGGTAACAGAAGAGTTAGATCAGTTGGAGAATTATTAGAAAATCAATATCGTGTAGGACTTTCTAGAATGGAAAGAGCTATTAAAGAGAGGATGAGTTCGGCAAACGAAATTGAAAATTTAATGCCTCAAGATCTTATAAATGCAAAGCCAGCTGCCGCTTCCATTCGTGAATTTTTTGGTTCTAGCCAACTGTCTCAATTTATGGATCAAACCAATCCTCTTTCTGAAATAACTCATAAGAGAAGAGTGTCTGCTTTAGGGCCGGGAGGGCTTACTAGAGAAAGAGCTGGGTTTGAAGTAAGAGATGTTCATCCAACTCATTATGGAAGAATCTGTCCTATTGAAACTCCTGAAGGGCCAAACATTGGTTTAATTAATTCGTTAGCAACTTTTGCTCAAATAAATAAGTATGGCTTTATTGAAACGCCATACAGGAAAGTGGAGAGCGGAAAAGTAACAAAAGATGTGGTTTATGTCTCAGCTATTGAAGAAGGTAAGTATACCATAGCTCAAGCAAATGCGGAGTTAGATAAATCAGATGGTTTTACAGGTGAGCTACTTCCTGTAAGAAAGTCTGGAGATATTGGTTTGGCAAAGCCTGAAGATATTGATCTTATGGATGTTTCTCCTAAACAATTGGTATCAGTTGCTACAGCTTTAATACCGTTCTTAGAAAATGATGATGCAAATAGAGCATTGATGGGCTCAAATATGATGAGGCAGGCTGTGCCACTAGTAAAGGCTGAGAGCCCATTGGTTGGTACTGGCATAGAAGCAACTGTAGCTCAGGATTCTGGGGTTACTATAGTTGCAAGAAGAACAGGTGTAGTTGATCAAGTTGATGCCACTAGAATTGTTGTTAGAGCTAATTCAACCGATGAGATAGATATTAATCCTGTGGATATTTATTCTTTGCTTAAGTTTCAAAGAAGTAATCAAAATACTTGTATAAATCAGAGGCCTTTAGTTCAAGTTGGGGATTTGGTTAATGAAGGGGATATTATTGCTGATGGGCCATCAACTGAAGATGGAGAGTTAGCACTTGGGAGAAATGTGTTGGTAGCATTTATGCCTTGGAATGGTTATAACTTTGAAGATTCAATTTTAATCTCTGAAAGAATAGTTAAAGAAGACGTCTTCTCTTCAATTCATATCGAAGAATTTGAAGTAATGGCAAGAGATACTAAGTTAGGACAAGAAGAAATTACGCGTGATATACCTAATGTTGGTGAAGAATCACTTAGAAACTTAGATGAAGCTGGGATGGTTTATATTGGTGCAGAAGTGCAACCTGGAGATATCTTGGCAGGCAAGGTCACGCCTAAAGGCGAGAGCCCAATGACACCTGAAGAAAAGTTGCTTAGAGCAATTTTTGGAGAAAAAGCGTCTGATGTTCGTGATACTTCTTTAAAAGTTCCGCCTGGGGTATCAGGCACTATTGTTGATGTTAGAATTTTTTCTAGAAGAGGCATTGATAAAGACGAGAGAGCGAGGGCTATTGAGCGGGCTGAAATTGAAAGGTTTGCAAAAGATAGAGACGACGAGAAACAAATTCTTGAAAGAGGTTATTATGGCCGTTTGAAAGAATATTTACTTAGCCAAGAAGTTGTTTCTGCTCTTAAGGAAACTTTAAATGTAGGTGATAAGATTACAGATAAGCATCTGGAACAACTATCAAGGATTGAACTTAGGTCTTTGACTGTAGAAAATGATAAGAGCCAAAAACAAATTGAAAATTTATCAAATCATTTTGACGGGGTTATTAAAGCTCTTGAAAATAGGTTTAATGATAAAGTTGATAAGTTGCAACGTGGAGATGAGCTTTTGCCAGGTGTAATGAAAATGGTAAAAGTTTTTGTTGCTGTAAAAAGAAAGTTGCAGTCTGGTGATAAGATGGCAGGTCGTCATGGTAATAAAGGAGTGATTTCAAGAATTATTCCAGTTGAAGACATGCCTTATCTAGAAGACGGAACTCCTGTAGACGTCGTTCTGAACCCTCTAGGAGTTCCTTCGCGAATGAACGTTGGTCAAATACTTGAGACTCATTTAGGTTGGGCTGCAGCTGGTCTAGGTAATAAAATTGGAAAAATGATTTATAATCAGGCAGATGATAACAAAGATAATATAAGAAAATTTCTATCTGAAATTTATGGAGAAAAGCAATATAAATCAGATTTATCTAATTTGACAGATAGTGAAATACTACAGCAAGCTCAAAATCTTAGAAGAGGTGTCCCAATGGCCACTCCAGTATTTGATGGAGCGAATGAAAAAAATGTAAGTGATATGTTGCGATTAGCTGATCTAGATGAAACTGGTCAAGTTTGGTTAACTGACGGAAGGACAGGAGAAGTTTTTGATAGAAAGGTAACCGTAGGTTTCATATATATGCTTAAACTGCATCATTTAGTAGATGATAAAATACATGCTAGATCGATTGGTCCTTATTCATTAGTGACACAACAACCATTAGGTGGCAAGGCTCAGTTTGGTGGGCAAAGATTTGGTGAGATGGAAGTTTGGGCACTTGAAGCTTATGGGGCAGCTTATACTCTCCAGGAGATGTTAACGGTAAAATCCGATGATGTTTCTGGAAGAACAAAAGTTTACGAGTCAATAATCAGAGGTGATGACGACTTTGAAGCTGGCATTCCAGAGTCTTTTAACGTTCTGATCAAAGAGTTAAAGTCACTTGGCTTAAATGTTAATATGGATATTGTAGAATAATAAAAGTTACAAAATATAAAATAAAGATTGGAAACTAAAATGAATGAACTGATGAATCCATTTGGGCAGACTGGTGTAACTCAAGGTTTTGATCAAATAAGCATCTCGATCGCTTCACCTGAAGCAATTAGAAGTTGGTCTTTTGGTGAAATTAAAAAACCTGAAACTATAAATTATAGAACTTTTAAGCCAGAGCGCGATGGTCTTTTTTGTGCTAAAATATTTGGGCCAGTTAGAGATTATGAATGTCTTTGTGGTAAATATAAACGTATGAAGTACAGAGGTATTATCTGTGAAAAATGTGGAGTAGAAGTAACTCTATCTAAAGTTAGAAGAGAAAGAATGGGCCATATAGAACTTGCAGCTCCTGTTGCTCATATTTGGTTCTTAAAATCTCTACCATCACGAATAGGCCTTTTAGCAGATATGACACTTAAAAATCTTGAAAGAGTTCTCTATTTTGAATACTTTCTAGTTACTGAGCCAGGCTTGACATCACTTAACAAGGGTCAATTACTTAATGAAGAAGATTACGACAATGCTCTTGATGAATTTGGAGATGAAAGTTTTGAAGTTGCCATTGGTGCAGAAGCTATAAAGAAGATTTTAACAGAAATGAATTTAGAGCAAGAAATAGTAAAAATTCGTGAAGATTTAGTTAAAACAGGTTCTGAAATCAAAAGAAAGAAATTAGTAAAAAGATTGAAATTAGTAGAATCTTTTATTGAGTCTGGTTCGAAACCAGAATGGATGATATTAGAGGTTGTTCCTGTAATTCCACCTGAGTTGAGGCCACTAGTTCCTCTTGATGGAGGAAGATTTGCTACATCCGACTTAAATGATCTTTACAGAAGAGTGATTAATAGAAATAATCGGTTAAAGAGGTTAATTGAATTAAGAGCCCCTGATATAATAATTCGAAATGAAAAAAGAATGCTACAAGAATCTGTGGATGCTCTTTTTGATAATGGTAGAAGAGGTCGAGTGATAACTGGGGTAAATAAAAGACCCCTCAAATCTTTGTCAGATATGCTTAAAGGAAAGCAAGGAAGATTTAGGCAGAATTTATTAGGTAAAAGGGTTGATTACTCAGGAAGATCCGTAATAGTTGTTGGCCCTGAATTAAAATTACATCAATGTGGGCTTCCTAAAAAAATGGCATTAGAGCTATTCAAGCCTTTTATATATTCTCGTTTGGAATTGTACGGCCTTGCTAGCACTGTTAAAGCGGCTAAACGAATGGTGGAAAAGGAGAGGCCTGAGGTTTGGGATATACTTGAAGAAGTAATTAGAGAGCACCCTGTCATGTTAAATAGAGCTCCAACATTGCATAGATTAGGAATTCAAGCATTTGAACCTGTTCTTATTGAAGGTAAGGCAATTAATCTACATCCACTTGTCTGCACAGCTTTTAATGCAGACTTTGATGGTGATCAAATGGCAGTTCATGTTCCTTTGTCGTTAGAGGCTCAGCTCGAAGCAAGGGTGCTTATGATGTCGACAAATAATATCTTATCACCTTCTAATGGAAAACCAATCATAGTTCCATCGCAAGATATAATCCTAGGTTTGTATTACTTGTCAATGATAAGTGAAGAAGTTAAAGGTGAAGGGATGATATTCTCATCACCAACTGAAGCTTTAATGGCATTAGATGCAGGGCAAGTTAATCTTCAAGCTAAAGTTAAGATTAGAGTTGATACATATGATGCTGAGGGAAATAGTGTAATAGAAATAGTCGAAACTACACCAGGACGCGCTAAATTATCAACTTTGTTACCAAAACATTCAGCGGTACCCTTTAACACAATTAACAAGTTAATGACTAAAAAAGAAGTCACAAATGTAATTGATTACGTTTATCGTCATTGCGGACAAAAAGATACGGTTATTTTTTGTGATCAATTGATGTCAATGGGATTTAAACATGCTTGTACAGCAGGAATTTCTTTTGGAATATCTGACCTTGAAACTCCAAAAGCAAAAGCTGGATTGTTACTTAAAACAGAGAAAGAAGTTAAAAATTTTGAACAACAATATCTTGATGGTCTTATTACTCAAGGTGAAAAATACAATAAGGTAGTAGATGTTTGGTCTAAATGTTCTGATGATGTTGCTGCTGAAATGATGAAGAATATTTCAACGATTACAGTAGGTAAGCCAGTAAATTCAGTTTGGATGATGGCTCATTCTGGTGCTAGAGGGTCTGCTGCGCAGATAAAGCAATTAGCAGGAATGAGAGGATTGATGGCAAAGCCTTCTGGAGAAATTATAGAGACGCCAATAAAATCCTCATTTAAAGATGGTTTGAACGTATTAGAATATTTTAACTCAACGCACGGTGCTAGAAAGGGTTTGGCTGATACAGCTTTGAAAACAGCTAACTCAGGTTATTTAACAAGAAGATTAGTGGACGTTGCTCAAGATTGTATAGTTACTGAAGATGATTGTGGCACAGAGAATGGTTTTGTGATCCGTGCTGCTATAGACGGTGGAGACGTTATTGAAACACTGTCAGAAAGGATCCTTGGAAGAACAGCAGCTACAGATATTGTCAGTTTAAAAGATAAATCTGTCATTATAAAAAATGGTACTATTCTTGATGAAAGTGACGTTGATAAAATTGAGAAAGCAGGAATAGATCAAGTTAAAATAAGATCAGCTTTAACTTGTGACACTCAACCTGGTATATGTGCTTCATGTTATGGAAGAGATCTTGCTAGAGGTACACCTGTCAATATTGGAGAAGCTGTAGGAGTTGTCGCTGCTCAATCTATTGGAGAGCCGGGAACTCAGTTAACAATGAGGACTTTTCATATTGGAGGAGCGGCCCAAAGAGGAGCAGAGCAATCAAGTATTGAAGCTCCTTTTGATGGTAAAATCAAGTTAGATAACACATCGTTAGTTACAACTGAAGATGGAGGTCAAGTGGTGCTGTCAAGATCATCAGAGCTTCTAATTCTTGATTCGGAAGGTAGAGAAAAAGCTAGATATAGATTACAGTATGGTGCTAAATTATTAAAAAAAGATGGCCAAAATGTAAAAGGTGGAGAAGAGCTTGCTGTATGGGATCCTTATACGATTCCAATTATAACGGAAAAAGAAGGAACGGCTCACTATGTTGATTTAGTTGATGGTATTTCAATGAGAGAGATTGTGGATGATACTTCTGAGTTTGCAACAGGAATAGCTTCAAGAACTGTAATTGATTGGAAGCAGCAAGCTGGAGGCTCTAACCTAAGGCCTAGAATTACTTTACGTGATAAAGATGGAGATGTGATCAATTTGCCAAACGGTCTAGAAGCACGGTACTTTATGTCTATGAATGCAATTTTGAGTGTAGAAAACGGAAGTATGGTAAAGGCTGGATCTGTTTTAGCAAGGATACCAAGAGAAAGTTCTAAAACGCGTGACATTACAGGTGGATTACCAAGAGTTGCTGAGCTTTTCGAAGCAAGAAAACCAAAAGATTTTGCGGTAATATCAGAAAGTGACGGTGTAGTCGAATTTGGTGCAGATTATAAAGCTAAACGTAGAATTAGAGTGGTATCTCAAGACGAAGGGGTAGATCCAGTTGAATACATGGTGCCAAAAGGTAAGTTGTTAGCCGTCCAAGAAGGTGATTTTATTAGAAAAGGTGATATGATTATTGATGGTAGCCCTGTACCACATGATATTTTAAATATACTAGGAGTAGAAGCTTTAGCTGATTATTTAGTTAAAGAAGTTAAAGATGTTTATCGATTGCAAGGAGTTATGATAAATGACAAGCATATTGAAGTTATAGTAAGGCAAATGTTACAAAAAGTAGAAGTGAGTGACCCTGGTTCAACTACATTTATAAATGGAGAGCATGTAAACAGATTAGAGTTTAAACTTGCAAATGAAAAGGCTGCTAAAGAAGGTCTTGAACCTGCTAAAGGTACACCTGTGCTTTTAGGTATAACTAAAGCTAGTTTGCAAACGGAAAGTTTTATTTCTGCTGCATCATTTCAAGAAACAACTCGCGTTTTGACGGAAGCAGCTGTTTCTGGTAAGTCAGATTCTCTCTTAGGGCTGAAAGAAAATGTTATAGTTGGACGTTTAGTTCCAGCAGGAACAGGTTCTGTTGTTAATAGACTGAGAACTATAGCCAACAAAAGAGATAAAGAAATTATAGCTTCTAATTTAAAAAAAGAGACTGCCTTAATAGAAGAAGCAAGTGAAGGGTCATGATTAAATAGATAAAATTTAGATTAAGTTAAAAAAGATAGAATTTGTTTTTTTTAGCTCTTGACCAAAGCTATAGTAAAGAATACAATCCCGCAAATCTTAGACTCTGGTAGTAGCTTATTTTGCTAGACGCTAGTTTAAGTATAGTAGAATTGTTAAAAAAATTAACATAATTTATGGCTTAAATTATTAGCCGTTATTGTTTTTATGAAGGATAGAAAAATGCCTACAATTAATCAGCTTATAAGGCATGGGCGTGCTAGGCCTGTAAATAAAACTAAGGTTCCAGCAATGCAGGCCTGTCCTCAAAAAAGAGGCGTTTGCACTCGAGTATATACAACTACGCCTAAGAAACCAAACTCAGCTCTAAGAAAAGTTGCTAGAATTAGGTTAACTAATGGATTTGAGGTTACCTCATACATTCCGGGTGAGGGGCATAACTTGCAAGAGCACTCTGTGGTATTGATAAGAGGCGGGCGTGTTAAGGATTTACCTGGAGTAAGGTATCATGTAATTAGAGGTACATTAGATACTCAAGGTGTTAATGATAGGCGTCAAAGAAGATCTAAATATGGTGCAAAAAGACCTAAATAAAGAGGATAATAATTATGTCTAGGCGAAGAAAAGCAGTTAAAAGAGATGTTATGCCAGATCCAAAATATGGTGATAAAACAGTATCTAAATTTACTTCATGTTTGATGTATGATGGAAAAAGATCTACTGCTGAAAAAATAGTATATGGTGCTTTTGAAGCTATAGAAAAAAAGGCTGGAATAGAGCCTGTTAAAGTTTTTCACGATGCTTTAGAAAATGTGCAGCCACAATTGGAGGTGCGTTCGAGAAGGGTTGGGGGAGCTACATATCAGGTCCCAGTAGAGGTTCGATCCGAAAGGGCGCTTGCTTTAGCTATAAGGTGGTTGATTAATAGCAGTAGAAACCGTTCAGAAAATTCCATGACAGAGAGATTGAGTGGAGAATTGATGGACGCTTCGGCTAACCGAGGTGCTTCAGTGAAAAAAAGAGAAGATACGCATAAAATGGCTGAGGCTAATAAGGCTTTTTCTCACTATCGTTGGTAAATTAAATTTAAGGATAACTGATGTCACGTGGTTACAATTTAAAAAGATATAGAAACTTTGGAATAATTGCGCATATTGATGCTGGCAAAACAACAACCACGGAGCGTGTTCTATACTATACTGGCAAATCGCACAAAATTGGGGAGGTTCATGATGGCAATGCAACGATGGACTGGATGGAGCAAGAGCAAGAACGTGGAATTACAATAACTTCTGCAGCTACAACATGTTTTTGGTTTAGAACAGAAGATGGTTCAAATTTTGACCCCCATTATGGCGCGACAGAAGAGGAAGCAAAATTTAGATTTAATATTATAGATACTCCAGGTCACGTTGACTTTACTATTGAGGTTGAGAGATCTTTAGCTGTTCTTGATGGGGCTATAGTCGTTCTTGATGCAAATGCAGGAATTGAGCCTCAAACTGAAACCGTATGGAGGCAAGCAGATAGATATAAAGTTCCAAGAATAGTTTACGTTAATAAAATGGATAAAATTGGAGCAGACTTTTTTAAATGTGTTGACATGATTAAGGATAGAACTGGTGCAACTCCGATGCCTATTAACATGCCTATTGGGTCAGAAAATCAATTTGTTGGTCTGATAGACTTGGTTACTATGAAAGAATGGGTTTGGGATTCTGAAGATTTAGGTGCTACATGGACTGTACGAGATATTAGAGAAGATCTTTTGGCTAAAGCTCAAAGCATGAGAGGGGATCTTCTTGAACTTGCTGTTGACCAAGATGACAATTGGATGGAAAAGTATCTTGAAGGTGAGGAGCCTGATGAGCTATCGCTTCGTCAGTTAATAAGAAAAGGTACATTGGCAATGGATTTTGTTCCGGTGCTGTGTGGGTCTGCGTTTAAGAATAAAGGTGTTCAAACCATGTTGAATGGTGTTATTGATTATCTTCCTGATCCTCTTGATGTTCCTCCTTATTTAGGGTTTCTTCCAAGTGATCCTGAAGAAATAAGAAATGTAGAGAGAAAAGCTGATGATGCTGAACCTTTTTCTGGCCTAGCTTTTAAGATAATGAATGATCCGTTTGTTGGTTCTTTGACTTTTGTGAGGCTTTATTCTGGAGCCATAAAAAAGGGTGATGCTCTTATGAATGCAACAAAGGGTAAAAAAGAACGTGTTGGTAGAATGATGATGATGCATTCTAATAATAGAGAAGAGATAGAAGAGGCTTTTGCTGGAGATATTGTAGCTTTGGCTGGAATGAAGGAGACAACTACAGGTGATACTTTGTGCGACCCTATTAAGCCTGT
>Ga0115002_10006254_pt1 | contig 13775 bp, 11 predicted proteins | sample ArcticOcean_MG_C_8_FD_89576 | JGI IMG/M metagenome (GOLD analysis project Ga0115002, IMG submission 89576) | Marine microbial communities from western Arctic Ocean - ArcticOcean_MG_CB11_86 | ecosystem: Environmental > Aquatic > Marine > Oceanic | place: Arctic Ocean: Canada Basin | collected... | reverse complement strand
TCCACGCCAGAGGTTACCCGGACGCCTTGTTGCTGTGGCGTCATGACATATCCTGCATCGACGTCATGTACGGCTCTTGTGAGTGCTGGTCCAGTTCCTGGTTCCAAATGCCAATGGTAGCCCCGTTCCCAGGCCATTGGAATTTTATAACCAAGACTTTTGGCTATTTCGGCGGACCATGGCCCAGCGGCGAGAACGACAGCATCTGCTTGCAAGGATTTTGTATCTCGAAGCTGTATTTCCCAATTTTCTGCCCGCTGAAATCTTTTGGCAGCGCCTTGAATTACCTTGCCACCGGCATCTGTGAAAAGTTTGAGGTAGGCGTCGCACAATGCGGCTGGGCTAGAAACGCTGCAGGCATCGTGTAGGAGAACACCGTGGCGAAATATCGGATTTAGCGCTGGCTCTAACTGCTTTAACTCATCTTCCGAATAGATCGTGTGCCCAACACCGGTCCGTCCAAAGACCTTGAGCTCCATGCCATATGACTGGTAGCTCGCGTCACTGCGGAAGACCTTTAGCCAACCTGTTTTGCGTAGCAGGTGCTCGGCCTTGGCATCTGAGATTAGGTCCATGTGAAGTTTTAGCGAGAGAGCCTGCAAGGCTCGCAGGGCTCGGCTGCTATGATCTAAATGCTGATCGGTGCAGTAGCTCAGAAACTTCGCGACCCAGGGAAGTCGTTTTAAAACAAACCCTAAACTGTAGTTCAGGGCATTGCTCTTTTTAAGAATGAGTTTTGGCAGCCGCTTTCGCAAGCCGGGGTTATTAGAGATAACCACCGACCCGTCCGACAGGACGCCCGTATTGCCGTATGAGGTTTCTCGACCCGGCTGCTTCGGATCAAGAAGCGAAACTTCATAACCGCGCCGCTGAAATTCTAAAGAGGTGGTTATGCCGATGATGCCACCGCCAACGACAATTATGCGCTGTGGCGACGTCATCTAAGTATCAGTTGCCGTTTAGACTGCAGGACCAATTGACTGCGGTGTTTTAATCGGACCTTCGAGCTCTGACTGCGGTAGTGCCATAATGGCTGGTTCGTCGAAGACGTCACTCATATTTGAACCGATACCATGCTCGGCCATCGCTTCCAGCCATTTACGATGAATCCGGGGGTCCTGATCTTCATACTCAACTTGGCGGCCGCCTTCCTGAATGGATGTCGCGCCTTTGCCTTCCGCACTTTTGCGGCGTAGCGCGATAAACGGATAGCGGCGGCTCCCCATGCTGCAGGCGAGATAGCGGGCGGGTTGATCGCACGTGTTGAAATGTTGATGGAACATCCAAAAGGGTGGCGTGTACATGAAGCCATGTTCCCAGGGGAATTCCTTGAATTCCTGGTCTCCTTCGTACCACAGCAGGGTGTAGCCAGTGCCGCTGACCGCGTGAACATGGGTGCCCGCAGCGTGGCGATGCGCTTTTTTGTAACGGCCCATCGGAATCTCAGATGAATGGGCATGCATGGTGCTGTCGGCGAGGATAAAGGAAACGTTGAGTGATCCTTTGCCTCGTGAATCCATCGCGTAGAGCTTGAAGTTCGTCAGGTCGTTGACGAAATTGGTCTCCCAGAGGTTTGCTTCGGCGACATTGTCGCCACGATTGACGGTCAGATGATCGCCTTCACCATCAAAATGCTTGCTGTCGCCGATCCGCTCGGAAAAATCGAAATCATTTTCAAAGACGAAGCGTTCGTTATGAAACAGGTTAATCACCAGCGGTGCGTCATTCGTGCAGGATAACCGCGCTGGTTCCTGACCGGAGCCATTAAAAATTTGATACTCGCAATTGAGAGGTACGGTAAACAGAGATTTGGGGCCCCATTCAAAGGTCCGTACTTCGCCATCCGGGTAGGTGACTGTGGTCGAGCCATAGCCAGCCAGCGCGTAGAAGAATGCTTCGTAGATATGTTTGATAGGTGCCGTCTTCTTACTGGGCGCAACCTCGAGAACATAATTTGCCATGAAGTCGCCATTGCCATGCGTATGCGCGAAGCAGCCGCGCGCATCCCAGCGATCCCATACATCTGTTTCAAGCGCCAACAGGTTATGGCCAAAATCGAGATGGACGGGAATGCCTTCGCCCTTTGCCCAATCCATGTAGGGATCGACCAGAAATTTTTTGGTGATATCAATTTCTTCGATGGGGGCGTTTTTGTCAGACATGCGGGTCCTCTATGAACAACAGGCTAAAAATTACGATGATCTTCTGGGTTGAAATAGGGCCCTAGACCAGACCCGCCCATTCTAGCAGGACGCCCGGCGGGAAGGGAAGGTGCAGGAGATGCCCGAAGATGTACCAGGTGGCGATCCCCGTCCCTAAGGGCAGGGCGATTGTCACCACTAATGTTTCCTTGTGGCGTAGCATATAGGCCAGCACCATGAGCGGTGCCGCGGTATAGAAGCCGATTAACCACAACAGGAGGGCGAAGCCGTACATCCAGGCAAATAGTTCCAACGCCCGTCGCTTCCCCTGTTTGGAAGATTCTTCTGCAGTGAAGTCGATATCGACGCCGGTTTTGTCGGTTTCGGTCTTGGCGGCCGGTAAAATTTCGCGAACCAGCTGGTAGGCCAACAACAGCAAAGCAATGATGCCAATAGTATATGGGTACATTTTGGCCTGAATCGGCATTTCAGATGATTCAACAACTATGTAGCTAAAGAGCAGTATGAAGGCGACAGTTAGAAGAGAGCGGGGCTGAAATCTTAAGCTCATATTATGACTCCGTTTCCTGGGCTCGGAGCTTCGAATTCCTGTCCTGGAACATCGGATAGGCGACACAAACCACTAGGAGGGCGAAGATAATCAGGACGCCCGGACGCCACAGGAAGTCGACCCCATGCAGCTGGACTGACGTCCACATATGACGTTCGGCAATCGGTCCTAGAACAAGACCCAGCAGCAGAGGTGGGCGGGGCCAGCCACCAGCGCGCATGAAATAGCCAATTGTGCCAAAAGCAAACATGATCAAGACATCTTCAAACCGACTAGAAGCAGCGAAACTACCGATAACTGCCATCACGAGGATGACCGGGATCATCAGTGTTGGGCGCAGCTTGGTTGCCATCGCAAGTTGGCGGGTAAATGTAAGACATAGGATTGATGTGATGATGGTCCCGATGATTAGAAGCCAAATCATTGAGAAGGTGAGATGTAAGTCTTTCGTAAGCATATCGCGGCCGGGCGTAATGCCAACTATGATGAGACCACCAAAGATCAGTGCCAACGTGCTTGACCCGGGAATGCCGAAGGCGAGGGTAGGGATCAGGGAGCCTCCTTCCTTGGCGTTGGTTGCTGCGTCGACGGCAATAACACCACGAACGTCACCCTTACCAAAGGTCTCACGGGCACCTGGACAGGTTTGTTTAGCACTGCCATAGGCGAACCAGTCTGCGACGGCAGAACCAAGTCCGGGAATGATGCCGACCCAGACACCGATCAAGCTGCTACGCAGTATCAACCAGCGGTGTGTAAAGGCATCTTGGATTCCTTGCTTGCGACCTTTGCTGAGGTCGCCGAGGGGGAGGTCCGAAATGCCAGTACCCTTTACGCCCATATAGATCAGTTCGGGGATAGCGAAGAGACCAATAGTTACCGGGATTAGTTTAAATCCATCGATGAGGAAAATTTGGTCAAATGTGAAACGGTGCAGGCCGGTGATGATATGGACGCCGACCATCGAAATGATTAGACCGAGACCGCCGGCAATGATGCCTTTGACGGGCGCTTTGCCGCTCAGAGCGCCAACCATGGCGATGCCAACCATCACCAGCATAAAAAATTCGGGAGGTCCTAAAAGGAGGACCAGTGGGCGCAGGATTGGTATGGCGACAAGGAGAACTATCGCGCCGATGATGCCGCCGATGGCTGATGATGTGAATGACGCAGCGAGCGCTCGTGCGGCTTCGCCTTTCTTGGCCATCGGATAGCCATCCATGATCGTGGCCTGCGACCCGCCGCCGCCCGGCACGCTGAACAGGATCGAGGTAATCGAATTCGCAGTGTTACTAACCGCCCAGACACTCATAATTAGGCAGATAGCCTCAAACTGGTTGAGGGTGAAGGCAATGGGGAGAAGCAGGGCGATGGCGGTTTTACTACCAATCCCGGGCATGGCAACCAGCGTTGAGCTGATGACAATCCCTACCATCATTAGTAGGAGTGCTTTCCATTGTAATATGCCGATTAAACCGGCTATTGCTGCATCAATCATCTGATTAAAATATTTAAATTAAGTTGGGTTGCCACATTGGTGGCAGCCCAACTTAACCGATTATTTGCACTTTATGTATTTTGCTTCACCACCGGGTCCTGCAAATTTGAATTTACAAGTCATCCCAATTTTTATTGCTTTGCGTTTCACTTTTTTTCCATTCACCTGAACTTTTGTGCGCTTGCCAGATACTTTGACTTTGATTTCTTTCCCTTTGTAGGTGAAATAAATTCGTTTCCCTTTTTTCTTTATTTTTGTTACTGGGGCAGTGTGTTTTACATAAACTTTCTTTGCTCCAGATTTATAGGCCGAAATAACGGCATCTGATGCGCCAAGAATCTCTTGATTGACTTTTTCCATGACGCCTGCCGCCGTCCAGGCAACGTTACGTTTGGCGCGTTTGGCTTCCTTCAGCAGCTCTTTGTCATGTAGGGCTGCTTTGAAGGCATCACGGAGAAGTTTTAGGCGATCTGCGGGAACCCCTGATGTCGTGTAGAACGGGCGGCCAGCAGCAAGTGGTGCTCCGAGTAGGGCTGCAAGCTGTTTACCTTCCTTGGACAATAGCGTGCTCATATGTGGCACCGGGAGGGCCTTATGCGGCGCACCGTTGTAGAAGATCGGAATAAGGCCTAGTTCTTTGATTGCTTTACGCGTGCTTTCGTAACTGTTGGCGGTGCCATGGGTGTCGCCACGTTCGATGGCTAAAAAACGTGCGCTACCGCCAATGATGCCGGTGATAATTTTGACGTTAAATCCGTCTTTCTTAAGGAGTGAAGGATACTGATATGATCCTGACCCAGGGCCGGTCGCGCCAAACAGGACTGTCTTTTTTGAATCTTTAAGCTGTTGATATGTCCGGATCGGCTGGTTCTTGCCCAAAACAACGAGGAAGGTTGAGGAGGCGGCGCTGCCGAGGGCGCTTAGCTTCTCAAGGTCATATCTTACACCGATTTCTTTAGTACGCTGGGCCAAAGCCAGTTCACGAGTCAGAATGGCAATTTCGGTGCCATTCTTCTTAGCACGGCTTGCCATATAGTTCGCGGCAACGATACCGCCAGCGCCCGGCATGTTGATGACGATCATATTGGGATTGCCTGGAATATATTTCGCCATATGGCGTGCTAGCAGGCGTCCATAAAAATCATAGCCGCCACCGGGGGCGGACCGCACGACCATTTTAATTGTTTTGCCCTTGTAAAAGCCCTGGGCGTTGACCGCCTGTGTGTCGGCTATTCCCCAGGCTGCAACACCAGCCAACAGGCTGCCGAGCGCGAGTGGTCCTGTAAATTTCTTCATCAAATTCCTCCGAGTATGTGTTCGTTTTTATATTCTGAAGAAACGCTAAAGGAGCTTACTCAATGTTTCAACAGCTTCAAGTCACTTTACTTTAATGTCCGTTTCTTTGGCGGCATGTCGTCCGGCGCGACGGCCTGACGTAAAGGCCCAACCAATATGATGGCCATGTCCTTTGAGCATCAGCCCACCCTGTCCGACGGAGCCTGCTGCAAACAGACCTGGAATTGCTTTGTCATTTTGGCCAAGCAGACGATGTTCTTCATCGACCGCAAGGCCACCATCGGTAAGGACCACATAGCTCTTGGCTGGGCCGAGAGCATAGAAAGGTCCGGATAGAATTTTTGTGTCGTTGTCAGCGTTATGGGCGTTGACTGAGTTTTTAAGTTCCTCGTGTGGCATGTCCAGTGAGCCGGCGAGCGTCGTTATAGAGTCTGACTTGTGAAAGATATCGGGCCGTGTTTTTCGGAAATCATCAAGATAGGCGTATGACACTCCGGGTGCTGTAGCGATAAAATCGGGCCATTTCGAATATTTCGCTGCGAGGTTGCTATCCAGAATGACATAGCCAATTTTTTCTGGTTCTTGTGCGATCGCGAGTCCGAGCTTTGCTGGCGAATCTGTAATGCGTTTGCCGTTCTTGTTGACGAGTAAGGCGCCGTTGGTGAACAGGTCTAATTCGGGTGCCATCGAGGTCGTCGTAAATCCAAGAACAAAGGGGCGTAAAATTCTGTCTGGCATATATTTCAGCGCGAACCGCATGAATTTGGTGACAATTTTTGTGGGTGGCAACATTCGGTCAATGGATTCCCGGGGCGGCGGAATAAAGCGCAGCGTTGGACCAGACAGTACATCGCCGTTTATAACTCTGGCGCCAAGCGGAAAGGAAATTTCGTGACCATCGCCCGTGGCATTTGGATTCATCGCGTCGACCAAAGAGACTTCGGGTGAAATATATTTAGCTTTAAGTTCACGGTTAGCGGCGTAATCACCACTCGCGAGAACAATAGATTTCGCGTGAACCTCGGTTATCCCGCGCGGCATTTCACAACGGGCACCGATCACGCGGTCGTCTTCGAGCAGAAATTTATTGGCCCGGCTGTTGCAGCGGATTTCTACCCCGATTTTGGCGGCGTGCTTGCCAAGGTGATGGATATAGGCCCGCGAATTCGGCAAGACATTATGCATGCGTGGCTTGCGGTGCGGTGGTTCAGGCATTGGGCCAAAGAACTCCACACCCATCGACATAAGCCACCGCAAAGTCTCATTGGCGTTGTCGACGAAAATGCGGCGGAGTTTGGGATTGTCGCGGTCAGCCAACGGTCCGGAAAACTTTGGCATGTCCTCGAAATGTTCATCAGGCGTATCGACAATGCCTTCGGAGATTTGGTGCGGTGTCTGTGTTGCAGAAAAAGATCCAATCGACCAGGCAGTCGTTCCCCCCAGCTCGGGATTTTTCTCGATGAGCATGACATTAGCGCCGTGGGTTCGGGCTTCAATCGCCGCCGCTAAACCGGCACCACCGCCGCCGATAACCAATACGTCACAATTTAATGACTGCTCTTCGGTCACGGGCCTTACCTTTGTTAATCGTTATAGTCGTATCGAGCTTATTGCAGCGACTAGGTCCTGCCAAGGACCTGAAATTCACCCTACTGCGGCGCACGAGTCTGCTGTAGCGTAAGTTATCAGTTGTGATGGTTGTTTGACTCAAGAGGATACGAAATGAAGATCGACGTTTTTAATCACGTGTTTCCCAATGAATTCTTTGAGGCCGCAGAAAAGCTTATGCCTGCGCGCGCTGTAAAGCGCTGGAAGGCCATGGAAGAACTCTACGACATGGATGCTCGGATGAAGGTAATCGACAAATTTGACGATTATCAGCAGATTATTTCTATCTCGCAGCCGCCTCTCGATATAATTGCTGGCCCAAACGATTCGCCCGAACTTGCTCGTGTGGCGAATGACGGAATGGCCCGAATTTGTAGGGAATATCCGGATCGCATGCCGTGGTTCATTGCGGCCCTGCCGATGAATAATACAGATGAAGCGATCCGTGAGGTTGACCGCGTATTGGATGAACATAATGCCGTGGGGTTTCAAATTCATTCAAATGTTGGCGGTAAACCACTTGATGCACCGGAGTTCCATGACATCTTTCAGAAGATCGCCGAGCGCGGAAAATGCGTGTGGTTACATCCCACACGACCAGCGAGCCATGCTGACTACCTGACGGAAGACCAGTCTCACTATGAAATGTTTTGGGGTATAGGTTGGGCTTATGAAACGACGGCGGCGATGTGCCGGATGGTCTGCTCAGGCATGTTTGATAAAATCCCAAACTTTCACGTTATGGCTCATCATTGGGGCGCCTATATCCCGCATGCAGAAGGTCGGATGCCGCTTTGGGAAGCTCGCAACGGCACAATGTCGGCCGATGGCCGATCTTTTGCGGACGATCTCGAAAAGCCGATGCTTGATTATTTTAAAATGTTCTATGGCGATACCGCAATGTTCGGTGCCAAGGCGCAAAGTCAGGCCGGGCTCGATTTCTTTGGTTCCGGTAATTCGTTCTTTGCGACTGATGCGCCGTATGACCTTACCGGCGGTGAAAGCAATATTCGGGAGACGATTGAGGTCATTGAAAGCCTGAATTGCGAGGATAGTGATCGTCAGGCGATCTATGAAGACAATACGAGAAAACTGCTCCTTGGTGCGTAAGTGACTGAATACGCCCCCATCATTCCACGGGCTCGGCTGGGCTTTATCATTCCGTCTTCAAATCGGATGGTGGAGCCGCAGCTGCAACATTATTGCCCGGATGGAGTCGTGCCACATTTTAATCGGATCGGCATGACCAATCGGCACAAGGCACCGCTTGATGAGTTGATGCCACGTATTCTTCTCGCTGCTGAACTGCTTGGTGATTCCAAATGTGATGTGACGGTGTTGCAATGTACTGGGACATCAATGTCCGGTGGCGTTGAAAAGGAGCGGGAAGTGATTTCCGCCATAGAGGACCTGACCGGTAAACCGGCGGCCTCTGCGGCATCATCATTAATGGACGCGTTTCAGGCTCTGGACGCGCAACGGTTGGTTTTTATTTCTGAAACCCGACAGGCCGACCACGACAAAAAACTGGCTTTCCTAAAGGAAGCCGGGTTGGACATCATCGCCAATAAGGCAATGGGGCTGGCCAGCAGCGATATTTATTGCAGCACGCCACCGGAATTCTGGTTCGAGAACGTAAAAGCCATGCGCAATGACGATGCAGATGCTTATTTTATTAGCTGCGCCAATATCCACAGCATCGATGTTATTGATGCGTTGGAGGATGAATTAGACAGACCGGTGATCACCAGCAATCAGGCGGCGCTTTGGTCTGCGCTGCGCCTGGCTAGTCTTAATGATAATATCTCCGCTCTCGGCCGGTTGTTTAAGGCCGGCTAACGAGCCCTCAGTCTGGTGCGTCTTCACCCGGAACGACACCGATAGCTGCAAGGGCATCTGCGACAAAGTTTTCGGCAATGACATCTTCCCGCGTCACTTTGGGAAGGTCGGGATTGAGCTTGTAGAACAGTTCCATCTCGTCGCGCCAATGGCCTTTGGTTAGCTCGCCATTTATCGCAAATCCTGCCGTGTCGTGTTCCTGTTGCCAGATGGTTTGAACATCTTCTTCCGGGACTGGAACGGTGACGTAATGGTCATAGACCTTTTTGAACGTTGCAAAATCATCATGCAACGCCCGCGATGCCTTGATCATGCCGCGGGTAAGACGGTTGAGCTCTTCAACATGGCTCCGTTCGTATACTTCGAGCGTTCCGAGCACGCCATGTGGCTGCACGGGAACTAGTTTTTTAAGGTCAGCGAAACCCAGCAGCGTGTGCAGGCTATTGCTTGGATCCTGATTTATTGAAATCGCCTCTTCAACGCGGATCAGGGACACGTCAATGGTGTCGCCTAGCAGGCGATCAATACGTTCCGGCGGCGGTCCAACGGCCTGCCAGTCGATATCGCTCTCCTCAATACCAAGAGCGGCAACCAGTAATCTCGCCATGTGATGGCTGAGGGCGCCAAAGCCGTCGAGCGCCCAGGAACATCCTTTTAACTGCGCCGGGTCGGTGATCCGGCTCTGGGTAACGAGGTTTTGTGCAAGACCACGCGCCATTGAAACGATGACACGAACCGGCTTTCCTTCAGATCGGAATTTAAGAACCGGTCCAAGCCCGCCATAGGAAACATCAACATTTCCGTCGAGGACAGACTGCATGGCAGCAACACCGCCATGAACTGGTGTCCAGGTTACATCGAGGTTTTCATCTTCCCAACACCCGAGGAGAGTTGCGGCGGCGCAGGCAAGGTCGTCGACGCCGAAGGTCGGTCCGGACCCTGCAGCTAGTCGGATAGAAAGTCTGTCACTCATAGTTTGGTCCTTAAGGCGCTATAGTGGTGTCTAGATGAATATGAATTGGTTCGGCACCGTCCTGAATTTCACGACCTAAAAGCAAGACAGCTTTCTCTGCATCGCCGAGAGAATAGTTGTGGGTGCAGAGTTTTCCAAGATCTTGCCATTTGTCGGTCAGGATTTCGATGGCGCGCGCGGTATCTTCCCAGTCAGAGGATAGAACCCCGAGCATCGAAATCTCATTGAACAGTAATTTGTCACTATAGAAATTATTGAGTGCGTTATGTGTTTTGACACCAGCGACGACGAGGGTACCACCTTTTTTGAGCATCTCAACGCCCTGGATTAGGGGCTCAACCGATCCCATGGAGACATCGAGGACGATATCGGCCTTTTTGCCGCCTGTGAGTTCATGGACCCTTTCGACAGGGTCTTCTTCCTGAACGTTGATCGTCGCATCGGCACCGAGTTCTTTGGCGATCTCCAGCCGGTACGTGTCGGCGGCTGTTCCCGTCACAATAATCTGTCCGGCGCCCATCTCTTTGGCAACGAGAACACTTAATAGACCACGCTGTCCGGGACCTTCGATAACGATGGTTTGACCCTCGCGCAAATTGGGCCGCGCCCAAGCCCAACGCACCGCGTTTGAGAGCGGGTTGTTAAGGCTCATAACGTCCGTTGGAATATTATCCGGGATCTTATGCATCCGCGATTTGGGATGCAGATAAAGATGCGAGGCATAGCCGCCCCATAAATGCGGCTCGTTATCAAACCCCATGCGTAGCCCGTAGCCCATATTGGCATCGCAAAAAATTGGTCGTCCGTCATGGCAGGCGAGACATTCGCCGCACGGGATAGAGGTTTCGACGACGACGCGGTCGCCTTCTTTCACATTCCACTTTTTGGCAGCATTAGCACCGACCTTGTCGACCCAGCCGAAAATTTCGTGCCCCGGCGTGATCGGTAGCGTGCCATGCGGGGTGCCAATGAAATGGCCGTCATACTGTTCGTAGTCAGTCCCACATAGTCCGGCGGCTTCTATCCGCAGGATCCCTTCATCAGGGCCAATATTCGGGATCGGAACTTCGCGGGTCTCAAATTTGCGTTTCTCAACAAGTACGGCCGCGTAGGCTGTTTCGGTCATTAATTAACTCCGTCCACCGACAGCAATTTTATCTGCTGTGGCGATTGTGAATTTTGCACGGGTGTCTTCCATGGATTTAATACAGGCGGGGTCGTAATCGTACCTAGGTTCCGGGTCGATGTCCCAATTGTCGCTGATATTGTCGCCTCGCACCAGCATTGCGGTGGCGCCGTCGAAGCGCGTCTCTTTTACATGCGGCGCAACATAGTGAATTGAAAACCCAACGCGAGGATGATTGGCGTTATTCGGCCCTGAACCGTGCACGACGCTTTCATGATGCAACACGACCTGGCCAGCATTGACCTCGGCGAACACGGCTTTGTTTTCCGCGACATCGATAACGGTTTGGCCCTGCTGAACCAAATTATCTTGGTGCATTCGAATTTCGTGGGCTGCCGGGGGACCTTTATGTGTGCCGGGTATGTATTGGACGCAGCCGGATTCGACGGTGGCGTCGTTAAACGCCAGCCAGGCGGTCACTGTCTCTGCGGGTTTTAATCCGTAATAGAAACTGTCGGTGTGCCATGAGACAAATCTCGGGTCGTTGGCTTTTTTGGTGAAGAAAGAGGCCCCCCAACATAAAATGTTTGGACCTAGAATGTCTTCGATAGCATCCAACAGTTTTTCGTTTCGGACGACATCGCATAGCCATGGGAATGGCAAATGCGCCTTAACCCGAAATTTCTTTTGCGGTTCGTGGCCTAGATGTTCTTCCATCGCTGCGAATTTGCCATGCAGTCCTGCTGCCTCGTCTGACGTATAGGCCTCCACAGGAAAGAGGAACCCGTTTTGGTCAAATTCATTGACCTGATTTTCTGTCAAAACTTTTGGCATTGGCGAAACCTTATCATCGTTCTTCGTGCGAGCATTTTGACCCAAATTGGCTCCGATTACCAATATCAGCTACACCGCGGAGGAATGGGGCTATAATGATCAAAACGCGGGAGAAAGAAATGGCTGTTAAGAAAGCGAAAGCACTTGGGATCAACCACATCGTTCTTGAAGTTGGTGATCTTGATGAGGCCCTAGAATTTTATGGACGATTATTCGATTTCGATCTACGCGGGCGGAATGAGCATAACGCCTTTATTGACCTTGGTGACCAATTTATCCAGCTTCGCCTTGGCAGAACGCAGGAAGCTGATGGTGCTCGGCATTTTGGTTTTGTTGTTGATGACCGTGAGCCAGTAGAGCAGGCGCTGGAGGAAATGGGCGTTGAGATGCTGGAGCGAGGGATGAACTTTCGGGATCCCTGGGGCAATCGTGTCGAGGTCGTCCCCTATGACGGTATTCAGTTTAGTAAGGCACCAAATATCCTGCGGGGCATGGGTTTAGAAGGATTAGAGAAAACACCGGCGGCCATAGAAGAACTCACTAAAAAGGATATGGCGCCTTAACAGTGATGTCCGGTAACGAAACCGTTATTGGTTGTTCGCTCGGCGGAGCTCATATTGAAAGCAAGGAAACAGTCGGGGCTCGGGAGATAACATCATGAACGATATGACTATGGAAAAGACATTCGACTTTATCCAGACGGCAAACGATATCCTGATTTTATTTATTGTGTTTGCACTTGGCGTCGGTCTCGTTATCGTTGTCGTGCTTTATGTTATCGACGTAACCCAAACGAAGCAGGCGGTGCGCCGAAATTTCCCAGTCGTCGGACGTTTCCGCTATTTATTTGAACATATGGGCGAGTTTTTTCGCCAATATTTTTTCGCTATGGACCGAGAGGAAATGCCGTTTAATCGGGCACAGCGGTCATGGGTTTATCGGGCAGCAAAGAACGTCAGCACGCAGCTTGCTTTTGGCTCGACGCGTGACATTACCCCGCCGGGAACAATATTTTTTGTCAATTGCCCGTTTCCTACTCTGGAAGTCGATGCCGCAGATCCGGGTGAGGTAACTGTTGGTCCTTATTGCGAGAAACCCTATACGACGAGCTCGTTCTTTAACGTCTCCGGTATGAGCTTTGGCGCTATTTCAGAACCTGCCGTACGGGCGCTTTCTAACGGCGCGAACGAGGCCGGCAGCTGGATGAATACTGGCGAGGGCGGCCTATCGCCGTTTCATCTCGAGGGTGGTTGCGACATCGTCTTTCAGATGGGCACGGCTAAGTATGGTGTTCGCGATAAGAATGGAGAACTGTCTGATGAGAAACTAAGGGGCATCGCCGCTCACGAACAGGTTCGTATGTTTGAAATTAAACTCAGCCAGGGAGCAAAACCCGGCAAGGGTGGGATATTGCCGGCGAGCAAAGTAACGGCGGAAATTGCTGCTATCCGCGGGATTCCTGAAGGAGAGGCCGCCATTAGCCCGAACCGACACCCCGATATCGATAGTGTTGAGAACATGATCAATATGATCGAACGTGTTCGGAAAGTGACTGGCAAACCGGTTGGGATCAAATGCGTAATTGGAGCCTATGGCTGGCTTGATAGCCTGTTTGACGCCATTAACGAGCGCGGAATTGAAAGTGCACCTGACTTTATCACGGTCGATTCTGGTGATGGTGGGACGGGCGCCGCACCTATGGCATTGCTCGATTATGTCGGCTTGCCGGTAAAGGAAAGCCTGCCGATGGTGGTTGATACACTAACCCGCCACGGCCTTAAGGGTCGCGTGAAGGTTATTTCATCCGGTAAGTTGGTGACGCCGGAAGAAGTCGCCTGGGCGCTTTGTGCAGGCGCCGACTTCGTGGTTTCTGCGCGGGGTTTTATGTT
>Ga0115002_10006252_pt1 | contig 13777 bp, 10 predicted proteins | sample ArcticOcean_MG_C_8_FD_89576 | JGI IMG/M metagenome (GOLD analysis project Ga0115002, IMG submission 89576) | Marine microbial communities from western Arctic Ocean - ArcticOcean_MG_CB11_86 | ecosystem: Environmental > Aquatic > Marine > Oceanic | place: Arctic Ocean: Canada Basin | collected... | reverse complement strand
TGGAAATTCAAAAAAGCCCAGGGATTGAAAATAACTATCCGACCTGCGCTTCAGAAAAGAACCGTTTATCTTTGGGTTGAGGCGATATTTTTTTTCTCCGCCTTTATGGCGGACGATCACCAATATTTTGATGGAGACTTTTGGTTCGTCCTTGGGGCATATAATACGCACTTCGTACTTACTTGCCTTGGGAAAGTTCACGGGATAAATCACTTTATTGCTTTGGTCTTCAGTAATGAGATAATCCGAACCCACACGGTGTTTTGAATGGCTGGATGTAGTCCACTCACCAATGACTTTTGCATCTGTGTTATCCACTATAAATCCCGGCAAGTCTTTAGCTTGTACAGGTAGAAGAGCTTTGTCCCTCTCTGTTACGCTCACAAACTTGTTGCCTTCTAGAACGAAAAGCGGATTGCCATTTTCATCCACTATTTTACCGTCTTTACTCATTTCCCGAAAGTATCCCTCATCCCTGACATTTTTAGGCATGATAGCCCGGTCAGTGGTCAGTAATTCAGAAAGGACATTTTTGTCTTCCTTCAAAATCAATTCCACCAGGCGGTCTGTGTTGGCAGCCATTTCAACCATGAGTTGGCGGTTTGACTTGCTACTGCTCCCGCCACCAGCCTTTTTCAGCAATATATCATCTTTATCAACTTTACTGGCGAGGTCGTAATCAAAATACTCTCTAAAAAAACGCAGAATTACAGGTTTGCGAATGCTGTCATCGTTTAGCATGCGGGTGACTTCTCTTTTGACATCCTCCCTGGTCTTCAAACGCTCACCCTCAAGCGCGTGTTTGAGTTTCATGTCTGGGCCAAGATAAGAAAAAGCTGCATTTATGGCCAAAGCCAATTCCTGACTCTGTAACATAACGCGACCATATTTGTCGGGTGTCCCTGTCTCACAGAGTTCTGTGCGGAAGAGAGCGGCGCGATCAAGGAAAATCGGTGCTAGGCCCAGGATGATACCCTCTTCTTTGCCAAGGTCTTCGATCGACTTTTTGAGAATTCTGAGATATGTAGTGCTTTTCTCCTTAGTAGGTGGTCGCAGCGTCAAGGCTTCGAATAGAAAATCGGCGGCTGCCTTGAGTCGCTTATCATTAACACCGGGTTTGGCCATCAAATCATAGATCGGCGTGATCGGCCGCTTCGATCTATTGTAGTAAAAGACTCCCTCGGGAACGCCGTGCTTGGTTTGAATTGTTCGTCCTTTGTAGATCGCTATCCCTTTGTGTTTTTCATCTATATCTGACACATGATCGGCAAACTGAAAAGCGTTGGCGTCGGGGCCGTAGGCCATAAAGCGAATGAGTGCTTCCGCATCGTTGGCAATGCGTAAGGTTTCAGCGCTGTTGACTGAATACAGGTAGGGGTAGTGTTGCAGCCCACGTTTTACCTTTGTACTTAATATGGGAGTGATTTTTTTGAGGCCGTGATGAAGTGAGAAACCTGTGCCTATCCAGTCAACCACGTCGTGAACGCCAAGATAAATATTGGTCCCGGTACTGCGATGTTCGGGAACAGGGTCTCCACGAGCTCTCACGCCGGGTTTTTCGGAGTTGTATGGAGGTTCAATTGTCACCAGTCCGTTGAGTCTGGTAAAGTGCTCCTGTGGATGCAGGCGCCAAATGCGAGCCGGAGAAGATGCCGGTTCCAGGTTCTTTGGCAATTCACCAAACAATAAATCATGATCTAAAAGATTGCCTTTGGACGGGTGAAGGTGGTCATGAAAACCACCCTTGTCCTCCAAGATGCGCTGCAGTTCTTCCACAATATCTTCCGTCAATTGATGGCGCTCCTCGAGTTGCGGCTGAGTCTTTTTCTTCTTGGGAGGCATTTGTTTCAGAGCAACCTGTTCCCAAATGCTTTTCCACAAGCGGGCGTTGTCCGAATTGATCTCATACAAATCATCAAAGGACACATCACCTTTTCGCTCGACGTCGTCATGACAGGAGGCGCAGTACTCAGACAAAAACGGATCGACCCGGGTAATAAACTTCGTTGATTCATCTGCTTCAAGATTGGGCAATATAAACGGACAATGCACCATTATAGCCACCGTCATAAAAAATACAGCGCGAGCAAACATTCTTAGAACCATAATTGCTTCCTGTTTTCTTATACAGATAGTTCTATTTTTCTTATACTAGTAGTTCTTCTATAGGACCGATTCCATAATCGTACTTTTTGGCACTGGCCTCGCTCATATTGTAGCGATCGCAAGGAGCGCCAATGGCATGAAGTATGGTCGCGTACAGGGCATTGATCGGGCGTTTCCCGCTGCCGCTGAACTGAGTAAATTCACCCGTCTTGAACTGTCCACCGCAGTTCCCCAACAGGATGAATGGCCAAGTAGAGCCATCCGTGTGCTGCTTGTCAGCGTTATTGCTGGTGTAGACAATGAGCGTATTGTCCATCATCGTTCCGTTGCCCTCAGGCACGGATTCGAGGGATTTCACGAGTTTCACCAGCATGCGGCAGTTATAGTTGCGGATTTTATGCCAGATGGGATTTCCTTCCTGTCCCATGTGCCCTAAGAAGTGTCCCGTGGTTTCTATTCCCAGGCCTTCCCATGACCCCCAGACATCCCCTCGTCCTGAAGCGATGGTCAGGGTATTCGTCAAACCAGATTTCAGTGCAGAAATACCAATATCCAGAAGGGCGTCATGCCAATCTGTTTCATACTTCGGTGAAAGATACTTTTCACTATATTCCGGTTGATATTTTTTGAGCTGCTCAGAATAAGCGCTGAGCTTGCCGCGCAGATCATTGATGTCACTGAAGCCGTCAACATAGGATCCATAGAGCGCCAAATCGCTTTTGCGCAACCCGCTTTTCCCCTTTGCCGCAACCGATTCCACCGCCTCAAATATGCGGGATTTTGCTTCATATCTCTTCTTCACGTCGCCATCGGCAATGCTGCCAAACAACGTTTGGTAAAGATGATTGGGATTACAATGCATGTAGAGTGGCTTCCCCGCAGCGGAAGCGGACAAAGCAGCCACTGTTGGTTGTCTTTCCATACTAGAGAGGTCGCCCATGCCGATTCTGAGATGAGGCAGTATGGTCTGTGGCAGCAACTTGCTTAGGGTGTAGTCAATTGTTTCTGCACTGGGAGCCCTGAGCTCGCCGCCGGGGTATCCACCGAGGGCACCGAAATACGCACTGTGAGTGGGACTGGTATGCAGACCATGCAGACCGTTGATGATATGCATTTTGTCCAAATAAGGTTCCAACGGTTTTATCGACTCGGGCAATGTCGCTTCTGACAGCGAAGCACTGCCTTTCATTCCTTTTGGGATACACGTAGCTGTATGAAAACCGTTGTTCTGCAAGAAAAAGACAACACGCCTGGGCTTTGCAGTGGCGCTTGATTTGTTCTCGATCGACCCTAACACGGAAGGGACAAAGGATGAACCTAACGCCACACCCATGCCGCTGGCCATAACACCTTTAAGCATATTTCTCCTGCTAATCATATGTATATACCTCAGTTTCAGGGTTGAAAAAAAAAGAATTTCGGCAACCACTAACTTCTTGATCTGGCTGCCCACGTCATGACGATAACCGATATACTACTGAACCGATTCGAAAAATCGAATATTATTTAGCTCAATAGTTGACTTCACCCAAGCGTTTCATAAACCGCAGAGGATTTTCTAGAGAAGAATACGGGGAGAAGTATACCCTCTACCACTCCAGCCCTTAGGCGACGACCCCGCTTTCTGACTACCTCCTCTTGTCAAAAGTACAGACCTGACGTCATTTGCTCTCTCTTTTTATGAGTTCGCGCCTTACCAACGTACATACTCATGGGCTTAATGAAGATGCGGTCGGTTCAGAAATTATTACGGGCTACAATGAAAAGTGCTCCTTCGGACTCATCGAATTGGATACTACCCTAACTGATCCGAAACTGACCTATCGAATCTTTAGGATCGACAACGAGTTGATCGATTCACGCTCCCTAAAACTAAGCGATGTATCGCATTGAGTAATCTCAACGGTCAAACACCACCCTTCCCATCGAGATCAAACGCAAGCTTTTTGCCTCACGAACGTTTCCACGCCTCATACTCCTTCATGATTGGATCGCGCGTGATCTGCGGTCGCAGTGTTGCGTGTGTACAAAAATCAATGGTTGTCCCAAGACGGTTGACTCTAAGGCCAAAGGAGCCAGAATTTATACCAGTCCTTAAAAATTCCTCTCTGGTCTTCACGTCTGGAAAACTATTATGAAGCATTTTTTCAAAAATTTATCCTGTACGTCATTAATTTTATTTACGATCGGAGGATTTGCACAGCCTAACGAAAGGACCAATATCATACTAATCGTTGCAGATGATCTTGGATATGCTGATATCTCTTATAACGACCGAATAGGCAGTGTTACACCGCAACTGAACTTGCTCGCAAGAGAAGGCCTGCGTTTCACGGATTTTCATGCCAATGCTCCGGTATGTTCTCCAACCCGTACGGCCTTACTTACCGGTCGCTACCAACAGCGATCCGGCATCGAATCAGCACTTAGGCCAGGAGCCATTGGCCTTCTAAGGTCAGAGATCCCCATCGACTCCAAAGGCGTCCTGCCCGACGGAACCCCCATCAACGACATCACCGATTTTAAAGCCTGGCTCGTCGACAACAGCGACCTGTTCTCTCAATGCCTGTCCGAAAAGCTGATGATTTACGCCACCGGCCGCGTTCCAAACTACGCCGAACGACATGAGATCGCACAGCTCGTTCGCCAGAACTATCAAAACGGTAACGGTTTCCAGGATCTCTTCCTCGCTCTGGTCACCAGCGAAACCTTCCGCACCAAGTAAACATGACTCCAAGCTATCGGCTGTTTGCTTTATTTTTCCTCTTCGCTTCAACTACGGCCGCAGCCACCCCGGATGTATCAAGCATCCAGTCGGACCTGATCACACCCAAAGTGATCACTGGAGATCCTCGCCCCGGCAAACGAGTCTTTCAGTCACTGCCCGGCTACGAGGTATCCAATGTCCGTCACGCTCTTTACCTTCCCACAGATTGGGGAAAAGGAAAATCCTATCCGGTCATAGCAGAATACACTGGCAACAACGGCACAGTAGCCGGAGGCAAGGCGGCTCAAGGCTATGGCATCAGTGGAGGGAAAGCTTTTATCTGGGTCACCCTACCTTTCGTGAGCGAGGATGGAATAACTGATATGGATTGGTGGTGGGGAGATCCGGACAGGACAGCAAGCTACGCCGTAAAAGCCGTTGAATCGATTTGTGAAAACTGGGGAGGAGATCCAAACGCCGTCATCCTGACCGGGCATTCACGAGGCGCTATTGCTTGCAACTACATTGGCTTGCGCAACGACAAGATTGCGAAGCTATGGCTGGGAATGGTTCCGGTAAGTCACTATGACAACCGTCGTTGGGGACAGACGGAAGCGGAACAGGTGCGCCGTGTTGAACGACTCCTTCGACTGGGCAACACACCTCAATACGTGTGTGGTGAATACCATCTTACGGAAAACCACAAGGACCAGAAACTGCTCTCTTTGGTTCAAGAAGGAAACTTCGCAACCCTCGCTGAAGTGAAACGTCACCTGAATATTGAATCCATACTGGATCAGGAGGGAATACGTTCGCACATTCTGCAAAATCATCCGACAGCCAAGGTCACCTTCGATGCCTTTCCCTGGGTCAACCACTATGGCGATTGGATCCTGCGCGACACTCCTAGCAGAGAGAAGTTAAGGAGTTGGGTTCACGATCTGGTGGGCAGATAAATGGCATACGTTTATTATCCATATCTAAGGAAACGCAAAGATACTTTTTAAACTACTAAAAATGATTTTCCATCTCACATCAGGAAAATAGGATATTGCCTTCCATGAAGGTCTTACGAATATGCCCTTGAATCGCTAAATAGAGAACCTACCCTATCGAATACGTATGTTGTCGTCTCCACTCCATAGATCCCCGCAGGTGCGGTTTTCTGGAATCGTCGCGTTGTGCTTGTTCCTGGCAGCGCCCTTTAGTGGTGGAGCACGCTTGCCGAAAACATTGGATGCGCTTCTCGAGAATCACTGCCTGAAATGCCATGACGATGTGGAGATGAAAGGAGATTTGGATCTCTTTTCGTTGAAGTGGAATCTCAAGGATTCCCACACAACCGATATTTGGGTGAAGGTTCATGATCGTCTTGCCTCGGGCGAAATGCCGCCGAAAAAGAAAAGCAAATTGAGCCAGGAGGAACGCGTAGTGGCTGTGGCTGAACTTGCGGGCAGAATAATCGAGGAGCAAGAAACGATGGCCATGAAACAGGGCCGATCGGTTTCGCGGCGACTCAACCGCTTCGCCAGCAGCACTGGTACCTTAACTGGGCTTTACGGCAGCTAAGATTGAACAAAGCATCAATCCGATACCCTCGATCCGAACACTTTTAAATGGAGAACGGGGCAGTGCGATGGTCTTGAGGTTGCTTTATTTGTTCTCTTTTCGGCGTCTCGATCAAGCGGCGTTAGATCCCGTTAAAGTGGCTTAAGTAAGGGTCAACGGTTGACCGTAATAGAATTCGAAAGCGCTTAGAAAGTTAAGAATCTGTCTAATGTCCCAAGTAATGGTAAAACTCTTTGTAATTGAACCAATTGAGGATTCAATAGCCTACCCTAGCAAAGATTACTAGAATCATGAACTTACATCGCAGAGAATTTATAAGCAGAATGAGCCTGGCATCAGTCGCTCTTCTATCGTCGCATCCCCTTTGGGGAAAAACCGCAAAATCCGGTGATAAGAAATCCGTCCTCGTCGAGACCGCCCACTTTAAGAACCTCGGAGGTTGGATGCTGGACAACCAATTTGAGCTTCACCTGGGATTTAGTTACCTGCTTGCTCACGGTTTAGGGAATCCGGTCAAAAATGCGGTCGGAAAAATAAAATTTCCTTCAGCTGGTAAATATCACGTCTGGGCGCTCACAAAGGACTGGTGTCCCGGTGAATGGGATTCACCCGGCAAATTTCAGGTCATGGTCGATGGAAAACCGCTGTCTGAAACCTTCGGAACGAAAGCTGATTGGACTTGGCAATCTGGCGGTTCTATTGACGTCAGCGCAGGGAAGCTTTCAACCTCTGTTGCTCTTAAGGATTTGACGGGATTTGAAGGCCGTTGCTCGGCCATATACTTTAGTAAAGATGCCGATGACGTTCCACCGATCGACCAGGAAGTACTGCCTAAATGGCGTCGCGAAAAAGTGGGGTTGCCATTTACAGCAGTAGACCAGGGGCATTATGATTTGGTGATAATCGGTGGTGGAATTACGGGTTGTGCGGCGGCAATCGCTGCTGACTCCCAGGGCATCAAGGTAGCTTTGATTCATAACCGTCCCGTACTTGGAGGAAATGCCAGTGGTGAGATTCGTGTGCATACCGAGGGCATCCATGGCCGTGCTGGAGATATTCTCGATCTGATTGATACGCCATGGTACCCCAATTCAGACCCACTTGCACTGGTAGCGGACAAGAAGCGTATGGGAAATATGATGGCCCTGAAAAACGTGGATGTCTTTCTCAGCCATACGATGACCGAGGTTGAAAAGCAGGATGGGCGCATACATGCCGTAAAAATGGTGGAAGTAGCGAATGGCACCTTGAAACGAATAACGGGTACTCAGTTCCTCGACTCCTCCGGCGATGGATGGCTCGCCTATATGGCGGGATGTGAATACCGTTACGGCCGCGAATCCAAAAACGAATTTGGCGAGGTGTGGGAAGAACATGGCGAGCTTTGGTCACCTGAAGAACCTGATAACCGTGTGATGGGTTCCAGTGTAATGTGGTATACTCAAAAAACGGATAAGCGTGTGAAGTTTCCTTCGGTACCTTGGGCAAAACCCGTGGCTAAAAACCACATTGCTACCGAAGGTGAATGGCAGTGGGAATTTTCACACAATGACCTTCACCAGATACATGATGCCGAAACGATCCGCGACCACATGTTTCGTGCAATCTATGGTTCCTACGCCAATGCCCACAAAAGGCGGGAGAACGCCAATTTGGAGTTGGACTGGATCTCATTTCTGGTTGGGAAGCGCGAGTCTCGTAGGATTATGGGCGATCATATCTATACCGGATTAGACGCGCGTGATTCTATTGAATTTCATGATACCGTGGTCACCGAAAAGCGTAAGATAGACGTCCATTATCAGGAGAAATTGTTGGGACGACCCGTTGACTTTCTCTCGGAGGCAATTTTCCAAAAAATCAAACACACTTATTACTACATTCCCTATCGTTCTCTCTATGCGAAGGACGTGCCTAATCTCCACATCGCTGGTCGCTGTTTTAGCTGCACACATGTGGGACTGGGCGGACCTCGGGTGATGAATACTTGTGGACAAATGGGTGTGGCCACAGGCTTTGGAGTTGCACTTTGCATAAAGCACAATACAGATCCGAGACAAGTGGGGAAAAAGCATATAAAAGAGCTCCGCAACCTTTGTGGTTACGATGAGAATTTAAAACCCTTGTTTGATCGTGCTAGTGAGAAGTTGCCTGAGCCCTCTGAGGTCAAAAATGCGTAGTTATTAATTGATTAGATACTATAAAAGCGGATTGTGTATGACGTAATTGCATGAAGCACTATGTTAACTTTGCTCTTTTATTTTCTTTCAGTATCCTGGTTGTTAGCGCGCTGCTTCGCTTCTTCCAGCCGTTTAGCCTGATTACCACCCGAATCCATATCGTGTTTGGTTCCTTCGTGCTAGTGCTTGTGGCTCTGCATTTGACTTCGAGATTAACTTATTTCCCACGAATGATTCGCCAGGGACGAAAAGGCGGTGGCTCGAAGTCTCTCCGACTGTTGCTGCTTCCGCTTATTACCTGTGCGTATTTGTTGTCGGCTTCTTTTCTAAGTTGGTGGCCTGTACCTCAACTTTTAGGGCTCGGGCATGAAGTGAAAAATCGATCGATCATTTTCCGACCAGAAGAAGGATCGGTAGCTCGTTCGATCGATAGGGAAACACAGCTTAAGCGTCAGACCTCCACTGAAGCATCCATAATTGTAGAAATCGAATGGGGGGATGCCTTCGACCCCGTAGCGGAGTTTCCTACACCATTTACCGGAGCTCGCCCCCAAATAGGCGTTTGGGCTGAAACTTCCGTGGGTTCTCTCATAGAAACATTCTTTGTGTCGGAGGAGAGTGCCTTTTCTGAAACGGTAGAGTGGGAAGGCAACGAACGGCGGCGTGTCGATATCCTTCCCATCTGGCGCCACCAATTCACCTTGGCCTCTGGCGTTGAGCCAGATGGAGATATCGATACCTATTCTGGGGCTACACCCGAGCATAGCTTTTCTGTTGAACGTTACATCGATGAAGATCCCGAGGGATTTTACCTCTCAGTGGAAGTAAACGTTCCCAACGATTCAAACGAGTTTTATCACGCTGATCAGGAGGAGACTGCCGATGGCTATACTTTTCCTGGAGTGGGACAACCTTCCATCTTTTACAGTGCCTACATCGATCCCAACGAACCCAAGAAATACTACCTTATGGAGTTTGTTGGGCATGGTGGAAGCAGCAGTCAACAAAGTGGCGATATTTACTACGACTCCAGTCAACTAACTTCAGCACGTGAACTCATCGAGAAAATCCTGGTTCGGATCGAACGGCTTTAAAGTATTGGCTGGCCTTGGACTAGCTCTCTTAGTCGCGTCCTGCACGTCGCGACCACAGGATGTGTATATCAAGGGTGATACCATGGGGACCTTTTATACGGTTCGTTTCTGGAGCGATCGTGGTATCAGTACCCAAAAGCTAACTACGGGTTTTGACAAACTGCTGGATGACTTTGAATCCGAGCTTTCGAATTGGCGGCTAGATAGTTGGGTGAATCAGTTTAATAGTGCACCGGCTGGTGAATCAGTGCCCGTGCCTAATCTTGCTTTTGAGGTCATCTCCTTATGCATCGATTTGGCGAAGAGCTCTGATGGAATGTTGGATCCTACAATTTCGCCCCTCATAGAGCTGTGGGGATTTGGCACGGACAAGAAGCGTGCGATTCCTGATTCGGAGGTTATTGCAGAACAACTAGACCTGGTCGGAATTCAAAAGCTGCAGTTGGATCCTGTGAATCGAACGCTATTGAAAACGGTGGGTGGTCTTCAGGTAAATTTCTCAGCCGTCGCCAAAGGATTCGCTGTAGATCTGCTTGCAGAACGTTTGATGGATGAAGGCGTTGAAAACTTTCTGATCAATATTGGTGGAGAGGTGAGAGCTCAAGGATTGGACCTAGATCATACACCCTGGAGAGTGGGGATCAATCAACCGCTCCAAAGCGGTCGAAACGTCCGTTCAAAGCAATCGATTGAACTACATAATCATTCGCTGGCAACCAGTGGACATTCTCAACGCACGTTCTTTTACGAGGGTAAACGTTATTCGCATATCTTAAATCCGAAGACCGGCCAACCTGTACCGACAGAAATCGCAGCTGCCACGGTCGTGGCAACGAGTTGTGCTTTAGCGGATGGTTTGGCAACCTTGGCGCTTATTCTAAACGAAACCGAAATGGATGAGCTTCTAGAATCATACGACAGCGTGGAGGTTTTCCGCACGAAGTGGGTAGTGGAGAATATCGCTTTAAATAACTGACATCAAAATGAAATGACCGAGTTTTCCATTCAATTGGTAGGTTCCGCTTCTAGAAAATGTAGCACGGGCATCTTGCCTGTTAAAAACAGGCTGGAAGCCTGTTCTACCTTGGGGCCTATCCATCACCGCGGAGTTTTGGTAGGTCAAGAGCGTCCGCGCTCTGCCGCTGTTATTTCCGATATTCTACACTAAATACAATTATCTGTTATGCCTAAATCGAAACTAATAATCTTAATCTACCTTGTTGCTGGTGTTGGCTCCACTATCCATGCTGTCGAGCGTCCCAACATCCTTTGGCTTGTGATCGACGACATGGGTCTTGAGTTTTCCTGTTATGGGGAGGAGTTAATTGAAACTCCAAACATCGATCGCCTAGCCAGAAACGGTATTCGATTTACCAATGCATTTTTAACTTCTCCCGTATGTTCAACAGCCCGCTCTTCCATGATAACGGGTATGTATCAAACGACAATTGGTGCTCACAATCATTTGAGTGGTCGAGGAGAGCGAAAAATTTACCTCCCAGGGAATGTGGTTCCAACTCCTGAGTTGTTTCAGGAAGCTGGGTATTTCACTTCGAACGGAGACTATCCCAAGAAAGGAGAAGGATTAGGCAAAAACGATTACAACTTTGAATGGGATGAAGCGATGTATGACGCGCCTTACTATCGAGGTCGGAAAAGTGATCAGCCATTTTTTGCACAACTTCAACTCTGGGGTGGGAAGAATCGTCACCGTACTACGTGGAGAACAGAAGAAATTGAAAAGTATCTAGGATCGTCGACAGATCCGCAAAAGATTACACTTCCGCCTTACTATCCTCAAGATCCTCTCATCCTCGACGACTGGGCTCAATACATGGACACGATTCGTTACACGGATCAACTGGTTGGAGAGGTTCTCAATCAATTGGAAGCTGAAGGAATTCTCGACGAAACGGTTATCATTCTATTTGCCGATAACGGCATCAGTCATGCACGGGGAAAACAGTTCGTTTACGATGAAGGTATTCGAACCCCTTTGATCATTAGTGGACCTGGAATTGATCGAGGAGTGGTTCGCGATGACCTGGTGGAACACATTGACTTCGCAGCGACTTCTTTGGCCTTAGCGGGTGAATCTGTTCCTCAGTGGATGCAAGGCGATGACATTCTCGAAAAAAACTATAAACCTAAGGAAGCCGTCTTCGCCGCACGAGACCGCAGCGGTGAAACGGTCGATATGACCCGTTCGGTGCATACTCAAAAGTACCATTACATCCGCAACTTTTTCCCGGATCGCCCTCACCTACAACCAACCAATTACAAAGATACCAAGCTCATCCTGATTCGTTTACGTGAGCTTCACGTGGCAGGGAAGCTGAATGAACTTCAGGAGAAACTTCTCTTCTCAAACAACAGGCCGATAGAAGAACTCTACGATGCTGAGGCTGATCCTTACGAAACGATTAATCTCGCTGACAGTCCTGAGTATAAGAGTGTATTGAAATCTATGCGACAGCGCCTCGAATCCTGGATGAAGTACACGGAAGATCCCGGACCAGAATCACCTGAAGTTTACGCTTCCGAGATGGAATATCAAATTGGAAGAAACAAAGGGAAGGCTCACGGAGTAGTTAAAAAGAATGTAGCGATGTATAAACGCTGGGCAACAGAACGGCCTTTTATTCCATTAACTGATTAAATTGTCACCGTTTCGAAATTCGGGGGCGTAAATTATTCAACGGGGTAGTGAGGCCTCCGTTTTAAATGCCGAACCTGCGGATAAATCTCCCTTCCTACAAACCAGATTCATTTACCCCGCACTTTGAATCAAAACCGAATCAGAGCCTACTTATATATCATCTTGCCCTGACTGGTGGATCAGTTTACGCTCTTGCCGATTTCCTCTTAATGGCAACATATTCCCCTAATAACTGTCATGAAAAATAATACTCAGAAAATCCCCATGTTTAACAGATTAAGTGCTTACGGAATCCGATTATTAATTCTTACAAGCTTGCTTTCTTTAGATGCCTGGGCCGCAAACTTTGTCACCGTGAAGGCTTGGGCGTCCGAGGAATACACTAAAGAAAGAGCTCTGAAGAAGGATAAAATCCAGACGTATCAATTTTTTAAAGGTAACCATTTTAAGGGCAAATCCAAAGATAAGGGAGTCGAGGAAATTTCTTTCAACGACCTCATCCTCGATCTGGCTCAGCACCTTGTGAAACAAGACTATTATCCTGCCCCGAAACTCGGCGAAGGCGATCTACTCATCGTGGTCCACTACGGGGTAACTGATATTGAGGTGGACCAAATGGAGCTTATGGGTATTGACAGTCTAGCTGATATTTCTGTGACGCCTCGCGAAGGGATAGCGATTGGAAGCGTGGAATCGTTCGATCTTATGGATGCGCTTAACTCGGCTCTCGGAATGCAGCATATTGTTAACTCTGGCAATAGTATGACTCCGGCTCAAAAAGCTCAAATATTGGGAATAGATGATATATACGACAAACCTTCGCATATGACCTCCGACTACGAATTCGAGCAGATGATGCGAGAAGCCCATTATTTTGTAGTGTTGATGGCTTATGATTATCAGCTTCGCAGAAAAGGTGAGTCAAAGCTACTCTGGTCCACGCGTTACAATATTCGCTCTGCCGGCCAATCTTACGAAACCGCCATTGCGCAAATGAATGTCGTCGGCAGTGACTACTTCGGAAAGAGTTTCAGCAAACTAACTCGCAAACGTATCGACGACAAATCCAATGTGGAAATCGGGGAAATTGAGGTGATCGAAAACGTATCTTCTGATGCCGAACCAAATTAAATAAGATCAAAGTTACCACCTTTGTCTTTTCTCGTGGGCGTGTGTGCCGGATATGCCATGACACTAGCATAGTGCAAGTCTATGTATCAGGTAAAAGCAGAGCCAAAGATTAGGAGAAGGGCAACTGCAGCACCGCGAGGTGTTGTGGGGAGGAAGCCCAATCCAAAAATACGGGATGACGAACAGGAATCGGATATAAGGTGTGACGTAGTTGGGACCAGCGAGCACGTGATTGCGAAGTCCTCCATCTGCAGATTGGCTACGTTTTATAAATCCGGCGTTTACGTATCGAAAGTGTCATGACTTACTCCGGAAGATCTGCGAAGTTGTC
>Ga0115002_10006249_pt1 | contig 13781 bp, 8 predicted proteins | sample ArcticOcean_MG_C_8_FD_89576 | JGI IMG/M metagenome (GOLD analysis project Ga0115002, IMG submission 89576) | Marine microbial communities from western Arctic Ocean - ArcticOcean_MG_CB11_86 | ecosystem: Environmental > Aquatic > Marine > Oceanic | place: Arctic Ocean: Canada Basin | collected... | reverse complement strand
GATTACGTTGGTAAGCAAGCTCGTTCCTCAATGCCTGCCATGCGTCAGTTATTCATGGGTCACCGCAGGTTGGAAAATTATGATCAGGAAAAGTTCGAGCGCAAATTGTACATTACGCGTAAAGCAATCCGGACTGCTCTGCAGGATGTTGAAGACATGATAATTACCAGCATGTCATCACGGACAATTGTCTATAAAGGCATGTTGATTCCGCATCAGATGGAACATTTTTTTCCGGATTTGTCTGATCCGCGTTTTAGCAGCGCAATGGCTTTAGTTCATACACGTTTTCCAACCAACACCTTTCCACGTTGGGATCTGGTTCAGCCTTTCCGTAACCTAGCGCACAATGGAGAAATCAATTCATTACGCGGTAATATCAACTGGATGCTTGGACGGCGCCCGACCTTAGCTTCTCCTTTGTATGATAATATCCGTGAATTGCAACCTATCATTATTCCAAGAGGTAGCGACTCTGCCTGCATGGACAATGTTTTCGAATTCCTGATTCAATCAGGTTACTCGCTTCCGCATGCGATGATGATGATGGTGCCGGAAGCATGGGAGAAAAATCCGGATATGAATCATGAAAAACAGGCTTTTTATGAATTTCATGATCACTTGATGGAACCGTGGGACGGACCTGCTTCCCTCACTTTTACGGATGGTATACGCATAGGAGCGACTCTTGATCGTAACGGTTTGCGCCCTTCACGTTATGTCGTTACAAAAGATGATTTTGTGATTATGGGTTCAGAAGTCGGTGCCGTGGATGTTGATCCGGAGAATATAAAATTCAAAGGCCGTTTACAACCTGGAAAAATGTTTCTCGTTGATACGGAAGAGGGGCGGATAATAGATGACGCTGAACTGAAAAAAGAAATATGTTCTGCTAAACCTTATGCAAAATGGTTGAAGGAGAATGTGCTCGAATTATCTCATTTACCAAAACCAGCAAAAGTTCCAGAAACTGATTTCGACACATTGTTACTGCGGCAGAAAATTTTTGGCTATACAACTGAGGATCTTAATCTGCTGCTGACACCAATGGTGGTAGACGGAGTGGAAGCTTCCGGTTCGATGGGTAATGATACACCACTCGCGGTCTTGTCCGATAAACCACGTTTACTCTACGATTATTTTAAGCAAATTTTCGCACAGGTCAGCAATCCTCCTGTAGACGCGATCAGGGAAGAATTGGTGATGTCTCTGACCAGCCGTCTTGGCCCGCAAAGGAACATTCTTGAACCCGGTCCAGAACACGCGCGGATGCTAAAACTTGAGCATCCTGTGCTGAGCAACGAACAACTTGCGCAGCTTAAAGAACTCGACAATCAGCATTTTTTTTCATCTACTGTCAGCGTCCTTTTTGATGCTGAAAAAGGTACAGAAGGATTAACAGCAGCGGTCAGCAAACTTTGCATGCAGGCTGAAAACGCGGTGAAATCAGGCAGTGCTTTTCTTGTTTTGAGTGACCGAGGGGCCGGAAAAGAGCAGATTCCAATTCCTGCCCTGCTGGCAGTCGCAGCAGTTCACCATCACCTTATTTTGAAAAGAAAACGTTACAAAATAGGCATAATCGTTGAAACTGGTGAAGCGCGTGAAATCGCACATTTTTGTTTGCTGGTAAGTTATGGTGCAGGTGCGATAAATCCATATCTTGCTTTTGAAACTTTTGAACAAATGATAAAGCAAAAAGCTTTGCCAGCAGAACTGACTCGTGAAAAAGCAAATGAGAATTATCTAAAAGCCATCCGCAAAGGCATGTATAAGGTCTTTGCGAAAATGGGCATTTCCACTATTCAAAGTTACCGTGGCGCACAAATTTTTGAAGCAATAGGTTTGAATGAAGATCTGGTTCATGGCCATTTTTCAGGAACACCCTCCAGAATAAACGGTATTGGTATTGAGGAAATTGCTCAGGAAAGTTTGTTGAGGCACAGGAATGCACTTGAAGAAACTGCTGATACAAACAGTATCCTGCCCGGAGGCGGATATTATCATTGGCGTCGTCAAGGGGAATTTCATCAGATTAATCCTGTGATGTCAAATACCCTGCAGAAGGCAGTACGAAATAACAGCCAGGACTCATACGAAGAATTTTCAAAGCTGGTCAACGATCAGCACCATCGTTTCTCAACTCCAAGGAGTTTGTTTGAGTTTGCAGAAGGTTATCCAATTTTGCTGGATGAAGTTGAACCTGCAGCTGAAATCGTCAAGCGCTTTGTGACAGGAGCAATGTCATTTGGTTCAATCAGTATCGAATCGCACGAAACTCTGGCCATCGCGATGAATCGTATCGGCGCACGCAGCAACAGCGGAGAAGGCGGAGAAGACCCGCGACGTTTCAAAAAAAGAGACAACGGAGATTGGCCGGTGAGTAACGTAAAGCAAGTTGCTTCCGGACGTTTTGGAGTCACTATCAATTATCTGGTCAACTGCAACGAACTCCAAATAAAGGTTGCACAGGGCGCAAAGCCAGGAGAGGGTGGGCAGTTGCCCGGAAACAAAGTCAGTGAGGCAATTGCGAAAGTCCGCAATTCAACTCCAGGAGTAACACTGATTTCTCCACCACCGCATCATGATATTTATTCTATTGAAGATTTGGCTCAGCTCATCTTTGATTTGAAAAACGCAAATCCAGAAGCAAAAATAAATGTAAAACTGGTCGCGGAAGCAGGAGTCGGTACAATTTCAGCCGGGGTCGCAAAAGCTCACGCGGATATTATCACCATCGCCGGACACGACGGCGGGACAGGCGCTTCACCGCTGACATCAATCAAACATGCCGGAATTCCGTGGGAACTGGGACTTTCAGAAGCTCACCAGACTTTGATGCTAAACCATCTGCGTGGACGGGTGAAACTGCAAACCGACGGTCAGCTTAAAACAGGACGGGATGTGGCAATTGCAGCTCTACTCGGTGCAGAAGAGTATGGTTTCGCGACGATGCCGCTGATTGCGATCGGCTGTATTATGATGCGCAAATGTCACCTGAATACTTGTCCTGTTGGTATTGCTACCCAAAATCCGGAATTGCGTAAAAAGTTCAGCGGTCAACCGGAACACGTTATTAATTATTTCTTTTTTGTGGCGGAAGAACTACGCAAAATAATGGCTGAACTGGGTTTCCGTAAAATCGACGACATGGTTGGACGTACCGATATGCTGAAGCAGCGTACCGATATAAAACACTGGAAAGCCAGTAAAGTTGATCTTTCCGCCCTGTTGCATCAAGTCCCGGTTGGTGAAGATGATACCGCATACTGCACCCAAGAGCAGAATCATGGACTGGATAAACAACTGGATCATCAACTGATAACTCAGGCAAAAGCTGCTCTGGACCAAGAAAAGCCGGTTAAAATTTCTCTGCCGATCCTCAATGTGAACCGTGCGGTTGGTACAATGTTGAGCAGCAAAATTGCCAAAAGATACGGTGCAAAAGGTTTAGCGGACAACACTATTCACTGCAAATTCAATGGTTCCGCTGGACAAAGTTTTGGAGCGTTTCTGGCGCCAGGAGTGACCCTGGAACTGGAAGGTGACGCAAATGACTACGCTGGTAAAGGTTTGAGCGGCGGACGTCTGGTGGTTTATCCTCCGGCGAATTCAACCTTTCCCGCAGATGAAAATATTCTGGTCGGCAACACAGTGCTTTACGGTGCAACTTCAGGCGAGGTCTTTTTCTGCGGAATTGCCGGGGAGCGCTTTGCTGTCCGTAACAGCGGTGCAAACGCAGTGGTTGAAGGTGTAGGTGATCACGGTTGTGAATACATGACCGGCGGTAAAGTGATCGTCCTCGGAGAAACCGGAAAGAATTTTGCCGCAGGCATGAGCGGTGGTATCTCTTATGTTTATGATAAAAAGGGAAATTTTACGGCGAACTGCAACAGCGGAATGGTGGATTTGGAAACCATTGATGATGCGGAGGAAAAACTTTGGCTACAGAAGCGGATCGAACTGCATCAGCAATACACAGGCAGTGAACTCGCGGTAAATTTATTGAATAATTGGGATCAAGTTATGGCAAAATTTGTAAAAGTTATGCCGATTGAATACCGGGCAGTACTGGAAAAAATGAAAAAAGAATCAGTATCCTGCAACTAGCATACAACAGTTTAAAATGGGAAAAGATACAGGATTTTTAGAATTTAAAAAAGATAGCCCGCCGCTGCGACCGGTAGAGGAACGGGTGCGTGATTATCAGGAGTACAACACTTTTTTTTCAACAGAAAATCTACAGCGTCAAGCTTCCCGCTGTATGGATTGCGGAGTCCCGTTTTGTCACATGGGTTGCCCCTTGGGTAACATGATCCCGGACTGGAACGATCTTGTCTACCGCGGGCACTGGAAAGAGGCGCTTGCGTCTTTGCAAAGTACCAATAATTTTCCGGAATTCACCGGACGTATTTGTCCCGCGCCCTGCGAGGATGACTGTGTGCTGAATGAACATTATACTTTGGACTCTGCTGAAAAACTGCAGAAAGTTAATGTTGTTACTATCGAGGAAATTGAAAAACACATCGCGGAACGCGGCTGGTCGGAAGGTTGGATCAAACCTTTGCCTCCGGAAAAACTGACTGATAAGCGGATCGCCATTGTCGGTTCAGGACCATCCGGACTGGCAGCAGCACAGCAGTTACGGCGTGTCGGACATGCGGTGACTATTTTTGAAAAAGATGATAGAATAGGAGGATTGCTGGTTTACGGAATTCCGGATTTTAAACTGGAAAAAAATATTGTCGCCAGACGAGTTGAACAACTCCGTGCAGAAGGAGTTGAGTTCCGGACAGGAGTCAATGTAGGTGTTGATTATTCAGTCGAAGAAATGCGTGGCAGTTTTGACGCGATCCTGTTGGCTACCGGTGCGCAACACGCGCGAAAACTGCTGGTTGAAGGCAGTGAATTGGAAGGTGTACATTATGCGATGGATTACCTTCCGGAGCGTAACCGTGTAGTAGCGGGAGATTCAATTCCGGAAGAACAAAGAATTGAATGCCTTAGCAAAAAATCGGTAATTCTCGGAGGTGGATTTACAGCAGCGGATTGTCTCGGTAATCTCAATCGGCAGGGTGCGGATCCTCATATTCATCAGTTTGAACTGGTAGATATGGTTCCGCGTCCGACTCCGGTGCATCAAGAAGTCAATCCGGATTGTAGAGCAAATGTATTGACGGAAAGTATTGCTGACGACGGTCATGGCCACGTTAAATCTCTGCAGGCGGTAAATGTGGAATGGAAAGTTGAAAAGAGAGAAAGTTCTACAGGAGGGCGTATGACGATGCAGCGTGTTCCGGGATCAGAGTTCACTGTAAATGCGGATTTGATCTTTTTGGCAATGGGATTTTTAGGTCCAAAAGTGGAAGGTTTACTGGAAGAACTTGGAGTTGAACTGAATGTCCGGGGAGCAGATAAAACCAGTTCGCCAGAGCAATTGATAAAAATGCTGAAAAACGTACAACCGATGTTTGATGTTGATGCAGATGAAAATTTTATGACCAGCGTAGAGGGTGTCTTTGTGGCCGGTGACGCACACCGTGGGGCGTCAATTGTAGTCTGGGCCATTTGGGAAGGTCGTGAAGCGGCACGATGTATAGACAAATATTTAATGGGTACCACGAATCTCCCAACTACACCTCAGGCAGAAGTACTGGTTTAATAATCGTTTAATAAAATTAAAGTGAGCAAAAACAAACTTATATTTTTAGCGGCTTTTGCTGTGTTTGCGGGATTAACGGTTTATGCTCTCTGGAAGGAAGTAAATCGGGGGACGACACAGTTAAAGTACAGCATCAGCGGAGTAATCCTGTCTGCTCCGGGAGTTGGCGGCGGAATTATAAAAACCGATAATGCCCACGTTTTACTCTTTGATCCGGAAACGCTGGAACTGGTTGCTTCAAAAATCCTCAACCCTTTTTTACCACCTTTAACCTTCAGTGTAGGACAGGATGATGCGGAGCAACCGCTGAACGGTTACTATCGCCTGCTTGTACTTACTGATAAAAACGGGAATCCAAATCGACCTTCAGCAGGTGAGGTGATTGGACCGCTAACTTCACCGATTCTACTTGGAACTGAGGGTGTGGAATATTCTGTGGATCGTCCTTTCCAGAATTTTCCAGCAGAACTTTTGGTTGCCAAAACTGATACCCCGGAAACAAGTATTAGTGGAACCATCACTGTTTTAGCAGAACTGCAGGCTCAACTTGATTCTACAGATCGTCTGATTATCATGCTCTTTGATCCGGAACTGGGGCGTCCTGTAGCAATCAAAATATCAGCCAATTTTAAGCCTCCGCAAAAATTCAGTATTGGTCAGGCAAACGCGATGGGCGGTCAAGCACTGAATGGGAAATATTCCCTCCGTATTTTAACTGACAAAAATAACCAACCTTTTCAATCCGTTCCAGGAGAAATAATTGGACGTTCCACAGGCTTAATTTCTTTGGGAACTGCTGATTTGGAGTTTTTTCTGGATCTGCCTTATACACGCTGAGCTAGCTGTTGTAAAAGAATATCATTAGTCTCTGCAGCATATAATGCATATTAATTTTATTTCTTTATGCGTACTATATCAGCTATACAACTGTATCATCAAATAGATCAACAGGTTTTATGTTATTGATAATAATATGAATTACAGTCTTAAAACAAACTAATTATCTAAATTAGTTTTTGCGTGAGCATCAATATTAATATCTCAATTTTGTAAAATACAAGGGGGTAACATGCGTAATTTTTTCCTGCTTTTTGTTTCATTTTTTTTACTTTTTGGACTGACTGCATTTAATTCTTCTGCAACTGAAAAAGGCGAAAGTGCTATTTTTGCAGGCGGTTGTTTTTGGTGTATGGAAGCAGATTTCGAAAAAATTTCTGGTATCAAAGAAGTTGTTTCCGGTTATATCGGTGGAACTTCAAAAAATCCGAACTATAATAATTATGGAAAAAACGCTCATATTGAAGCGGTACAGATATTCTTTGACCCGTCTGTTATTTCTTATGCGGAACTGCTTGAAATATTTTGGGTAAATATTGATCCCCTTGACAAAAATGGACAATTTTGTGACCGTGGACATGAGTACTCAACCGCTGTTTTTTATCTCACAACTCAACAAAAACAATTGGCGGAAAAATCCAAAAATCTGCTCGAAAATTCCGCTGTCCTTGAAAAACCGATTGAAACTCCCCTTATAAAAGCAACAGAATTCTATCCTGCAGAAGAGTATCACCAGAATTACTACAAAAAAAGTTCAATAAAATATAAATACTACCGTTATAGATGTGGACGTGATCAGCGGCTTAAAGAACTTTGGGGTAACATAACAATCCGTGACACAAATGTGAAAAATACTACTGAATATCAAAAACCTGATTTGCGACAAATTGAAGAAAAACTGACTTCTTTACAGTTTGATGTTACCCAGAATGATGCAACTGAACCGCCTTTTAACAACAAATATTGGGATAACAAAAGAGAGGGAATTTATGTTGATATAGTTTCTGGTGAACCGCTCTTCAGTTCTGTTGATAAGTATAAATCCGGTACAGGCTGGCCCAGTTTTACCAAACCTGTTGCTGGAGCAAGCCTGATCAAAAAAGAAGATAATGCTTGGTTCTCAAAGAGAACTGAACTCAGGAGCAAATTCGCAGATTCTCATCTGGGACACTTGTTTAATGACGGCCCAAAACCGGCAGGCTTACGTTACTGTATAAACTCTGCAGCATTGAGATTTGTCGCCAAAACTGACTTGGAAAAAGAAGGGTATCCAAACTACCTGAAATTATTTAAAAATTGATGTTCGGTTAAAGCAGTTTCTTAGTAGTACCAGCCCTGAATTTACCCTTTAGAGCTAAAATTTATAAAACGTCTTTCATGAATATTTACTGAGTGTTTCAAAATTTTCCTCTATTCGCTATTTTAAATCATTAAAAATTGGTACTCATTTGGTAAAAACGTCCAGGATAGTAAAGACGGACGTAAGTCACTAATTTTTTTTTGCGCCAAGTCCTACGCTGAATCACAAAAAGAGCATCTCGTTCCGCAAGTGAAAGCAACTTCGCTTGTTCCACATTAGCATTATGTGCGGAAAGAATATGCTCTGCATCCGTCCACGGCACATGTTTCACCAGCCATTCATTTGGACTGATTTTTTCAAATTCTTCCTGTTCCGCTTCCGGAATGCTTTTCAGGTTAATCCAGCGATCCTCGTATTGGAAAGGTGCTTCATTGGAATAGTGTAGGCAACTCAAATGAAGAGTAAGGACTTCAGGAGAAATTTCCAACTTACTCAGCACATCCGCAGGAGGCACAACCACTTCGCGCAGCAGCAAAGCATAACGGTAAGTAGCTCCCGTTTCTTCAATTTCCAGACGAATCCTCGGTATTTCAAAATTTACAGAACGCCCTTCCGGAGTTACCACTCGTGTTCCGGCTTTTCGGCGACGATCCAGTTTTCCTTCTTCTGCCAGTTCCCGTAAGGCCCGATTTACAGTAACCCGTGCACAGCCAAATTGTTTAGCAAGTAGTGCCTCGCCGGGTATTAAACTTCCAGGTTTCCAGATTCCGGTTTGAATCCATTCCCGCATCTCAATTTTTATGTTCTGATAGATCGGAAGTCCTACATTTTTTTTCTTCATTTTTAATTTTCCTGCCTGATTTGCTGAATCACTGTGCGGTAACGCTGTTCAATTTCTTTGTGATGGATGTGCTGTCCATGCGCCACCATTTGCCGTCCCGCGGACCAAACTTCACATACGAGTGAATCGTCTGAAGTGAAAATCCAGCGATCCAGAAATTCATCATCAGAGCAGCCCCACAAACTCAAGGCTTCTGCATCAAGCGAAACTATATCAGCCCAGTTTCCAGGACTTAAACTTCCGGATTTGCGGCCCAGTGCTTGTGCGCCACCGACCAACGCGTCGTTGTAGAGTGCTCTACCGACGGAACCGCTATTGCTTGTCATCACGTTGCGCTCCTTACGGACGAACCGCTGACTGTATTCCAGTAATCGTAACTCTTCTGTCAATGCAATAAACACATTCGAGTCGGAACCGATTCCGTATTTTCCGCCGGACGAGAGCAATCCGCTGCCGTCAAAAACACCGTCTCCAAGATTTGCTTCTGTAATTGGGCAAAGTCCCACCACAGCTCCGGATTTTGCAACATTTTGCGTTTCTTCCGGAATCATGTGAGTGGCATGGATCAAACACCAGCGTGAGTCAACGCTTACATTTTGAAGTAACCATTCAACTGGACGTGCACCGTAATTTTCCAGAACATCATCAACTTCTTTAAGCTGTTCCGCAATGTGAATATGAACCGGACCGGAAGCTCTTGCCTTAACAATTTCCTTTAACGACTCCGGAGAAACTGCTCTGAGAGAATGCGGAGCCATACCAAGCAGATAATCTTCCGGAGCGTTCAGTAGAGCTGATTGAGCTTGTTCAAGCAATTCTAAAAATCCCTCTCGTTCATTGCCAAAACGAAGTTGCCCTTGCGCAAGTGCTTTACCGTCCAAACCACCCTGCATGTAAAAAACAGGTAAATGAGTCAAGCCGATTCCTGCTTTTTCAGCGGCATTGATAACACGGCATGAAGTTTCAGCAATGTTCCCGTAATGCTGTCCGCCGCGTTGATGATGGACATAATGGAATTCGCCAACCGAGGCATAACCGCATTCCAGCATTTCCATAAAAACAAGGGCTGCAATTGCCTCTATCTGTTCCGGAGTAAGACGTTCCAGAAAACTGTACATTAGCTCACGCCAACTCCAGAAGCTGTCCCGCTTTTCTAAACGCTTTTCCGTCAGTCCTGACATCGCCCGTTGAAATGAGTGACTGTGCAGATTTGACAACGCAGGAAGAAGGATGCGGTTAGGTAAATATTGATCGTCACGATTAGGATCAACTCCGGATTCAACGGCTGAAATTCGACCAAGTTGATCCACTGTCACTCTGACATTTTTGGCCCAACCTTCTGGTGTAAGAGCAAGTTCTGCAAAAAGATTCATCTGCTGTCCATGATTTTGTATTGATAAAAAAGTTTATATAAGCATAAATAAAAGCAAGAAAAAATTAAACTTCTAAATAGCCATTTCTACCTCATTGACCACATGGGCATCGCCACAGATCTAATTCTGCTTGTTGTTAGTGCTTTCTTCAGCGGACTCCTGATGCAAAGACTGGGACAACCGTTGATTTTAGGATACATTCTCACCGGAATTGCGTTTGGACCCTACACAGGGGGATTTGCGCTGACCAGTGTACATGAAATAGAACTGCTGGCGGAAATCGGGGTAGCTCTTTTACTTTTTGCGTTGGGGCTGGAATTTTCCCTCAAAGACCTCAAACCTGTCAAAAAGATCGCGCTGATCGGTACTCCTATTCAAATTTTACTGACCATTGCAATGGGCTACGGTATTGGACAGTGGATGGGATGGGATGCAAAAACTTCCCTTTGGCTTGGCGCGTTGGTTTCTCTTTCAAGCACAATGGTTCTGCTAAAAACTCTAATGAATCAGGGTTGGCTCGGAACACTCTCCAGCAAAGTCATGGTGGGAATGTTGATCGTGCAGGATTTAGCGGTTGTTCCTCTCATCGTGCTTTTGCCAATGTTAAATAATCCAGCGCTGGGTTGGATTTCTCTGGAAATCGCAATTCTTAAAACAGTCATTTTTCTCGTAGGAATGATCTTGTTTGGTACGCGTTTGCTGCCGTTGATTATGCGGCACATAGCCCATTTAGGATCACGTGAATTATTTTTGCTGGCCATCACCGCGATTGGTTTAGGTGTTGGTTATCTGACGTATTTAGTAGGGCTTTCTTTTGCCTTTGGAGCCTTCGTAGCAGGAATGGTTTTGAGTGAATCAGATTATGGACATCAGGCCTTGAGTGACATTATTCCAGTGCGTGACCTTTTTGGACTGCTGTTCTTTGCGTCTGTAGGAATGTTGCTCAACCCTGCTTTTTTGCTGGATCACTGGCAACAGGTTCTCATCCTTGTTTTGGTAATCAGTCTGGGTAAAGGTCTTATTTTCGCACTGCTGGCCAGAATTTTCAAATATGGGAATGTGGTGCCCTTAGCTGTTGGTTTGGGGCTCTTTCAGGTGGGAGAGTTTTCGTTTGTGCTGGCACAGGTTGGGGTCTCCACAAACTCAATCAGCCATGAAGTGTATTCACTGGTTTTGACAACTGCGATTATAACGATGTTTCTAACTCCGCTTATTTCCGGACAAACTGCTCGCTTGTATGCTCTCCGTAAACGCTGGTTCAAACATGAAGCACTGGACTCAATCAATTTCCCGAAATCGGGATTCCAAAATCATGTGATAATTATAGGTGGTGGTCGGGTTGGTTTTAGAATCGCTCAAGTACTGAAACGTCTCAATGTTCCCCTCCTGATAATTGAACTGGATCAACTCAGGGTTGATCGTGCTAAACATGCAGATATTCCTGTTATTTATGGAGATGCCAGTCACGAAGTAGTCTTGGAGGCTGCTACGACATCATTGGCGCGTTTGCTGATTATCACATCTCCGGAAGTCGTAATTGCCCAGACGATTGTTCAACGTGTACGGAAAGTGAATGCAGAAATTCAAGTTGTGGCCCGCGCACCAGGAATTGAATTTTTGGAAGAATTCAAAAAACTCAATATCTCTGACGTGGTAATTCCGGAATTTGAAGCGGGACTCGAAATGGCCCGAAAAGCATTGGTTCATTTGCATATCCCCGCAGCTAAAATTCAGCATTACACAGAATCATTAAGGCAGGATCTGTTTGCATCTTTCTTCAGCGAAAATGAGGAAGATATAATTTTGGAACAAATCCGGACGGCAGAACACCAGTTTGACCTGCAATGGATGTTGATAAAACCTGGAAGCGAACTGGTTGGGATTACGATTGGCGAAGCTGAAATTCGGACAAAAACGGATTCTTCAGTAGTCGGTGTGATTAGGGATGACATCTTGGAACCAAACCCGGGTGCAAATTTTCGCTTTGAAGCAAATGACCGTACCGCCATAATTGGAACAGACAGCGCACGTGAAACTTTTTTCCAATTGACCTGTCCGTCCAAAAACAGTTAGCACGAAACTAAAAGAAAAATTGCTCTTGACCGTAGAATAAATTTTACGATTATTTGTAGAATTGGATACTGTAATTAACGTTTGACTATGATACAATTTTCACGTTAATTAGACATATAGTTGATGTGTTGATGTGTTGATGTGAAAATCCAAATCTATGAAATAAGTATCATCATTTAATCCAATTGCTGAAACTTTCACAAAATTTCCTTTGAAAGTACTTTTGAGAATTTAGTATTGAAAAACACATAGGTTAGAGAGTTAATTTGTAAATTGATTTATCAACAATCACGAAAGTGAACAAAACACTTTTTTTAATGCAGCCCCTTTTTTCACTGACCACAATCTGACTAAAGATATACATGAACATTCCCGCAAACTCAACTCCGTACATCGGTACTGGTCAACGAATTTCTGATGATGTTCCAAACGACGGAATGCTGAACCAAACCTCTCCGTTGCTTCCAGTAGATTTAACGCATTTGCAGGAATCACAGTCGAAAATGGACGATCTCAGTCGGAATGACTGGGTAAATCTATCAAAATACCGGAAGCTATTTCAACAAGAGGAACAGGCAAAGCAGGCACTCTCTCTACTTGAAGTGCAGAAAGACGCACCTAGTTACGGCTTCCGGATCAACAACTACCGGCACTGCCTACAAAGTGCGACGATGGTGATGCGGGACAGCGGGAGTGAAGAGGAAATTGTCGTTGCCCTTTTTCACGACCTCGGATTCGTTGTCTGTCCGGACAACCATGGGGAATTTTCAGCGACATTGCTTGCAAATTACGTTTCAGAGCAGCAATACTGGATGCTCCGGCACCATGCGTCATTTCTTGATTATCATACACAAACGCATCCAAACTCGAACGGTAACAACCGTGAACAATACAGAGGGCACCCATATTTTGAGTATACGGCAAAATGGGTAGAGCACTATGACCAAACCTCCATTCAAACACAATATGATACTGCTCCACTGGATTTTTTCGAGCCAATGGTTTACCGTATCTTCACTCGCCCTTCCAAGGGCATCCAACTCCATCTTGCACCATGAGTTCCTGGATTGAAATGCTCCCGGTGAAAAATTCCACTGGACCACTGAAAGAAGCTTTCGAGCTTGCAAAAACTCCTGCTGGAACAGTGGATAATGTTATGCGTGTCCACAGCCAACGGCCGCACACAATGATAGGTCATCTCACACTTTACAGAAGTGTGCTTCATCATCCTGATAACACACTGCCGCTCTGGTTTCTGGAAGCAGTTGGTGTTTATACAAGCTTGCTTAACGAGTGCGAGTACAGTTTTACTCACCACTGTGCGAACATGCGTAGGCTTCTCAAAGACAACGAACGTGCAGACAGCATCGAATCTGCTTTACAGGATAAGTCTCCCGAAAAAGCATTCGCAGACAAAGAGTTGGCGTTAATTCGCTATACAGGCAAACTGACGTCTACTCCCGGAGCGGTGGTAGCCGCCGACGTGGCTGCCGCCAAATCATTTGGAGCTACTGATGGAGAAATTCTTGAGGTCAATCAGGTCTGCGCATACTTCTGCTACTCTAACCGTACGCTCAATGGTCTTGGAGTCACTCTCTCAGGCGATTCCGTGGGGTACTATGCGTAGTAAGTTCCGGAATCTGTTTCATAAATAATTCGCGCCTTCTGCAACAACCAAAATTTAATCATTTTTCATGG
>Ga0115002_10006246_pt1 | contig 13784 bp, 9 predicted proteins | sample ArcticOcean_MG_C_8_FD_89576 | JGI IMG/M metagenome (GOLD analysis project Ga0115002, IMG submission 89576) | Marine microbial communities from western Arctic Ocean - ArcticOcean_MG_CB11_86 | ecosystem: Environmental > Aquatic > Marine > Oceanic | place: Arctic Ocean: Canada Basin | collected... | reverse complement strand
GGGCAGGCGGGCAGGCGGGAAGACGGGCAGGCGGGCAGGCGGGCAGGCGGACAGGCGGGCAGGCGGACAGGCGGACAGGCGGACAGGCGGACAGGCGGACAGGCGGGCAGGCGGACACGGGAAAGCCGGGCGACACTCTATTAGAGCGGTTCCGGTGAAAATAGTTCCCAGGTGACAGGTTCTTGGTGACTTTGTTTTGTGGTCAGACGGAACTGTTCCTGCCGGGAACGAAAACAGGCGTTCGTTGGGCAGGGTTGAACGGGCTGGCTGCGGCTTCCTGTCTCGAAAAGCAACCACTCCACGTGCACTGACGCATCTTGGCCAGGACGGACAAAGCCTGCGATGGAGTTTTAACTACGCAAGCGAGATGCAACAGATTGAATGAGGCACTGTTCTCGCGGTGGCAGGCCAGCGGATGCAACCTGCTCTCAAGCACGAGCAAGGGCCGATCACGCTTCGATGCGCTCAGATTGCCATGGTGGTCGGCGACATGTTCGAGGGACGGACTGATTTCAAAGTGATACCGTCCTTCGGAATGACGGATGACGGCCTCGAGATGTCCCGCCTGGGTGAAAATGACGTCCAGCCCGCAGAGGTCCGGGTCCGAATCTCCTAACCGGGAGTCGCGTATCAGCGACACCAGTTGCAACAGCTTCTCGTCGATCACAGCCGGACTTGTGGCGGCAGGGACGAACAGTCCGGCACGACGTGCCTCATCATGGCACACTTTTGCGTGCTGCATGACCTGCTGAGGAGAAAGGCCATACAGTCTGCATGGATTCGCACTTGCGGCGCCCAGGTGTTGCAGGACGCCCGTGAAGCAACCTCCGACGCACTGAAGACAAAGTGTGTCTCCATCCGACTGCACCGAAAGTGCGTTCCAGCCGCTTGTCGCTGTCGGCGTTGGAGTTGCTGTCCAGGCATCCGGCCCCAGTTGGAACTTGATCAGCGACGAGAGCTGCGTGACCACGACGGCTGGTCCCTGGAGTTCGATCAACTTGCGAAGAGATGGGTGCAGGACGTTGGCATGCGGGGTAATGGCCGCCATGGCGCAGCGTGATCCGGCTGCTTTCAACAGTGGAGCGGCCATCAAGGTCAAAAGAGCTTCGCGTCGAGAATGCAGGATTTTCAAGTCGTTTCTCCAGTCGTGTGGTGTGAGAAAGAGAAATTGGTTCCCCGAAAACGTCGCCATACCCCTATGTGGCAAGAGGAGAGCTCGCGTTACCCCAAACAGACCCCGTTTTCTTCATTTTGAAGGAAATTCACGGATTTCCGGGGCGATGCGACTTACAGACACCTGCCGACATCTCAGGAGCACAACTCAATTACCAGGTTTCAGTGATTGGAACCGGCGGCCGATGGGGGCGTGTGCATTCGACCGAGGCACCCGAATATCACCAACGGCAGGTCATAATAACACGGTGCCCGGCCGCTCGAACGCTGTGGCAGGTGCTTGGCAGCTTCGGTTGGAAGAGTCCGGTGCCCTCGACCTGTCCGAAAGTCAACGGTCGCGCGTCTCGAGCAGAGCCGTCAGTCGCATGTTCTCTTCCTCAGCTTCTTGTCTGCGACGGATCTCGGTGATGCGTAGTTTTTCGAGTCAGCCCAGGTCGTTCAGGACGTGCCTGGCGATCAGGAGGTTGACTTCCGCTTGTTCCCCTCTTCGGACCGCGGCTCCCTGGCCACCACGTCTGCGGATCAAGGTCTCGGTCAGCTCGGACCGTTGAGCCAGCACCTTTTTCAGTTTTCGTCGTAACGTCGAGTAGGAGATGTTCCACTCCTCGGCCGCCTTCGGGATCGTGAGCCACCTCGCTGTCAGGTCCGCTGGCCAGTTTCGAACCTGGTAGTCCGTCGCGTCGAATCGGAAGATCTTGCGGAACGTGTTTCGTTCATCATCCAGTTGAGGCCCAAAGGTGATCGTCACCCATGGAATGGGCGTGGCATTGGCTGAGGCCACTCGGAACCAGGACTTCTTGTCTTCTGGGTTCTCGACACGGATTGCCTGGACGAAGGGGGCGACACCTTCGTCGACCGATGAATGAGAACAGATGATCAGATCACGCGAGGCGATTGAGCCAACAGAGCTCAGTACTCTCTGTTCGTCATCGTGATGAAAGATCTCGAATTCAAGACGCAGCAGGCAGTGTCCGTCGGTTCGGTTTTCGATTGGACGTTCGGTGATCTTCAGCAACCTGGCAGTGTGCCGGGAGCCTTCGGGGAAGTGCTGGCGTGTCATGGTGAGTGTTCTCGCCTGGATCGGAGCCGTCCACTCGGCGGAACGAGGTCCGCAAGAGAGACTCGGCGGTCCATATCGGTTCAGGGATGACGTGGCGAATCAGGCTGGCCGCGGTTGCTCAGGGAATCTGTTGTGCCAGGAGTGTGATTTTTATGTCGCGTCAGACCGCGTATTTCCGCACCAGTTTCTCGTCGACTTCAATCCCCAGCCCCGGTCGTCGTGGCACGGTGACGTAACCATCCTTGACCTCGATCTGCCCCTTGGCCAGTCCTTCTCGCCAGGGATTTTCGGACTGGTCCAGTTCCAGGTACGGCATATCGGTGGGCAGGCCGAAGTGTGGATCGGGGACCAGGGACAGCGTCTGCACGGTGGCGGCGATCACGATATCGGCGCCCCAGCAGTGCGGGTGGCAGCGGACTCCCGAGAGGTTGGCCAGTTCGGAGATGAACACCACTTCGCCGATGCCTCCGCACAGGCTGGCATCGGGCTGGATAATGTCAAACGCCCGTCGGTCGATCAGTGCCTTGGCCGCCTCACGCGAATCCAGCGCCTCGCCCCCGGCCAGCGGCAGCGGCATTTTCTCCCGCAACTTGTCGTAGCCGGGGTAGTTGTTTGACCGTTGGGGCATGGGTTCTTCGAGAAATTCGAAGTCATAGGTTTTCAGGAGGTGGGCCAGCTTCAAGGCGTTGCCCATCGTGTAGGCACCGTTGCCGTCGGCCATCAACTTGACGTCGGGGCCGACGACCTTGCGGATCGTCTGCACCACCTTGATCTCGCGGGCGATCGGGTACCGTCCCAGCCGCATCTTGATCGCCCGATGTCCCTGCTGGACCATCTTCTCGGCCCGCATCGGGTACCACTTTTCGATGGGGATCCCTTCGACGTAGTCCAACGCCGAGACATAGACGGGGATCTTCTCACGGAACCGGCCCCCGAAGACCTCGGCCACCGGCATCCCCAGTGCCTTGCCCCGGATATCGTTGATCGCCATCTCGACCGCTCCGGTGGCCAACCCGTTGCCGAAGTTGGAACCCCACAGCGATCGCCACAGCTTGCGGTATTCCATAGGGTTCTGGCCGATCAGCCGCGGGGCCAGGAAGTTGTCGATCGTGGCCCGGGCACCGGAGATCGGGGAGGACTCGCCCCAGCCGACATGCCCGGCGTTGGTTTCGATCTTCACCAGCAACGCTTCGCGGGTCTTGGACAGGGAGACCGAGACCGAGACACCGAAAGCCCGTTCGAGTTCGCATTCGAGCTTGAAGGTGGTGACCTTGGTGATCTTCAGGCCGGCGAACGCGGCCGCAACGTTATCGGCGGCCAGGGCGGTCGACGGGGCGGTTGCGGCAGAGGCCAGGCCACCGGCGACGGCGCCGGCTCCGAGTTTGAAGAGATCGCGACGTGAGGTGGGGTGGGTCATCGAGATGGGCTCCTGGATGGAACGTGCGAGTCCACAGTGTCTCGCGACACGTGGTGCGAGACAACTCAACCAGCAACACTAAGTGCTAAACAGCTCAACCAGCGGTCGCCCGTTGACGATCCGGTGCGGTCGTCCCAGCGAGTCGACGATTTCGGATTCGGGAGCAATTCCCAGCGCGTGGTGCATCGTGGCCAGCATGTCCTCGGGTGAAACAGGCTTCGAGGTCGGGTAGGCCGAGTCGCGGTCGGTGGTCCCGTAGACCTGTCCGCCCTGGATCCCTCCGCCGCAGAGCACCGTCGATTGCACCGCACCCCAGTGGTCTCGGCCGGTCTTCTTGTTGATCTTCGGTGTCCGGCCAAACTCGCCGAACATCGCCACCAGTGTTTCGTCGAGCTGACCGCTGCCGTCCAGGTCTTCCATCAGTGCGTGGAAGCCTCGGTCGAGCGACGGCAGGCAGAAGTCGGCCTTGAGCATCTCGTAGCCGTTCTTGCCGTCGAGACCTCCGTGGTTGTCCCACACGTTGCTCACGTTGCCGTTTTTCTGGATGTACATCCATGAGATCGTGACCAGGCGGACTCCGGCATCGACCAGTCGCCTGGCCATCAGGATGCTCTCGCCCCATTCGTTGCGGCCGTAACGGTCTCGGGTCTGTGTATCGGCCTGATCGATGTCGAAGGCGTGCTTGGCTTTCGAGGAGGAGAGCATGCTGAAGGCCTGGGCCCGGAATCCGTCCATGCCGGCGGCGAGCGGGTTGGCCTGGTAGCGTCGGTCGCTGCTCTCGATCACGTCCAACAGGCCTTTTCGAGCCAGCAGTCGTGTGTTGCTGAGTTCATCGGGGAGAGCCATCGAGTGAGTCGGTTTTTCTCCGGTCTCCTTGGCCGCTGCGACCTCCATCGGATCGTGTCGACCTCCGAGCCAACCGGCGTGCGTGCCGGCATAGGTCGACCCGTCGTGGCCGATCGGTCGCGGCAGAGTCACCGAGGCGGGCATGGCTCCCAGGGGAGTAAACGCCGAGACGACTCCCTGGACGTTGGGAAAGTAGCTCCGATTGCGGTCATTGCGAGGCACTCGCAGCGATCGGTCGATCTTGCCGGTCAGGCTGCGATAGACCGAGGGTTCGTGGTTGTTGCTGTCGTGCGAGTACGAGCGGATGATCGCCGTCTTGTCGGTGTGGCGGGCGAACAGTGGCATTTCCTCGGCGATCTGGATGCCGGGAACGACCGTGTCGATCGGGTTGAACAGGCTGCGGATGCCAACCGGGGCCTCGGGGTTCGGATCCCAGAGATCCATCTGCGGCGGTCCGCCCCAGAGATAGATCAGGATGCACGACTTGGCGCGGCCGCCACTGGGCACCAGGTGATGTCGGTTGGATTCGGCGGCCTGGACCTGTTCCAGTTCGAGCAACCCCGGCAGTGTCAGCCCGCCGATGCCGACTTGACCCAGCCGGATCATTGCGTCACGTCTGTGGAGCATGGTCGGGAAGGTCCTCGATTGGTGCATAGCGGACAGGCACTCTCTCGGCTGACGCCTCGGGGAGAGCCAGTCCCGGTAGTATAGCAATCGACCACCCACTCGTGCGAGAATGATCAGGCTCTCGCCATGAAGCTCAGCCGATGACAATCACTCGTCAATGCAGCCGGTGTTCACTGATCTGATCAGCGGCGTCGGCTGCCTTTCTGGTCGGTCATCGAGGATAAAGTTGCTGTCAGCCGGTGGGGGCCGGATCACTGGGGTCTCTACTCTGGAGTCGTTGACGATGTCGAACAGGATCCTGTTGAAACTGCTGCTGGTACTTGGTGTGGTGGCGATGCCGTCTTCGGTTTCGGCCGAGAACTGGGCGTCGTGGCGAGGTCCTCGGGGGAACGGGACATCGACCGAGACGGGTCTTGCGGTCTCCTGGGACGCGAAACGCAATGTTGCCTGGCGGGTGACGTTGCCCGGCGCCAGTGGAGCGACACCGGTCGTCTGGGACGACAGGATCTTTGTCAGTTCCGCCGACGGCGACGACCTGGTCCTGATCTGTATCAGTATCGATGGCAAGGAACTGTGGCGGCGGACCGTCGGGACCGGCAACCGGCAGGTCGGATTCGGCGACGCCGAAGGCAATATGGCCTCACCCTCGCCCGTCACTGACGGAGAACATGTCTGGATCCTGATGGGGACCGGGGACCTGGCCTGTTTCGATCGATACGGCAAGCCGGCCTGGAAGACGAACATCCAGAAGACGTACGGGCGGTTTGATATCCAGTTCGGCATGAGCTCCACGCCACTGCTGGCCGATGGTCGGCTCTACATCCAGGTCATCCACGGGCCGATGCGCGGTGCCACGGAGCCGGCCTACGTGGTGGCCCTGGACAAGAAGACGGGCAAGGAGGTCTGGAAGAAGGACCGCAAGACCGGTGCCCAGATGGAGTGCAAGCATTCCTACACCAGTCCGGTGCTGTACGACGACGGCAAGCAGAGGTTCCTGCTGACTCACGGAGGTGACTACCTGGTGGCCCATCGACTCGACACCGGAGCCGAGATATGGCGGATGGGCGGTTTGAACGGGGTGCCCGGCGCCCCGATGGCCGCACGACCCACGGGCAGCTTCCTGCAACGGTTCGATGTCGCCAAGTTCGATGTCAACAAGGACAAGAAGGTTTCGCGGGCCGAGATCACCTCGAAGCTGCACCAGCGGGTGTTCGATCGCATGGCCAAGCAGTTCAAGTTCGATCCGACCACGACCTACACGATCGCGGCGTTGCGGAAGGCGATCGGGCAGAAGGAGATTCCCAAGGCGGCCGCACCGGCGGCCCGGTCGTATCATCGCACGCTGAGGTTCGTGGCCTCGCCGGCGGTGATCCCCGGCCTGATCATCGCACCTTCGGCCAAGCGGGGACCGGTCATCGCGCTCAGCCCCAATGCGAAATTCGCCGGCGACCTGACAAAGAAAGCCGAGACCCGGTTGTGGAAGCTCGATGACGGCACACCCGACGTGCCCTCCCCGTTGATCCACAAGGGGCTGGTCTATCTCTGTTCGGAGAACGGCAACCTGTCGTGCTTTGACTCGAAGACCGGCAAACGACATTACCTGGAGCGGACACACCGGATGCGGCACCGGGGCTCGCCGGTCGTGGCCGATGGCAAGATCTACCTGTCGGCTCGAGATGGCAAGGTGACGGTTGTCCAGGCGGGACAGACCTTCAAGATCCTCTCGCAGAACGACCTGGGAGAAGCACTGGCCGCCTCGCCAGCCATCTCCAACGGGACGATCTACCTGAGGACCTTCGACGCCTTGTGGGCGATCCGGGCCAAGTAGGACCTGGCGGTCACTCGCGTTCTGGTTTCGGCTGAGGACCACGAGTGGTGCCGTCCTGGCCGAGCGGGATCGTCTTGTGCCACACGACCGGCATGGGCCATGATTCTTGCCCGGGTTGATTCGGTTTGCGACCCAGTTGAGAACGACCGGTGTGGGAGTCAGAATGCCAAGTCATGAGAAGACAGCAACTGGCAACCGGTCGGACGCGATCAGGTCGAGTGATCCCGCGGTGCCTGGTCCTGCTTGTTTTGGCAAACCTGGCGGCCGGGGCCGCATGGGCCCAGGGGCATTCGCTGCAATCGGCCGCTGGCAAGATGACGCTCGCCGGGGGACTTCAGGTGCAGTTGTTCGCCGGCGAGCCCATGGTGCGGCAACCGATCCTGGTCAAGTGCGACGATCGTGGCCGGTTGTGGACGATCCAGTACCTGCAGTATCCCAACCCGGCGGGGCTGAAGCGGGTGAAAGTCGATCGCTGGTCACGGACTGTCTACGACCGTGTTCCCGAGCCGCCACCGAAGGGGCCCCGTGGAGCCGACCGGATCACGATTCTCGAGGACACCGACGGCGATGGCCGGGCCGATCGGGCCAAAGATTTCGTTGACGGGCTGAACCTGGCCACCGGGCTGGCCTTTGGCCACGGGGGGGTCTATGTCCTGCAGGTTCCCTACCTGCTCTTCTACCCCGACAGGAATCGAGACGACGTTCCCGATGGCCCACCCCGGGTACTGCTCAAGGGGTTTGGCATGGAGGACGCTCAGTCTCTGGCCAACCACCTGACGTGGGGCCCCGATGGCTGGCTGTATGGCGTCAACGGCAGCACGACAACCTGTCGCATCCGCGGGATCGAGTTCCAGCAGGGATGTTGGCGGTATCACCCGCCGACGGATCGGTTCGAGTTGTTCTGCGAGGGAGGCGGCAACCTCTACGGGCTCACCTTCGATGAACTTGGTCGGCTGTTCTACAGTTCCAACGGTGGCCTGTTCTTCCACGCCGTACAGGGTGGCTATTTCGTCAAGAGCTTTGCCAAGCACGGACCGCTGCACCACCTCTACACCTACGGGCACTTTCAACCGGTATTTCGAGGTGGCTTGCAGGGGGGGCCGACGACCGGCGGGACGATCTACCGTGGGCACACGCTGCCGGAGGCGTTTCGTGGGCGGTTTCTCTGCGGCAACTTCCTGGGACACACGACCAGTTCCTGGAACGTGCGGTCGCAGGCGAGCACCGTGGCCGTCACGCCGAACGGATCCTGGTTGAACGCCAACGACACGTGGTTCGGTCCGACTGACCTGTGCTTTGGGCCCGACGGGGCCGTCTACGTCAGTGATTTCCACGACCGTCGGACCGCTCATCCCGATCCGGATGCCACGTGGGATCGCAGCAATGGCAGGATCTATCGCCTGCAGGGAACCGGCGTGGCATCGACGCGGCCCGTCGACGTCGTGTCACTGCCGAGTACCGGACTGGTCAAGCTGCTCTCACATGCCAACGGCTGGTATGCGGACCGGGCTCGGATCGAGATGTTTCGACGGAAGGACAAGTCTATTGTTCCCGAGTTGAAGGCGATGGCTCGCCGCCGGGACGATAGACGGATGGCGTTGCAGGGTCTGTGGGCCGTGAATGCATCGGGAGGCCTGGACGACGCGTTTGCTCTCGAACTGCTGGCGCACCCCGGTCCACGGGTGAGGCACTGGACCGTGAGATTGCTGGGCGATCGTCGCAAGGTGTCCCGACGTGTCGGTTCGGCCATCGTCGACCTCGCCCATCGAGAGACCGATCCGGTGGTGTTGGTGCAACTGGCGGCCACGGCAAGACGGTTGCCGGCCGAAACTGGGTTGCCGGTTGCCAGGGAACTGATGCAGAAGAAACCCGGCGAGTCGGATTCTCGTTTGCCGTTGATGACCTGGTGGGCGCTCGAGCAACACGTTGCAGACAATCGTGCACAGGTGATTGGACTCTACGAAAAGGGCTCGCCACTGTGGGCCACGCGTGATGGGCTGGGTTGCGGGTTGCGGCTGGTGCGTCGGCTGTCGGCCGAGGGGACCAGGGCTGGTTATGATGCGTGCGTGAGCCTGCTGGCCACCGTGCCCGGCGGGTCGCGAGGGGAAGCGGACAAGAGATTGGCCCAGGGGCTGGCCGAACGTGCCAGCGGCCTGACGGGGCTGGGGACCGGTGGGTTGTTCAACCGGTTTGGCACCACCGAGGCCTCGGCGTTGAAACGCCGCAGTCGGAATTTTGATGACCTGACGCGGGGACTCGCCGAATACATCGGCAAGCGATGGTCAGCCGGGCGCGACAACACGTTCTGGTCGGACCTGGCGATGCGGTGCCGCGTGGATGGGTCGCACCGGTACGCTCGCACGCGGGTGGCCGACACCAGGTTGCCCGCCGCGACGCGGGCTCGCTGGTTGAGACTGTTGCGGCAGTATGGCGAAGCGGACGTGCTGCCGTTGGGAGTGAAGTTCTTCCGGTCGAGCGAGTCGGTCGAGGTGATGGCACAGGCCATGGAGGTGCTGGGGCGTTTCGGCAAGCAACGGGAGCTTGGGCTGATTGTCACCGCGTACCCGAAGCTGGCCGGCTCGTTGCAGCCAAGGGCTCGGCAACTGGTTTTCGGTCATCCGGAGACGGCACTGGCGCTGCTCGGCCTGGTTGATCGTGGACAGGTGAAAGCCAAGACGATCGACGTGGTCGAACTGAGGGCCCTGGCCATTCATAAGGATCCGCGGCTGACCAACCTGATCAAGAAGCACTGGGGCCGAGTCTCGGCGGGAACGGCCGAGGAGAAACTGGCCACGATGCGACGGTTCAAGAACGATCTCAGGGCGGGGTCGGGTCGACCGGCGGCGGGACGCGAATTGTTCAAGAAGCACTGCGCGGCGTGCCACAAGTTGTTCGGCGAGGGGGGCAAGATTGCCCCCGACCTGACCATGACCTCGCGGAAAGATCTCGAGGCGTTGCTGGCCAACATCGTCGATCCCGGTGCGGTGATTCGCCGCGACTTCCTGGCCTCGATCATTGTCACGTCCAACGGAAGAATGGTCACCGGGCTGGTGGTCAACCGCAAGGGGGACCACCTGGAGGTGGCCGATTCCAAGGGGAAGATCGTCAGGATTCTCAAGTCGGATGTCGAAATCGAAAAGGTGTCCGACACGTCGGTCATGCCCGAGCGGCTGCTCGAACAGCTCACACCACAACAACTCAGAGACTTGGTCAGTTACCTGCAGGGAACGGCTCCATGACAGCATTACCAATCACTCGACGTCGATTTCTTTCCACCGCTGCCGCGGCCACCACCGTTGGGCTGGCGACTCCGGGCCTGGCCAACACCGCTCCGGACAAGGCGCACATTGCGTTGACGCTCGACCTGGAGATGAGTCGGCACTACCCCCGTCGTGGTCTTACCGAGTGGGATTTCCAGAAAGGAAATCTCGACAAGGCGACCAAGGCGTATTCCCTGAAGGCCGCACGGGTGGCTCATGACCTGGGGGCCAAGATCCACTTCTTCTGCGTGGGCCGGGTTCTCGAGCAACCCGACGTGGGGTGGCTCAAGGAGATCATCGAGATGGGGCACCCGGTCGGGAACCACACCTACGATCACGTCAACGTCCACGCCGCCAGTCCCGCGCAGACACAGTTTCGATTTCAACGGGCTCCGTGGCTGATCCGGGGGCGGACGGTCTCGCAGATAATCGAACAGAACATCGCGACGACCAACCTGGCGATGAAGACCCGGCTGGGAATTTCGCCCAACGGGTTCCGGACGCCCGGCGGGTTTTATACCGGGCTGAAGGGACGCGAGGACCTGCAGCGGCTGATGATGAAGCAGGGTTTCAAGTGGGTCAGTTCGGTTTACCCACGACATCTTTCTGGCAAACCGAAGCAGGAACCGGGCCCGGAGGTCTACAACTCGATCATCGCCGCCCAGCAGAAGGCGCAGCCGTTCAAGTACCCCACCGGGCTGATCGAGGTCCCGATGAGCCCGATCAGCGATGTCACGGCGTTCCGGACAAATTACTGGAAGCTCGATTACTTTCTGAAGGCGGTGCGGTTGGCTGTCGAGTGGGCGATCCAGGAACGGAAGGTGTTCGACTTCCTGTCCCACCCGTCGTGCCTGGTGGTCGAGGACCCCGATTGCGAGACGATCAGGCTGGTGTGCGAACGCGTGAACCGGCAAAAGGACCGGGCCGAAATCGTCGGTCTCGACCGGATCGCCGGTCGGTTGGCCTGAGATCGCTCGGTGACGCAGGTTTATCCGCTGTCCGCTGGCCTCGGCCGCACCGATTTGGTTGACTACCACCCATCGATATTCGCCAACCCGTTACCCACTCGGGCCAACAACTTATGAGCATTGCACCACCACGGAAAACAGCACTGCTCGTCCTGGCCAGCCTGCTTGTCACCGTCACGACGGCCACGGCCGAATTCAAGGATGGCAACAAGCAACTGGGCATCACCCCTGGCGGCAAAGCGGCATTCATCGATTACAACAACGATGGCTGGATCGACCTGTTCGCCGGGCAGTTGTGGAAGAATGAGGGTGGCAAGAAGTTCGTCCTGGCCAAGGACTCGGGTGCGCCCGGTGGCGAGGTAATCTGGGGCGACTTCGACAACGATGGCAACGTCGACGTGTTCCAGTTCACCGGTGCCGGCTCGTTGCACCGCAACAAGGGTGACGGGACGTTCGAGAAGGTCGAGTTTCCCAAGCTGCCGACGATCAATTCACGCGGCGCCTCGTGGCTCGACATCAACAACGACGGCCTGCTGGATATCTACGTCGGTGGCTACGAGATCTGGACCAAGACGGTGCACCCCGATGCGATCTACATCAACCAGGGTGGTGGGAAGTTCGCCAAGCACTGGCAGAGCAAGGACGGGAACTACTCGGCTCGTGGCGTCACCGCGGGAGATCTGAACGAGGATGGATTCGTCGATGTCTACGTGTCGAATTACCGTCTGCAGCCCAACCACCTGTGGCAGAACGCAGCCGGTGGCAAGGGACTCTTCAAGAACGTGGCGATGGATGTCGGCGCTGCCGGCAAGCCGTCAGGGGTGATCAACTACACCGGCGGGATCCGGTATCCCATTTGTGGTCATACGATCGGTTCGGCCATCGGCGATCTCGACAGCGACGGGCACCTGGATATCTTTGTCGGCAACTTCGCTCACGGAGCCGCGTACCAGAACCGGCCCCAGTTCCTGCGAAACCTGGGGCCGGAAGGGAAGTATAAGTTCGAGGACAAGTCTGGGGGTGCAGGGCTGGGATACCAGGAATCGTACGCGTCACCGTCACTGGGTGACTGCGACAATGACGGGGATCTGGACCTCTACTTCACGACCGTCTACGGCCACAACCACTCGGTGCTTTACACCAACGAGGGGGCCTGGAAGTTCAAGAATGTCACCGCGGAACAGGGACTGGGCAGCCTGCCTCCGACCTACCAGTCGGCCTGGGGCGACATCGATAACGATGGCGACCTGGACCTGGCCACGGCTGGCAAGCTGTGGATCAACCAGCTGAAGGCGTCTCCGAAGAACGGCTGGGTTGCGGTGACACTCGAGGGTGACGGCAAGAAGGTCAATCGCTCGGCGATCGGCGCGATTGTTCGCGTGAAGCTCAAGGACAGGGTGCTGACGCGGCAGGTCGAGAGTGGCACCGGCGAGGGGAACCAGAACCAGCTGCGGTTGCACTTCGGCCTGGGTGCTCACGAGGGGCCGGTTGACCTCGAGATCACCTGGCTGGGTGCCGGCAAGCAAGTGGTCAAGGGCCTGGCCACAGGCAAGGTCCACATGGTGACCTTCAAGGGCGGCCAGGGCTGAGCCCGGCACGCAGCCATCCATGAACACCTTCGATTTCAACCGCTCGTTTTTCACGTTCCGGATTGACACCCTCGTCAAGCCGCCGCTGACGGTGACGCACAAGCCGCCGTTCAGCCTCAACAACGCCAGGATTCCGATCGAATGCCGGTGTGTTGTCACCGAGAAGGCCACCGACCGGGCCCAGGCATTCGTCCTGGGGGCCAGCTGCAAGACCGAACGCGTCGGTGTCGAGGGGGACATCTGGCTGGAGCCCAACGCCGACTTTTGCCCGATCTTTTCCGACGATCGTTATCTCAGCCTGAAGACGTACTCCCAGGTCGGTACGACGATGGACCTGTTTCCGCCTGGCAGCGGCAGCCAATCGGACCGCCAAACCGGACTCATTGACGACACCTATGACAGCGTGAAGATCGACCTGGCCGAATGTGAAGCAACGCAACTGGATTCGGCCCGGGAGATCGTCGAAGCGGTCCTGGCCAACCAGAACCTGGTCGCCCGTACGGAACTGGAAAACGATCGGTACCACGCCCTGATCGAACATCCCGTCAAGACGATCAACGCCAACGAGCGCGACTGGATCTACCAGACCGACACGGGTCCGGTGCTTTTCCCCGACCTGTCCGTCGAGCCCGATGCGATGCTGACCAGCCTGGAACTGGCCTACTCGGCCTTCAACTGTCCCGACTGGATCGAGTTCATCGTGCGGCGGGTCACTCCCACGACCTCCGACATCAACGTCTACCACTACTCCGACGCGGTCCGCTGCGATTCCAGGAATCAAATGCTGCGGATCGGCTAGTGCGGCGTGGAGCGGGCAAACGGTTTCAGCCGATCACGTCCCAGATCGGCTCGCCGCCGTGAGCCACCGCTACCGGTTTGCTATCCAGGTCGGGCACGGTCATGTGCGGGTCGATGCCCAGCAACTGGTAGATCGTGGCCACGACATCCCCGGGTGAGACCGGGTGATCGATCGGGTAGCCGGCCTGTTTGTCGGTCTGGCCGAACACCGCGCCCTG
>Ga0115002_10006245_pt1 | contig 13785 bp, 7 predicted proteins | sample ArcticOcean_MG_C_8_FD_89576 | JGI IMG/M metagenome (GOLD analysis project Ga0115002, IMG submission 89576) | Marine microbial communities from western Arctic Ocean - ArcticOcean_MG_CB11_86 | ecosystem: Environmental > Aquatic > Marine > Oceanic | place: Arctic Ocean: Canada Basin | collected... | reverse complement strand
TGGAGAAAGCATAAATATCACTCACCAGCAAAAAAAATTAGGAGAGGAAGATTTGCTTTATTATAGAGATCGTTTCGATATACCTCTAACTGACAAGCAGGTAAAAAATATAGAGTTCTACAAGCCTGATGAAAAATCAGAGGAAGCAAAATACCTTAAAGAAAGAAGAATGAAGCTTGGCGGAAATTTGCCAGAACGCACTTGTTTTGCAAAACCAATAAAAAAACCAATAAAAGATATTTTTGAAAATATGCTACAAGCCTCTGGAGATCGTGAAATGTCCACTACTATGGTTTTGGTTAGATTATTAACGAATTTATTAAGAGATAAAAATATTGCCCCAAGATTAGTGCCAATTATTCCAGATGAAGCTAGGACATTTGGGATGGAAGGATTTTTTAGAAAAATTGGAATTTATGCACACGAGGGTCAAAAATATGAACCTGAAGATTCAGAGCAATTAAGCTCCTATAGAGAAGATAAAAAAGGCCAAGTGTTAGAGGAGGGTATAACAGAGACCGGAGCAATGTCGTCCTTTATAGCTGCAGGAACAGCATACACCAACCATGATTTAGAAATGATACCAGTTTATACTTTTTACTCCATGTTTGGTTTTCAAAGAGTAATGGATCTTATTTGGGCAGCTGGAGATTCCCAAGCAAGAGGTTTTCTTGTGGGGGCAACATCTGGAAGAACTACTTTAGCTGGAGAAGGTTTGCAGCACCAAGATGGTCACAGCCATCTTCTTGCCGCAACAGTTCCAAACTGCATAAGTTATGACCCCACATTTGCATATGAATTAGCAGTAATTTTTCAAGAAGGTTTAAGAAGAATGCACGATGAGCAAGAAAACATTTTTTACTATTTAACAACTATGAATGAAAATTATAAACACCCAGCGATGCCAAAAAATTCTGAAAAAGGTATTCTTAAAGGCATGTATTTATTTAAAGAATTTAATAATAAAGGAAAAACAAAAGTTCAACTACTAGGAAGTGGAACTATATTAAGAGAAATGATAGCTGCTGCAGAAATATTAAGTAAGGTATATAATATTGATAGTGATGTTTGGAGTGTGACTAGTTTTAATGAATTAAGAAAAAATGGAATGACAGTTGAAAGAAAAAATTTATTAAATCCAAAGGAAAAGCCAGAAATGTCATATGTAGAAGAATGTTTGAGCAAAAGAGAAGGCCCAGTTATAGCAGCGTCAGATTATATAAGAAGTTTTGCTGACCAAATAAGGCCATATACATCTAAAGCATTTTATTCTTTTGGAACAGACGGATATGGAAGAAGTGATAGTAGAAAAAATCTAAGAAAATTTTTTGAAGTAGATAAAGAACACATTGTTACATATACATTAAGTGCATTAGCTAAAGAACAACTTGTTCCATCAAAGTATGCTGACGAAGCATTAAAAAAATATAATATAGATAAAAACAAACCTATACCTACCGTATTATAATAATGACGGACAAAAAAAAAGATATAGTAAGCGCCAGTCCTAAGACAAGAAAGTTTGCAAGAGAACTGGGTGCGGACCTACATTTAATCGAAGGATCCCAAAGAGAAGGAAGAGTTACAGAAGATGACATAAAATTATTTATAAAAAAAAATTTAAAAAAAAAAGAAATTATCACTCAAGAATATCAGCATTCTGAATTTGGAGAAATTGATGAGCAACCAATACCAAGAATAAAAAAAATTGCTGGACCTCACTTACAAAAATCTTGGAGTGAAATTCCACACGTCACTCAACATGATGAAGTAGATATTACTGAAATGGAAAAATTTAGAAAATCTTTAAGAGATCTATATACTGGTGAAAAAATATCAATTACACCTTTAGCATTTATTATTAGAGCTGTAGTAAAAGCACTTAAGGATTATCCAAATTTTAATTCATCTTTGGATGTAAAAAAAGAAAAAATTATCTATAAAAAATATTATCATGTTGGGATAGCAATTGATACTCCACATGGATTAATGGTACCAAAAATTAGAAATGCAGATAAAAAAGATATTACCGAGTTAGGTAAGGAACTGAAAAAAATTACAAAACTATCTAAAGAACTCAAAATTGATAAGAAGGAGTTTTTTGGAGGCTCAATAACAATATCAAGCCTAGGCAGCATTGGTGGCAGTTTTTTTACACCCATTATCAACCAACCAGAAGTTGCCATTCTAGGTATTGGAAAAGCTGAAACTAAACAAGTTTTTATCGATAACAAATATGAAAATAGAATTATGTTACCATTGTCTTTATCTTATGATCACCGAGTAGTTGATGGAGCAGAAGGAGCTCGTTTTTGCGTTCATTTAAAAGAAAGCTTAGGAAAAGATTTCGCTTACAAACTAGCGGTATAGTTTTTATTTTATGAAAAAAACAATATCGTTGAGTTGCCTAATTATTTGCACCTTAATTTGGGGAACAACCTTCATAGCTCAAGATAAGGGCATGGATAACATTGGTCCATTTACTTTTAATTCTGTGAGGTTTTTTGTAGGTTTTTTAGCAGTAAGTCCTTTTGTTTTTTTCTTTGAAAGAAAAAAAATTAATTATCAAATTAAAAATAAAAAATTTTTTTTTTTTAAACTCATGGTGCCTGTAGGTATTTTTTTATTTTTAGGGTGCATATTTCAGCAGGTATCTTTACTTTATACAGACGTTGCAAATTCTGCTTTTTTTACAATTTTTTATGTTCCGATGGTTCCTATTATTATTTATTTTTTATTTTCAGAAAAATTGCACTGGTCTATATGGCCATCAGTTTTTGCTTGTTTAATTGGAGGATATTTTTTGAGTGATATTAATGATGCAAACATTAGGTTTGGAGATACTCTAGTATTGATAGGAGCTTTATTCTGGGCATTGCACATTATTTACATAGGAAAAATTATAGATCATTTTGATTTACCTTTTTTTATTGCTTTATTACAAAATTTAATAGTAGCAGTCTTATCCTTCTTGTTGGTTATAGCTTTTGAAGAGTTTGATTTTAATAAAATTAAGTTAGAAACTGTAGAAATTTTATATGCTGGAATCTTATCAGGAGGCGCTGCATTTGCTTTACAAATTTTTGGTCAAAGAAATATTTCAGCAGCACCAGCAGCAATAGTTATGTCGCTTGAAGGGGTTATAGCTTCAATTTCAGCATGGATAATTTTAAGTCAAATACTAGACATTAATAATATTGTTGGATGTCTACTTATTCTATGTGGTGTTTTACTATCACAGTTAGCACCAATTTATGAAAAAAATTATAAATAAACTATTCCTAATATAAATAAAGAAAGAGCTATTCTGTAAATTATAAATATATTTAGGTTAAATTTTTTAATAAAATTAAAAAATAGTGCTATGGTTATATATGAAAAAGTAAAAGAAAATATTACAGCGACAATAGCTAAAAAATTTAATTCAGTACTTCCTTCTCTATATACATTATAAATTCCTATAAGACTGGCAGCTGTCAAAGTTGGAATTGATAAAAAGAAAGAAATTTTTGCAGAATCAAATCTGCTAAACCCCAACATTCTTCCTGATGTAATGGTAATACCAGATCTACTTACTCCAGGTATCAATGCCAATACTTGAAACAGCCCAATGAAAAGAACAGACTTATTAGTAAATTCTGTATCTATTTTTTTTGTAACTTTAGATTTGTCGCTTAGATATAGAAGAATTCCAAATATTAAGCTCATCCATCCAATTACTTCTAGATTTCTTAATTGCCCAATTAATCCTGTTCGATAAATTATATACCCAACAGGAATTATTGGAATAGTTCCTACTAGTATTTTTATTAAAAAACTTTTATTATTAATGAAATCAAATAAATCATCTCTAAAGTAAATTATGATTGCTAATAAAGATCCCAAGTGTAAGCAAATATCAATCAACAAACTTTGGTTTGCGAACGCATAATACTTTGAAACTAAAATTAAATGTGCAGCAGAACTAACTGGCAAGAATTCAGAAATACCTTGAATAGCTGAGAGTATTAATATTTCGACGGATGAAAGCATAAAGAAATATTATTGCATAGCAGTTATGCAAAATAAATCACTATTTTATTGGATTTTTTAAATTATAGGTCAGTAATACTGTCCTAAAAAGACTTTTATGGTTACTTATATTGCTATAAAAAATAGAAATATAAAAAAAAATATGCCTGAAAAAATGCTTAAATTTGTAGACATCGACAAGCAGATGCCAATGAAAAGAGCTAGTGATTTAAGAACTGAAGATTTTAAGGAAATATATAATCGATTTGTTCACGACAAAGCTAAGGAACAATCTAGTAGATGTTCACAATGTGGTGTTCCCTTTTGTCAAATTCACTGCCCTTTACATAACAACATCCCTGATTGGTTAAAATTAACAGCTGAAGGCAGACTTTGGGAGGCCCATGAATTGGCTCACAGCACAAATAATATGCCAGAGATATGTGGAAGCATTTGTCCACAAGATCGTTTGTGTGAAGGTAATTGCGTAATTGAAAAAGCAGGCCATGGAACTGTTACAATTGGATCCGTCGAGAAATATATTACTGATACTGCGTGGAAAAAAGGATGGATTAAACCTATTAAAGTTTTAAGAGAAATAAATCAATCAGTCGGAATTATTGGTGCGGGGCCGGCAGGATTAGCGTGCGCGGAAGAATTAAGAAAGCTAGGATATAAAATAACTATTTATGACCGGTATGATCGACCAGGTGGACTTTTGATTTATGGGATACCTAATTTTAAATTAGAAAAATTTACTGTTGAAAGAAGAACAAATCTTTTAAAAAAAGGTGGAATAAAATTTAAACAAAATTTCGAAGTTGGAAAAAATATATCTCTTCGTGAGTTAAGAAAAAAACATGACGCTATACTTGTAGCAACTGGTGTTTATAAACCTAGAAAAATTGATTTACCAGGCTCTAATTTAAAAAATATTATTCTAGCTATGGAATTTTTAACTGCATCCAACCGCAAAGGTTTAGGAGACAGAGTAAAAAATTTTGATAACGGAACACTCAATGCAGCAAATAAAGATATTATTATAATTGGCGGAGGTGACACAGGAATGGATTGTGTTAGAACCGCAATCAGACAAAATGCAAAATCAGTAAAGTGTTTATATAGAAGAGATAAAGAGAACATGCCTGGTTCTGCACGCGAAGTATATAATGCAGAAGAAGAGGGAGTAGAGTTTATATGGTTAGCAAATCCTAAAAAATTTATTGGTACATCACAAATTTCTTCAGTAATAGTTGAAAGAATGAAACTTGGCAAAACAGATTCTTCTGGAAGAAAAAAACCTGAACCAATACCAAGCTCTGACTTTAAACTGAAAGCAGATATGGTAATTAAAGCTTTAGGTTTTGATCCCGAGGATTTACCAAAATTATTTAACTCTCCAGATTTATCTGTTTCTAGATGGGGCACTATAAAAATTAATTTAAAAACTATGGAAACCAATCTTCCTGGTGTATTTGCTGCGGGAGATATAGTTAGAGGAGCTTCATTGGTAGTTTGGGCCATTAGAGATGGAAGAGATGCAACAATATCAATCAAAAAATATTTAGAACAAAAACTGAATAAAGACGAAAAAGCAGCATGACTATAGATCTTTATAAAAAAAATTTAAAAAAATTAACTAATAATAATGCTTATTACCAAAGTCTCGAGCATGACGCTTGTGGAGTTGGTCTTGTAGCTTCAACAGACGGAAAAAGATCAAGAAAAATAGTTGAGTATGGAATAGAAGCATTAAAAGCGGTTTGGCATCGTGGAGCAGTGGATGCTGATGGCAAAACAGGAGATGGAGCTGGAATTCATATTGAAATTTCAAAAGATTTTTTTAAAGAAAGAATAGAGAACTATGGTCGTCAATATGATGGTGGAGAGATTTGTGTTGGAATGATTTTTTTGCCTCGCAATGATTATAGCTCACAAGAAAAATGTAAAACATTAATTGAAACAGAACTTTTGAGAAAAAATTATTATATTTACAGATGGAGGCAGGTTCCAATTAATACTAATGTGCTCGGAGTTAAAGCTGAAAATAATAGACCTGAGATTACACAAGTAATCTTTAAATCAAACAATAAAAATTTAGCAGGAGAAGAACTTGAGAGAGATTTATTTGTTGTTAGGAAAAAAATTGAGAAGCAAACTAATAAATTACAACTAAAAGATTTTTATATCTGTTCTTTCAGTTCACGCTCGGTCATTTACAAAGGAATGTTTTTGGCTGAGGTGTTATCTGAATTTTATCCCGATTTGATGGATAAGCGATTTATTTCAAGATTTGCAATTTTTCACCAAAGATATTCAACTAATACTTTTCCAAGCTGGGAGTTAGCTCAGCCATTTAGAACATTGGCTCATAATGGAGAAATTAACACTCTTAAAGGAAATATAAATTGGATGAAAATTCATGAGCAAGATATGAAAAGTGAATTTTTTGACGACATTGAATCATTGAAACCTATCATTATACCCGGCAATTCAGATTCGGCAGCTCTTGATAATGTATTTGAATTACTAGTCAGGTCAGGAAAATCTATTCCATTAGCAAAACTTATGCTTATTCCGGATGCTTGGTCAAAGAGAAGAAAAACAATTCCAAAAGCTCATCAACATCTATTTAATTTTTTAAATAGCATAATTGAACCTTGGGATGGACCTGCAGCTATAGCAGCAACGGACGGGAAATGGATTATTGCGGCCACAGACAGAAATGGACTTCGGCCACTACGTTATACATTATCTACTGATAAGCTTTTATTTGCAGGATCAGAAACTGGAATGTTTGCAATTCCAAATAATAAAGTAGTTTCTAGAGGAAGACTTGGACCGGGACAAATTATTGCTATTAATTTGGATAAAGGAAAATTTTTTAATAGCAAAAGTATTAAAGATCACATCTCAAAAGATTACAAAAAATATAATAAGCAAATCATAGATCTTGACAAAAAATTTAATATTTCAAAAGAAAAATTTATTTATTCAGGTGACGAACTAAGACGTAGACAGTATTTAGCTGGAACGACCATTGAAGATCTGGAACTTATTTTGCACCCAATGGTAGAAGAAGCAAAAGAGGCCGTGGGTTCCATGGGTGATGATACGCCTGTGGCAGTATTATCAGATAAATATAGACCTTTATCAAATTTTTTCAGACAAAATTTTAGTCAAGTTACAAATCCTCCCATTGATTCACTAAGAGAGAATGAGGTGATGAGTTTGAAAACTCGTTTTGGAAACCTTGGAAATATTCTCGATTTTGAAAATTTAACCAGGGACAATATTTATGTATTGGAGAGTCCAATTTTATCTAATTCACAATTTGAAAAATTTTCTACATTTTTTAAAAATAAGCTTAAAGTTTTAGATTGTACATTTGATATTCAAAATAATTTAAAAAAAGAATTAGACCAATTATGTTCAGAGGCTGAAACTGCGGTTCGAGAAGGATATAAACATTTAGTTTTGAGTGATAAAAAAATTACTGAAAAAAAAGCACCAATACCAATGATCCTTGCATTTGGTGCAATAAATTCAAAGTTAATCGATTTAGGTATAAGGGGTTTTGTTTCTATTAATGTCCAGACAGCAGAAGCTCTTGATACACATTCTTTTGCAGTTTTATTAGGAGTTGGGGCAACAACCATTAACCCCTATTTAGTTTTTGATTCAATTTATCAAAGATATAAAAAAAAACTTTTTAGAAAATTTAATTATGAGGAATGTATTCAACGGTACATTAAATCAGTAGATAGTGGTTTATTAAAAATAATGTCCAAGATGGGAATTTCGGTTTTAAGTTCTTATAGAGGAGGGTGTAATTTTGAAACAGTCGGTCTAAGTAGAGCAATTGTGGCAGAGTATTTTCCTGGAATTATATCTCGAATATCAGGGATTGGTATTTCAGGAATTGAAAAAAAAATAAAAGAATTGCATAAAAAAACTTTCCAACAAAATATATCAATACTTCCAATCGGTGGTATTTATAAATACAGAAAGAACGGTGAAAATCATCAATATCAAGGTCGATTAATTCATATGTTACAACATGCGGTAACAATCAATTCATACGAAACGTACAAAAAATATGTTCAAGGTATTTATAATTTACCTACAATTAATTTAAGAGATCTATTGGCTTTTAAAAGCTCAGGAAAACCAGTCAAACTTAACGAAGTTGAACCTGTGGACGGTTTAAGAAAAAGATTTGGAAGTGGAAGCATGTCCCACGGAGCTTTGTCAGCTGAGGCCCATGAAACTTTAGCAATTGCGATGAATAGAATCGGAGCCGCTTCCTGCAGTGGAGAAGGAGGAGAAGATCCAAAAAGGTTTGTTAAAATGGAAAATGGCGATAGCGCTAATTCAAGAATTAAACAGATCGCTTCTGCAAGATTTGGGGTAACTATTGAATATTTAAATAACTGTAACGAAATTGAGATAAAAATTGCTCAGGGAGCTAAACCTGGGGAAGGAGGTCAGTTGCCAGGGTTTAAAGTATCAAGAGAAATTGCAAAATTAAGACTTTCGACTGCAGGAGTTACTTTAATATCACCTCCACCTCATCATGATATTTATTCAATAGAAGATTTGGCGCAACTTATTTATGATCTCAAACAAATTAATCCTAATGCAAGAGTAGGAGTTAAGTTAGTAGCATCAACAGGTGTAGGAACTATTGCTGCTGGTGTTGCTAAAGCAAAAGCGGATGTAATATTAATTTCAGGACATTCTGGCGGTACAGGTGCTAGCCCACAAACAAGTATAAAACATGTAGGAATTCCTTGGGAAATGGGCTTAACAGAGGCAAATCAAATCTTAACCTTAAATGGTCTAAGAGATAAAGTAATTTTGAGAACTGATGGAGGTATAAAAACTGGCAGAGATGTAGTGGTCGCAGCCATGATGGGGGCTGAAGAGTTTGGAATCGGAACTACTTCTTTGGTGGCAATGGGTTGTATCATGGTACGCCAATGCCATTCAAATACTTGTCCCGTAGGTGTGTGTACACAAGATTTAAGTTTAAGAAAAAAATTTACTGGAACGCCTGAAAAAGTTGTTAATTTATTTACCTTTATTGCCCAGGAGGTTAGAGAAATTCTGGCAGAGATAGGTTTTAAAAATTTGAACGAAATTATTGGAAGAACTGATCTTTTAAAGCAAGTAAGCCTAGGTACACAAAATTTAGATGATTTAGATCTTAATCCGCTGTTAGTTCAAGCAGATCCAGGAGAGAAAAAAAGATACTGTGCATCAAATTTAATAAATAAAGTTCCTTTCACACTAGATGAAAAAATTTATGATGATATAAAAAATTCCATTACTAGAAAAAATAAAGTTCAGTCAAATTATAAAATTATGAATACTCATAGAGCTGTAGGTGCACGATTATCACATTACATATTCAAAAAATTTGGAAAGGAAGGTCTTAGAGAAAATACTATTGAAATTAATTTATATGGATCAGCCGGCCAATCACTAGGAGCTTTTGGTATAAAGGGTTTAAAATTAATTGTCGATGGAGATGCAAATGATTATGTTGGAAAAGGACTTTCAGGCGCCACAATTGTAATTAAACCCCCAATAGAAAGTGATTTAATTAGTAATAAAAATACTATTATTGGTAACACGGTGCTTTACGGAGCGACATCCGGAAAACTTTTTGCATCGGGTCAATCGGGCGAGAGATTTGCAGTTAGAAACTCTGGCGCAGAAGCAGTGGTTGAAGGATGTGACTCAAATGGATGTGAATATATGACTGGGGGAACCGTTGTTATATTGGGTAAGGTTGGTGACAATTTTGCAGCAGGCATGACCGGTGGAATAGCGTTTGTTTACGATCTAAACAATGAGTTTGAAAATTTCGTAAATTCAGAATCTATAATTTTCCAAAAACCTGAGACTAATTATTGGAAAGATTATCTAAAAAATCTAATTAATGAGCATTTTAAGGAAACAAATTCTAAAATAGCAGAAAAAATATTATTAAATTTTAATACTGAAGTAAAAAAATTTCAGCAAATTTGCCCAAGGGAAATGCTTGATAAACTGTCAAATCCTCTAACATTAAAAACAAAGATATTAAAAGCAGTTTAATAAAATTATATGTTTTTTAACATGTAATTTAATTCATTACATATTTTTTTTAGATCTCCTTTTCTTGATAAACTGTGATTACCATTTTTAATTTTAATTAACTTTTTTTGAGATTTTTTACAAATTTTAAGAATTTTTTTAGATAGGCTTAAAGGAACAACCTCATCTTTTGTACCGTGAAACAAAACAATAGGTATTTTTAAATTAATTTTATTATTTAAAACTTTATTTTTTCTCCCATCAAAAATTAATTGTTTAGTAATTGGGTAAACAAAACCACCATGATCAAGATGATAGATTTTTTTGTTCATTATTATTTTTTTTATTTTTTTAGTAAATTTTTTCCACATTAATCTTTCTAAAAATTCCGGCGCAGAAGCAATTCCTATAAAACCTTTTATTTGCTTTTTAAAAAATGGAAATAAATTTAATGCAATCCAGCTTCCCATACTTGACCCTATAAAAATTAAATTTTTTCCCCTTTTAATTTTTGACGTAATCAGCTGTTTTGCTTCATTTGTCCATTTAGATATATTTCCTTTAACAAATTTACCACCAGATCTACCATGACCTGAATACTCAAATTTTAAAAAATTCAACTTTAATTTTTTACAAATTTTTTGGATAGCAGAAGGTTTTGCTCCAATCATATCAGACATAAAACCATGAAAAAAAACTACCGTAATTTGGCTGTTTTTTTTGCTTAGTAAATATTTAATTCTTGTTTTGCTCAGTGTTGTAAAGTATTTGGATATTTTGTAACTCATCTGACATACTATAATATTTTAATATGACAAAAAAAATAAAAGTTTTACAGGTCATACCTAGATTGGGATACGGAGGTGCGGAAACGGGTTGTTACGACCTGGCTCATTTTCTGTCCGAAAAAGGTTGTAAATCTTTTATTGTTACCAGTGGAGGAGAATTACTCAAGTTCGTTAATAAAAAGAAAGTAAAAATATTCAAGCTTTGGGTTTACTCAAAAAATCCTATTTTAATTTTATTTAATGCAATAATAATCTCTTTTATAATACTTCTTTATAATATTAATATAGTTCATGCTAGAAGTCGTGCGCCAGCATGGTCTTGCTTTTTAGCTACAAAATTTACCTTCAGAAAGTTTGTGACTACATTTCATGGAACCTATAACTTTAAGAATAAGATTAAAAAATTTTATAATTCTATTATGGTGAGATCCGATTTAGTTATTGCAGGTTCAAATTTTATTTTTTCCCACATCAGCGAAAACTATGGAAATTTTTTTTTAAAAAAAAGGAGAAAACTTTTAGTAATCTTTAGAGGTATTAACACTAATTTTTTTAATTCCCAAAAAATTTTACCTATAAAATTAGAGAAATTTTGTAAGCAAAATAATATTGATAGAAATAAATTTATTATTTTGTTACCAGGTAGACTTACGAATTGGAAAGGTCAAAAAGTATTTATTGAGGCTATTAAATTGCTTAATAAAAAAAATAATATTCCGCCATTCGAAGCAATTATTCTTGGAAGCGATCAGGGAAGAAATGTTTATAAAAAACAGCTCATTGATTTAGTTCATCAGCATAGATTGGTTAAAGTAATTAAATTTATTGAACATTGTGCAGAAATGCCAGTCGCTTATGGAATTGCAAATATGGTGTGTTCTTGTTCTTTGGAACCAGAGGCATTTGGACGTATTGCTGTGGAAGCCCAATCAATGCAGGTGCCAATCGTTGCTAGCAATATAGGAGGTTCTAAAGAAACTATAGTTGAAGGCAAAACTGGTTATTTATTTAAAAATAATGATCCATTTGATTTATCAAATTGGATAAATACGGTAATGCTAAAAGACTACAATTCATTAAAATCAATTGGTTTTGAAGGTAGAATAAATGTATTAAAAAAATTTGATGTTGATAAAATGTGTCAGACTACCTTTACTGAATATAAAAAATTGATAGAGTTAACCTGATAAATGCCAGATATAATATTGTCAGATGGTAAAAAAATTCCATTTTCAAAAACAATTGATGGTTTTGAAATAGCAAATAAAATTAGCAAGTCCTTGGCTAAAGATGCATGCATAATGAGCGTCGATGGAAAGCTCAAGGATTTAAGTTTTACAATTAATAAAAATGCTGAAGTTAAAATAATTACATCAAAAGATAGTGAGGGTTTGGAAGTTATTAGACACGATGCAGCTCATGTACTTGCAATGGCTGTGCAAGAGTTATTTCCTGGTACCCAAGTAACTATAGGCCCCGTGATAGAAAATGGATTTTATTATGATTTTTCTAGAAAAGAACCATTTACTGATGGTGATCTTAAAAAAATAGAAAACAGAATGAGAGAAATAGTTGATCGAAATGATTTAACTAAAAGAGAAGTTTGGAAACGCGATGAAGCAATAAAACATTTTAAAAAAATTGGGGAACATTATAAGGCGGAAATAATACAAGACATTCCTGCAAATGAAGAAGTTTCTATTTATCACCATGGAAAATGGCTCGATTTATGCAAGGGACCTCACCTTCCATCAACAGGAAAAATAGGTAAAGCATTTAAACTTACAAAAGTGGCAGGAGCTTATTGGAGAGGTGATTCAAAAAATGAAATGTTACAAAGAATATACGGAACTTGTTGGCGCAACAAAAAAGAGTTGGACGAATATATTTTAAGATTAGAGGAAGCAGAGAAAAGAGATCATAGAAAACTCGGTAAAGAAATGGACCTGTTTCATTTTCGTGAAGAAAGTCCCGGAGCAGTTTTTTGGCATCATAAAGGTTGGATTTTATTTCAAACTCTAGTTTCCTATATGAGACAAAAACAAAAAAAAGCTGGCTACAAAGAGATTAATACTCCAGAGATTTTGGATAAAAGCTTATGGGAGCAATCAGGACACTGGGAAAAGTTTGGAGAAAATATGTTTACTTCTGAAACCCCGGATAAAAAAACATTTGCAATTAAACCTATGAATTGTCCTGGAGGCATTCAAGTATTTAACCAAGGTTTAAAAAGTTACAGAGATCTTCCCCTTAAATTATCAGAGTTTGGAAAAGTTCATAGGTATGAACCTTCAGGTGCTTTACATGGTTTGTTGAGAGTTAGAGCTTTTACACAAGATGATGCTCATATTTTTTGTACAGAAGATCAAATTACTGATGAATGTCTAAAGGTAACAAATTTAATATTGGAAATTTATAAAGATCTTGGTTTTAAAAATGTGTTGCTACAATTTTCTGATAGACCTCAAAAAAGAGTAGGAGATGATAAAATTTGGGACAAATCAGAATCTGCATTATTAAAAGCAATAAAACAAACAAAATTAAAATATGAGATTAATAAAGGTGAGGGAGCATTTTATGGACCTAAAATAGATTTTGTGCTTCGAGACAGTATCGGGCGCGATTGGCAGTGCGGTACTTTGCAAGTAGATTTAAATCTTCCTTCTAGGTTGGGATCTTCTTATGTTGAAAAAGATGGCTCAAAAAAAGTCCCTGTAATGCTACATCGTGCATTATTTGGTTCTCTAGAAAGATTTATTGGAATTTTAATTGAACATTATGCTGGAAAATTACCATTATGGTTAGCTCCTTTACAGGTCGTTGTTCTTCCAATTGCTGCAGAATTTGACAATTATGCAAAAGAAATATTTGAACAATGCATGAAAGCAGGTATAAACACCGA
>Ga0115002_10006243_pt1 | contig 13787 bp, 10 predicted proteins | sample ArcticOcean_MG_C_8_FD_89576 | JGI IMG/M metagenome (GOLD analysis project Ga0115002, IMG submission 89576) | Marine microbial communities from western Arctic Ocean - ArcticOcean_MG_CB11_86 | ecosystem: Environmental > Aquatic > Marine > Oceanic | place: Arctic Ocean: Canada Basin | collected... | reverse complement strand
TAATATACACTATCTAGACAATAAATCTATTATGCTGGGTTCGCTGGTGAGCTGGGAACGCTGGGGTTTCAAACTCCCCTATTCTCTCAACTTATAAAATATACCAAATCCTTAAAACATATTCCTACACACCCTAATACAACTTTTAAGGATTTAAGGATTTATCCTATATCTCCCAACCCCTTATAAACCTTCAACTTTTCTCCAAATATCCTTAAAACATTACTCTACACACCCTAAGACAACTTCTAAGGATTTGTAAATTAAACCCTTATATTTCAATGTGTTATACCTTATACAAAATTCTCATATTCTCTATTTCCATATTTCTCTCACCTTCCCTTTTCCTCTTCAATAACAACTTCTTATACATCCTCTCAACGAGATTCGCCTTCAAAACCCTCCCTCTGGAACTCATATAACCCCTCTCAGTCAAATAGTGGGATATCTCCTTATACATCCACCCATTTTCCCTCAACCTCCTTATATCCTCCCCTAGTGTCTCCTGATACACCCCATAACTACCCAAATATCCCAACTTCAATTTGGAAGTCAGGGTAAATTTGAGGGTGTATTCTGGAGTATTTTTATAAGGGAAATTTGGGAGATTCAGGAAAAAACTAGAGAGTGAAATCACTACGAATTTATTCCACTGTCACCGATTTTGCCAGATTGCGCGGCTGGTCCACATCGGTGCCTTTGTTGACGGCCACATGATAGGCCAAGAGTTGAACTGGGATGGTGTACAGGATGGGGGCGACGAAGCTGTCAACCTCCGGTAATTCAATCGAGGCGCGGGCCATCTCGCCGAGTTGGGCGATGCCCTTGGCGTCACTGAGGAACACCACCTGAGCGCCGCGCGCCACCACTTCCTGCAAATTGGAGGCGGTCTTCTCAAACAGCGCATCCGGCGGGGCGACGACAATTACCGACACATCCTTGTCGATCAAGGCAATCGGGCCGTGCTTCAGTTCACCGGCGGCAAAGCCCTCGGCATGGATGTAGGAAATTTCCTTAAGTTTAAGCGCTCCCTCCATGGCCACCGGATAGCCCGAGCCGCGGCCGATATAGAGCACCGTCTTGGCATGGGTGAGTGCTTCGGCCAGCCCCTGGATGCGCTCATCATGGGCCAGCACATCTGCGGCGCGCGCCGGCACCTCGGCCAGGGCGTGGCTGAGTTCAGCCTCGCGCGCGGCATCCACCGTGCCCTTGGCGCGCGCCAGGGCGAGGGTAAAACAGGCGAGGGTGACGAGCTGGGTGGTGAAGGCTTTGGTCGAGGCGACGCCGATTTCCGGCCCGGCACGGGTCGGCAATACAATGTCCGCTTCGCGCGCCATGGTGCTCTCGGGCACATTGACGACAACGACGATTTTCTGGCCTTGCTGCTTGGCATAGCGCAGCGCCGCCAATGTATCCGCCGTCTCACCCGACTGAGAAATAAAGATAGCGATGCCGCCCGTCGCCAGTGGCGGGGTGCGATAGCGAAACTCAGACGCCACATCGATATCGACCGGCACCCCGGCCAGATCCTCGATCCAGTAGCGCGCGACCAGGGCGGCATAATAAGAAGTACCGCAGGCAACAATGGCAACGCGGGAAATATCTTCGAGGGCAAAAGGCAATTCCGGCAGGCTGATGGCGCCGGTCGCCGGATTGACATAGCTGTTCAGCGTATCGCCGATGACCGCCGGCTGCTCGTGAATTTCCTTGTGCATATAGTGGCGGTAATTCTCCTTACTAACCGCCGCACCATCGTGTTCGGTGACCGTGATTTTGCGTGTGACGATGTTATCTTCCGCATCGCGCACGGTGGCGCCGGAACGATCGAGCACCACCCAATCACCTTCTTCGAGATAGCTGACGCGGCGCGTAAAGGGCGCCAGCGCCATGGCATCCGAGGCCAGAAACATTTCGCCTTTACCGTGGCCGACAGCAAGCGGCGCACCGCGCCGCGCACCGATCAACACATCATGCTCGCCAGAAAAAATAATGCCGAGGGCAAACGCGCCCTCGAGGCGCTCCAGCGCACGCGACGTCGCCTCCGCCGGGGTCAGGCCCTGCTGGAGGAAATAATCAATCAGCTGGGGCACCACTTCCGTATCGGTATCGGTGGCAAATTCATGCCCCTTGGCCGCCAGCTCATCGCGTAGCGGCTGAAAATTCTCAATGATGCCGTTATGCACCACAGCAACCCGCCCGGTGGTATGGGGGTGGGCATTGCTTTCGCTCGGCACGCCATGGGTTGCCCAGCGCGTATGACCAATGCCGAGCGCGCCCGAGACCGGGCTCTCGGCCAGCAAGGCTTCAAGCTGAGCCAGCTTGCCCTGGGCGCGGCGCAACTCAATGCCGCCATTGACCAGGGTCGCCAGGCCAGCTGAATCATAGCCGCGATATTCGAGCCGCCTCAGTCCTTCGATGATTCTCGGCGCCGCATCGTCATTGCCCATAACGCCAACTATTCCGCACACGGTGCTTGTTATCCTTTCACGCGCTTGTTTCGGGCCGCTCGCGCGCCGGCCCTACTTTTTACGCCTACTCTCTAATTTGGTTCGTCGCTTGGCCGCAGCACCTGCGTACTCGCTCTGTTTGCCGCGTGCCACCGCAATGGCATCGGCGGCAACATCTCTGGTGATGACACTGCCTGCCGCAACGACTGCGCCATCGCCGATCACCACCGGCGCCACCAGGGCTGAATTGGAGCCGATAAAGGCGCCGGCGCCGATATCGCTCAAAGATTTAGCATAGCCATCATAATTGCAGGTGATCGTACCGGCGCCGATATTGGCACCCGCGCCGACACGCGCATCGCCAATATAGCTCAAATGATTGATTTTCGCACCTTTTTCCACGCGCGCTTTCTTGACCTCGACAAAATTTCCGACTCGCGCCCCTTCGCCGATCTCCGCGCCGGGCCGCAAGCGGGCATAGGGGCCAATAATCGCACCGCTGCTCACTTCAGCTCCTTCAAGATGACAAAAGGCGCGAATTTCGACATTGTCCGCAACCCGCACGCCGGGGCCGAACACCGTATTGGGGCCAACGATAACATCCTCGCCGAGCACCGTATCAGAGCTGAACCAGGTGGTGGCCGGATCGATCAGGGTGGCGCCATTCTCCATCGCAGCGCGGCGTAAGCGCCCCTGTAGGGCGGCTTCGGCTTCCGCCAGTTGGACGCGATCATTGATGCCCATGACCTCTTCTTCCGAGGCCATGGCATGCACGCAATCAAGGCCAAGACCGCGCGCCGCCGCGACGATATCGGTAAGATAATATTCGCCCTTGGCATTGTTGTTATCGAGCGCCTTCAGCAGGCCAAACAGATGCGCGCCGCTGACCGCCATGATGCCGGAATTACACAATGTGATCGCCGCCGTTGCTTCATCCGCATCAAGGCGCTCAACGATACACTCGAGCGATCCATCCGAGCCGAGCACGAGGCGACCATAGGCGGCGCTGTCTTCCGGCTCAAACGCCAATACCACCAGTGCCGCGCCGCTCGATTGGCGCCGCGCCAACAGAGCGCGCAATGTTTCACCGGTGATCAGCGGCACATCGCCGTAAAGCACCACCACGTCGCCGGAAAAATCAGCCAGCGCCGGCTCGGCCATCAACAGGGCATGGCCGGTGCCGAGGCGCTTCGTCTGTTCGGCGATTTCGACTTCGGGCGAACCTTGCGGCAGCGCCGCCCCGACTTCCGCCATATCCGGGCCTAGCACCAGCACCAGGCGCTCTGGGCCGAGGCCGCGCGCCGTGGCCACTACATGGTGCAGCAAAGGCTGCCCGGCGATGGCGTGGAGCACCTTCGGCAGGCGCGATTTCATCCGCGTGCCCTTGCCGGCGGCGAGGATAACGATAGCTGTTTCTGTCATTTTTCAGGCAATTCCAGGAAGTAAGCTGTGTCACTGTGTAGTCTCGGTGAATAAGCGCTATGATCCGCCGATTCGTATCTGTTTTCCAGCCCGCATTGGGCTTTACCATCTGATAAGCGAAAAAAAAGGCCAAAATGCGTAAACAATGGGATGCCGTGCTGCTCGATTTTGATGGCACAATGGTCAATTCGGCACCGGATATCATCACCGCCCTCAATCTTCTGCTCGGCGAGCTGGACCAGGCGCAGGTAAGTTATGACGATTACCGCAGCCGCGCCGGCGATGGCGCGCGCCATCTGCTCGAGCAGGTATTGGCGGCGCGCGGTGTCAGCTTTGCCGACGATGCGTGGCCGCCCCTGGTGGATCGCCTGCTGGCCCATTATTACGAAGTCATGACCGACAACACCGTGCCCTACCCGGCCGTGCCCGAGACGCTGGCGGAAATTCACGCCACCGGCATGGCGCTCGCCGTCTGCACCAATCGCACAGTGTGGACGACCCAGCATCTGCTCGCCCATTTCGGCCTGACGGACCTGTTCGGTGCGGTGCTGTGCGCCGATAATGTGGTCGCTAAAAAACCCGATGCCCGCCACCTGCAGGAAGCCATGACCCTACTCCGCACCACGCCCGAGCGCACCATCATGATCGGCGATACGGCAACCGACGTGGCGGCAGCGCGCAATGCCGGCGTTAAAGTGGTGGCGATGTCCTACGGCTATAGCAAAAAACCTGCCGCCGAACTCGGCGCCGATGCCGTGCTCGCCAATTTCGCCCAACTCCCGGCCCTGCTCGCCAACCTGACCTGAGCGCCCAACACCCGCCAAAATATCGCCCAAATGCTTGACGCAGGCCCCCGAGAGGACTTATATCGCGCCCAGTGGGCGCTTAGCTCAGTGGGAGAGCACCGTCTTCACACGGCGGGGGTCACTGGTTCAAATCCAGTAGCGCCCACCAGATTTCTCCCAATATTTCATATATTTAGATAAATCTGGTGTTTATATTTTGGATGTACGAAATAATCTGCACACTGCATGCACACGACAACGCCGGTAATTAGGCGAGGAAGTCCTAATCTTCCCGCCGCTCTTTTTCGTCATCAACAGTCTCTTCAATTTAGCCAACGATTCTCAATGACGTCCGGGTCAAGGGCCGCGCAGAGCCACGCGCAACGTAGTGAGCATGGCGAGCACGGGCGGGAGCGTACCCTTTAACACTGAAATGCCCAGCGGGCCTTTCTTCAAGGCGCGCTGGTCTGCCAAGCGGCGAGCGTTCTTACTTCTTTGAACAAGTGATCCAACTGACAACAGTTGGCCAGGGGGATTGTTAAGGGGGAGGGACTCACCGTTAATGCACACCCGTAGGGTGTTGAAACTCAGAGTTTGCACTCCCCCCGTCTTTAAAAACATGGGGTGAAAAGATGTGGCATAGGGGCCTATGTAAGATCAGCCATCCCCCTATTTAGTTCTGGCCTATCAATGTCTGCTATGCGCCCGAAAGCGGAAGTTATTGATGTGTGCTGAAAGAGTCCGAGATTAGCCAAAAAGAGACATCGAGCGCATCACCGTCGAGGCGATCCTCGGCGCTATTTTTCTATGCCGCAGCCATGCGGAACAGGCTCGCAAAGGGTTCATGAATTCCGGCCAGGTAAAAGGATTCAAAATCGCCAGCGGCGGAGTTTTGGATTAGGGCGGCGCTGATGCCGGTTTCTTCGTGGTGGCCCATGGCGGTGGCGTGGCCGGGGATTTGGCCGAGATGGCCTTTGATGATCAGGCCGTCGGTATCGGAGACCAGAATGCCATGGCCGTTTTGGATCAGGCGGCTGCCGGGGAAGCTCGCCGGCTGTAGATTATTGGCCATCTCGTCGAACGCCTTTTGGCCGATCACCTTGCCGTTGAACAGGCAATCCATCCAATGGCTGAGGTCGCGCGCGGTCGAGACCATGTCACCGGCGGCGCCGGCGCCCGACAGCGGGAACCAGTCTGTGGCATCCCACACACCGTCAATCGGCTCACCCGCGCCGGCCACATCCCACTGGCCGGAATTTTCTTCTGCGTGCATATAGGCGCGCGCCACCTGCTGTTGTGGATAATCCTCATCGGTGCCGCAATAAGTGTCATTCAAGCCGAGCGGCGCGAACAGGCGCTTGCGCAATTGCTGCGATAAGGTTTCGCCGCCGGCTTCTATCGAGAGGATCATGCCGCTCAGAATGTAACCGGTATTGTTATATTCCATCTCGCCCCAGGGGTCGCGCTGGGGCGTTGAGGCGAAGGCGAAATCAACGATCTCCTCCGGCGTCCATTGCTTGGTCGAGATCATCGGCATGTGGTTTTCGAATTCCGGCAGGCCGCTGCGATGATTGAGCAGGATGCGCACCGGCAACTCGCTTGCGCGCGGCAGGTCCGGGAACCAGCGGGTGATCGGCTCTTCGAGATCGACTGTGCCCTCCTCGACCAATTGATGCAAAGCTGCGGCGACAAAAGTTTTGGTGCAACTGCCGATGCGGAAGCTGTGGTCGGGCGTCATAGCAATGTTGTTTTTCCTATCGGCAATGCCGCTGGCAATGAGGATATCCGCTTCTCGCCCGGGAATTCGCAGGGCGGCGCTGACGCCGGTGATGCCTTTGGCCACATAGGCATCCAAAATATCCTGTAGCCGTACCTCAAGATCACGCATAAGCCCGTTTCCTTTTCAATCTGTGCAACGTAGCGCTTGGTAATTCGCGCGTGATTGAACATACTCAAAATCAATATGCCCGAATAGCGACAATAAGCCGGGCCTGACGGGGGATATATATGTGTGATTCGTTTGTTGCTCTTGGCAACAGCACGGCTGATGGCTCAGTGTTGCTGGCTAAAAGCGCTGATACGGAAGTTAATGAGGCCGAGCATGTGATGCGCATGCCGGCACATGAATATGGTGAGGGCGCCATGGTGCGCATCGGCCATCGCAGCATTCCCCAGGCGCGCAAAACCCATGAGATTATCCTGGGTAAATCTTTTTGGGCGTGGGGCGCCGAGCTTGGCGCCAATGAACATGGCGTGGCGGTCGGCAATGAGGCGGCGTTCAGCAATCAGATAAATGAGACGGATGGCGCCTGTTGTCTTGATCTCTTACGCCTCACGGTCGAGCGCGCAACTACCGCCAAAGAGGGCGTTGAGGTTATCGGCCATCATGTAGAGACCTTCGGCCAGGGCGGCAATTGCCAGATGATGGGCAATTATTCGTTCGATTCCGGCTTGCTCGTCGCCGATGCCAACGAGGCCTATGTGGTCAATTGCGCCGGCAGCCATTGGGCGGCGCGCCAGGTCGAGGATGTGATGGCGATCTCCAACCGCTATCAAATCAGCGATGATTGGGATACCTCGTCGCTCACGCGGGAGAATGGAATTAAGCCCAATTTCCGCGCCCGCTTCGCCGATGAAAAAATTGAACGCGCCAGTGGCTCGGTGGCGCGCGAGAGCGCTGCATATGCCGGCCTCGTCGCCCGCAAGGGCGCGATCACGGTGGCCGATATGGCCGCCATCCTGCGCCATGTCGGCGATGATGAAGAAAATTATGATGTCTGCTATGCGGGCGTGCCGGACAAAGTCTGCATGCATGCCGCACCGGAAGAAGACCGCTGGTGGCAGGCCACGGGTGCCATGGTCACCGACAGCAGTGCGGACGGCATTGTGGTCTGGATGACCGGCACGTCATGCACCGATCTTTCGATTTTCAAGCCGCTGTTTTTTGGCATGGAGACGCCTGATGTCGGCCCGGCGCCGCTCGGCACCTATACCGAAGGGGCGCTGTGGTGGCGCCATGAGCACCTGCACCGCCGCGCCATGGCCGATTATGCCGCGCTGAAGCCGGAGATTCGCGCCGATTTTGATGCCTTGGAAAAGCAGTTTTTTGCCGATGGGCCGGGGCTGAAAAAAGCGAGCTATGCCGAGCAGGCAGAATTCGCCGAGGATTGCTGGCGCCGGGCGGAAGATGTCACCAGCGCCTGGATCGAACGGCTGGAGAAGCGCAATTATTTTTTGCAGAATACCGATTACCGAGCCATGTGGGATCGCTTTAATCGCGAGGCATCGTTTCCAATCTGACGAAAATTCAACAACAATAAATCAACAATTAGTCAATCATGGGAGAGAACGAGATGAAACGCACTGAGGTTAAAAAGAGGTACGGCTTCACGGCCGCCATAGCCGCCGGCGCCATGCTGGCGGCTGGGCTGCTCGGCGGCTCGGCGGCGCTGGAAAGCGCCACGGCGGCAGAAGCAAAAAAAGGCGGCACGCTGACATTCGCCCGCCCCGAGGAGCCGCTTTCCCTGACCGGCTTCACGATTTCTGACAATGGCTCGATCTGGGCCATTGAGCAGGTCTGTGATTCGCTGATTGAGCCGGATGATTCGGGTTATGGCCTGCGTCCTGCGTTGGCTGAATCATGGGATATTTCCGACGACGGGCTGATCTACACCCTCCACCTGCGGGATGCAAAATTCAGCAATGGCGATCCGGTGACCATGGATGACGTTCAGTTCTCCCTCGATAAGGCAACCGACCCGGAAGGCTATCTCGGCTTTGTTTTTCCGGCGATGACGCGCGAAGCGGTCGACGGCAAGACGCTGAAGATTACCCTCGAGGCGCCGTTTACACCGCTGCTCTCCACCCTGTCCTTGTTCGCCGCCAACATCGTGCACAAGGCAACTTACGAAGCGAGCCCCGAAGATTTCGGCGTGCATCCGGTCTGCGCCGGTGCCTTCAAGGTCGAGAGTTTCGAGCGCGGCAGCAAATTGGTGCTGGTGCCGAATGAGCATTATTGGGACGCACAGCCGCATCTTGATAAAGTTGAGATGCTCTATGTGCCCGAGAGCAACGCACGCATTCTCGGTCTGAAAAGCGGTGATTATGACGTCATCAACGTGGTGCCGCTCAATCAGGCTAAATCAATCAAAGCGGATCCCGATTTGACCCTTGAGGTCGCGCCGGCATTTCGTCTCGATTATGTTTATCTCAACCATGCCCGGGCGCCGCTCGACAATAAAGACATCCGCATGGCGCTCAATCTCGCGGCTAACCGCGAGGCAATCCTCAAGGTGGTGTTCTTCGGCTATGGCGAGGTGCCGAATTCCTTCATGCCGGTGATCAACTATCATTGCGATGCCGTTGAGATGATCCCCTATGATCCGGCAAAGGCCAAAGCGCTGGTCGACGGCTCGGGTTATGACGGCACGGTGATTGAAGTTATCGCCGCGTCCGGTGATTCGGTTGCCCGTCAGACGGCGCAAATTCTGCAACAGGGCTGGAAGGCTGCCGGCCTCAATGTCGAGATCATTGAGTATGATGTCGGCACGGCTTTTGGCTTGTTGGAAGAAGGAAAATTCTTCTCGATGGTGTCTTACATCACCAGCGATACCAACGATCAGGATTTCCTCGCCTCCATCCAAGCTGATAATACGGTCTTTGGCGGCTTCTTCTCGAACTACAACAACAAGCAGGTGACCGACTGGTTGACCGAGGCACGTCAATCCTCCGATCCGGCGGTGCGCCAGGACCTCTACTGCAAGACGCAGCAACAGGTCTATTGGGATGCCTATAGTGTGCCGCTCAACTTCAAACCCTTCGTCAATGCCTACCGCAATGACGTGATCGGTTTCCACAATTCGGTCACCGGTCCGTGGTGGCTGAAAGACGTTTGGCTCGATCGCTAGGAAGCGGGCGGGAAGCGAACGTTTTCGCTAACTTGCCCGGAAGGTGATGCGCGGTTGCGCATTGCCTTCCGGCAAGCGCGCCCAAGCCAAGGCCACGGATGTGGCCGCCCGGCGCTTGAGGATCTTTTGAAGTGACAGCCCGAGCTTATGCGAGGTAGCCAAGAGCGCGGATGCGCCCGCCCGGCGTTTGAGGGAACATACAACGGGCCATTTTCATGGCCCGTTGGTACAAATAAATTTTTGCGGCCGGGCTGATGCAATTTCTCGCCTATATTCTTTCCCGCCTGGTGCAAATGGTGCCGGTGCTGTTCCTGGTCGTGCTGATCGCCTTTCTGGCGATGGAGCTGGTGCCGGGAGATCCGATCATGTTGATGCTCGGCGGGCGCGCCAACGAGACCATGCTGGCGGCGCTGCATGCCGAGTTCGGTCTCGACCGGCCGGCCATCACGCGCTTTTTCTCATTTATCATTAACGCGCTGCAAGGCGATCTCGGCACCTCGATCATTCAGCGTCAGCCGGTTTCCGTAATCGTTGGCGAGCGTATTGAGAAGACCGTGTTCGTCATTGTTTATGGCGCCGTTCTCGCGGTGTTGGTGGCCCTACCACTCGCTGTTATTGCCGCCATGAAGCATGACCGCCCGGTCGATCACGTCATCCGAATTGGCGGCATGATTGGCATGTCGATGCCGCCCTTCTGGCTTGCCTTATTGCTGATCCTGTTGTTCGGCCTCGGCCTTGGCTGGTTTCCCATCGGTGGTTACGGCGAAGGTTTCTTTGGTCATTTGTGGCATCTTTTTCTGCCCGGCCTGACAATTGCGCTCTTTCTCTCACCCATCTTGGTGGCGTCACTGCGCGCTGCCATGCTCGACGTCATGGGCGAGGATTATATTGAGGTGGCGCGCTCCAAAGGCCTCAGTCCGCGGCGCATCATGTTCAAGCATGTACTTCGGAACGCGCTGATCCCAGCGATCACGGTGCTGTCGATTAATATCGGCTGGCTCCTCAGCGGGGCGGTGATTGTTGAATATGTCTTTTCCATTCCGGGCATGGGCTCGCTGCTGGTGCGCTCGGTTGGCTCGCGCGACTATCCGGTGATTCAGGGCTTGACGGTGGTCTTTGCGCTGTTTGTCATGCTGACCAATCTTGCGGCTGATCTCAGCTATATGCTGGTCGATCGCCGCGTGTTGAGGAAATAGGTGATGCCGACACAGGCAATTCTGATTGCTGCTCCGGGAGCCGTGCGGCGTGAAGTCGCGCGCTGGTCGGTCACTCTCAAAGTTGGCTCATTGATGTTGTTGGTGATCGTCCTTGCCGGCATCTTCGCACCACTCGTGGCGCCGTTTGATCCCTATTTTCAGGATTATGACAGGGTTCTTCTGCCACCGAGCGGCACCCATCTGTTTGGCACCGACCAGCTCGGTCGCGATCTTTTCAGCCGAGTCATTTACGGCATTCGGATTGATCTTATGGTCGGCTTTATCATCACCTTTGTGCCGATGATTTATGGCGTCGCCATCGGTGCGTTGGCCGGTTATTACGGTGGCGTGCTCGACAGCGTGTTGATGCGTTTGCTGGATACTGCTATCGCCTTCCCCTTCCTGGTGTTGATCATTGTCGTCATCGCCATTCTCGGGCCCGGCGTACAAAGTATTTATATTGCCGTCTTTCTTGTCGCCTGGACCATGTACGCCCGCCTGGCGCGGGCTGAGATGTTGGTCGAGCGCAGCAAGGATTATATGTTGGCGGCGAAGACCCTTGGCTATCCCACTTCGCGCATTATTTTTCGCCATGCGCTGCCCAATATCATCGGCTCGTCGGTGGTCTTTTCCATGGCCGATTTCGTGCTCAATATCCTGCTTCTCTCGGGCCTTAGTTTTCTCGGCCTCGGCATTCAGCCGCCCGAACCCGAATGGGGCGCGATGGTCGCCGAGGGGCGCGATTTCATTTTTGAAAATTGGTGGATCTGTACCTTGCCGGGCCTTGCCATTGTCGTCACTGGCACGGCGCTCAGCCTAATTGGTGACGGCCTGGCGCGCCGTTTCGGCCAGCGCCATCAGGCGATTTTGTGATGCCGGAAAATCATCAAGCGTTGCTTGAAGTGCGCGGGCTGGTTACCGAGTTCAGTCTTGAGCAGGGCACGATTGCGGCCAACGCTGATGTTCATATCCGCGTGCGCGCCGGCCAGACGCTTGGCATCGTCGGTGAATCAGGCAGTGGAAAATCAGTCCTCTGTCGCGCCATCCTGCGGCTGATCCCCTCACCGCCCGGGCGCATTAGCGCCGGCGAAATATTGTTTGATGGCACCGATCTGCTGACTCTTAGCGAGGCCGAGATGCGCCGCGTGCGTGGCACCCGTATTAAAATGGTGTTTCAAAATCCGATGACCAGCCTCAACCCGGTGCGCCGCATCGGCGATCAGATTACCGAGGGCTTGAGTGTTCATTATGGCGTGAGCAAACGCGATGCCCGCGATCAGGGGGTTGAGCTGTTGCGCCGGGTCGGCATCCCGAGCCCGGAAAGCCGCGTCAGAGAATATCCGCATCAATGGTCGGGCGGCATGTTGCAACGTGCGGTGATCGCCATGGCGATGGCCGGCGAGCCGCAACTGTTGCTCGCCGATGAGCCGACGACGGCGCTCGATGTGACCATTCAGGATCAAATCCTGGCTTTGCTGCTGGAGCTCCAGGAGCGCACCCATATGGCGATGCTGTTGGTGTCCCATGATTTGGCCGTGGTCGCCGAGACCTGTGATCAGGTGGCGGTGATGTATGCCGGGCGGATCATGGAAAGCGCCAGCACCAAAGCATTGTTCGACGCGCCGATGCATCCCTACACAGTTGGGTTGATGAATTCGATCCCGGATATGGGCGCGGCGGCGGAGCGGCTGGTGCCCATATCTGGCCAGCCGCCGGATCTGCTGCATCTGGCGCCAGGCTGCCCGTTCGCGCCGCGCTGTGCCCATGCCTCGTCCGATTGCGCCGAGACGCCGATCGCGCTCAATGAGGTCGCGCCCGGCCACCACACCGCCTGCCTCTATCCGGAACGTATTACCCGCGGTGCGCCATGAGTGCGGCCAATCGGGATAAGGATGTGGTGCTGACGGTCGAGGATCTGGCGATTGATTTTAATGTCGCGCGCTCCCTCGCCCAATTATTGCAGGGCGCGCCACGCCAACATTTGCGCGCGGTGGACCGGGTGAGCTTTGAGGTGAGGCGTTTTGAAACGCTCGGACTGGTCGGTGAAAGCGGTTGCGGTAAAACCACGCTCGGCCGCGCGCTGCTGCGTCTCTACCGGCCGAGCGCCGGGCGCATTGATTTTCTCGGCCAGGATCTGGCCAGCCTTGGGCACCGGGAATTGCGCGCGCTGCGCAGTGATATGCAGATGGTTTTCCAGGACCCATACTCTTCGCTCAATCCGCGTATGACGGTCGGCCAGACGATTGGCGAAGTGCTCAAATTTCATAAAATATGCGGGCCACAAGAGCGCACCGCAGAGGTCGGCAAATTACTCGATCTGGTTGGTCTCTCCGGCGCCATGGCGGGGCGTTATCCCGGCACCTTGAGCGGCGGCCAGCGCCAGCGCGTCGGGCTCGCGCGGGCACTTGCAGTGCGGCCAAGCTTTATCGTGATGGATGAGCCGGTGGCGGCGCTTGATGTCTCGATCCAGGCGCAGATTCTCAATCTTCTTAAAGATCTGCGTGATGAGCTTGGCTTGACCATGCTGTTTATCGCCCACGAACTCTCGGTGGTGCGTCATATGTCGACCCGCCTTGCCGTGATGTATCTCGGCAAAATCGTCGAGATCGGCGAAGCCGGCGCTGTTTTTTCCAGCCCGTCGCATCCTTATACCCAGGGCCTGATGAAATCGGTGCCACGCCTGATCCCGGAGCGCCGCCACCGCGACGCGGTGCTGAAGGGCGATGTGCCGAGCCCGCTCAACGTGCCGACCGGCTGCCGCTTCCATCCGCGCTGCCCGCTGGCTCAGGATATTTGCCGCAGAGTAGAACCACCTTTGATAAAGTTGGGCGGAGAGCACGCCAGCGCTTGCCATCTTGCCGAACAAGCGCAATCATCCTGGAAGTAGATAAGCACCGGCCTCGCCATGGCATTGTCACGTTAACAGGAAGGACGTGTAGGGGCATCTGCGATAGTCTATCGAGATGGATAACATCTCGTTTACTCGCCATCGATTTCCACCGGATATTATTCGCCACTCGGTTTGGCTCT
>Ga0115002_10006240_pt1 | contig 13796 bp, 23 predicted proteins | sample ArcticOcean_MG_C_8_FD_89576 | JGI IMG/M metagenome (GOLD analysis project Ga0115002, IMG submission 89576) | Marine microbial communities from western Arctic Ocean - ArcticOcean_MG_CB11_86 | ecosystem: Environmental > Aquatic > Marine > Oceanic | place: Arctic Ocean: Canada Basin | collected... | reverse complement strand
CCCCCACTTTATAACGTACTTGTGTTCTAGTCCGCCGTCTAAAAGACCAAGCGAACCAGAGGAACCTCCAAGATATTATGTGTAACGGACGAATCTGTACAAAACTAGGCATGTCACGAGTCTTCACTGAAAATGGTGAAGCAGTTGCTGTTACCTACTTACAAGTAGAGCCTAACCACGTTATTCGTACAAAATCTAAGAATAAGGACGGATACGACGCTGTTGTCCTTGGAATCAATCCAAAAATGTGGAGGACACGTAAAGGAAACGAGCACACTAAATACAGCCAAATCAAAGAATGGAGAGTTGATAGCCTAGACGGCCTAGATGCTGGTACAGAGCTCAACCACGTTGGCTTCGAGAAGGACGCTAAGGTTCGCCTAACAGGTGTTTCTAAGGGTAAAGGGTTCCAGGGGGTTATCAAGCGTTACAACTTCTCTCGTGGTCCTGAAACTCATGGTTCACATCACCACAGGAAGCCAGGTTCTATCGGTATGTGCGAATTCCCAGGACGTGTAATGAAAGGAAAGAAAATGCCAGGACGAATGGGAAACGACACAATCACACTTAAAAAGCGAACAATTATGGAAATCGATGAAGAAAAAGGCGTTATCGCGGTAAGGGGACCAGTCCCTGGACCAAATGGATGCCGCATCTTCGTTACTCTTAGTTCAGATACTCCAGTTGCATAATGACTATTGATGTATACACCTCCACAGGCGCCAAGAAGGGAACGGCTACATTGCCGAAGGATCTCTTCGAAGCAAATATCAATGAGGGGCTTATGCACCAGGCAGTTATTCGCCAGCAGGGTAACGTACGTAACACTGTTGCGCACACGAAGAGCCGTGGAGAAGTCCAAGGTTCTACTCGTAAGCTCTACCAACAGAAGGGAACAGGACGGGCACGTCGTGGACAGATCCGCAGCCCAGTCGTTCGTGGAGGTAACAAAGCCTTCGGACCAAAGAGCAACGCAAACTTCACACTAGAAATGCCTAAGAAGATGCGTCGTGCAGCTCTTGTCAGCAGCTTGTCTCTACAGGTTAAGAATGGAGCAATCTTCGGACTCGAAAGCTACCCAGAAGCAATCAACACTAAGGATGCTCAGAAGATGCTCGAAAAGATGCCAGTGGAACTTGGTCGAAAGATCATCATCGTCACTGCAGACAACAATGCCTCTGTTAACCTCTCTGTCCGTAACATTCCAAATGTACGCACAGTCATGGCCCAGTACCTAAATCCTTTGGATGTACTCGGTAGCCGTCAAATCGTCTTCATGGTTGATGCAATCAAGAAGCTCGAGGAGATCCACGGAAAGGAAACAAAGACAGAGACTGAAGAAGCACCTAAAAAGAAAACTACTACTTCTACTACTGCTACTACATAATGGAACTCTCTCAAGTTGTCATCGGCGCTATCGTTACCGAGAAGGCTGAACGCCTAAAGGGTGTCGATCGCACATACACTATCCGTGTTGCGCCAAAATCAACAAAGATTGATGTACGAAATGCTCTCACAAAGTTCTACGACGTAGAGGTAACAAGTGTACGCGTCATGCGAATGCCAAGTAAGACTCGCGCAGTCGGTCGTGGAAAAGTAGTAACGAAAAGAAAGCCTTTCAAAAAAGTTATGGTGACACTCTCAAAGAAGAGTAAGCCACTCGATATTGCTAACTTCAAAGTATAATGCCTATCAAAAAAGTTAAACCAACGAGCCCCGGTCGTCGAACGATGACATTTGCAGACTTCACCGGTCTGACAAAAAAGCGTCCTGAACGTGGTCTTACAAAGGGTAAGAGGCGTATCAATGGACGAAGTAAGTCTACAGGTCGTATTACAATAAGGCACCGTGGAGGAGGACACAAGCGTCTCTACCGTGATATCGACTTCAAGCGTATGGACAAGACAGGAGTCCCAGGAACAGTAAAAGCTCTTGAGTATGATCCAAACAGAACTGCACGTATCATCCTTGTTGTATACGCAGACGGTGACAAGCGTTACCACATTGCCCCTGAAGGAATCCTCGTCGGAGACGTTATCGTCTCTGGAGAGCGCACAAAGGTAAAGCCAGGAAACAGAATGCAATTGCAGAACATTCCAACAGGTTACAAGATCTACAACGTTGAAATGCACATTGGTAAAGGAGGGGAAATGGTACGAAGTGCAGGAACATCTGCCACTCTCGTCGGAATCGATAAAGATCACGCAATACTTCAGCTTCCAAGTAACGAAGTCCGTAAAGTCCGTAAGGAATGTACAGCGACTATCGGTGTTGTCAGCAACGGTGAGCACAGCCTTATCCGTGTTGGAAAAGCTGGACGAAAGCGTTGGATGGGTCGTCGACCACAAGTTCTTGGTAAGTCTATGAATGCTGTAGATCACCCACATGGTGGAGGAGAAGGTCACAGCCCGATTGGAAGCAAAAAAGGACCACGTACTCCATGGGGAAAGAGAGCACTCGGAGTAAAGACTCGTAAGAAAACGAAAGCATCAGATAAACTCATAATGCGCCGCCGTATCCGTAAGAAGCGCAAGAAGTAATAATTCCTAACCTCTACTATGTCTAGATCTCTTACCAAAGGCCCTTACGTTGACGAAAAGCTCTTCAAAAAAGTTATGAAGATGGCTGAAGCTGGTGATAAGAAGATCATCAAGACATGGGCACGTGCATGTGACATTCCACCAGAGTTCGTAGGATTCACATTCGCAGTCCACAACGGAAAGGAGTTCACTCCTGTCTACATCACCGAGCAGATGGTTGGACACAAGCTCGGAGAATTCTCATGGACTACTAAATTCAAAGGCCACGGAGGTAAAATGGCTGGTAAATAAGCATAACTCAATTCTAATCTATTATGAACGCATCACTCAAAGCTATCCGCATCGCTCCCAAGAAGGCACAACTCGTCGCCAAGATGATCCGTGGCAAGTCTGTACCTGATGCGATGTACACTCTCGAACGAACAAACAAGAAAGCAGCACGCCTTCTCGAAGGATTGCTCCGTAGTGCAATGGCGAACGCATCTCACAACGAGAAGCAGGACCCACAGATGATGATGGTAAAGACTCTTATCGTAAACAAGGCTCAGTGTTACCACCGAGGAGTACCAATGGCACGTGGACGTGTACGCCCTATGCGTAAGTTCATGAGTCACATAGAGCTCACCCTTGGTGTTTCTCAACAAAATACTTCCCAAACAGCTAAAAAGACTGTAAAAAAGACCACGACTTCTGAGAAGAAGTCGACGAGTACGAAGAGTAAGTCCGAAACTAAGAAGGATACTACTACTTCCACCTCGAAATCTTCTACGTCTACAAAAAAGCCTGCAGCAAAAAAGCCAGCAGCGAAGAAGACTACTCCTAAGAAATCAGACTCCTAATTTCCCCTCATCCTACCACCCACTATGGGACAGAAAGTAAATGCCAACGGCTTCAGACTCAAGATCACTCACACGTGGCCAAGCTCATGGTACGCAAGTGGTAAGAAGTTTAGGACTCTCTTCTTGGATGACGTAAAGATCCGTCGTTACATCGACGAGAAGCTACCAGATGCTGGTATTTCTATGATCGAGATCGACCGAAGCAAGCGTGTATCTGTCACTATTCACACAGCAAAGCCTGGTGTGATTATCGGAAAGCAGGGTGCATCTATCGAGCTTCTTAAAAAGAACCTAGAGCGCAAGTTCAGCTGTGCATTCGACGTAAACATTCAAGAGATCCGCACACCAGACTCTGACGCACACGTTATTGCAGAAACAATTCAGGGACAGGTTCAGCGTCGTATGCCATACCGCCGCGCAGCGAAGATGGCTATCGAGAAAGCAATGCAGGCAGGTGCTCAGGGAGTAAAGGTTAAAGTATCAGGTCGTCTGAACGGAGCAGAGATCGCACGAACAGAGCTATTCAAAGAAGGTAACATTCCTTTGCAGACCCTTCGCGCAAACGTAACGTTTGCACGCAAGACTGCAGCGACTACATACGGTTCTATCGGAATCAAAGTATGGATCTACAAAGGAATGGTATTTAAGAAAGTGCAGCAGGCACAGTCCTCAACACTTAGTTCCCTTAATAATCAATAATCATGTTAGAGCCTAAGAAAATAAAGTATAGGAAGGTTCAACGCCGCCGCGGACAGTGGAGGGGTAAGGCATGGCGTGGAAGCCGTTTGGCTTTCGGTAACATTGGTTTAAAAACTACAGTGACAGGCGAGATCACTGCACGTCAGATCGAAGCAGCTCGTAGAGCAATGACTAGGTCTGTCGCTCGTGGAGGAAAGATCTGGATCCGCGTATTCCCACACAACCCTGTCACAAAGAAAGCAGCAGAAGTACCGATGGGATCTGGTAAAGGTAACCTCGAATACTGGGGCGCTGTCCTCAAGGCTGGAACCATCATCTTCGAGATGGACGGACTCGACGAAAAAGATGCACGCGAGGCACTTCGCCTTGCAAGTCATAAACTACCAATGAAAACGAAAATAATTACTAAAATCGGATTATAATGAGTAATACTACTACCACCAAAGAGCTAAATAATATGACCGCTGCAGACCTGCAGAGCGACATCCGTACACAAGAGCATGCAGTAGTAAAACTACGCCTCGGAGTACAGATGGGTAGCGAGAAAGATAGCGCAAAGTATGTCAGAGCAAAGAAGCAGCTCGCACGTATGAAGACTGCGCAAAGTAATGCCGAAAACATTTCGCAAAGTACTAAAAAAATTGTATCCTCCCTGCCCAATGTGGGTCGCACTCCTAAGCAATCATGAGAACTAAAAAAGGCACCGTTTCATCGGCAAAAATGACAGGTTCAGTTTCTGTATCTGTAGACCGTCACGTATTTCACCCGATTTACAAGAAACGTTTCCGCCGCAGCAGGAAGTTCCTCTGCGATAACAATGGTCTAGACCTATACGTTGGCGACCAGGTCGTGATTACAGAGTGTAAGCCTATCTCTAAGAACAAGTACTTTCAGGTAACAGAGATCACAAAAGCAGCACCAAGGGTATCTGATATGAAGGAAGATGCTGCTATCGAAAAAGTCCTTCACCGCGAGAAGACAGGTGCAGACGCAAAAGTGAAAGAGAAGGCAGAAGAAGCTGCCGCTAAGAAGGAAGCGAAGAAAGATGACAAGACAACTGAAAAGCCAACTACTACCAAGTCAGAGTAATGATCCAGACGCAAACCTCCCTTTCAGTGGCAGATAATACAGGCGCAAAACGCGTTATGTGCATCAAGGTGCTTGGAGGATCTAAGCGTCGTTATGCTGCAGTTGGAGACACAATTGTTGTGACTGTTAAAGAAGCAGCTCCTCGTGGAACGGTAAAGAAGAAGTCTGTGGAGCGCGCTGTTGTTGTTCGAACCAAAAAAATCACTAGGCGTAAGGATGGAAGCGGAATCCGCTTCGATGACAACGCTTGTGTGATCGTATCAAAAGAAGGAGTGCCTAAAGGTACACGTGTTTTCGGGCCTGTTGCTCGTGAACTCCGTGCTAAGGGCTTCCAGAAAATTGTATCTCTTGCCCCAGACGTATTGTGAAGATCCGTGCCGGCGATAGCGTCGTAATTACCACAGGGAAGGACAAGGGTAAGACTGGAAAGGTTCTCCGTGTCCTCGAAGCAAAAAACCGCGTTGTGGTTACAGATGTCGCCATACGTACACGTCACGTAAAGGGTGGTCCTAACCGTCCTGGTGAGATCGTAAAGTACGAAGCAAGTATTGCACTCAGTAACGTGATGATCATTGATCCAAAGACAAAGAAGCGAAGTCGTGTTGGGTTTAAGAAGAACGAAAAAGGACACAAGATTCGTATCGCAAAGATCAGCGGAGAAGAGATCAAGAAGGGGACAGTCGCTGCAAAGAAAGAAACAGCTGCAAAGGACGACGGAACAAAAGTGAAGACCGTAAAGTCTACTGCAAAGAAAGACGCACCAGCAGATGCAAACGATCCAAAGTCACCATTCTGGAAGAAGATGGGATTCGGCGCAGAGGACCTCGCAGGAGGAGCTGACGTTGAAGCAAAGAATGAAGACCACTCAGTACCAGAACAAACAAGTTCCGTTAATAGGTCCAGCCAACGAGGCGCATAATTATGGCTTACCAAACTCTCCATGAACGGCTCCGAGGACCTATTACTGCAGCAGTGCAGAAGGACCTTAGTATCAAAAACGTAAACGCAGCACCAAAAGTTGAAAAGGTGACAGTGAACGTTGGTATTAATAAGTCGAAGATGGACAGCAAAGAGAAGCGTGCATACATCGAGCAAATGCTCATGCTTATTACTGGTCAGAAGCCAGTATTCACAAAGGCTCGTATTGCGATCTCAAACTTTAAAACTCGTGAAGGAATGGTAGTCGGTGCAAAAGTCACACTACGCGGAAAGAACATGGAAGAGTTCCTCGACAGGTTCATTAGCTACTCAATCCCTCGTATCCGCGACTTCCGTGGACTACCGACAAAGCTCGACGGAAAGGGTAACTACAGTATTGGTCTACAGGATCACTCTATCTTCCCAGAGGTTCCAGCTCCTGATGCTGGTCAGATCTTCAGCATGCAGGTTGTGATTACAACAACAGCTACTGACGATAAAGAGGGAATGGCTCTTATGAAGAACATGGGAATGCCATTCAAGAGGAACGAAGCCGCAGACGCAGCAAAGGCAAAAGCAGAAAAAGAAGCAAAGATTGCTTCGGGAGCTAAGGCTCCAGAAAAAGAGGAGGTAAAGAAAGAGGAGGAGAATGTTGCATCTGAAGCCCAAACCACTGATACTACCGAAACTTCTGAATCCGAAACCCTTAATACTTAATACTTATCCCTTAATACTGCCATTATGGCTAGAACAGCACTCAAGAACAAGCAAAAGGCAAAACTAGACAAGTTCCTCCGCGACAAAGCGGCAGGACGTAAGCCTAAGTTTCCAACAAGAGTGTATAACCGCTGTGAACTTTGTGGGCGTCGTCATGGTTTCATGCGATTCTTCGGAACATGCCGTATCTGTTTCCGCGAACTTGCCTCTAATGGCGAGATTCCTGGTGTAACTAAATCTTCCTGGTAATTATGACATATGTAACAGACCCAATCGGCGACCTTCTGACTCGCATGCGCAATGCGCAGAAAGCAGGTAAAACTGGATGCTCAGCTCCCTTGAGTCGCATCAAGTTGCAACTCCTTGAACTCCTTAAGAAAGAGGAATGGATTGCAGATGTAGAAATAACAGGTGATGCACCAAAGCAAGACGTGGAAGTAACATTCTTCCCTGACAAACCAGCTATTCAATTCAAGCGTATCTCCAAGCCAGGACGCCGAGCATACAAAGGTGTATCGGATCTTCGACCAGTCCTTCAGGGAATTGGTATTGCGATCCTTACAACTAGCCAAGGCCTTATGACCGACAAGCAGGCTCGCGTGAAGAAGATTGGAGGCGAAGTTCTCTGTACCATTTCATAATCATGTCTCGTATTGGAAAAAAACCAGTGGCAATACCCGGAGGCGTGACCGTAGAGGTTAACGACAACAATATTGTTGTAAAAGGACCAAAGGGAGAACTTAGCTACGCTCACCTTCCAGAGGTTAGCGTTGTTATCGAAGACAATCAGGCCATCGTAACACGCATCGATGACAGTATTGACGCTCGTGCTCGTCACGGACTCACACGTCAGTTGATCAACAACATGGTTATCGGAGTATCTGAAGGCTACGAAAAGAAGCTAGAGATCATCGGAGTTGGTTACAAGGCGCAAGCAAAAGGCAAAACAGTAACACTAAACCTAGGGCACAGTCATGCAATTGACTACGCAGCACCTGAAGGAATCGATATTGCTCAGGATGAAAAGAACAAGCAAATCTTGATTATCAAAGGAATCAATAAAGAAGACGTAGGTCAGGCAGCAGCCGACATTCGTTCTTTCCGTCCACCAGAGCCATACAAAGGTAAAGGTGTTCGTTATGTTGGTGAACATGTTATCCGTAAAGCTGGTAAAGCAGCAGGATCCGCTTAAAGCACTTATATTATGAAAACTTCTCTTAGATCTTATAACCGGCAAGCACGAAAGCGCAGAATCCGCGCTACCATTAGTGGGACTGCTGATCGTCCACGAATGACTGTCCACCGCAGCCTTATGCAGATTACGGTACAGTTGATCGACGACGTTGCAGGTAAGACACTTGTAGCAGCAACGACCAAGGAGCTGAAGGCAAAGTCTAATATCGAAGGAGCAACAAAGCTGGGTGAAGCTGTCGCAAAGAAGGCAAAAGACGCTAAGATCACAACAATCGTATTCGACCGAAACGCGTATAAGTATCATGGCCGTATCAAGGCACTTGCCGATGCTGCACGCGAAGCTGGACTCAAATTCTAATTTTCTATCTAACTATGACTGCAAAAACTGCTAGACCAGACCGTAAAAAAGGCAATCGTCGCCAGAAGGCCCCTTCTGAATTCGAAGAAACAACACTCACGATTGATCGTGTGACACGCGTGGTGGCTGGAGGTCGTCGTATGCGTTTTCGCGCAGTAGTCGTTGTAGGAGACAAAAAAGGACGCGTAGGAGTTGGAACAGGAAAGTCTGCAGAAGTACAAGGCGCTGTTCAGAAGGCTACAGCTGTTGCAAAGCGCAACATGATCCGTGTGCCTATCGTAGATGGAACAATCCCACATGAAATTGATCACAAATTCAAAGCATCACGTATCAGACTTCTTCCTGCCCGCGATGGAACAGGAATCATTGCTGGAGGTGCATTGCGTACAGTACTAGAGCACGCAGGTGTTCAGAACGTTCTTAGTAAGCGTTACGGTACAAACAACAAGCTGGTAAACGCTCAGTGTGTTATTAAAGCTTTGCAGACATTCCGTGTTGAGGTCGGACCACTAAACCCAGATACCGTGAAGAAGGTTGAGGCTGAGGCTGAAGAGCTTCCAGAGAACATCAATATTACTGAAGTTAGTAAGAAAGATGTAAGCCGTGATGGGAATCTTCAGAAGAAGAAATAGTTTCTTCTTTTGTAACTTTTCCGATGAAAAGTAACGTAGTTGTTCTTATGTCCCTTTTTTCTTGATAAAAAAGAGACGAAAAAATCAAGGCAGACTGAACTCGTTCGAAGAAATAACACTTCCACTAGGCGTGCACTCCTCAACCCCTTCGCTACGCTACGGAGCATTCGTCGTTGTATTACTAGCACCTTAAGAGGGTTCTTCTCTCTCAAACACAAAGTCTGCCATGCCCACCCGCTTCGCTCCTTAGAAAGACAGCTTTCAGACACTGTAGTATGGACGAAGCGGACCTCATCCCCGGCCCTTCTCCTTTGAGAAGGAGAAGGGAGGTGTGTGTTTTGCATGCATACAAACAGTTCCCTCTCCTCCAGAGAGGAGAGGGCGGAGGGTGAGGTCGGCTAAGATTTTTGGTTACTTTTCATCGGAAAAGTGACATATACTCTTGTTATGAAAAAAGCACTAATCATCATCGCTAAGTCCGGTTATCAAGACCTCGAGTACGAAGGAACGCGGAAGGGTTTAGAAGACGCAGGATTTGAAATTATTATTGCTGCAAAAGATGCAGGAGCATGCACAGGAAGTCTGGGCGGAACGGAAGAAGCGACTGTCGCCATGCGAGATGTCATAGTCTCTGACTACGATACGATTGCATTTATAGGCGGCCCAGGAGCTGCCCTTTTAGCATCAGACGCAGATGCATTAAAGATAGCCAACGACGCCTACAGGGCAGATATGCCACTGGGTGCAATCTGCATTGCACCAACCATTCTCGCAAAAGCACAGGTCCTTTCGGGGAAGCGTGCAACAGTGTGGAACCCTTCGCCTGGCTCAGGGCAAGCTCAAGAACCAACCCCATCTCAGTTACTTGAAACATATGGAGCGGAGTATACGGGTGAAGCTGTGACGATTGATGGAAATATTGTGACTGGAAATGGACCCAAGGCTGCAGAGGAATTTGGTAAAACATTGGCTGCGTTGTAAGACCATAGAATAGCAATAGCGCGATGCGGGTTTACTGTAGTTGTTGCTAAAATTAATTATATGAATATATCTTTCGGGAACCATGGGCAAAAAATAATGTTTTTGGCTGTGGTGACAGGAATAGTTTTTCTTTCAATACCTCTGTGACAACTGTCACTTTGTCAGTCTGAGCTGCGGAAATAGTATTGTAGACCCTGGAGAAGAATGTGACAGTGGAACACAGAATTCTCAACGACCAGATGCCAACTGCAGAGCGAACTGTTCGTTGGCACGTTGTGGAGACCTTATTGTCGACAGCATTGAAGAATGTGACGACGGAAACCGTGTTGCTCGTGATGGTTGTGATCGTGATTGCACTATTGAAGATGACGAGGAGTACAAGGATGACGAAGATAACTATGAAAATAACAAAGAAGAAACATTGGTTGCAGGAGAAATTACCTCTCCTTATTTTGCCCCTACTCCCAACCCCCTACCTCCTACCCCTACATTCGGCTTCCCTCAGTATCCAAGCTACCAACAGCTTCCGTATCAGTTGCCGCTAGCAAGTCTGCAGCCACTTATACAAGGGCAAGGACCAATAGGGGAAACAGGACCTGCTGCTGTTGCAGTTGGTGTCTCTGGTATTGCAGCGGGAATTGGGTGGATCAGACGAAAGCGGCGATAATGTTCGGCTCCATAATCCTCGTAGTCCTCGTAGTCCTCGTAGTCCTCGTAATCTTCGTAGTCCTCGTAATCCTCTTATTACTCGAATTTCAGTCGTCCAAACTGTTGCACCCATACATCTTCATACAGTCCGATGCCAATTTCTTCAAATTCTGGTCGGAGCATATTGATGCGATGACTCGGTGAATTCTTCCAGTCCTCCATAATCTGCTTCACTGTCAGTTGCCCTTTTGCAAGGTTCTCTCCGAGGGAAAATCTTGGATCGCAACTACACTGTTGCTTTCCAGTAATGAAGTAGTTTGGTCCTTGGTCAATAGACCCACCAAGGTCGAACTGTTGAGGGCAGCTACAGCTATCAGGGTTTATGTCGAGGTATCCACCAGCACGTATACGATCAACGTAACTGAGTCCTTCAGGCGTATAATGGCTAAAATAGCCTCTATTGGCCATATCCTTTGCATGCCTCTGACCAGAGAGCTCTAGGTAATAGTTTGCACGAAGGGGGCCTAGTTTATAGGCAGCTCTGAAATCGTTTACTGCAGCAATCAGGTCGTTTCGTGTTTGTGACGCGAGGTTTCTTCGCGAAGTCAGGAGTTTTAGTGTCGCATTCTTAATACTCGTCGGTGTCGAAAGGGACATCAGAATTCCTGGTCCCTTATAAGCAGTATCAGTTGCACCTTCTGCACTGACCAGTTGCAACGGAACAAGCGTCGGCTTCACACTTACAACACCTGTCGGGACAATCTTTGTAGGAATAAGACCATTGGAGCTTTGCAACGAAGGCTCTGCCTTGAGTAGTGTGTATATCGCTCGCGCAGCTTCTAGATGTGAGATACGCATATTTGGCTGCAATTGTGTCGATTTGTCTGTGGTACTAAAGAGGTTATATCGCCATGAAAGACCAGCATACTTTGCATTTTGACTATCAGGGTTAATATCGGTGTATTGATACGGAAGGTTCGTTGATAGTCCAAAGATAACGCTCATCATCTTTAAAAATTCTATGCGTGATACAGAACGATGCGGATAGATGAATCCTGCACTTGAAACTTCAAGTATATTTTTTTCAATTCCTTTCAGAACGTGGGGCACATACCACTGTCCGTCGATGACATCTGGGTAGATTCCTTTACTCCTCGCACCCAGTTCTATTTCTATTCCTGCATTTTTTAAAAGAATCATCGCCGCTTCACTACGTCTGACGTATGAAAGTGGTTGTATTTCTGCCAAAATTGTTTGTGGAATAAGAGTGAAAACAAAAAGGCCGAGAGCAAGGAAGGTATAAAATTTTTGCATGAATCTATACATTCTATCATAAATTTGGCATTCCTGCCAGGATTCTCACTATTCGAGAAAATATATCCAAAAATCGACCTAGAAATGCCTTTACGTGATCAAATCTTGTCAGTACCATATCGCAGATTATGTTACATACTTTAAAGCCAGCACCGGGTTCTCGTAAGAAGTCCATTCGTCGTGGACGTGGTAGTAGCGCAGGTCGCGGTACAACTGCTGGTCGTGGAACAAAAGGATACGGTTCACGTAGCGGTTCTAGCACTGCTCGTAACTTTGAAGGAGGTCAGACACCACTTCTTATGCGTCAGCCAAAGCTTGGTGGATTTAAGAATCCTAACCACAAAGAGTACGAAGTTGTTAACGTAGGAGATTTGGAGCAGAAAGCAGCTGCAGGAAAGTACGACGTAAAGACGCTGAAGTCTCAGAAGATTGTGAGCACAAATAAGCCAGTAAAACTCCTAAGTCGTGGAGAAGTAAAAAAGAAATTTGATATCACGATCCACGCTGCTTCAAAGGCTGCAATCGCAGCTATAGAGAAGGCAGGTGGAAAAGTTACTGTCCTGAATTAAGTGTTTACCTACCTACGACAACTTTGGCACTCGGAACAGCTTCGAAAGCAGATCCTCGTTACATGCGGACTTCTTCTCGTTTACCGCATCGTTGCGCACATTGCAGTGCCAGGAACAGATCCATTCGCACTTGAAAGCTTTCTAAATACACGCTCAAGCGGAGGAGTAGTAGGCGTATTTGCTGCATTGACTGGAGGTGCTATCGATAACTTCTCTGTCGTATTGCTTGGTCTTTCTCCGTACATTAATGCATCAATCATCATGCAGCTTTGTACGGTGATCTTCCCTCGCCTAGAGGCAATCAGCAAAGAAGGAGCAACAGGACAGCAGACTATTAACAAGTACACACGTTGGTTGGCAGTTCCATTGTCATTCGTACAGAGTTACGGATTCTTGGTATTGCTTGGTGCAGGAGGTGTTCAGCTCGTAGACCTTACATTCCCAGGAGTACTCTTCCCAATGCTCTACGTTACAGCGGGTGCTATGTTCCTTATGTGGCTTGGAGAGCTTATTACAGAGAAGGGAATCGGAAACGGAATCAGCTTGATTATCTTCATTGGAATCGTCTCTGGAATGCCAACAGTGCTGAGTTCTATGTTCCTTGCGGGACAGGGAAAGCAGAGTGCATTCTTCCTCTTCTGTATCATCTCTCTTGCGATGCTTGTCTGCGTCGTTCTCTTTACCGATGCACATAGACTGATACCAATTACGTACGCAAACCAGGGCGCAGGCCGTGGAGTGCAGGGAAACATCCCGATTCGTTTGAACCAAGCAGGAATGATTCCGATCATCTTCTCAATCTCTTTGATCACTCTTCCAGCAATTATTGCACAGTTCCTCGCTACAGCGACTCGTCCTGTTCTTCAAGACGTTGCGAACTTCATTAACGTGTACATCAATCCGAATAACCCAAGTATCCTCTATATGGCGATCTACTTCGGTCTGGTAATGGGATTCACGTACTTCTACGTATCTGTCACATTCAAGCCAGATGAGGTAGCAGATAACATCCAGAAGCGTGGAGGGTTTGTCCCAGGTATTCGTCCTGGTAAGCAGACAGCAGAGCTCTTGCAGCAGGTAAGTAATCGTATGAACCTATGGGGTGGTCTCTTCCTTGGAATTGTTGCAATCGTTCCACTTATCTTTACAAAGTATTCAACGCTGAGTTCACAGGATTTGATTATCTCTGGTTCTGGACTGATTATCGTTGTGGGTGTTGTGATGGAACTTATCCGTCAGATCAACTTACAGCTTCTAGCGCACGATTACGATAAACTAGTCTAATTGCTTGTTTAGTT
>Ga0115002_10006239_pt1 | contig 13797 bp, 8 predicted proteins | sample ArcticOcean_MG_C_8_FD_89576 | JGI IMG/M metagenome (GOLD analysis project Ga0115002, IMG submission 89576) | Marine microbial communities from western Arctic Ocean - ArcticOcean_MG_CB11_86 | ecosystem: Environmental > Aquatic > Marine > Oceanic | place: Arctic Ocean: Canada Basin | collected... | reverse complement strand
GAAACCCTGTTGCACAACTGATGCTGATGTCTTCCCACGGAATGCCCCCTGTACCATTGGGTCCGCTGGACGAGGTCGGCCAGACAGATGAGAGCAGCATGCTGGGGATTGGAACGCTCAAACCGGCGTCGGGAAAGTCACTGCTGTTCAGGACTTTGAGCACGTTGCTGCCCATTGAAATCGTCACATCCGTGTCGCGAAGGAATCCGGGCGGCATGATGTGGACCCAAGCATCGGCGGCGGGCTTGGCACCGACCGGGACCGAAAGCAGAATCATCGTCGGACCCATTCCCGCCAATGCGCCTCCACTCCTCACCAATCCCAGCGGCGCATCGAAGGACCAGAATTCGTTCGTGCCGGAGACGTTTCCGATGTCCAGAGATGCATCGTCCAGCGCCCGCCACGTGAATTGACTGTATGAGATGGACCCGACGGTCGGCGTCGTGGTATTGTCGGTGGTCGAGAGATTCAACTGGAATTGGATCTCCGCGAACGGAGGCAACATCTGGCCCTGGATGTTCAGGGGTTGCCAACCAAACCAGTTTGTGGAGTCGACCGTGTGCCTGAAGGCACCTTCAATCGACGTGTTGACCGGCTGCACGGATGCCAAGGTCAGGTTCGCTGAGAGGTGGAGGGTGCCGACCTGCCCGATAATGGGGCTGAGGAATGTGCCGGCGGCACTGTAGACGGGCGCAGCACCGCCCGAACCGTTCAATTCGAGCTGGCCATTGGCCGCCACGACCGTCTCATCGAGGGTGGAGATTGGGCCGAGCGCGCTCATGGGGATGGAGCGATTGTCCCAGGTTTTGGTCGGTGAGATACTCAGATTCAGTGCGACGTCGGAGACGCGCATGTCAGGCATGTGGGAGAATGAGGAGGATTCATTCAGTGAAGGGTGCATCTCGATGCTCGAGGCGCCGGTTGAGAAGGTGGTGAGGTGCGAAGCAGATGCTGAATGGTTGGGGCTTGGCTCGAGGGCTGGTAACTCGATGGGGGCGAGGAATGGGGACATGCTGCTGAGGAGGAGCAGTACGGTCAGAACGAGCGGCCTCGTCAAGTTGCGTTCGACCATTGATTTTGACGGTAGGGTGTGAGCCTATACCCATTGCGACTGCGTGCGCGGGGACGGATTCGAGTCGCCTCAGGCCTGGGCGAGGTTGCGCAGAACGGTCGGCAGGATGCCGCCGTTGCGATAGTACTCGACCTCGACCGGCGTGTCGAGGCGAACCACCGCATCGAAGGTGATCACCGTGCCATCCGCGCGGGTCGCCGTGACACAAATATCGCTCAACGGCACCAGATCGGCGGTGGCGGGGATGTCGAATGATTCCGTGCCATCCAATCCCAGACTGTCAGCATTCTCACCGGCGGGGAAGGTCAGCGGCAGGACGCCCATGCCGACCAGATTGGAGCGGTGGATGCGCTCAAAAGAGGTCGCGATGACAGCTTTGACACCGAGGAGCAATGTGCCCTTCGCCGCCCAATCCCGGCTGCTTCCCGTCCCGTATTGTTCGCCCGCGAGCACGACCAAAGGCGTGCCTTCCGCCTGATATTTCATCGAGGCCTCGTAGATGGATTCGACCGCGCCGGTGGGGAAGTGGGTCGTCAAGCCGCCCTCGGTTCCCGGTGCGATCTGATTGCGAATGCGCACATTGGCGAAGGTGCCGCGTATCATGACCTCGTGGTTGCCGCGCCGACTGCCGAAGGAATTGAAATCGCGCGGCGATACCCCTTTGCCGACCAGATAACGACCCGCTGCACCCGAGTGGGGGAAGGCCCCGGCCGGGCTGATGTGGTCGGTGGTGATCGAGTCGCCGAGCTTGAGCAGGACGCGCGCGTCCTCGATGGTTGAAATCGGGGCCGGTTCGGGCGTGATGCCCTCAAAGAACGAGGGCAGGCGGATGTAGGTGCTGTCCGGCGCCCACGGATAGAGATCTGTTGGCGCCGATGGAATCGCATCCCAGCGAGGTTCATTCATGACGGTGGAATAGCGCTCGTTGAACATCTCCGGTGTGATCGCCGCCGCCATCACCTCGCGAATCTCCGTATCCGTCGGCCAAATGTCGGCCAACATGACCGGCGAGCCATCGGACCCATGGCCGATCGGATCGGTCTCAAAGTCGATGTCGAGGGTGCCCGCAATCGCATAGGCGACAACCAGCGGGGGGGAGGCCAAGTAGGAGGCCTTGACCTTCTGATGGACGCGACCTTCGAAATTCCGATTCCCAGAGATGACCGAACCGACGATGAGATCACTATCGTCGATGGCGGATTCGATCTCGGGGGCCAATGGCCCAGAGTTGCCGATGCAGGTGGTGCAGCCATAGCCGACATTGTGGAATCCCAACTCGTTCAGGGGTGCGGTCAAACCCGCCGCATCGTAATACTCCGTGACCACGCGCGAGCCGGGCGCGAGCGAAGGCTTGGTCCACGGCGCCAACTTCAATCCGCGCTGGACCGCATTACGCGCGAGGATGCCGGCCCCGAGCATGACCGAAGGATTCGAGGTATTGGTGCAGGAGGTGATCGCCGAAATGACGACATCGCCATGTTTCAGGGCATAGGTCTCACCGTCGCTGCCGACGATTTCGACCTGCGTATCGGTCTGGCTGACCCCGTGGCCTGAATGGCCGACCGGCGCGGTTAGGCTCTCGCGCCAATGCGACTTCATCGCCGACAGGTCGACGCGGTCTTGGGGCCGCTTCGGACCGGCCATGGCCGGCTCAACACTCGCAAGATCCAAGCCCAGATTCGAGGTGAATTCAGGTGTGAGAGAATCGGCTGTGTAGAGCATTCCTTGGGCGCTGAGATAGCGCTTGACATCCTCGACATGGGCAGGGTCGCGACCGGAGAGTCGCATGTAGTCCAAGGTCGTCTCATCGACCGGGAAGAATCCGCAGGTCGCGCCATACTCGGGCGCCATGTTGGCGATCGTCGCGCGGTCCGGCAGGCTCAGCGCCGACAGGCCCGCTCCATGGAATTCGACGAAACGGTCGACACAACCGTGGGCGCGCAGCATCTCGACGATGCGCAATGTCATGTCGGTCGCCGTCACACCTGGGCGCAGCGCGCCGGTCAACTCGAAGCCGACGACCTCGGGCAGGAGCATGTAGATCGGTTGGCCCAGCATGACCGCCTCGGCCTCGATGCCACCGACACCCCAGCCGAGCACTCCGAGCCCGTTGATCATCGTCGTGTGAGAATCTGTGCCGACCAATGAATCGGGCATCCACACCCCATCCTCTTCGCGCGCGACGCTGGCAATCCATTCCAGATTCACCTGATGGACGATGCCCCGGCCGGGCGGAACAGCGCGGAAATTGTCCAGACTCTGTTGGCCCCACTTGAGGAATTGATAACGCTCCATGTTGCGCTCGTATTCGATCTCCAAATTTCGCTCGCGCGCATCGGGAAACAATCCGGATACATCGACTTGAACAGAGTGGTCGATGACCAGATCCACGGGCACTTGCGGATTGACCTTCTGTGGATTTCCACCCAAGGCGACCATCGCATCGCGGAGGGCGGCGATATCGACCACCGCGGGCACACCGGTGAAGTCCTGCAGGATCACGCGCGAGGGCATGAAGGGAATCTCGGCCGGCTGCTGGGTGGGCGACCAGGCTGCGATGCGAGCGACATCCGCATCGGTGACCAGAAATCCATCACACTTGCGCAGGGCGGCTTCGAGCAACACCCGAATCGTGCACGGCAGGCGCGCGAGTTGGCAGAGCCCCGCATCCTCCAAGGTCGACAGGGCCGCATAGCGCCCTTCGCTGCCATCGGCGCGCTCGAAAGTGCGCATCGAATCAGCCGCCATGAAGCGGCGACCCACCGCCCGTCTTTCAACGTCACTCACGAACTCATCAGTCGACAAGAGACACGCTGACGATGGTCACGGGGTAAGTCGACAATTTGTTCTGGTCGCTGCACGTGGATTCCGAAGCGCCACAACCGACCTGAGAAATCGCATCGATGACGGCGATTCCCGTCGTCGCTACACCATCGATCTCGCCTTTGTAGGCCATGCCGAAAGCGGTGTAGCTGCCATCGAGTGAATGTGCACCGGTGGAGTCGACCAGATAGAATTGGGAGCCGGCTGAATTCTCATCGCTCGAGCGCGCAGCCGCGATCACCCCGGGGTCGTGGGTCTGGCCGAATTCGGCTGGAATGACCCACTGGGTCATATCGCCCTCGCAACCACCTTCACTCACGGACCCGCCGTTGCCACAATAGCCGAAGTAAGCGCCTGCGTGACCGCCAGAGCCGTCACCGTTCTCGAAATCGCCGCCCTGAATCATGAATCCGTCAACGATGCGGTGGAAGATGTTCCCGTCGTAGCGATTCGCAGCCGCATTGGCGCGGAAGCTCTCCGCGTGCATTGGCGTCTCATTGTACAACTCGATCCAGATCTTTCCATTGTGGGTTCCACCGGAGGTATCCGTCCAGGTCATCTCCATCAAAATACTGCCTTCCAAGACCGGTTTTTCACCTTCGAGATACTCTGGCACCACCTTGAGTGCGACGAGAATCAAGCCGATGACGACGATGATGCTGACCAATCCTGTGAAGGTCGGTGCACCATCATCCCACAGAATGGCAGAGCCACCGGCGCGAATGCCGAGGCCGTCCATCTCACTGCGCAGGCTGTTGAGGGCGCGGCGTGCTGCCTTGTCGGACGAACTGAGCTTCAATGCGGCCTCGTAATGGCTGACCGCTTCTCGATAGGTTTTCTTGGATTCGGAATCGCGTGCAAGACCGGCCTTCGCATCGCCTGCGATGCGCCAGGTTTGAGCGACATCGGCTCCATCTTCACCCCAGATTTCTCGCAAGGTTTGGAGGGCTTCTTCGTGGGCGCCTTCGCCGACCTCATCCTCGGCTTGTTTCCATCCCGCCTGAATCGCCTTCGATGTCATGCCGCCGCCGAGCCCGGCCTCATTCAAAACCGCAGCGGCTCGGCGGCCCCAGTGGCTGCGACCATCATATGGCCGCTGCAGAGCGGTGTATTCGATGCACTGCGAGGCCGCAGTTAGGCGTTCAGGGGTAGCGCTTCGAGCAGCAATGCCTATTATCGGACGGACTCGGGCCACCAATACGCCTGAGGGGGGCTACGCCCCCGACCGAGGAGACAACGACACCGATGGACCGGATCGTCAACGATTTCCAACTCAACATCGCCACAGCGAATGGGACCGGTTCGCAATCGGCGAACCTGATTCTTCTGAACACCATGTTCGACATGGGTGTGCCCGTCTCCGGGAAGAATCTCTTCCCCTCCAACATCTCGGGTTTGCCGACCTGGTACATCGTTCGGGTCTCAGACAATGGCTACCAAGCCCCGGCCGACCGCACCCACATCCAGATTCTGATGAACAAGGCGACGTGGGACGAGGACATCGAGAACTGCTTGGCAGGCACCGTGATTATCCACAATACCGACGTCAAGATGGCGGTCGAACGGGATGATTGTACGGTCATCGGTGTGCCGATGACCAAAATCGCGCGCGGACTCAATCCCAAACTCGCGCGGATGATTGCCAACATGGTCTACGTCGGCGTTCTCGCAGAGGTCCTCGGCTTGGACGATGCCATTCTCAACACAGCTGTCAGCCAGCAGTTTGGTGGTAAGGCGAAGGCGATTGAACTCAACGTCGAAGCCCTCGCCCTCGGCCGCAGCTTCGTGGCTGACAATATCGACATCTCTGACATTCCCTTCCGCATCGAAGCGCGTGAGAAGGACGCGAACGAATTCCTCGTCGAGGGCAACGAAGCCGTCGCTCTCGGAGCGCACTACGGCGGCGTCGGCCTGCTCTCATGGTATCCGATCACGCCCTCGAGCAGCCTCGCCGAAGCGATCATCGAATACATTCCCGATCTGCGCACCGACGACAATGACGACGCCATGTGCGCCGTCGTCCAGGCCGAGGATGAACTGGCCGCGGCCGGCATGGTCATCGGTGGCGGTTGGGCCGGCATCCGCGCGATGACAGCGACCAGCGGTCCCGGCATCTCGCTGATGTCCGAATTCATCGGACTCGCCTACTTCGCCGAAATTCCCGGCGTCATTTGGGATGTCAATCGCACCGGCCCTTCCACTGGCCTGCCAACCCGCACCCAACAGGGCGACCTCTCAATGCTCTACGAAGCCAGTCACGGCGATACCCAGCACCCGGTGCTGATTCCCGGCTCGATGGAGGAATGCTTCGAATTCGGCTGGCGCGCCTTCGACGTGGCCGAACGCCTCCAGACGGTGGTCTTCGGCTTCTCTGATCTTGATCTCGGCATGAATAACTGGGCCTGCAAGGGCTTTGAATACCCCGAACAACCGATGGACCGCGGCAAGGTCATTCACAGCCAAGAACAACTGGATGCGATCGAGAACTACGGCCGCTACCGCGATGTCGACGGCGATGGCATTCCCTATCGCACCCTACCCGGGTCTGGACTCGACCCCATCCTTTACCGCGGCACAGGCCATGACGAGGACGGTGTCTACTCCGAGAAGCCCGAGATCTACCACGGCCTGATGCAGCGCCTGAAGCACAAGATGGACAGCGCCCGCACGTGGCTACCACAACCCTTGATGCGCCTCGAAGAGGAGCAAGAGGTCGGCATCATCTATTTCGGCAGCATGGAGAATTCAATCCAGGAGATCGACGACATTCTCGAGACCGAGATCGGCCGCAAGGTCAGCCAGTGCCGCGTGCGCGCCCTGCCCCTTTCGCCAGCCGTCGATGACTTCATCCGCGACCACGAGACGGTCATCGTTCTCGAGATCAACCGCGACGGTCAACTCTACGGCATCATGCGCCGAGAACTGCCCAACGAACTCATCCCCAAGGTCCACAGCGCGGCCTACTCCGACGGCATGCCGCCACGCGCACGTCATTACGCTGAACTCATCAAGGACGTCCTGCAAGAGGTGAGCCAGTGAGCATCAAACTCAACGTCATCGACTTGCCGAAATCCGACTATCAGGGCGGCGCATCCACTCTGTGCCCCGGATGTGGTCACGACCAGATCTCCAACGTCATCATCAACTCCGCCTGGGAGAACGGACTGCGACCCGAGAATATCGCCAAGATGAGCGGCATCGGCTGCAGCAGCAAGACTCCGGCCTACTTCCTTTCCCAGTCGCACGGATTCAACACCGTCCACGGCCGCATGCCTGCCGTCACCACCGGTGCGGCGATGGGCAACAAGGACCTCACCTTCCTCGCAGTATCAGGCGACGGCGACTCCGCCAGCATCGGCATCGGCCAGTTCATCCACGCCGTACGACGCAATCTCGACATGGTCTACGTCCTCGAAAACAACGGTGTCTACGGACTCACGAAGGGCCAATACAGCGCCACCGCGGTCAAGGGCAGCAAGAAGAAGAAGGGACCGATCAATGAGACCCAACCGATCGATCTGTGCAAACTCGCCATCAATCTCGGTTGCACCTTCGTCGCCCGTTCATTCTCCGGCTCAAAGAAGCAACTCAGCGCCCTGATGAAGGCGGCGATGTCCCACAAGGGCTTCGCCCTGCTCGACATCATTTCGCCCTGTGTCACCTTCAACAATAACGACGAATCACTGCGATCCTACACCTACGTCAAGGACAACGATGTCGAACTCCATGCCTACGATTACATCCCGACACAGTCACCCATTGAAGCCGCAGCTGCACCCGAGGGAGAATACCACGACATCACCCTGTTTGACGGCAGCACCCTGCGCCTCGAAACCATCGGCAGTGACCACGACCCGACGGACCCAGTCGCTGCGCTCAGCGCGCTCCACATCGCCGAGCAAGAGGACAAGCACGTCACGGGCCTGCTCTACTTCGACCCGACCAAGGCCACTGCGACCGAGGACCAGCATCTGGTCGACACCCCGCTCGCAGAGATTCCTGACGACATCATGCGTCCGAGCGCCGCCTCCCTCGACGAGATCAATGCTCGATTCCGAGGCAAGGCTTGAGAGGCAACGCACCCCACCCGTGGCTGTGCGCGCCCTCGCTCCGTTGCTCGTCTTGCTGCTCCTTGCGCCCATCGCGAGCGCGCAGAGCCTCACAGAGGCCTTCCAGGAGTGCCCCGGCACTCTGACGGGCAGCACGATGCCCGAGCAGATTCACTTGCAAACGACGGAGAACCCGGCCGACATGGTGGTCGTCTGGGCCACCGACGGTCGCACGGATGGTGAGGTCGAATGGAATGGACAGAATGCGATGGGTGAATCCTACTGCTACAACCACGACATGGCCTTCCACATGGCGACGATGACCGGGCTTGAACCCGGCCAGGAGGTCACCTATCGCGTCGGCGATGGCAGCACCTGGTCCGAGGAGATGACCTTCACCACCATCGACCCCAATGCGAATCGATTCGAATGGATTGCCATCGCCGACCACGGCATGTCCGACGAAGGGCTCCAAGTCTCCGACGCCATCCTTGCGGACACCACGGCCCAAATGGTGACGATCTCCGGCGACATATCCTATGCCAACGGCGACCAGTCGATGTGGGACGACTACTTCGATGTCAACGAGCCGAGCATGACGACCATCCCGTGGATGACCGCGGTCGGCAATCACGAGAATGAGCCCGGCATCGAATTCGAAGCCTATGACCACCGATTCGATGCCGACGGCGCCAAGGAGGTCGAACCGCATTGGTACAGCAGAAACCTGCCCGGCGTCCACATGGTCTTCATGTCGACCGAGCACGGCTACGATGCCGCCTCGGCACAATTCGCTTGGCTCGAAGCCGACCTCGCTGCGGTCGACCGAAAGGTGACCCCCTTCGTCGTCATCATCGGCCACAAGCCGATGTACAGCAGCAATAGCTACCACGGCTCGGAGGTCGCCCTCAGAGATGCGCTCGAAGCGCTATACATCGAGAACGAGGTCGATCTGGTCATCGCCGGCCACGACCATTTCTACGAGCGCACGACCCCGGTCGTGGCCGAAGCGGTTCAAGGCGCGGGTGAAGCGCCTGTACATCTTGTCATCGGCATTGCCGGGCGCAGCGCGTACGAGGACCTCGACGAGCCCGCCCCCGTGTGGAGCGCCTTCAGAGAGAACAGCACCTACGGCTGGACCCGCATAATCTACGATGGAGATGCGAGCACACTCACCGTCACCCACCATCGCATCGACGGCACCATCGGCGACCAGTTCACCTTGTACGAGAGCCAACCTCCCGAAAAAGAGGCGAAAGGATTCCTGCCGGGCTTCGACCCGATCCTGCCGATCTTGGCAATGTTCGGCGCTGCTGTACGTCGGTTGCGTTGAAATACGGGTGGCGAATCCGAGGGCTGCTTAGGCCCTTGGTGTAGCGGTCCATCATGTGGGGTTCTGGATCCCACGACCCTGGTTCGAATCCGGGAGGGCCTACTTCCGCTGCCATCAAGGCAAATTATGCGCCAAGGATTATCCCTTGAGACATCTGAGCTCGGACCATGAGAGGAGTCGTGATTCCACTTGTGCTGGTGCTGCTCGCACCCGCACTCTCGGGCTGCCTAACGAACGATGAAATCGCCGAGGAGAAGAACCCTTGCGACGAGGTTGGATACTGGCAATCGGTGAGTTCTGAGTCACCGTATCCGGGCCTTGATTGTGAGACGGGGCCGACGCGGGTTCTCGCGGTGAATTTCTTCGTCTACAAGGATGGAGATGGCGTCGATTGGGTCGCCAACGAATCGATGCTTCTCACTGGCCTTGATTTCATCAATGAGGTCTATGCGACACACGGCATCCAATTCGCCCTCGGCAATGTCGTCCATGTCGACATGGCTTTCCCGAACGTGACCGATGAGCAAGAGGCCGAACCTCTCGACAATCGCAGCAATGAAACGGGCGGCGATTACGGGGATGGCGTGTCCATATCCCAGCTAGGAGATGGCTTTCTCGACGGATATGATCCGACCATGGTGAACATCGTCCTCGTCACCGATGGATGGGGCGCATACTCGATGTTCCCATGGCACACCCGCGACCACTACGTCACGTACGTGCGAGCCAGCACTCTCGAGACCAGTCACATTCCAAGCCACGAACTCGGCCACTTCATGGGGCTCTACCATACCCACCAATACAGCGATGACCCCGCCTCTGATTCAGACCTCGACCGGGCCTCTTCAGGATGGGTGGCTGACTGGGTCATCCCGGACGAGCGATGCTACCGCACGGGCGACTTCGTCTGTGGCACGCCTTACGACTGCTACAACGAATGCGAGGAGGCGATTGGCTGCAGTGCTTCAGACCTCTACGAAGAATCGAAGCCTGGCCAGGCTGAGGACGAAGTCCCACAGTGCACCGAGGAGCAGCATAACCCATCTCTGACCAATCTGATGAGCCGCTACGGCGACCGCAGCGAAATCGCCGATGATCAGGGTGCCCGCGCCCGCTACTTCGTCCAATTCATGATGGACAACGACCGGAATGGCAACCATCTCGTCCCCGTAGAGGACTGATGAACACCGATATATGCAGCGAATCCCCATTCGCTGACCATGAGGAGCGAACTTGCCGTCCTGCTGGCGTTCCTCGTCCTGACGCCCTCTCTGTCGGGTTGCTTCGGTGAGGAGGAGGACGCCATCGGCTCGCGAGATCTTTCTGTCGAGCCGGATATTCTCCTCGGCGCTGAGTTCCAAGTCGTGGAATTCACCGCCAAACGCGCGATGAGCGTCCACATTCCCTACTTCGTCATCGATGCAGAGACGGGTTTCGTCACCAATGCAACTACGCTGCAGTTCGACAAGGCCGGCAGTCGGATGATCCAGATGCTCGCGCCCTCGAATCTCGACACGGCACACTTCCTAATCGGCGAGGCCGGTCAGACTGAGTGGGACGTTCGCGCAACAAACCAAAGCTGGGAGGAATGGTTCGAAGAAAATCCATCCACCCATGTTGCGCACACCGTCGAACGCATCCAACGCTCGGGCCTCTCACCTGAAGTGGGCGCCAACCACAGCACGGGCCTTGCCGATGGATTCACCATCTATGAATGGATGGAGATGGTGACGAATCCGAATACAGGGTACAACGAGCGCTGGGGTCCATTCACACCGAACGACCCCGTATACACCCGCGCCGCCAACTTCCTCCGCAGTGAGTTCAGCGGCATGGGATACGACGCGCAGGTTCACCGCTACACGCTCTCCACGAGCCCCGGAGCGGTCAATGTCTGCGGCTACAAGACGGGCACGACCCTGCCCGATGAATGGCTCGTGCTCGGCGCCCATCTCGACGTCGCCGAGATCGGCAGTGGACCGGGTGGAGGTACCCACATCGGTGCGCACGACAACACCGCGGGGGTGGCGATGGTGCTCGAAGCGGCCCGCGCCCTCGCCGATTTCGATGCCAGACGTACGCTCGCCGTCTGCTTCTGGTCGAATGAGGAGAATGGCTACGACGGGGTCGATCGCTGGATTGACAACCTACCGAGCGAGGTGACGATTACCAATTATCTCAACATCGACAGCGCTGGTGTCAATTGGCCGGGTGATTACACACTGGTCATCGATGTCATCCCTGACACCGACGATGAACTTGGTGAGCGATGGGACATGATCCACCTCACCGAATGGCTCGGCGCCAACAACAATCCCATCGCCGAGACACTCCGCAATGGCCGCGACCTCTACTTTGAGGAAGGATACGCGGCCATGAAAGATCACGACCATACCCACCCGAACACGATCTCGGTGCATGAATCGCAGCGCGGACGAAGCGACTACACGCGCTTCGCCGACCGCCTCGACGTCGTCTCGATGGACTTCGGCGCCATCACCGGCGGTTACGACTGCTACCACGCGCCCTGTGACACGCTCCCAGAGATGGTCGATTGGATGGAGAACGCCAACGGCACCGGCCAAGCGAATCTGGTCGAATCCTTCGACCTGATCGCCTGGTGGTTAGTCAATCTCGCCTTTCACCTAGACGAATCACCAATCCTTACTGATGCATAGGGTAGCCTGCACGTAAAGAAATCTTAACTGCCGAATTTCCCTGTAGGATTCTGAAATATCTCTAGATCAAAATTTGATATTGACGATAAAAGGTGGTCGAATATATCAGCTTGAATTCTTTCATAATCCACCCAGTTAATGTTACTACTAAAGCAATAAACTTCTATCGGCAAACCATTTTCTGTTGGTTCCAACTGTCGAACCATCAAGGTCAAATCCGCTCGAAGGTATTCATTGGCCATTAAATATTGATGCGCATACTCCCTGAATAATCCGATATTGGTGAGATTTCGGCCATTCAGCAAAGATGATTTGTCATGGCTATTAGTTTCGTTATGAGTTGTTATTTCGCTCTGAATCGAATCAATATAACCTTTCAATATCTCAACTTTTTTGTAATTGGCGATTTCTTCATCCGTACAAAACTTGATGCTCGTCATGTTGATGTTAAGCGACCTCTTAATCCGTCGTCCCCTTGAATCAGTCATCCCTCTCCAATTCTTAAAAGAGCCTGAAATGAAAGCATAAGTTGGGATAGTGGAAATCGTTTTGTCCCAGTTTTGAATTTTAACCGTATTCAATGTAATCTCTAAGACATCGCCATCAGTGCCGTACTGCGGCATAGAAACCCAATCTCCCACCCTAACCATATCGTGCGAAGAAATCTGAATACTTGCCACCAAACCAAGAATAGTATCCTTAAAAATCAACATCAGTACAGCTGTTAAAGCACCTAATGCACCCAACAACGCCAATGGATCTTTGTCCAGGATAGTTGCAAAGACTAAGATTGCAGCCACAATGTAAATCATGATATTAGCAAGCTGAACATAACTCATAATCGGCTTGTCTTTGAAAGAAGGGATTCTCGTACTGATTTCCTCCAAGGCTTTTAGCGCCTTAATCAAAACCGACGCTATCACCAATACCAGTGATACCTTTACAGTAATATGAATAAAAGGAATCAGGGAAGGGAAATTTGAAAGGATTGGAACCGAAAGGTAGTGGATGAAAATCAACGGCACCAGAGTTGATAAAGAATTGAACACTTCATTCTTTAGTAATATATCATCCCAATCATTTTTAGAATTTTTAATAAACTTCTGAATACCTTGAACGATAAACATCCTTGTTACAAAATTGCCCAATAGACAAACCACTAAAAGAATTATTGCACCAATTCCCAGCATGGCATAATGGGTCATATCTAGGCTTAATCCTCTAGCGGTTAGGAAATCTGCCATCCATAATTCAGGATTCATAATTCAATTATCAGCATCCCACTTTTGAATGTGCTGTAAAAAAGCGTTGATTGACAAACCTGCTAGTGAAACCGGGAAACCAATGGACGTCAGTCACCAGTACACTGCCTACGGATGATGTCGGGGAAATCAAGAGTCGTAGCGACCTTTCCCTGGTGAATCATCTTCATCTTGGCTTGCCATCTCCTCGGTACTTGTTTCAGTTGCGGAACTTTCTGCATCATCTGCATCATCAGATTCGCTATCCAATTTGACTGCCTTTTTCCCACCATCGCGAATCACTTTGTAAGCCTCGAATTCAAGGTCGGATATGTCTCCATCCTTGTCATAGTCTAGACGGCCCCACATATCGCTGGAGACCCGTTCATCCTCGAGTTCTGCTTTGAGTTTCTTGACATTTCTTGATGAGGCCATCAAGAATACTCCAACCATGACAATGATGATTCCTATCACGCCCACAACTAGATTTGGATCCAGTCCACTCTCTTCGAGCACCACTGACCAGCCAGTATCGTCCGATGAATCATTAGAATCTCCTCCATCATCAGTAGAACGTTCAGCATCCTCTGGGAAGGCATCG
>Ga0115002_10006235_pt1 | contig 13799 bp, 15 predicted proteins | sample ArcticOcean_MG_C_8_FD_89576 | JGI IMG/M metagenome (GOLD analysis project Ga0115002, IMG submission 89576) | Marine microbial communities from western Arctic Ocean - ArcticOcean_MG_CB11_86 | ecosystem: Environmental > Aquatic > Marine > Oceanic | place: Arctic Ocean: Canada Basin | collected... | reverse complement strand
CCGAACGGCCAATTGCTCCACCCGCCGCATGGTCAAACAACAGAATTCCTGGAAGGCCAGAAAACAAGGAGCTTTTTGATGATACGAGTAGCGATGTTGTTTGTTGTCACTTTTATGGTGGCAGTTGTCGATGCCGAGGACAAGTTACCGCAGGACTTGCTGGCCGAGTCGGAAGTTCAGCCGGTCACGGAGCTCGTGTTTACCGAGGGGCCCGCCTATCACAAAGATGGCAGTGTTTACTACACGGAAATCGCTGGCAATCAGATTCTGCGATTGGCACCGGGAGCTGAGTTGGCGGATACGTTTCTCCGGCCGAGTGGTCGAGCCAATGGTTTGATGTTTGATGCGAACGGCGGATTGTTGGCTTGCGAAGGCAACGAGAAAGGGGGATTGGGCGGTCGCCGAATCACTCGAATTGACACTGTCACCAAACAACGAACGGTGATCGTCGATAATTATCAGGGTAAACGTTTTAACAGTCCCAACGATCTGTGTGTCGACAATAGCGGCCGCATTTACTTTACCGACCCGTATTACGGCCCCGACCGCGACCAGTTGGAATTGGATACCGAAGGAGTCTATCGAGTCGATTCTGACGGCAAGAACGTCGTGCGTGTCTTGGATAAAGAAGTGGCTCGGCCGAACGGGATCGCCATCTCCAAGAACAATCTGACGTTGTTCGTCGTCGACAACCAACCGCTCATTCCCGTCCGCAAGTTGTGGGCGTTCGAATTAGACGACAAAGGGATTCCAACTGGGCGTCGCCGCGAACTGCACGACTTTGGCAAAGGTCGTGGAGGGGACGGGATGTGTATCGACGAAGAGGATAATCTGTATGTGACGGCAGGAGCGAATCGCAATTACACCAATCAGAATACGGACAATCGGGCGGGAGTTTACGTATTCAACGCCAAGGGAAAGCACGTAGGCGTCATTCCGATTCCGGAAGATATGGTTACTAATTGCTGTTTTGGCGGCCCTGACAAGAAAACTCTGTACGTCACCGCCGGTAAGACTTTATGGAAGATTCAGACAAAAATCGCGGGTCGGACAGCCTTCCCGTAACGAGTTGCAATCCCTAAGATGGGAAGCTTCACAAACAGCACGTATCCAACCAACACGTATTACAGTCAATCTGTTTACCGTTAGTTTAATTCACGGTTAATCAAAAACCATCGAGAGGGAGTTGCCGAAAATGTCGGGACCAATCATTCGTTCGGGCCCAAGTCCAGAGTTTAGTTCCAACTGGGATACGGCCTTTGGCAAGAAGAAAGCTACCAAGAAAAAGGCAAGCGCCGAGTCGTCTAAGACGGCGAAGAAGAAGACAACGAAAAAGGTTGCCAAGAAAAAGAAAGCCGCCAAGAAGAAATAGTTTGCACTGTTCACTTTTTGCACGATTCAGATTGCACCGTTCAGATTGCAAGAGTCAAACGAAATAGGGCGACCAAAATTGGTCGCCCTTTTTTAATGCAATTTGAGCAACCAGATACGCTATGTCTTGCCGAGCGTGGGCTTGGGAAAATCCAAGCACTGGTGGGATTCCGAATTTCTGCTGTTTCAGAAGATCTCACCCAGGCCTAGCTCTCTGGTTCGACGATTACTTTCATCAGGCCGACTTCACCTTCGTAGAGACGCGCGAACCAGCTCGGTGCGTCTTCGAGTGGCGTGCGGGCAGAAATCAGTGGCTCGACTTTAATTGCGCCCCGGTTAAGCAAGTCGATGCACTGGGGGTATTCGCCGTTGGATGCGCAGCTTCCGAAGACGGATATTTCGCGAGTGACAATTGATTGCAACGGCAAGTCGACCTTGGGTGCCAAGTTTCCTACCAGCGTCAATGCTCCGCCTTTGCGAATCGAATTGATCGCCATTTCGATGGTTGGCGTCGCTCCAACAACTTCCACTGCAACGTCCGCTCCACGACCACTCGTTAGTTCGAGAACCTTCTCGACGACATCGCACTCTTTAGGATTGAGTCCAACGTCGGCGCCGAGTGTCTTGGCGAGTTCTAATTTTTCATTGGCCAGATCGACTGCGATGATCGTTCCACAACCGGCGATACGCATCGCTTGAATTACGAGCAGTCCAATCATTCCGCTACCGACGACCACGCAACTGTCGCCTAAAGAAACAGGTGTTCGATTGGCTGCGTGAACTGCAACCGAAACGGCTTCGATCATGGCGGCGTGTTCGAATGGCAGCGTCTCTGGGATTTCGTACGTGATGTTGCGGGGGACCACTACGTATTCTGCAAAAGCGCCGTGTTGTCGATAATCTCCACAGGAGACGCCGAGTACTTTTCGATTGTCGCAGAGGTTGATTCGTCCTTTGCGACAGAAGTGACATTCGCCGCACGAGATGGTCGAGTCGAATGTGACTCGAGTACCCACGGGCATATCTGTGACGTTGTCGCCCGCTCGTTCCACAGTGCCAGCTGCTTCGTGGCCCATCACCAGCGGGGGGATTCTACGTCCGCTGCTGCCGTCGTAGCCGTGCACGTCACTTCCACAAATGCCACACGCTTTCACTCGGACGAGTAAGTCGTTGGGGCCGATCTCTGGAGTCGCCATGTCGGTGACTTCAAGCTGTTTATATTCCTTGAGCAGCAACGCTTTCATCGCAGAAACTCCGAACTATTTGATTGATTTGGTTGGTTGGTTGTGAACAATCCAAAGGGCCGGCTCGATTTTCTTGAAGCCAACAAGGAAATTCTACGAGTTATGAGTCCGGCTTGGTAGGTGCCGCGATATTGAATGACAAATTGCTGCCAGCAGCATGAACATCCTTGAGCCCGCTCTGCATTATCGGTAGGATCACCGGTTCAGCTACTGAAACGGGATCTAGCCCACTGGTGTGAAGGAATCGACGATGAATTTCCAACTCCGTACCCACTCTATTCTTTGCGGTTTTACAATCGGCGTTAGTTTGATCGCCGTCACTCTCGCCGCTGTAGTCGATGGAATCGCCGCCGAACGGCTGCCGTTGTTCGTCAAACAACCGGTGAAGCGCGAGGCGATCGTTGCCTTCACCGAAGGGCCCGCTTATCATCCCACCGGAAACGTTTACTTCACGGACATCGTCAATAATCGCATCATGCGACGCGATTCGACTGGAGCTACTCACGTCTTTCGCACTCCCTCGGGTCGCGCCAACGGGTTGTTGTTCGATCACCTAGGTCGCTTGATGGCTTGCGAAGGCGGTCGCGAAGGAGGGAATCGTCGAGTAACGAGAACGGAACACAACGGCACAGTCACAGTTTTGGCTGACAACTTTCAAGGCAAAAAATTCAACTCGCCAAATGATCTGGCGATCGACAGCAAAGGTCGAGTCTATTTCTCGGATCCTCGCTACGGCGGCAGAGAAGACATGCAGCAAATCGATGCCAACGGCAAACCGATCGAGGGTGTTTACCGAATCGATACCGACGGCAAGGTAACTCGAATCATCGATCACGAAGTCGATCGACCCAACGGTATTCTCGTCTCGCCTGGCGATAAAAAATTGTTTGTAGCAGGCAACGTTAACGACGGTCCCAACAATGGACTCGGCGGAGCTCGGCGGTTGTGGCGTTTCGATCTCAATGCCGACGGCACCGTCGATAAGAAGAGTCGCAAGCTACTGTTCGACTGGGGACCGGATCGCGGACCCGACGGTATGGCGATGGATCAGAAAGGTCGGCTCTTCGTCACCGCTGGATTCAACGTGCCCAAGCCGCCCGTCGAGACGTCCAAGAAATATAAGGCTGGCGTTTACGTCATCTCCCCGGAAGGTGAATTGCTTGGCTTCATCCCAGTACTCGAAGACATGTGCACAAACTGCACCTTTGGCGATGCGGACCTCAAAACGCTTTACATCACCGCCGGCCACAAACTATGGAGCGTTCGGCTCGACACACCAGGCCATCTCGCGTGGCCGAAGGCCAAGTAAAGATCGCAGCCAAGTAAAGATCGCAGCCAAGTAAAGATTGCAGCCAAATAGATCGAAGAGACGTAGGACCATCTAGCAAGCTGAAGCTGCCTGGACGGAATCAATAGGAGGGAATCGATGTCGGATTTTGATACGGATGTATTGGTGATAGGAACCGGCCCTGGCGGAGAAGGGGTTTCAATGCAGGCGGTGAAGCAGAACTACACCGTCAAAGTGGTGGAACGATATAAATCCGTCGGCGGCGGTTGCACTCATTGGGGAACTATTCCGAGCAAGGCACTGCGCCGCTCAATCGCCAGCGTGACGGATTTTTATCGCAACGCTTGGCTCAGCGTCGCCGACCGACAGTCGGTCCCGTCATTCCCCGAGTTGCGTAAAACCGCCGCGGGTGTGATTAGTCAACAAACGGAGATGCGGACAAATTTTTATCTTCGCAACAACGTGCCGATTGAATTCGGACACGCCCGTCTAATCGACCAACATACCGTCGAAGTGAATGGCGAATGCTCCACCGCAAAAAACATCGTTATCGCCACCGGTTCTCGACCTTATCGTCCACCGACAGTCGATTTCACCCACCCTCGAATCTTCGATAGCGACACAATCCTAAATCTTAGTTTCACACCCAAGAGTATCTCGATCTACGGTGCCGGAGTGGTTGGTTGCGAGTACGCTTCCATGTTCCGCAATCTGGGCGTCAAAGTTAATCTGATCAATACTCGCGATCAGTTGCTCGACTTCCTCGACGACGAAATTGCTGACGCGCTTAGCTACCACCTTCGCGAGCAAGGCGTGTTAATTCGACATGGCGAACAAGTGGAAGAAATCAAGGGCGACGATCGTGGAGTGTTGTTGCGACTGAAGAGCGGGAAACGAATCAAAGACGATGTCTTACTATGGGCGAATGGCCGGTCTGGTAATACGGACGAGCTCGGATTGGACAACGTCAACCTGGCTCCGAACAGCCGTGGTCAACTGGAAGTGAACGAGTACTTCCAGACTTCCGTGGACAATATCTATGCCGTTGGCGATGTCGTCGGGTATCCGTCACTCGCCAGCGCGGCATACATGCAGGGCAGGGCGGCAGGTAACCACATCGCGTTTGGCAACGACGCCAAAGCCCTGTCGCTCGATTTGATCCCCACCGGCATTTACACCAGCCCCGAGATTAGCTCCATCGGCTTGAACGAACGCGAGTTGACGGAAAAGAAGATCCCGTACGAAGTGGGCCAAGCAAACTTCAAGAGCCTCGCCCTCGCTCAAATAACTGGGCAGCGAGTCGGTATGCTGAAGATTTTGTTTTGCCCCGATTCACACGCCATTCTCGGCGTGCATTGCTTCGGCGACAGCGCCGCCGAAATCGTACACATCGGGCAAGCCATCATGGCTCAAGAAGGAAAAGCCAACACGCTCATGTACTTCATCAATACGACGTTTAACTATCCGACAATGGCCGAGGCTTATCGGGTGGCGGCGTTGAACGGCTACAATCGGCTATTTTGATGAAGCGCGATGTGCTAGTCACCTCCCCTGCGAGACAGTGCAAAGCAGTGTTAGCAAGGGGAGGTCGCGGAGGGCGACGGCTTTTAGCCGCCGCGGGTGGGGATCTTAGAAGTGCAGGGAGACTTCTCGATGGCCGGTAGACTTTCTGGAACTTGCAGCAAGTCTATATGCTACGGCGCCGTCAAGCATGCTTCCAAAAGCCCCACCCAGCCGCGTGCTTCCAAGTAGGTGGAATATTGACTCGCGCTAGAATCTGATCGCTTTGAACTTCTCAACTTGTTCGGTCAGGGCGGTCTCGACGGGTAGTCGTTCCATCGAGGAAGCGCCGTAGAATCCGTGGACGTGGTTGGTGCGTTGCAGGACGTATTCGGCATCTTCGGGTTGAGCTATTGGTCCGCCGTGGCAAAGGACGATAACATCGTCGCGCACTCCGCGAGCTGCGTCTGTGATCGCTTGAACTCTGGCAACTGCGTCGTCCAGCGTCAGCGCCGAGTCTGCTCCAATCGATCCTTTTGTGGTCAGTCCCATATGAGCGACAACGACATCGGCGCCCGCATCCGCCATTCGCTCGGCTTCTTCGGGAGTGAAGGAATAGGGAGTCGTTAGCAGCTCTTTTTCCCGAGCCATGCGGACCATGTCGACTTCCTTGTAGTAGCCCATTTCGGTCGCTTCGAGGTTTTCTCTTAACGTGCCTTCGATGAGTCCCACGGTGGGAAAGTTTTGGATGCCCGAGAAGCCAGTCGCTTTAACTTCATCCAAAAAACGATCAATTTGCCGGAAGGGGTCCGTTCCGCAAACGCCCGCCAAGACAGGTGTGTCCTGGACGACGGTCAGTACTTCGCCGGCCATGTCCATGACGATGGCATTGGCGTCGCCGTAAGGCATTAGTCCAGCGAGCGACCCGCGACCGGCCATTCGAAAACGACCGGAGTTGTAGATGATAATTAAATCGATCCCGCCTTTTTCTTCAAACTTTGCACTAATACCAGTGCCGGCGCCACCGCCAATGATGGGAACTCCGTCGCTCATTAGTTGCTGTAGGCGGTCGAGTACTTGCTGGCGTGTGAAACTCATTTTTGCTTTCCTGGTTATCTTGTCGCTTGTTCGTGTCGCTGATTCTATTGCGTCAATAAGAGACCGCGTCGATTGCTATTCTTCGACCTTTTTTGCAGCCTTTTTTACAGCCTTTTTTACGGTGATCAATTCGAGCAACATGGCGACGGCTCTTTCGGCGAACTCGCGATCGTTGATGTTGGCTTCGATTTCTTCGACGGGAACATTGTCATTGAGGTTTTGCTTGAGAGTGTCGAACATTGCACGATTGGCATCGCGATCGCAAAATCGTTCGCCATCGCCGTCGAGGATGGAGACTCCATTAAGTGGCAGCAGAAAAGCTGTCGGTCCCTGCGCGTCGTTTGCTTTTTCGGCAAAGATTTTTCCCATCGTTTTGTTTTCTTCGATATTCGTTCGCATCAAAGTTACTGCCGGATTCCACTCGTAGAGATTTCGTTGGCCGTTGCGAAATTCTTGAGGGACGGAATCGATTGGACCAAAGTTTGCCATGTCGATGCAACCAGGGACGATCAGGTGTGGAATTCCATTTCGGCCCGCAGCGGAGAGTCGGTCTGTTCCGGCCGAGAGGATACCGCCGCAAATCTCGTCGGCCCATTCAGTGGTAGTGATATCCAAGCACGCGTCGACGAGTCCTTCATCGATGAGCGATTCCATCGTGCGACCACCCGTTCCCGTGGCGTGAAAGACCAGCACTTCGTATCCTTGCCGGTTGAGTATTTCACGGCAAGCATCGACGCATTCGGTGGTGTTGCCAAACATGCTCGCGACGACGATCGGGCGGTCGTCGGAAACTTGCGGCGGTTCGACTTGTTTCATGCCGCAAACCGCGCCGGCGGCTCGAGTGAAAATGATACGCGAGATGCGATTGACTCCGGAGACGTCGGTGATCGAGGGGATCAGGGTAACGTCTTTTTCTCCAACGTACGTCGAGGTGTCGGTCGCGGCGACAGTGGAAACGCAGACCTTCGGGACTCCGACGGGAAGAGCACGCATTGCAGCCGTAACGACGGTGCTGCCGCCGGAACCGCCCATGCCGATGACGGCGTCGATCTTGCCGTCGTCGTACATTTTCTTTGCGACGATCGCTGCGCCAGTGGCCATTGCTTTAATGGCAGCGCCTCGATCGTTTGCCGCTCGCACAGCTTCGATGTCGAGTCCTGCGGCAGACAACAATTCAGAGGCCTCGATGTCGACGGGAAATAACTCGGTCGTGCCCATGACACCCGAGTTGACTGCAATAATGGATTCTCCCAACGCGAGAATCTGTTCGCGGAGAAAGGCGTACTCGGTGCCCTTGGTGTCAAAGGCGCCGATTAGCAAAATGGATTTTGACATGTCTTACTTCTTTTGCAGCTCGACGAGTTTTTGCAAACCTTCTCCGGTTGGGACATTCACAAACAGCACGCCTAGAATCTCGTCGCTAGTGTTGCGAATTTCATGTTCGGCTCCGGGCGGAACGTAGAGCACGTCCTCGTGATAAATGTCTCGCGATTCGCCGCCAATGATTGCTTGTCCGTTTCCGCGAGTGACGATGATCAATTCCTCGGCGTCGGGATGAACGTGCAGTTCGGCGACATGCCGTCCACCCGGCGGAATCATCATGTGATGCACGAACTGAATTGTCTGCAGGCACGTGCGTTCGGGAGCGGCATCGGTATCATAGAGTCGCCGGGTTGGGGCGTCGCGCTCCACTCGGTCCTGCCAACCGCCATCCTTCGTCCGCACCAGATAACGAATCACTCGATGTACGTTATTGAAGATCAAACTCTGAACGACACCGTAGCACTGAGTTTTCCAGTTGGCCGATTCCATCGCAATTCCTTGCTGCTCACGAATTATCTCGTCCGTGTTTCTGCACCGATTGATTGTGCAGGCACGCTAGAGCATATCCGTTTTAGCGAAATCTGCGAAGACTTATACTGCGATTATCTAACGCGATTATCTATTGCAATTTACCAGTGTAATGCCAAAGAAGTGCCTGCGAAGTGGATAATTGCCCCCTGACACAAACGGACGGCAATTTATATACTTCAAAGGTCGTATCTAATGTCCGACATAGCGACTCGCTGTTGAGTAAACGAAAAGAGAACACTCGTGACCAAACCGAAGCTTGCAATAACGATGGGTGACCCCGCCGGAGTTGGTCCCGAGGTATGTCTTCGCGCGGTTATCGATCCGGGCGTTTTAGCAGCGTGTATCCCGCTCGTTTTTGGCGACGCGGATCTGCTTCAGCGCGTGGCGACACATTGTGGCATTCCGATGATCGCGGAAGTCGTGCCATTTGCAGATCATGACCGCTGGCGGAATTCCACCGTCCCGACAATTGTCGATTTCGGTTGGATTGAGGCCGGTCGGGTGACACCTGGCGAGGTCAACGCGGAAACTGGGCTGGCATCGTACAAATACATCGAGGGTGCAATTCAAGCCGCGCTTGCGGGCAGCGTCGATGCCGTCACGACTGGCCCCATTCATAAAGAAGCGATCAACGCCGCTGGTATCAAGTTTCCTGGACACACGGAAATTCTCGCCGATCAGACCAAGGCCGAGCGAGTATGTATGATGCTGACGTGCAAACAATTGACCTGCAGTTTTGTCACGACTCACGTCGGGTATCGCGACGTTCCAGGTTTGCTGAGTATCGAGCGAGTACTTGAAACGATTGAGGTGAGTGCTGCTGCGATGAAGCAGATTCGCGGACGCGAGATCAAGATCGTCGTTTGCGGACTCAATCCTCATGCGGGCGAGAACGGTTTGTTTGGCGACAGCGAAGAAGAGCACATCATCATTCCGGCGATCGAACTGGCTCGCAAGGAAGGGTTGGAAATCGTGGGGCCCTTGCCACCTGACACTGCGTTTCTTCCTGCGCGACGCGAGGAAACGGACTTGTTCGTTTGCATGTATCACGACCAAGGCCACATTCCACTCAAAGCCTTGGCGTTCGACGTCGCCGTAAATATTACGCTCGGCTTGCCCATCATTCGAACGTCGGTCGATCACGGCACGGCCTGCGATATCGCCTGGCAGAACAAAGCAGAAATCACCAGCATGATCGAGGCGATTGGTTTGGCCTCAAAACTTGCAACCGCTCGAACGGCACGGGCGGAGCACGGGCTTTCAGCCCGTAGCCAGTATTGATTCACGCCAGGACGTCTTCTCGCAACCGAGGCTACTTACGGGCTGAAAGCCCGTGCTCCGGCTCTTCTTCTCCCTACCAAATACAAAAAATAGTTCTGCCAAAGTGAATGCCTTCGCTAGAATCTGGTGGTGGAAAATTATGCCAAGTAATCTTCATGTTGAATAAAACGTCTGAAAGGCTTTGTAGGGACTGTAGCTATGGCGGACTTCAAGGTAACGGAACTGAACAAGGATTTTGACTTTAGCCAATTGCCTTATTGGGACGTGGTGATTGTTGGGGAGGTCCGGGCGGGTTGGCGGCGAGTTTGACGACGGCTCACCGCGGTCTTACTACACTCGTCATTGAAGCGAAGAATAGACCTGGCGGTCAGCCGCAGTTCTTGTACGCCGATAAGCGAATCGTCGACATCCCTGGTTTTCCGGATGGAATCACGGGCGAAGAGCTATCGAGTCGTGTTTATCGCCAAGCCAAGAATGCACTCGTACAATTTCGGTTCAATGAAGAACTTATAAATATTGAAGACACCGAAGAAGAGGTCAAAGACGATCCGCTCAAGAAAGTGATCACTAGCAAAGGGGGAATTCCTTTGTCGCAAAGTAATTCTGGCTGTTGGCTTGCTCCACTTTCCTCGCAAGCTTCCGGTGTTGGAAGAGTTACAGTCGAAGAAAGTTCACTATCGGATTCCCAAAATCGGGGACTATGAAAACCATCGGGTCGCGGTAGTGGGCGGTGGCGACTCGGCGTTGGACGCGGCTGTCATGGTCCTCGAACGCCATGGACAGGTCGACTTAATCGTTCGCCATGAAGTGCAAGGCAAAGCCGAAACGCTCACGCGGATAACGCAAGGTGGCGGAGTGGTTCACACAAACACGTCGGTTGATAAGGCGGAGTTTGAGGGGGATGGATTGCGATTGAGTCTGACCGATGGGCAGTCACTTCATGCCGACCATGTTATTGTGCAGATCGGTTTTCTTTCTGCAAAAGAAACTTTCAAGCGACTTGACGTGCGTCTAAATGAAGACGGCAGTATCGCGATCGATCCTTACTACGAGACAAGTCGCCACGGTATTTTCGCGGTCGGCGATGTCCACGGCGATATTAAACTTGTCGCCGTCGCTTGGGCCGAAGGAATTCAGGCAGCGATCTACGCATTCAAGGAGATCACCAGCCCGTATTGGCTCAACGAAAAGCGTCTTCGCGACCACAAGATTACGCTCATTGGAGAAAAAATCGCCGAGGCAGCTGCCTTCAAGCCGAAGAAAAAGAAGCCGTAAACCCGCATCTCCGGAAACTCATCGTGAAACGAAGTTGTCTTTCTGTCATAATGGCTAGAAGTAATAACTCATTTTCAAGTTTTGGCTGGCATGCAAACAACTTAGTATGAAACTCATTCCTTCTTCCTGTGCGAATTGTAGCGCTCCGCTGCGAATTAATCCCGCTTTGAAATCCGTGACGTGTGAGCATTGCGGTTCGGAGTTGCTCGTAAAACGCGACAAGCCGAAGAAACGGAATAAGAAAGATCCCGATATTGTCATCCTCGAAAACGAGAATGAAAATGTTTATACGGAAGTAGTCCAGGCGGTGGCGGCGGTGGGAATTGGAGCTGCCGCGTTGGGTGCTGGAGCTGAAGCAATGAGTGCTGGCTCGTCCTTTTTCGAATTCATTGGCAACATCTTCGCTTACGCAAAGTTGATCTTAATCCTGATCGTCCTCGCAGCCATCTTCGGCCTCTGCGTGGTGCCAAGTTATCTGGTGTATTTATTCTTTAACAGTTAGAACGAGTACTCTTCAACTTGAATTCGCATCGCTAGAAATGAGTGCATGACCGATCGAAGTAGCCGTAAAAGATTCGAAGCTTATCAAACTGAACGACGCGATCGTCCACCGACACCAGTTGGGCGAAGTCATCACTCCAGCGCGCCTCAGCCCAAGAAAAAGAAGAAGGAAGAACAGCGATCGTTTCGAGTGTTGCTGTTTGAATTCTTCGGCATGCTCAAGCAGCATCGCTCTACGATGTTGGTAGCGCTGTCGACATTGTCGGTTGCGACACTATTGAAACTCGCTCCCCCGGCGGCAATGAAAATCGCGATCGACTATGTGTTGACCGAAAAACCGCTGCCGACGGAATGGACGGACTCGAAGTATATTCCCGACACCCGTTTCGAAGTGCTGTTGTTACTTGGCGGCTTTGTGCTGCTTGTCTCCATCATTGCGTCGGCGATTCATTTGTGGGGACGTTGGTATGCTACAAAGGCGGTCAATAGATTGCAGGTTGGCATTCGCAAGCAGGTGTTTGAGCACGCAATTCGATTGCCGCTTCATCGAGTTTACGAATTGAAGTCGGGCGGTGCGGCCAGCTTGCTCCGCGAAGACGCGGGAGGCGTCGGCGATCTCGTCTTCAGCATGATCTACAATCCCTGGCGAGCAATTATTCAGCTACTGGGCAGTCTGGCTATGCTGTTGCTCGTCGATTGGCGAATGATGCTCGGCGGACTTCTACTCTTACCCGTGGTCTACATTACTCATCGCACCTGGATCAATCGAATCCGGCCACTCTATCGCGATGTCCGTTCACAGCGACAGCAGATCGATGGCCAGGCCACGGAGTCGTTTGGTGGAATGCGAATTGTACGAGCCTTTGGGCGGGAGCGAAGTGAAACGGGCCGGTTCAGTCGCGGTAATAATTTACTCGTGCGAATGCAATTGTTCGTCTGGTGGTGGGCTCGAATTATCGAAGTCATATGGGATATCCTCATGCCGCTCGCTTCGACCGGATTGCTCGTCTACGGTGGTTATCGAATCCTCGAGCACAACATGACCCTCGGCGATCTCACCATGTTCATGTTCTATTTGGCGATGCTGTTGGGGCCGCTGGCGACCTTGGCCAGCAGTGCAACTTCGTTCCAAAACAACTTGGCGGGTTTGGATCGAGTGCTAGATTTATTGGAGGAAAAAACGGAACTGGAATCCGATCGCGAATTAAAACGCGTTGACATCGACGACGTGCGAGTCGCAATCGAATTCGACGACGTCAGTTTTCATTATCCAGGGACCGAGAAACTGGTGCTCGCCAATATCAATATAAGCGTTCAACCGGGAGAGACGATTGCGCTGGTTGGTCGCAGCGGCGCTGGCAAGACGACGTTGTGTAACTTGGTCGCTCGATTTTACGATCCAACAGAAGGCGCGATAACACTCGCTGGTGACGATCTCCGCGATCTGGAAGTCGACTCGTATCGCCGGTTGCTAGGCGTCGTTGAACAAGATGTATTTCTGTTCGACGGCACCATCGCAGAAAACATTGGCTACTCATCGCGTTGGTCCGATCCAAAGGCAATTGAAGCGGCGGCAATTGCCGCGAACGCGCACGAGTTTATTTCTCAGTTTGAAAATGGCTACGAAACGCTCGTTGGTGAACGAGGCGTAAAACTTAGTGGCGGTCAAAGACAGCGGTTGGCAATTGCCCGAGCCCTCGTTGCCGATCCGCGAATTCTCATCTTGGATGAAGCGACCAGTAACCTCGATAGTGAAAGCGAAAGGCTTATCCAGAAGAGCCTCAATCGACTCATGGAGGGTCGCACGTGTTTCGTGATTGCCCATCGACTTAGCACCATCCAAAACGCGGATCGAATCGTCGTGCTGGACGAAGGCAAGATCGTCGAAGTCGGAACACACGCGGAGTTGATGGCGCTATCGGGAAGATATTGTAAAATGGTCGAACTGCAACGAGAAGTTGACGTTACTTGGTAGCGGCTTCGGGTGATTCGCGTGGGTTCGAATCAATTCGTTGAACGCAGGAGTTCTTAGCTATGGATGAACTGATCGCCTCAACGCCCGAGCCTCCCTACTACGCAGTAGTCTTTACTTCGTTGTATTCGAACGACGCCGACGAAGGCTATCAGCAAATGGCGGCCAAAATGTTGGAACTGGCTGCACAACAGCCAGGTTACTTGAGCGTCGAAACCGCTCGCGGCGACGATCGTTTAGGAATCACGGTCTCTTATTGGCAAGACCTGGATTCGATAAAAGCTTGGAAGCAGGTTACGGCTCACTTGGACGCCCAGCGTCGCGGTCGCGAGTCCTGGTATGAGCGATACGAAGTTCGAATCGCCAAAGTTGAAGCTGCGTATGGATTCGACGGATCGTAGCGGAGCACGGGCTT
>Ga0115002_10006234_pt1 | contig 13800 bp, 8 predicted proteins | sample ArcticOcean_MG_C_8_FD_89576 | JGI IMG/M metagenome (GOLD analysis project Ga0115002, IMG submission 89576) | Marine microbial communities from western Arctic Ocean - ArcticOcean_MG_CB11_86 | ecosystem: Environmental > Aquatic > Marine > Oceanic | place: Arctic Ocean: Canada Basin | collected... | reverse complement strand
CACCGCAGCCACCGCAGCCATCCGCACACACGCCATTGTCTGTCCACCCTCAGTCTTGGTGTCCCGTGCTCGAAGGCCGGTTCAAGAATTCCACCGGCCGATGCCCGACCCATTTCTCTTCAGCCGTCCCGCTTCCCAAGAGCAACATTAGTCGTGTCGCCGGGACATGGCAACGACCGCAATCACGTCCTCCGGTTGGTGCACTGCAACAGAGCGTGCTATCATGCCGGCGAGCAGTAAACGGCTTGCCACGGGCTGCGGTTCGCCAACCCGACCACAACCGGCAACTTCAGCTTGCCGTTTCAACCTCCTAACGCATTCGTCCCTCGGAAAGCTCAATATGAACGACTCGACCCCAGCCAACACGTCACACACCTCTCGGCGAGATTTCCTGCAGACCTCTGCCGCTCTGAGCACCGCGTTCTGGGTCGCCTCGGACCAGGAGTCTTGGGCCGCTCCGACATCCCCGAACGAAAAGATCCGGTTTGCGTGTATTGGAGTCGGAGGCAAGGGCAGCAGCGATTCGGCCTCGGCCGGTCGCCACGGCGATGTCGTCGCCATCTGTGACGTCGACCAGAACACACTCAACAAGGCCGGAGTCCGATTCAAAAACGCCAAAAAGTTCACCGATTACCGCGAGATGCTCGAAACGATGGGTGACAGCATCGATGCCGTCACCGTCAGCACGCCTGACCACAATCACGCTGCCGCCAGTGTGATGGCGATGAAAATGGGCAAACACTGCTTCACGCAAAAACCCATGACGCACAGCATCTACGAAGCCCGCCAAATGGCTCTGATCGCCACCAAACACAAGGTGCAGACTCAAATGGGCAACCAGGGCACTGCCACCAATACGCTGCGAGAAGGCGCCGCGATTGTCCAGTCCGGAGTGCTCGGAGATGTCAGCGAAGTCCACGTCTGGACCAACCGACCCGTCTGGCCACAAGGCGGACCCCGACCCAAACCCGCCACACCCCCCAAACATCTCAACTGGGACGTCTGGCTGGGACCCGCACCGTTTCGACCCTACGGCAATGGCTACCACCCCTTCGCCTGGAGAGGCTGGTGGGACTTCGGGACCGGGGCACTGGGCGATATGGCCTGCCACACCATGAACATGCCCTTCATGGCCCTCAACCTCCGTGACCCAATCTCCGTCGAAGCCACTAACTCGGGACACAACAAGGACAGCTTCCCCAAGTCCAGTGTGATCACCTACGAGTTCCCCAAGCTCGGCGAACGCAACGCCGTCAAGATGGTCTGGTACGACGGAGGCGAACGCCCGTCGCAGGAACTGCTGCCCAAGGAACAAAAACTCCCCAAAACCGGCTCGCTCCTCATCGGAGACAAGGGCATGCTGCTCTCGCCAGGGGACTACGCCGGAAACAGCAACATCGTGCTCGGTGTCGATAAACCAAAGGTCGATTTCGAAAAATCACCCGGCCACTTCACCGAGTACGCTCGTGCCATCACCTCGGGCAAACCCGCCCGGTCGAACTTCCCGGAATACGCCGGGCCACTGACCGAAGTCGTACTGCTCGGCAACCTTGCCGTTTGGGCCGAAAAGAAGGTCGAATGGGACGCCAAGTCGCTGACAGCCAAGAACGCGCCGGAAGTCAAAAACATCGTCCGCCGCGAATATCGCAAAGGCTGGACACTCTAGAACGCAGTCTCTCTCGCGTGCCAACAATATCACCCAGCCACCGGGCTGACCGCTGTCAGCCCGGACGGCCTCGGCCGACCAGATCACGGAACCGCAATCCGTCGCTCGGAAGCGAAAATCGGTCTGCCAGGTGAGCCAGCCAGACGACCAGTCCGTCGTCCGGATGCAGGTACAACTCGTGCAGCGTCTTCTGAGTCCGACTGCCACTCTGCAAAACATATTGATGCGACGGCAGTTGAAACATCGTGTGCAACTGAAAACTGGCCGCGCCACGCAAGGCGTACTCCAACGCCATCCGCCCACTGCAGATGTTACCCGTCGCCGCAAATCCACACAGCGACTCACCGTATTCGGCATGACACTTCGATAGCACTCGCAGGTTGCGGTCGCTCAGATCCCAACCGCCATAGGCAATGCCACGCATCCCCTCAAACTCACGCTCCGGATCAAACAACCGGTTGCCGTAAACCCACCAGTCTGCCGCGTTCGCCCCGACAGCCTCCTGCACCGTTCTCAATAACTCGCACTGAAACGATTCGTCCTCCAGCGTGTTGAAAATCTTTAACCCCACCGACACAGCACCAGGCCGCACCGCTCCACGAATCAAACCCGGCACACGACGAACCCACTCCAGCACCGTCTCCCGGCCACGAGACCGCTCGCTACCAGCCAATGTCGGACTGAAGTCCTTTTCCAAAGGCATCGGCCCCGAATCGGCGTCGACACCCCAGGCTTGCAGCAATCGAGCGGTCGTGAACTCGTACTCCGACTCCAGCCAACGAGTCTCACCCGGTTCAGGCAAATGGTACTTCACCGACGGGATCACCAGCGTCGACGTCCCCTCCGACACCGCCCGAGACTCCCGTACCAACTCCAGATACTCGACAAACGTCCCGGACCAACCCCGACCGAGCCAACTCACCGTCCAGCCACTCTGCCCACCACGTGACGCGACCGGCTCAACCTGCATCCGAGATTCTTGAGTCGCCCACTCGGACATCGATCGGCCGCCGTCCTCGGATTCGGCAATCAACGTCTTCAAGACCACGTAACCCAAGCCCGCAGCGACGTCTTCTGATACCTGGCGAACTGTCATCGACAACTGGCCGGATGCCTTGGCCCACGGGTTCTCGATTCGACGCCCCGCATGTTCGCTCGAGAGATCCCAGCCAAATTCCTGCTCGACCCACGAGTGATAGTCGACCGGAGTCTCCCGCTCCGCCAAACACTCGTAGGCCTCGGACACGCGACGACGAACCCCCGCCCCCACGTCCAACGGGCCACTCAACCATTCGGAACTCGCCAATTCACTCTTCGCTGGAATCACATTAACTTTCGATCGCAACATCGCTCAACCAGCCAACCCCGGGACTCGCCGTTGACTGACTCCCATTCTATAGTCGCAGCAATATCCCCAACACCATACCGCAGCCACGCCAACTCGCAGGCGCCAACTCACTCCGCTCGGGCCGAGATGATCCGCACCAGCTTCTCAACTCTCGGCTGCCCCGACTGGTCGTTTGCCGACATGGTCAGACTGGGCCAACAGGCTGGTTTTGATGGAGTCGAGATTCGGCTCATTGAACGAGACACTGAACTGCTGGGCGTGCCAGACTTCTCGGCGACCCAATTGCCCAAACGCCGCCAAGAACTCGCTCAATCCGGGTTCGAAGTCTGCGGCCTCGCCTCCTCTGTTGCATTCGACTCGCCCGATGCCAGCCACCGAACCAAACAACTCGAGATCGGTCGAGCCTACCTCGATCTCGCAGCCGAACTCCAGGCTGGCTTTGTTCGAGTCTTCGGAGACACGATCCACGAATCGGTTGGTCGACACGACACCGTGTCACAGGTTGCCGACGGCTTGGAACGGCTTGGCGAATATGCCGAATCGCTGAACCTGAAAGTCGTTATCGAAACACATGGAGACTTTTCTCAGTCAGATCTGGTCGCCGAAACCATGGATCGAGTCCACTCGCCAGCTGTCGGGGTTCTCTGGGATACGCACCACCCCTGGCGATTTCATGGCGAATCGCTCGCCATGACTTGCGATCGTTTTCAAGACCGCATCTTCCACACGCATTGGAAAGACTCGGTCACACGTCACTCGACCACGACCGACGCCGACCAGCAAATCGCCGCCAAGCAGGCGGCCACCCTGATGACCGGACATCAGCACGCCGATTATGTGTTGTTCGGAGGTGGCGAGTTCCCGATCCTCGACTGCCTCGGACTACTCAAACGCTCCGGCTATTCTCAGTGGTACAGCTACGAATGGGAAAAGATGTGGCATCCGGAGCTCGAACCGCCCGAATTGGCTCTGCCACTCTTCTCAGAAAAGATCCGCCAGTTGCACGCGTTGCTTCCCGGCAACTGACACCCAAGCCGCAGCCTCCAACCGACCTGAATTGCCGGCACGACCGCTCGGCACTTTGCCGGATGTAGAGGACCTGACGATTGGGTAGCCAGCCGTGCTTTCCGCAGATTTGCTCACGTTCCATACGTGACGTACTCTCGTTCAATCGCCCACGACAACCACGGCGACAACGTCCACACCGGGCAGAGAGACGTCAACATGTATTCTGCGGCAGGCCGATGGCCTCTAAAACTCGACCGTCTTCTCGCGGCCGCCTTCTGGCTGGCGGCCATCACTTTGCTGGGCGCTTCCCCCTTGGCAGCCCAGTCAACTCGCCCCTCAACCGAAGCCTCCACAACACTCACCGCCGCAAAACCACAGTCGGCAATCGCGGCCGGACGACAACTGGAAGTCAGTCGTCGCTGGGCCGACGCACTGGCTCACTACCAGGCCGCCGACAAGCAATGGCCAGAAACCAGCGCACTGGAACACGGACTTCGCCGTTCACGCATCCAGTGTGGCATCCTCCACCGGTACGCCGATCGCAGCTTTAAACACAAGTTGCTCGCCATCCCCCAGCGCGACGCCATGGCACTCTTCGACGACCTCGTCGCACGAGTCCAGAACAGCTTCGTCGAACAAGTCTCGATCACGTCGTTCGTCGCCCATGGCACCGAAAGCCTCTACCTCTCACTCGCCAACCAAAAGTTTCTCAACAGGCATCTTCCCCAAGGCGCCCAGCCTCGTGTCGACGCCATCAGCCAGTTGCGACGCACTCTGTTCACCAAGTACTGGAACCGGCCGGTCCGAAGCTCGGCCGAAGCTCACCGAGTCGTCAGCGAGGTCTGCCAACTCTCTCGACAAACACTCGGACTCCCCGCATCCGCTGTCATCCTCGAATACGTATTCGGCGGCTGTAATTCCCTGGACGACTACAGCGCCTGCCTGACGCCCGATCGGTACTCGGACCTCAACGCCAATATCGATGGCCAGTTCGTCGGGCTGGGAATCGAAATCAAGGCACAAGCCGATCGCGGCCTGCTGCTGGTCGACGTGCTCCCTGGAAGCCCGGCGCTGACGGCGGGACTTCGTGCCGGAGATCACGTTGTCGGGATCAACGGTACTGACTGCCGCAAGATGTCCACCGACGAAGCCGCCGGCCTGCTCAAAGGACCCGTCGGCAGCAGTGTCGCATTGGACTTTGTCCGAGACGATTCGCCGGACCTCAGAAAACTCAGGATCACGCGACGGCCAGTGATCATCAAAAGTATCCCGCTGGTGACCATGCTCGATACCACGTACGGCATCGGCTACATCCAGATGACCGGATTCCAACGCGGCACCGCCAACGAACTTGACCGTGCCCTCGTCAGTCTTCGCAGACAAGGGGCACGCGCCGTTGTCTGGGACCTGCGTCACAATCCCGGAGGGTTGCTCGATGCCGCCACCGACGTGCTCGACCGCTTCATCGCCAACGGTGTGCTCGTCTCGACTCGTGGACGCACCTTCGACCAAAACCGGGTCTATCGGGCCCACCAGGCCGGTACCAATCGGCTGAAACTCGTTGTCCTTACCGACGGTGAAAGTGCCAGCGCCAGTGAAATCGTCGCCGGAGCCATTCGCGATCACAAACGTGGACTCATTATTGGACGCAGGTCGTACGGCAAATGGAGCGTGCAGAGCATTTTTCCGCTCGCCGTTGCCTCCGGATTGCGACTCACAACAGCACGTTTCTATTCCCCAGCAGGCCACAACCACTCCAAAGTCGGAGTGCAACCCGATATTGTTGTCGATAAGGCCAAGGACAAAGACGGGATCTATCGCCGACTCACTCGCGACAAGTTGGCCGATGATGCCGATGTCCAAAAAGCCCTGGAAGAACTGAGGACTCGCTTGGCCGGCTGATGAGCAACCCGGATACAGACTGGAACGAAGCCGGACGAGGACGTCGGCACCCGGTGATGCTCTGGAACTACTCGGCACACTCAACACCCACCAGCCTCGACGTCGATCTCGAAACCCGGGACGTCTCGATCGTCACCTCCGACGGCCAACTGCACCTGCTCAATCCCGAGGGCACTCTAAGGCGCCCACGCCTGGACCTCGATGCCGGACCGGCACTCGATTGGGCCGATACCGCCATCGGCGGGATCGTACAACTTGGACCCAGCCGAGCCGGCTGGGTCGACCGAAACGGCACGGTCCGCTGGAGCATCGATTGCCACACTACCATTCTCGATGTCGCCACTGCACCATTCGGAAACGCAGTCGCCATCAGCTTCGCCGACCGACACAACGTCATTCTCGATTCCCAACAAAACCCCATCGGCGAATTCACCTCCATCCGACCACTCCAGTTCCTGCGACTTGCCTCGCACCGACCGATCGTCATCGGAGCGGCTGAAACCGGCGTCATCTGCAGCCACTCGCTGTCCGGCTCGCAACGCTGGTCCGAACAGATCTGGATCAACTCGGGCGACCTCGCCACAAGCGGAAACGCTCGCACCGTGCTCCTGGCCGCATTCAATCACGGAATCCAGAGATTCAATAGCCGCGGACGCTCCCAAGGGTTCTACGACATCGGAGGCACCGCTCACCTGGTCTCGGTCAGCTACATCGGCACGATTATCGCCGCCGCCACCATGGAGAACCGGTTCGTGCTACTGGACCTCGACGGCAATACTCTCTGGCAGGCCGAAACCCCCGAACCACTCGTGGCAATCCACTGCGGCCCCTACGGCGAACAGGTTGTCTGTGGCTTCGAGTCCGGACTTGTACAGTGCCTCGGATGGTCTCCCTGGGCTCGGCACCGACCAGCCGATCCGGAACTCGACGAATCCTGATACGCACACGAATCACTCGCAGCAGATTCGGGTTTTTTGACCGCCTCGGATCCGCACGTGTATACTCGATCACATTCACGCACCTCGCTCTTGTCCACTCGGCACGATCCTCGCACAAATAAAGAAGCGGTAGATTAGATGGCACCCGATTCCGCCCCGCCATCCGACTCGAACCCCGGTCAACAAGCCCACAACACCGACCTCCCCGAATCGTTCGGACGATTCCGCATCCTGAAAATCCTCGGGCAGGGGGGCATGGGACTCGTCTACCTCGCCGACGACCCAAAAAAAAACCGCCAGGTCGCTCTGAAAGTCCTCGCACAGGAAAAGGCCGACAACCAGACGCTGCTCAAACGGTTCCGCTCAGAAGCACTGGCCACTCGCGAACTCAAACATCCGAATATCGTCGGAGTCTACGAAGCGGGGTCGATCGACGGACAGTTCTGTATCGCACTGGAATTCGTCGAAGGGACCGACGTGGCCCGGTTGATCCAGTCTCGAGGCCGCTTGCCCGTTCGACGCTCGCTCGATGTCACACGCCAAGTCGCCACCGCTCTCTCAGTCGCTCACCAACGGAATATCGTTCACCGTGACATCAAACCATCCAATCTCCTGATCCGAAAAGACGGGGTCGTCAAACTCGCCGACATGGGGCTCGCTCGATCGCTTGACGACTCGGGCGAGGCAGGGATCACTCGTGCCGGGACCACCGTTGGGACTGTCGACTACATTTCTCCCGAACAAGCTCGCAACAGCAAGGCCGCCGACACCCGAAGCGATATCTACTCGCTCGGCTGCACCTGGTACCACATGCTCACCGGCCAAGCCCTATTTCCCGATGGCAACCTGGTTCAAAAACTCCGGCACCACGCAGCCACCACGGCACCGGACCCCCGTATCATCAACGACACCATCCCCGAAGATGTCGTCGTCGTCCTGCAACGCATGCTCATCAAGGACCCCGACGCACGCTTTCAGGACCCCGACCAACTGATCGCCGCATTGGACGCCATCGATCTCGACCGCAGAGAACTCACCGACAACGTCCTCGCAGCACTCGCCGAATATGACTCCGAACCCGCATCCGATCCACCAACCCAGCCACGACGCACTCGTTCCGCGCTACGCCGCGACGAACTCGAAACACGCAAAAACAACGAAACACCCGACGCCGTCCCCAATCGCACCACCATAACCGACGGATCCACCATAACCGACGGATCCACCAAGACTGCCGAGCCGGCCGAGCCTGCCGAGCCTGCCACAACACCCGCAGTGGCCGAATCGGCCGATCCGTCCGACTCGAATACTCCAGCCAATCCCACTGCCCATAAGCCCGCGCCCCGCCGCACCCAAAGCCGCAGTCGAAAACCAACCCCGACCCCGACCCGCAAAACCGCCGCACCGCCTCCGTCCCCACGTTCGCGCCGAGCGGCACGAACGGTCGAGACGCCCGAAGACGAACACGACCGATTCGAATGGGAACGGCTCAAACCGGTCGCACTGCTCATCCTGGGTGCCTGCGCCCTGAGCCTCTTCGCCTACATCTTTGCCAACCTCGGCCAATCGGTCGACATGTCCGACACGCAGGGTGGCGGCAACCTGTTCGACAGGACCGCCAAACGGAACCCCTCGGCGGAAGACGGCGACGGGACCGGACAAAACGCCGGCGAACCCAATGACAACTCGGCCGATCCCCACGCCTACGACACAATGCCCGCAACGACGCTCTCTGGCACTCCCGTCCAGCCCCCCCACCGGCCGACTCAGCTCCGACAGGGCGAACAACGGCACATGTTCGAATGGGTCCGCACACCCGCCGACACCGCGCTCCCGCTTCTGCAGGTTGTCAGCGGCCAACTCGGACCCGGCCAGTTCTACAGTCTAGACGCCGCACTCGCCTCTCTCGGCACTCCTGGCGGCTGGATCCAACTCCACGGGCCCGGGCCATTCTTCATCACGGCCACAACACTCAACGATCTCGGCCACGTCGTGATCACTGCATCACGCCGAGGCCGAGCCGTTGTCGTGCTCAGACCCCGGCCAGACTCCGACAACACCAACTCCATCCTCAACCTCAACAACACTTCCCTGGACCTCCGCCGACTCGACATCGTCCCGGCCGCCAGGGCATTCCCCGGCAACCGCCCACTGACATTGATTGCAAGCCACGAATCGGACGTCCGACTTCGAGGCTGTACAATCACGCAGCACGAGCACCACGACGGAGCCACCACGGCACTGGCGGTGACCGGTTCTACCGACAACCGACCCACACGTATCCTGCTCGACCACGTTTTCGTCCGAGGTCGCAACACCTCGCTGCTGGAACTCGACAGCCGCAACGCCGATGTCGCACTCGTCAACTGCTTGGTCGTCACCGACTCGGAATCACCCATCCACGTGCTGACACCCGGAGGAGCCGCCGACGTCGCCGACCGACGCCACATCCGACTACTCTCCAGTACACTCTGCAGCGACGAACCGCTGCTGACCCTCGACTGTGGAGCCGCCGGGCCGCAGATGCCCTCGACACACGTTCGACTGGTCAATTCGCTGATGGCCTGCCCGGAGACAGGGACCCGAGTGCTACTGGACCTCGGACGATGGCCTCATGACGCCGGCAACTCCAATTCGCCAAGCCGGTTTCTCAGACTGGAATGGGAGCAACATGGCTGCGTGGCGTTCGGAGTCCGCGAGTTCATCCGGCGCGACCTGGAGATCGGCCCGGCGATCGGCAGCTATTTGGAATGGCAGACCTGCTGGAAAACGCCCGGAGAAGACACCGCATTTCTGCCAACTCCATGGCGGGCTCTCGCTGTCCCCGCCGACCGAGTCCGAGCCGCCTATTTCGACACCGACCGATTCGCCCGTCGATTGCCACCTGCAACCGACGACAACCCGCCAGGCTGCCGGGTGCTCGGACTGAAGACCGCCGAACCGAAGATCCTCGACCGGGCCGATGTCCAAATCACACGCCCCACTTGGATTCCGCGACAACCCCGACCACGCCCGCACCTGGAACTCAAGATCGCCGACCACCCCGACCTCGGACTCTACCTCGCCCAACACCCACCCCCGCCGCATGCGGTGATCGTGGTCGAAGGATCCGGCCGACGAGAGACCAGCCCGGTTGTCGTCGACACCGAAGGACTCAAACTCATTTTTCGCGACCTGTCACAAGGCACACCCCTGGTGCTCGTTCCCAAGATGCCAGCACCCGACAACCGCTCCTCAAACGCTCTCTCCGGTCCCGGCCACGATCGCACCGGCGGAACGTCCGCACCCAAGCGACCTGCACCACCAGACTCCAACGGTGCCCCCGCACCCGATACCGATACCGGCTCGACAGCCCTGTTCACCGTCAACGGCGGGTCACTGGAACTGGTCGGCGGTCGATTCCAATTGCCAGACCACCACAACCCAATCCCAGCCTGGCTGCTCAAGGTCAACGCCGGCAGCTTTGTTGTCCGCAATTGCTCGCTCCTGGGGCGCCGCAATTCGCAGTCCGACAACCAGGGCCTGATCCATTGGGTCGGACAACAACCCCACGGGACCGGGCAAATCGTCGGCAGCTACCTGATCGGGAGTGGGACACTCCTCAAAGCCGCCTTTGTCGACCGCCACCTGCTGATCGACAACAGCCTGCTGGTCTCCACCAACGCCGCACTGGACCTCGCTCTCGACTCAAAAAACCCACCAAAACGATCCACTCTCGACATTCGCCACTCAACCATATCAGCCGCAAAGGCCGCGTTCCTGATCCGTGATGGACAGGCCAACTCATCAGCCGGCTCGTCCGAAAACAACCATGTGGGTCTCGAACTGTTCATCGACCAAGTCGTCTTCGTTCCACCCGCCCAGCCGAACAACGGGCCGGCGGCTCAACCTGTGCTGCTCTACTGCTCGTCCAGACATCTCGCCTCCGGACACGTCCGCTGGATCGGCACTCGAAACGGGTTCCACTCGCAACTGACTCGCCTCCTGCACGACCGCACCGCCGGGGAACCCGACGGCAACTCCGGATCCGTTGCCGACTTCGACAGCCTCTTCCCACCCCCCAAACGCATACGACCGTTGCACGGACCCAATGCCGTCAAGACTGCCACTCAAACAGCTGACCTCGGCCGCGTCCGGCCACAGCATTTCCAACTCACCAGCGACAGTAAAGCCCACTCGTGGGGGCCCGGTGGACGGCCAATCGGAGCCGACCTCGAAACACTCGATACGCAACTCGGAGACATCGGCCCCGCCCGAAGCGGACGACCCCGCTCGGATCCCGACTTCTGACGCCGAATCATTCGACAGCGTCAACCGGCCACGTCAGCCGGAAACGACAACCGGCGCCCGGCCGGTTCTCGATCTGGATCTCGCCTCCATGCTCGTCGATGATCTTGCGACTGACGGCCAACCCCAAACCGGTGCCGCGAGCACCCTTGGACGAGGCAAACAGGTGGAACAGACGCGGGACTTCGTCCTCGGGGATCCCCGGGCCGTTGTCATCGATGTCGACAAACACCGAGCCCGCCGACACATCGATGCCCACTCGAACGTCCACACTCGCATCCGCACGTCCCTCGACCGCGTCCATCGCGTTGGTGACCACGTTCAAAACCGCCCGATGGATCCCCTCGGCATCACAGTCCGCCTCGCTGGGACTCTCGGGCAACACCCACTCCAAATGCACTCGCGACTCCTCGGCCCGAGCCTGCAGCAACTCGCACACGTCCGACACCGTCGCATTCACGTCCGATCGCTTCCAAGCCGGAGTCCGCTCGGTGCTGTAACTCAACATGTCCATCACCAGGTCGTAGATCCGAGTCTGGTTGCGATCGACGATGCCCCAGCCACGCTGAATCAACTGCTCGTCATGCTCCTTCAAACCCAGGTCGATCAGGTAACTGCCGCCACGCACCCCCTGCAGGATGTTCTTGATGTGGTGGCTGAGCGTAGCGATCGTCTGCCCGACCGCTGCCAGCCGTTCAGCGTTGACCAGTGCCGTCTGAGCCCGCTGGCCGTCGATCACCAGGGCGGCCTGGTGACCAATCGCGACAAGCAACCGGAGTGACTCTTCGCTGAGCCGCTCGCCGGCACCTCGACTTGCGAGCACCTCGTCCGCTCGAGTCGTCGTGTCCAGATAGATGGCACCCAACACCTGCTGCCGACCCACCAACGGAGCACACACCGCCTCGCGGACTCCCGCTTGAAGAATACTGCGGCCACCCGAAAAGCGGTCGTCGTGCTGAGCATCGGATGTGCGCACGCCGCGACCGTTTGCAATCACCAGGTCGACAATGCTCCGAGGAACCGGCATCGCGCGGGACTCGAATCCAACACCCGCAGGGTCACCGCTGGATTCGACATCCGATGCCCCCCCAGATTCAACACCTGCTCTACGCTCGCGGTACACACGAGGCTCCAGAATCCCGGTCTCCGACGACGCCATCACGACACATCCCCGATCGGCCGACACGACATCCAATGCCACGTCGAGAATCGTGACCAGGATGTCGTCGAGTGTCGTGGCCGAGTCGGCCACCCGCTCGCTGATCCGGTACAACGCCCCCAGGCTCGCCAAGGCCTCCGATTCACTCAAATCCCAACCCGTACCGCCAACCACGTTCGGATCGGCGACGGCCTTCGGCGATTCCGCCCCGGGGAGGTCCACTTCGACCGAATCCAACACGTATTCCGACACCGATTCCGACGTGCGACTCACGATACTCGTTCGCTCGTCGGGACCGGTGACCAGGTCAACCGGTACGCGGACAGACATCGCAGCACGCCCTTCAATGCGAAACTGCAACAGCGTATTGGCCACCTGCAACTGGTCGCCGTCAGCGATCACCTCTCGCTGGATCGGTGTCCCGTTGAGCAACGTGCCGTTGGCACTGCCAAGATCCAGCAACACGAATTGCGACGACTCCCACTGGATCGCAGCATGGAACCTCGAAGCCTCCTCGTCGGCAATCCGCACGGCGTTCTCGGAACTGCGGCCAATCCCGACTCGCTGCCGACCGATCTGAACTCGAATGCCCCGCCCGTTGCCCTCGACGATCAACAGACTTGCCGTCGACACGACTCCCCCTCCTCAAACAAAAACAACCCGTCGGCACCGTCGGGCGCCATCATACCATCCCCGCTCACCCACGGGGGGGGACGGGGGGGCACAGGGGCAGGGGGGGGGCCGTCGGCCCCTTGCATCGAACCGCTCAGACGGAGGTCGCCTCGGCGTAACGTCGCGAAACCTCTGACCAGTTCACCACGTTGAAGAACGCCTTCACGTAGTCGGGACGACGGTTCTGATAGTTCAGGTAATAGGCGTGCTCCCAAACATCCAAGCCCAGGATCGGAGTGCGGCCTTCCGAAAGTGGAGTGTCCTGGTTCGGTGTGCTCTCGACCACCAGGCCGTCCGACCCGACACTCAGCCACGCCCAACCACTGCCAAAACGGGTTCCCGCCGCCGTGGCAAACTGATCCTTGAACCCGTCGAAACTGCCACACGCCGAGTTGATCGCTTCGGCCAGATCCCCCTCCGGCTCACCACCACCATCCGGACTCATCACCGTCCAGAACAACGAGTGGTTCGCGTGGCCACCGCCATTGTTTCGGACCGCACCCCGAATCGCCTCGGGCACCGCATCCAAATCACCAACCAGATCCTCAACACTCACACCAGACAACTCCTCACAACCCTCCAATGCAGCGTTGACCTTGCTGATATAGGCGTTGTGATGCTTGCCGTGGTGGATCTCCATCGTCCGTGCGTCGATATGAGGCTCGAGCGAGTCGTAGGCGTAAGGAAGTTCAGGAAGTTCGTAGCTCATCAGGCTTGTCTCCAGCGACGCGTCCACAAAATGGCCGCTCCGCTCGGCGACCCTGTTGAGCGATTGTACGAGCTTCCCGACCAGCAACAACCGTGCCGCCCCCCCGCCCCT